>Ga0209255_1000049_pt1 | contig 20066 bp, 25 predicted proteins | sample WorMetvaBAHAMAS2_FD_187394 | JGI IMG/M metagenome (GOLD analysis project Ga0209255, IMG submission 187394) | Marine gutless worms symbiont microbial communities from Max Planck institute for Marine Microbiology, Germany - Olavius vacuus... | ecosystem: Host-associated > Annelida > Digestive...
TTTCAGTACATACAAAATGGCGCAAAAAACATCATATAAATCAACCACTCGCGGCTTGGTCTTCTTCTTGGACTGCTCGAATATAGCTTGTAAGGGCTCAAACTGCTCTCGGCTTATATCACTTGGGTAGGAATCTCTCATCGCTTTTCCTCGGGGTCAAAATCACTTTGACTTAAAGATCGTAAACAGGTTCTGAGGCAAATCAAGATTTTTCTATCCGCAGATTACGCAGATTTTCATAGATGAAAAACGGAACAATCTGTGGAAATCTGCATAATCTGCGATTTAAAAGGAACCTGTGGGACTAGGCATATTCGTATACCAATTTTACCCGGGCATGTGGAATATTCGGGCTTGCCGGATCAGGTGTAATCTCTCTCCGGCTCGGGGATACGACCAGATCCATATCTTCCATGGGAACCGCACCCAACAATACCTCGTCTCCGAGTACCAGTGCGCCGACGTAACAAAACCTGTTTCCGAAATCCACCCGGACCGGCCCGACATAGGGGAGGGGACCTTCTTATTCCGGCCGTCGGCTACGGAGACTTCCCGCTCTGATTCTGTTTCAAGTTTCAGCTGTAAGGCCAAATGCTCGGGTATACAAAGCATCAGTGAACCCGTGTCGGCCAGCGCCGCGGTTTTGATGGGGACCAGATCCGGTTATCTGGGATTACTGAGCTCGATTTGTGCAACCACATGACCCATATTTTATCTCCCACCCCAGCGAGCAGGCGTAAGAACGTAAAGATGGACCAAGAACGGTCGATGAGAGCAAACTGATTGCAACCGATTTGCGTTCATTTGCGGCAAAAAAGAATGGCTCTTTATGGATTCCAGACTGGTTAGGATATTTTGCGAGGACCTTAAAAAATCCCATGCTCAATACTTTTCATGGTGATGCTCATACATCGCGCTTTTCGAGTGCCTTGATTATCATGGAGTTACGCACACGGACATAACGGGGCTTCCTTGTTCTGCAAAGACACCTTGAATTTTTCAAGGTGTCTTTGCGCAAATTCGCCTTCTCAGAAAGCCAGAGGGGCGTCGTATAACTTGCTGTTATTGTTGAGAAAAGACTGCCTGTTCTGTCATCGGTCAGAGTGCTACGGACCGCCGTCCCCTTCGATCAGTCTGGAATCCATAAAGAGCCAAAAGAATTCCCGATGGAAAAGTCATCATCGGTGGGCACAGCCCACCCTACGGAAACAACATGTTAATCGAAAAGAAATTCAGGTACATTTGCCCTGATCCAACCCCACAGCGGTGTATCAGCGGAACCTCATGAGGGCTTCCTACGCTGGTGCCCTGTTTTCTCCAACTCGTCCAGGTATTCCTGCCACCAGGCTTTCTGGTTGGTCCCGAGCTGGTACAGGTAGTCCCAGGAGTAGATCCCGGTGTTGTGGGTATCGTCGAAGTGCAGACAGACGGCGTAGTTGCCTACCGGCTCGATCTTTTCGATGGCGACCTCTTCTTTGTCGATCTGGAGCACTCGCTGGCCCGGCCTGTGGCCCTGGACTTCCGCCGAGGGGGAGTAGACGCGCAGGTACTCGCAGGGCAGGTTGAAACGGGCACCGTCGTCGAAGGTGATTTCCAACACCCGGGATTGGCGGTGTAGGTTGAGGTCGGTGGGTACGGGCATGTTCGTCTCCGGTTTGCGGTTTTAAGAAGCGGTTCCGACTTCACGATTTCAGAGGATATACCGCGACAGGTCCTCGTCCGCCGCCAGTTCCGAGAGATGCTGGTCCACATAGGCCGCGTCCACGGTGACTGTGACCCGGTCGAGGTCGGTGGCATTGAAGGAGACGTCCTCCAACAGGTGCTCGAGGACCGTGTGCAGGCGCCGTGCTCCGATGTTCTCGGTGCGTTCATTGACCTGCCAGGCGGTCTCGGCAATCCGCCGAATGCCGTCTTCGGTAAAGTCCAGGCTGATGCCTTCGGTCTTCATCAGGGCCTTGTACTGATCGGTCAGGGAGGCGTCCGGTTCGGTCAAGATGCGGACGAAGTCTTCCGTGGTCAATGCCTTGAGTTCCACTCGGATCGGAAGCCTGCCCTGGAGCTCGGGGATCAGGTCCGAGGGTTTGGCCAGGTGAAAGGCCCCGGAGGCGATGAACAGGATGTGATCCGTGCACACGGAGCCGTACTTGGAGGAGACGGTACAGCCTTCGACCAGCGGGAGCAGGTCCCGTTGCACGCCCTCGCGCGAGATATCCGCGCCGCTGGTGTGCTCGGAACGCTTGGTGACCTTGTCGAGCTCGTCCAGGAAGACGATGCCGTTCTGTTCCACACTCTCCACTGCATGCAGCTTGAGGTCCTCGTCGTTGATGCGCTTGGCCGCTTCCTCGTCGGTGAGCAGCTTGAGGGCATCGTGGATCTTCAGCTTGCGTCGCTTGGTACGGCCTTGGCCCAGGTTCTGGAACAGTCCCTGGAGCTGGCTGGTCATCTCTTCCATGCCGGGTGGGGCCATGATCTCTACCCCGATGGGCGTGGCGCTGATCTGAATCTCGATCTCTTTTTCGTCCAGGTCGCCGCGACGCAGCTTGTCACGGAATTTTTCCCGCGTCGCCGGGGAGGGGCCGCCGGAACGGCTGTCTTCCTCGGAGTTGGTGGATGGAGGCAGCAGGGCGTCTAGGACCCGCTCTTCGGCGGCGACCTCGGCCTGGGCCGCGACCTTATCCAGCTCCCGCTCCCGGGCCATCTTCACTGATGCGTCCACCAGTTCCCGGATGATGGATTCCACGTCCCGGCCCACGTAGCCGACTTCCGTGAACTTGGTCGCCTCTACCTTGATGAAGGGGGCATCGGCGAGCTTGGCCAGGCGGCGTGCGATCTCCGTCTTACCCACGCCCGTGGGGCCGATCATGAGGATGTTCTTGGGCGTGATCTCGGTGCGCAGGGGTTCTTCTATCTGCGCCCGCCGCCAGCGGTTGCGCAGGGCCACGGCAACCGCGCGTTTGGCTTCTTCCTGGCCGATGATGTGCTTGTCGAGCTCGGCTACGATGCGTTTGGGGGTGATATCCGACATGGGTACTCAAAAATGTTGGGGCGCGTCAGCGCCACGAAGTGATGCGTAACCTGGAAGGGATCTTTTTAGGCTCTTTCATCCGTGAAATCTGCGGATTCGGAATGCGAACGTGACCGCAGTTCCCGGGGCCGGGAAGGCCGGCCCGCCCGGTGGCAGACAGGTCAGCTAAGGGCATGTTTTCAGCAGGATTTATACGCACTTACCCGGGAGAGGTGTCCGGTGACGGGAAGCGCCTGGGTACGCATGGGGTATAGGGCCTATCCCGCTGCTCGGGCAGCGCTTCCAACACCAACCGATGGTTGGTGTAGACGCAGATGTCGGCGGCGATGCCGAGTGCCCGCTCGACGATCTCACGGGCGTCGAGTTCGGTGCCCTCGAGCAGTGCCCTTGCCGCTGCCTGGGCGAAGGCTCCACCGGAGCCGATGGCCATCAGATCGTGTTCCGGCTCGATCACATCCCCGGTACCGGAGATGATCAGCGAGGTCGTGGTATCCGCTACGCACAGCAGGGCCTCGAGGCGTCGCAGCATGCGATCGGTACGCCAATCCTTCGCCAGCTCCACCGCCGAGCGGGTGAGATGACCCTGGTGTTTTTCCAGCTTGCCCTCGAAACGCTCGAACAGGGTAAAGGCGTCTGCCGTAGCCCCGGCAAATCCGGCCAGTACTCGCTCCTTGTAGAGCCGGCGTACCTTGCGCGCATTGCCCTTGATCACCGTTTGCCCCATGGACACCTGGCCATCGCCGCCGATGATCACTTGCCCGCCGCGTCGGACGGAGAGGATGGTCGTGCCGTGAAATGTTTCCATTGCTGCCTGTTCTGTTCGTTTCATGGATATCTTGAAAAATCCACGGTCCCTTCGATAGGGATACTTGAACATCTATCGAGTGGGTCCGGTCGGTCTATTTCTCGGATCTCGCGGCCGAATTTTTCGACTCAGGGCCAGAGCTTGAGTATGGTCACGACGAGGCCGCCCACGGTCAGGGTGGTGGCATACGACCACATCATGAAGCGGTCGATACGCCTCGTCAGTCCCTCGAAACGCTTGTCGATGGCCTCAAAGCGTTTGTCGACGGCTTCAAAACGCCGGCTCATCTCTTCTAGCAGGATTTCGAAACGCTTGTCGACGGTTTCAAAGCGTTTAATTGACAGCCTCGAATCGCTTATCGACGGCATCGAAGCGCTCATCTATCTGCTCCAGGATGGTCTTGATCAGTTCGCGCTGGTGCTTGATCTCTTCCTCCACGCGTAGCATCCGTTCGCGCAGCTCGATCTCGTAGACGGCCGGCGATTTACCCAGGGATTGCTCAGCGAGCCATTCGCCGAGGTGGTCCCTGATGAATTCGATGTCTTCTGCGGCAAGATTCATGGTGTCGGTGGATGCAGTGGATAGGCGACCAGTATACCCTTGGATTCACCGCGATGGGGAACGAGGTCTTTTCGCTGTCGGGAGGGCGTCCGTAGCTTGCCTTTCGTAGCTTGCTTTTCGATTAGGGGGAATCTTTTTGGTCCTTTATGGATTCCAGACTGGTTAGGATATTTTGCGCAAATTCGCCTTCTCAGCAAGCCAGAGGGGCGTCGTATAAGGGGGCCTTGAAAAATCCCATGCTCAATACTTTATCATGGTGATGCTCATAAATCGTGCTTTTCGAATGCCTTGATTATCATGGAGTTACGCACACGGACATAACGGGGCTTCCTTGTTCTGCAAAGACACCTTGAATTTTTCAAGGCGCCCATAACTTACTGTTGTTGTTGAGAAAAGACTGCCTGTTCTGTCATCGGTCAGAGTGCTACGAACCGCCGTTCCCTTTGATCAGTCTGGAATCCATAAAGAGCCATCTTTTTTTCTCGCCCGCGGGTGGGCCTGGTCATAGACCTGGGCCAGGTGTTGGAAATCCAGGTGGGTGTAGATCTGGGTGGTGCCTATATCCGAGTGGCCCAGAAGCTCCTGTACCGCGCGTAGGTCTCCGGAGGACTCCAGCAGGTGGCTTGCGAACGAGTGGCGCAACAGGTGGGGGTGGAGGTTACGGGTGGCCCCCCGTGCCAGGGCCCAGTGCTGCAATCGCTGTTGCACCGTGCGCGGATGGATGCGGTTGCCGCGCCGGCTGACGAATAGGGCCTTTTGGTCCCTTGCCGCGTAGTTGCCTCGCACCTTCAGCCAGTGGCCGATGGCCTCGAGGGCCTGGCCGCCCACGGGTACCCGACTGGTCTTTGCCCCCTTACCCGTAACCTCCAGGGTGGCATCGCCCCCGTCGATATCCCCAATATCGATGGCGACCAGCTCTGCCAGCCGTAGCCCGGAGGAATAGAAGAGCTCGATCATGGCCGTGTCCCGCAGCATCAAGGGGTCGGCATCCGATTGGTCGAGCAGGCTACAGAGCTGATCCGCGTCCAGGGTAGCGGGTAGCTTGCGGGCCGCCTTGGGCGCGCGCACTCCCTGGGCTGGGTTCCGGTCCACTATCCCTTCCCGCAACAGATAGCGATAGAAGCTACGTAGGGCGGCCAGCTCTCTTTGCAGCGTCTTTCCGGAGACACCGCCGCGGTGGCGCCAGGCGACATAGCTGCGGACCGTCTGTTGGTCGAGCCGCTCCCAGGGGCCTGGTCTCCCACCCTCGAGCCAATCACGAAAGCGCGTGAGGTCGCGCCGGTAGTTGCTCAGGGTGTGATCGGATAGGCGACGCTCATGGGCCAGGTGTTGTAGGAAGGCCGCGAGCAGGTCCTCAAGCCCCGACTCGGCAATCGATTCAGCCATCGACCTGGTGCAAAGTGCGTAATTTTTGGCTGACGATCTCTCCCAAACGGTCGAGGAGGTCGGTCCCCATGTCCGTGTCGAAACGCCTGCGGTCGCGGCTGCCGATGGCCAAGACACCGGAGCGGTCGTCCGTGCGTATCGGAATGAGAGCGGCCGAGCCGATGGGTTCGCGCTGTTCGTCGAAGAGAATGCCGTTGTGCTCGGGGTCCAGGGGGCCGCATAGGGAGCGTTCCCGGTCGAGGAATTGAACGAACGCGGCGACTTCCGGGTCCGCATCGGCGACAGCGTCAGATTTCAGGGGAAACAGCTTCAAGGTTACTGCTTCGGCGTCGGACTGCCGACACAGGACCTTGCGCAGCAGGGTTTCCACCTGCTCCAGGTCTTGCGCGGCCATAAGCCGCAGGGACAGCTCGTGAAGGCGTGCGGACAGGGCCTCGAAATCCCGGGCCCGTGCAATCAGCTGGGCAAGCCGTTGCCGCTCGGTCCGGAGCTGACCGCGCAACACCCCCACCTGGTATTCGATCAGGGATACGGCCTGCCCGGTCGCATGGGGCACTCGTAACTCGGCTACCAGGTCCGGATGGCGCTCGAAGAACTCCGGGTGCGCCGCAAGGTACTCAGCGACCGCGTCCTCGGCGAGGATCTCCGCCGAACCGTAGTCCTCCTCTGCCCGTTGGGTAGTCATGGCTCGAACTCTCCCTCGAAGACGCTCACGGCCGGCCCCGTCATCCGGATAGTCCCGGATTCATCCGGCCACTCTATCACCAATTCTCCGCCCGGCAGGTTTACCCGCACGCGCTCGGCAAGCAGTCCCCAGCGGCGTCCCACCGCGACCGCGGCGCAGGCGCCCGTGCCGCAGGCCAGGGTCTCGCCCACACCCCGTTCGTAAACGCGCAGCCGGATATTGCCCGCATCCAGGATCTGCATGAACCCGGCGTTCACCCGCTGCGGGAAACGCGGATGGCTTTCTATCAGGGCACCGAGCGCCGGGACCGGGGTGGTTGCCAGGTCCTCGACCGGGAGCACCGCATGGGGATTGCCTATGGAGACCGCGCCGATATTCAGCGTTCGACCCTCGACCTCCAGCGGGTAACGTTCGGCGGCGGCGTCCGCGACAAAGGGGATATGCTCGGGCTCGAACCTGGGTACGCCCATGTCCACCCGTACCATGTCGTCTTCCTCCAGGTAAAGTCTGATGTCCCCGGCCGCCGTGCCTACGGAGAGCGTGCGCTTGGCGATGAGACCCTTGTCGGTGACGAAACGGGCAAAGCAGCGGGCGCCGTTGCCGCATTGCTCCACCTCCGAACCGTCGGCGTTGAAGATGCGGTAGTAGAAGTCCATGGTCGGGCTGCGGGGCTGCTCTACCAGGAGGATCTGGTCGCAGCCGATACCAAAGCGCCGGTCCGCCAGTCGGCGACAGAGGTCGGGCGTCGGCGTGAGCTTCCGGTCAAGGGCATCGAAGACGATGAAGTCGTTGCCCAGCCCGTGCATTTTAGTAAAACGCAAACTCATTTCCTGAGATAAACCTGAAAGTAAAGGAGGGTGTCGCAAAAGGCACCGATCTTCGCCCTTCGACCTCCTCTCGCCTTTTGACCCCCTCTCCCCCTAACCCCTCTCCCGGCGAGGGTGCTGCAAAAGCCCATCCGTGAGGCGTAGCGCAGGCGGGGACCGCCTGCGCTACTTTTGCGACACCCTCCCGGCGGGAGAGGGGCTTTTGCGACATCCTCTAAAGGGGAGGGATTGAGTCTTCGTAAAGATCCAGGCCGTGGTCGTCGGGCATTGTCGATGATGTGGGACAGTTTTGCCTGGGCCTTGTCGGGGCTGATCGCCTCATTGTCGCTCATCGCGTAAGCGATGGCATCGAGTTTTTCGAGGCAGTGATTGTTGTTTGTTACTCCGATGGACAAGGCGCAAGGTTGACAGGCCGTGACAGCCTCTTAGAAAATGACTAGTTTACTTGTATAGCATAACGTATCCGAAGGAGCGTTCAGTTTGGCCAATTCACTCCAAGCCCGAAAGCGCGCCCGCCAGGCGGAGAAGCGCCGTCGGCATAACGCATCTTTTCGCAGCGCGACGCGCACTGCCATGAAGAAGGTCGTCCGGCTCATCCGGGCAGGTGACAAACAGGCTGCGGCGGATGCCTTCAAGGCGGCCGTCCCGGTCATCGACAGTGCGGTCGGCAAGGGGTTCATCCACCGCAACAAGGCGGCTCGACACAAGAGGCGGTTCAACGTCGATATCAAGGCCATGCCCTGATGGAAAAACCGGCTTCCACGCCGGTTTTTCTTTGCTGTGAAGCGGCGGACACTCCCAATTGTTTTCCTGGTCTTGCTGGGCGAGCAACTCGATTTATCCCTAACCGATCCGGATCGACCCATGACTGCCGAAAGCGCCTTTTTCACTGGTTATCCCCTAACCCGCATGCGTCGCATGCGCCGCGACGACTTCTCCCGCCGGCTGATGCGGGAGACACGTCTGACGCCGGATGATCTGATCTACCCGGTATTCGTCCTGGAGCGGACCGACCGGCGGGAGCCCGTAGCCTCCATGCCGGGGGTGGAGCGGATGAGTATCGACCTGCTGGTGGCAACGGCCCGCGAGCTCCAAACCCTGGGCATCCCGGCCCTGGCGCTGTTTCCCGTCACCCCGGCGGCGGCCAAATCCGAGGATGCCCGTGAGGCCTACAATCCCGACGGACTGGCCCAGCGGGCCGTGCGGACCCTGAAGGATGCCGTACCGGATCTGGGTGTGATCACGGACGTTGCCCTGGATCCCTTTACCACCCACGGTCAAGACGGTCTCATCGACGAGACCGGCTATGTCCTGAATGATGAGACGGTGGCGGTACTCATCCGCCAGGCCCTGTCCCACGCCGAGGCCGGGGCGGACGTAGTGGCGCCCTCGGACATGATGGACGGGCGCATCGGTGCCATCCGGGCGGCGCTGGAGGAAGCGGGCCGGACCCACACGCGCATCCTGGCCTATTCGGCCAAATATGCCTCCGGCTTTTACGGGCCTTTCCGCGATGCCGTGGGCTCCGCCGCCAACCTGGGCGGCGGAAACAAATACAGCTACCAGATGGATCCGGCCAACGGCGATGAGGCCATGCGCGAGGTGGCCCTGGACCTGCGCGAGGGGGCCGACATGGTCATGATCAAACCCGGCATGCCATACCTGGATCTGGTCCGACGCGTCAAGGACCGCTTCGGGGCCCCGACCTTGGTGTACCAGGTCAGCGGCGAGTACGCTATGCTCAAGGCCGCGAGCCGGAACGGCTGGTTGGAAGAACGGGCCGTCGTCCTCGAGGCTCTGATCTGCATCAAACGCGCCGGAGCGGACGCCATCCTGACCTACTACGCCAAGGATGTTGCCCGTTGGCTCCGGGATTGATCGAATCCGCTGAAGGCATGGCCGATAAGTACGCCGTCATCGGCAATCCCATCGCGCACAGCAAGTCGCCGTTCATCCATGCCGAGTTTGCCCGCCAGACCCGGCACGACATGACGTATGGATGCATCCTGGGCAACCCGGACGATTTCGCCGGAGACGTGCGTCGCTTCTTCGCCGCGGGCGGACAGGGTATGAATGTCACCCTTCCCTTCAAAGAGCAGGCCTGGGAGCTGGTCGACGAACGCAGCCCCAGGGCCAAGCGCGTAGGTGCGGTCAACACCCTGACCAGGCTTCCCGATGGGCGCCTGGGCGGGGATAACACCGATGGGATCGGTCTGGTGCGGGATCTGTCCGAAAACCACGGCTTCGATTTCGGCGGCAAGCGGATACTTCTGCTCGGGGCCGGGGGCGCCTCCCGTGGGGTATTGCCTCCCCTCCTGGATATGGCGTTGGGTACCTTGGTCATTGCCAATCGTACTGTCGCCAAGGCGTTGGACCTGGCCGCGGCCGCCGCGGCGGATCGAGTCAGCGGGTTTGGGTTGGAAGGGCTGAGCGGACGCCGTTTCGACCTGATCATCAACGCGACTTCCGCCGGTCTCGATGGGGGCGTACCTGCGATTCCTCACGACTGTCTGGCCGTGGGCGGTTGGACCTATGACATGTTCTACGGCGATACGCCTACCCCCTTTCTACGTTGGGGCAGGGAACAAGGGGCCGCCTGTGCCCTGGATGGTCTGGGCATGCTCGTAGAGCAGGCCGCGGAGTCCTTTTTCTTATGGCGAGGGGTACGTCCCTCGACGTCTCCCGTCATCGCCCGACTCCGGAGCGGTCAGGCGTACTCCTGATACGAGTTTGCCCTTGCACCCTAGAGGGGCGGATCGGTCAGGCAGCCCGTTTTCTGTCTGCAACAGGCTGGTCTGTGTGATCGACCTCGGCGCCGTCACCAAGGCCCCGCCGTACCAAGTCGGCCAACGAGATAGCATCCAAAAAGCTGAAGACCTCGTCGCTGAGTTGGTCCCAGAGGGTGTGAGTAAGGTAACGGTCACCACTGCGGCAGTCTTCCTGCCCGTTGCAGTGCGTGAATCCGACCCACTCATCCACGGCACAGATGATATCCGCGATGGAGATTTCGTCGGACGGTCTGCCGAGGTAGTAACCACCGCCCGGACCACGCACACCCCGGACCAGTTGTTTGCTGCGCAGGGCCGCGAAAAGCTGCTCCAAGTAAGACAGGGAAATACCCTGGTCCACGGAGATATCGGCCAGTGTCACAGGCCCCTTGCCGGAGTGCAATGCCAGATCCAGCATGGCGGTAACCGCATATCTTCCTTTGGTAGAGAGTCTCATGGTCGTTTTCCCTTGATTTAGGTTCGATGCAGACGGAATCCTTTGATTTCCCGTGTCCGAGATCGGGATCCGGGGCGGAGATGAAGGGCTACATGTCCTATGTTAGCCCTCATACACGCAAACCACCGGACAAACCCCTGATAAAAGCATATCTATATCATAGTAAATTAGTCAAGAATTTTCCTGCACATTCGATAGCGGTGGGCACAGCCCATCCTACGAGTTCCGTTGATCGAGCTGCAACCTATACCCGTCACACGTGAATATTTCGCCGCGATGCATACCACTCGCACCCACCACTCGCGCCTAATAGCCGCGTTGCGACTCGTCGCAATAGGGCCTGGCTATTCCTCCTCGTCGCGCCTTGCTCTCGGGCACGATCAGCACACCTCGCTTACCAAAATATTCACGTGCGACGAGTATATACCAACGCGGAAAAGGGCCGTAACCGGACCCAGGAATGATGAATGTCAACACGCCTTAGTATCATGTCATCATCCCTGATCATCCTGAGGACCCGAGGCTGAACATGCACGCATCCGAGGAACCGAGAATTGATGTCCGTCTGGGCGATTCCGAGCTGACCTTATTGGGCACCGCTCACGTCTCCCGCGCCAGCGCGGACAAGGTACGCGAGCTGCTTCAGAGTGGTGATTATGACGCGGTGGCCGTCGAACTCTGTCCCAGCCGACACCAGGCGCTCGTGGACCCGGATGCCCTGGCGCGTATGGACCTGTTTTCCGTGATCCGCCAAGGCCGCGTCTACATGGTCGTGGCGAGCCTGGCCCTGGCCGCCTACCAGCAGCGGTTGGCGGATCAGTTTGGCATCGAGCCGGGGGCCGAGCAGCGGGCCGCCGTCCTGATGGCACGGGAGCGCCGGCTCCCGGTGTTGTTGGTGGACCGGGAGATCGGCGTCACCTTGAAGCGGACCGCAGGGAATCTCAGTTGGTGGAAGCGGTTCGGGCTCTTCTCGGGTCTGCTGGCGACGCTATTCTCTCGCGAGAAGGTCACGGAGGAGGAAATCGAACGCCTCAAGGCCGGTGATGTGCTGGAGACCACCTTTGCCGAATTTGCCGAGGATCGCCGGGATCTCTATGTCCCCCTGATCGAGGAACGTGACCGTTACATGGCCGCCCGGCTACGCGAGGAGATCGCGGGCAAGCGCCCCGAAAAGGTCCTTGCGGTGCTCGGAGCGGGACACCTCGAGGGCGTGGCGGGCTACCTGCGGGAGGTGCCGGGGCGGGACCCCAAGGCCGAGCTCGATCGGTTGCCGTCACCGCAACGCTGGCCCAAGCTCATCCCCTGGCTCGTCGTCGTCCTGGTCCTCGGGGGCTTCAGCTACGGCTTCTACCAGAGTCCGGTGCTCGGTCTGCGGGTCGTGCTGGATTGGGTACTCATCAACGGCAGTCTTTCCGCCCTGGGCGCCGCCGTCGCCGCCGGCCACCCGCTGACGGTGATCACCGCCTTCCTGGCCGCCCCCCTGACCTCCCTGAATCCCGCCATCGGTGCCGGTATGGTCACGGGCGCGGTGGAACTCTATCTGCGGCGGCCCAGTATCGGCGACTTCGGGCGCTTGCGTCGGGATACCGCCGCCATCAAAGGCTGGTGGCGTAACCGGGTCTCGCGCGCCCTATTGGTGTTCCTGTTCTCCACGCTCGGGTCGGCCATCGGTACCTATGTCGCGGGATTCCGCATCTTCGAGCGGTTGTTTGCTTGAGGATTTGGGGTGATATTTATGTAAAAATGATCGCCGTCACCCTCTCCAGCAAGTACCAACTTGCTATCCCCAAGGCCATTCGTGATGAGTTGGGGTTGTACGCTGGGCAGAAGCTTGCCCTGATTACAAAAGGATCCGTTATCGAGCTGGTTCCGCTGCGTTCCATCGAAAAATCCCGGGGTCTGCTCAAGAGGGCGAACCCGGAAGGGTACCGCGACCGCAGAGATCGCTACTGATGGAGGTGTTGGTCGATACCTGCGGCTGGATCGAGTGGCTGACGGATGGTGTTCTCGCGGAACGTTTTGCCCCTTTTTTGACCGAGCCCGAGTCGCTGATCGTTCCCACCTGCCTCCAGTTCGAGCTCTACTAAGTGGGTCAAGCGTGAGCGCAACGAGACATTGGCTATGGAGGTCATGGCCCTGACCAACCAAACCCACGTCATTCCACTGACCACCGCGCTGGCGCTCTATGCGGCGGATTTGTCTCTGGAACATCACCTTATCCTTCGCCGATGCCTTGATCTATGCGACAGCGCGCCGCTACGAGGTGACCTTGGTTACCATCGACGACCACTTCGCCGGGCTTACCGGCGTCACCTATTTCCCCAAACGCCTGCTGTCGGAGCCCTAATCCTTTGTAACTTCATTCCTGATCACAGCGATGGCCGCCTCCAGGTGCTGGAACTCATGATTCCCACCTGGGAAGATCAGGAGCCTGCCGCAATCGCGATACAGCGACTCGGCGATGCGAGAATCGATCACCTCGTCGCCCTGGTCCAGAAACAGAGTAGTCGGGACCCCGTCGCAGGGGGTATCGATCCCGTATTTCCGGGTACTCTCGATCAGATCCCGATCGATGACGTAGGTCTCGCCGTAGGCGGTGGTCTGGGACGTACCCTCGAAACCCCGCAGCAGATCCCAGGGCGTAAGTGCCGGGTTGATGAGAAACAGATGCCTGAAGGTAAACTGCCGGGCCAGATACTGGGCGTAGAAGCCGCCCATGGAGCTGCCGACGACGATGGGTGGCCGTTCCTCGCGTAGCCCGCGGAAAAAATCACTGAGCTTTGCGATAGCCGCATCCGGTCGATGGGCCGGATAAGACGGCACCGGAACATGGCTGGGCGCCAACAGCTCGCGCAGCACCTCCGCCTTGTGGGATTGATTGGAACTATTGAGGCCGTGAAGATAGATCAACATCGCTAGTCTCGGGTAGTCGCAGCATCCGCTGCTTTTCTCGGTCCCTGATTATACTCGTTACCGGTTGTAATTCTTTCTCCTGATGCAGGGGCGGTGGGCACGGCTCCCTGCCGGAAGCAACTTGATAACCGAAAAGAAAATCCTCAACACTCGTCATGCGTGGCAGCAGGAGCTGAGCAGGGCGATTACCCGCCCGGAAGAACTCATCAGTATCCTGGACCTCGACCGGGGACTACTCCCCGCGGCGCGCGCGGCGGCGAAGCGATTCGGCCTGCTGGTACCATGCGGCTATGTCGCGCTCATGGCGCCATCAGAGCCCCAGGATCCCCTGCTGCGCCAAGTCCTGCCTCTTGCGGAAGAGCTTTGGAACCCGCCCGGCTTCAGCGCCGATCCGGTGGGTGAACGGGAAGCGGTATGTACCCCGGGCCTCCTGCGGAAATATCAGGGTCGCGCCTTGCTTCTGCTCACCGGTGCCTGTGCCATTCACTGTCGCTACTGCATCCGCCGTCATTTCCCCTACCGAGAGGACTCCGCCCAGCTCGATCGGGCCGCGGGTGCCGTCCGCCGGCTCGCGGAAGACCCCTCGATCCGCGAAGCGATCTTGAGTGGGGGGGATCCACTCATGCTGGACGACGAACCCCTCGCCGCACTGGTCGGCAAGCTCGGGGCGATACCACACCTGCGACGCCTGCGCCTGCACACCCGGCTGCCGATCGTGTTGCCCGCTCGGGTCACCGAGCGTCTATGCCAAATCCTGAACACGAGCCGTCTGCAGCCGGTCGTCGTGGTACACACCAATCACGCCCGCGAGCTGGGATCGGCAGCCCGGAGCGCCCTGGGACGGTTGCGCGATGCCGGGGTCTCGCTCCTCAACCAAAGCGTCCTCCTACGCGGCGTGAATGACAGCGCACACCGACTGGCGGCACTCAGCGAGGCATTGTTCGAGTGCGCCGTTGTGCCTTACTATCTCCACTTGCTCGACCGGGTCCTGGGTGCGGCACATTACGAGCTGGAAGAGGCGACGGCGATTCAGATCCTCGATCAGCTGCGCACGCTACTGCCCGGCTACCTGGTTCCACGGCTGGTCAAGGAGATCGCGGGCGAGCCCTATAAGATCCCCATCGATTCGACATGAAATCCTGCGAACCAAAGATCCGGAAGTTGCTGGACGAACAGCCCGGCTACGAGCAGGCAGTCGCCAACCTGAAGAGCGATTGCCGTTCCATTGGGGAGAATCCCTCGGCCAACATCCCGGTCGTTATCGAGCAAGCGATGACGGATACCGAGATCGTCGAGGACCATCACCGTCCGGCGACCGGACGCCTACGAGCGCTGCAAGCCCCCGGAGGACAGGCCCTTGCGTCGTGTCGTGACGCTGACTAAATTTCTACATCGCCATCTTCTTCCCGATCCGAAAAACACCGAAGGCTACGGCAGCTACGAAAGACACGCCAGCCTGTCCGCGAGGAGAGAACAGTATCGGGACATGCTGAAAAGCAAGCCGGAGTCCTTAGATAGCGCGATTTTTTCCGGAACTACCAGCAGGCCGGGGGCACCCACCTGGTGGACCTTTCTGGAAGCAGGACGCCCGGCACCTGCCGATGCCGCTACCTACACGGAAGAGTTGATGCTGGATCAATAAGGATATCGAGACTATACTCCGAGAAGGCGGGGTCGTCGTCCTGGTTCCCACGCATGTCTTGGCCGACCAAACCTATAAGCCCTGTGCCCTGGATACCTTTTGGGAGGATACCGCGTTCCGACTGGACCATAGCGAGAGGCCCCATGGCATGATCCACCCCGCGCGGCCGGATTTGCAAGGGCACCCGGAATTGATCTCGCGTTCCGTTCACTACAGTGAGTGGCAGCCCCGGTTAGAGAAGATCGACCTGGAGTGGCTGCGGTCATCCCCATGACATCCTAAGGACCCAGAGCTCAAATACCTCGCCGGTCTGCGCCGTCTCCTGGGTGAGGAGGCCCCCTTCGATCCGGTCAAGCAGGTGATTCGCGCCCGCCTGGCCGGTGCGCGCGAGCCGGTGCAAGGCCTGGTCGTCCCACCCCTGGGGCGGGACGACCCGGATACCAGCCTTTTACTGCTGTATTTGTACGACCAGCGAGGGAAAATCCGGTCGTTTTTCGATGGAGCCCTTTCCATTCTGAATGGCCGGAAGGACCAACGCCTCGACCAAGCGACTTTCCATCTGTTCACCCTGCTGTACCGAGGGCTCCTGAAGCTCGACCCGGAATATGCCGGTCTCCGGCACCCGACCCTGTGCCGGTTGGCCCACGAGAACCGCGGGCGGGATGCCGAGGGGATCTGGCTGGCCCTGGGCTGGGAGTACGGCGTTCTCTTGGGTGCGAACCGGAATGGCGCTGGCGTTTTGCCCAGGGATTGACCAGCATCGGCGGAGACGGAAAAAGGCGTTATCGCGAGCGTTCCGATTCGGAATTGAACACTCTCTTCCGGCGCGGACTGGAACATCTGGATCACCTGGAGCAAGACCTCTACCCACCTCAGTCCACCTCGGTATATCGGGGCCTGAAGGTAACCAGTAAACTGGAGGATAGCGCCAGGCGTCAGGTCTATTCCGACCCGGAACCGGAAAGGCCTTATCGATCTGAGTCCACACCGGGGTCTCTAGACCTGAAAATAGCCGACGAACCGGACGACACCGCCGGATTGTATGGTTATTCCGGGTCGCAATCGGGAAAGTTTCACCCGCTCGGACTCGCCTCCAAGCGCCTACGCCCATTTGTGTTGGATTCCAAGCCGGTACCAGCCGCCTGAGTCGTGATGAAAATCATCAGCTTCTTCTCCTTCGAGGGCGGCGTCGGACACACCGCCCTCCTGACCAATCTCGGGGCCTACTGGGCCAGCCAGGGCAGGGTGGTGGTCCTGATGGATTTGGATCTGATGGCGCCGGGCCTCGCCTTAAGGACCAGGATCGGGGCCGACTGCTGCTCATCAATGCCGGCAGCCATCCGGTCACCGGCGCTCCGCCGGGGTCCGACGGCATCCTGGCACCCATCCCGCCGCGCCGGGGCACCCCGGACGAGAGCAACCGCCAGACCCTCTACCGCAGCCTGGCCTACCAGATGCGGGAGGATCTGGAGCACTGGTGGGTTCCGAAGCCCTATCCCACCGCAGGCCGGGCCATCGACTATCTGTTGATCGACAGCCGCACCGGCTTCGCCGAGCTACCGGATCTCAGCCTTGGTTATCTGGCCGACCAGATCGTACTAGTCGCCGGCCTCAACCCGCAGAACCTCAAGGGCCTGGAGCTGACCCTGCGCGCCCTCCTGGCCAGCGACGAGCGGATCCCCATCGACGAGCTCCACCGCCAGCTCTGCGTCGTCTTCTCGCCCATACCGGCCGCCGAGGACGAAACCGTGTTCGCGGCCCTGGAAGAGGCCCACAGCCTGCTGAACCAAAGCCGACGCATCGCCGCCAATCGGGAGTACGAACGGGCGCTGGAGAGCTTTGTCCTACATTACACCCCGATCCTGGCCACTAGTGAGTTTCCCCTGGTGCCGCGGTGGCCCGAATCCCTCTACGGGCGGGAGGTCCTGCGCATCGCCCACCACCTGGAGGGTAAGACCGGGCGCAAGGACCAGGACCAGACCCTGCGTCGGATTCGTGACCAGATACTGCAAATCACGGCGCCGGCCGGGCAAACACCGGAAACGACGCCCGTCTCGCCCTCCATGGGTCACCGACCCAATCCCCTGACCAATCTACCGGCTATTGGCCCTTGGGCGAGCCAGACGAACCGGCACGAATGAAGAGGTTAGATGAATTGCTGCCGGCCGATTCGGCCATTACCATCGATCGGGAACATTTCCTCAACAGATTGGCAAATAGTCTCGTCCCCACGGCGGAAGAAAAACAAGACATCCTGCAATCCTATCCGTATTTGTCGCCAGGTCGGGTCGGTGAATTACTAACGATCTTCAAGGAGGAACAGAAGGGATTCGAGTCGTTATTGGAGCAATTTCCGGATGGTGTCTTTGACCCATTTCATCAGCGGGTTCCGGAATGGGGCGGGATCGTCCTGGGGGATGAGAATGCCGGCTGGCGGCGGTATCTGTATGCACCCTTGAAGGGAGAGAGCCTGTTTGCCCATGCGGAGGTCTGGCCCCACTACTGGTTGGGCCTGGCGCGAGAGCTGATCACGCGCATGGGGGACAGAGAGGCGGCAGATCAAGCCATCGAGCGGGCGGTGTCTCTAGCCGACCGATCGGAGCTGGAGACACTGGCCGAGCAGCTGCTCGAGTTCGATCTGCCGGAGACGACGCCGCTGGAGATCTGGAACCAGCTCGAGGAACGGGCGCGCCGACTGGCGCCGGGCCATGATTGGCTGGATTTCTTTAGTGGCGCGCCGGCTACTGCAAGCGCCGGAGCCGGACCCAGCCCGGGCCGAGCAATTGCTGACACCTCTGCTGGACCATCCGCCCGACGACAGCTTCCAGTGTTTTCTCATGGTCGCCTTGGTAATCGGCGAGCTGCCGCGACTGGCGGTGAGGACCGAACCCATACTGCGCCAAGCCATTGCGCTCGACCCGAAAGACGCTACTCCCTGGCACAACTTGGGCAATCTGCTCACGGAGCATTTCGACCGCTACCAGGAGGCCGAGGCGGCCTATCGTCAGGCCATCGCGCTGGATCCGAAAGACACCTATCCCTGGAACGGCCTGGGGGTATTGCACCAAACCTTACATCGCGATTGCGAGGAGGCCTTTCGTTGCTTCACAAAGGGCCTGACCAGATCCAAGCCTGAGTCCCTCGAAGCCGCTCATCTCCAGTTGAATCTCGGTCGGCTGGAACTGGTGCGGGGCCGGCTGGAGCAGGCCCGCAAGGCACTACGGCGGGCATTCGATCTGTTCGACCGGCAACCTGGGTTCCAGGCCGATGCCTTGCGGCTGGCCGTCGGGCTGGCGGGACCGACCGATCCCGAGAACGGCCCGCGCCTGGTGTCGGAGACTGACCATTCCGCTGAGGAATCGATACCAACCCTGGTGGAACGCCATACCCGGCTGGCTCGGGAGGCATTGGAAAGGGACCTGAAATCCGCTGCCGCCCAGTCTGTGTTCATCGCCTCGCTGGCCCAGGGCCAGACGGACGAGGCCTTGTGGCAGGAGCTCCTGGATCGGCTCGAAACCCATCAGGCCCGTTTCGGCTTCATCGACGACCTCTACCTGTTCGCGGGTCTGCGACCGGATACAGCCCCGGCCGCCGCCCGGCGGGTCGCCGCGCTGCTGGCGTTGCCCGCGGAGCAGGTCGCCCGTTCTGTGACCGACCCAAACCGCCGGACTGGCTGGAACGCTACCGCCCCTTTGCCGAGGGCCGCAGCCGCGGCGCCAGCGATCCCGCCGACCGCGCCCGGTTCTGCCGCGAAGACCAACAAGGCGGGTAGTCATGGCGTCGGGGGTCCGACCTCGGCGACGTTTTCAGCGGGTGATTGACAATGTTAAATGGCTGCAACACCCTATCCGTGTTGGATTTAATGGCCGGACGACAGCGCACGGAGATCGATTATAAGGATCGCAGAAATGCGGTCACCGCGTCTTCGAGGGTAATGGCACCGTTGCGCACCGCCTCTCCGTAACGATGGTGCCAGCGCGCCAGCAGCACGCGGGCCTGGCGCCACTCCTCGAAGAGGATCCGCGCCAAAGGCCCTCCCTGCTCGATGAATCCGGCTTCCATGAAATCCCGCTCGGTGCGCGCCCGGTCGTAGGGTAGGCGGACGATGTGGGTCTGCCACTGACCACCCCGCAGCGCCAACCGACCATAGCAGGCGCGCACGTCGTCGTCGAAGGGGGAACCCACGGAACCGACATTGAGGATACGGGTGCGTCCCAGCCGACGCTGGAGGGGCTTGTGAGTGTGGGCGCCGACGAACAGGGATACGTTCTCCGGCAGCCGACCATGCAGGTCCTGGTCCGTCGTCGTCGCGGATATGCCGACCCGATGACCGGCCATGGAGCCGTGGGTGACATGGACCCAGCTATCCTCGGTATCGGCGTGAAAGCTGATGTGATCGGGCCAGTCGAGCAGGGCCTCTTCGACTTCGGCGATCTCCCGGAAGGTCACGTCCGCGAAGCGGCGCATGGCGGCGTCGAGGGCGTCGAGGGGGCACTCCCGGCCGCAGCGGAGCACCCAGGCCTCGTGGTTCCCCGTAATCGGCAACCAGCCCCGCTCACGGCGTAAGGCATCGAACAGCTCGAGGCAGGCGCGGCTGCTCGGGCCCCGATTGACCAGATCTCCCGCCATGACCACCAGGTCCGGGTTCCAATCTAGAATGTGCTCGACGGTGACCTCCATTGCCGGGAGATTGCCCTGGATGTCGGAAAACACGGCGACCTTCATGTGCTGTACCTTTTAGCTCTGATTGCCCCATTGTCAAGTCCCTCCAGATTATAGACACATTTTTTGAACAGCTGGGTCTGTTTTTGGGACCAGTATTTCATCGCCTGAAGGGGAGGACTGTGGCCCAGTGCTTTCTGCGGGATGTACTGATTGTAGACCTTGAACGTAGCGTTTGATGGTATCGGCCAAGTGCTCGGCGGAGTCGAAGCGGGTGGTGGCTAGGACCTCGGCGCTGCGGCCGTTGAAGCGTTCGCTCATGCCATTGGTCTGTG
>Ga0209255_1000051_pt1 | contig 19682 bp, 24 predicted proteins | sample WorMetvaBAHAMAS2_FD_187394 | JGI IMG/M metagenome (GOLD analysis project Ga0209255, IMG submission 187394) | Marine gutless worms symbiont microbial communities from Max Planck institute for Marine Microbiology, Germany - Olavius vacuus... | ecosystem: Host-associated > Annelida > Digestive...
AGCTGCTCACCATTACCCGGGCGCATTGGCAGATCGGGAACGCGCTGCATTGGGTGCTCGACGTGCATCTCGGCGAGGACCTGAGCCGCGCCCGCACCGACCATGCCCCCGCCAATGCCGCGCCGGTCAATCGGCTGGCGCGCAACCTCCTGCAACTCATCGACACCCCGAAGACACCGATCAGCCACCGCATCCGGAAATGCATGTGGAGCGACGACTACCTCATCGCCGCCCTTTCCCATATGCGATAGCCCTGCCAAAGGGAGGGGAAGAGGACGCCCGCTCCGCAGCGTTGGCTCCGGGATGAGGACTCAGCGTGGGTTTTCGTCCCTCTCCCCTGCAAGGGGAGAGGACAGGTGAGGGGTCCTGCGCGGACGGAGAGGAAAGGCCGTTGACCGTGATCGTCGTCGTGATCCTGCGGGTGGTGGGGCTGATCTGGGCCATCGGGGCGGTGTTCATCATCAACAACGCCCGCGCCGCCGGGGGCGTAAAGGGGGGCTCCGATGCGGCGCGCTGGGTGTTGGTCGGCGGCGTGCTGACCTTCGCTGCCGGCATCATGCTCGCCGCCGGCAGCCGCTGGGCGGCGATCCCGGCGGTGCTGGTGGCGGTGCAGCAGGGGGTGTTCCACTGGCGCCAGACTAGGGCGCTGGCGCCGGGCGCGCCGCGGCCCAACCCGACCCAGGTCCGAGTCGCCGTCGTGGTGGCGGTGGCGACCCTGATCCTAGTCGCCAAGGGCGCGTTGCGATGAGGCGCGCGGCCCCGGCCCGACCGGCTGGCCCCGGGTCAGGCCCGGCCTGACGGCGGAGGCCCCCGCCTCAGTCCGTCGGATCGGTTTGCTCCGGCCGGGGTGCCGGCAAAGGCGTTGCCCCGGGCTCGGAGGAGGCTGGGGCACCGGGCTCCTGCTCCGGCACCGCCCGGCCCGCACCGGTGGCGAAAACGCTCAGAGGGAACGCCGCCGATCCCGCCGATCCGGTCGACGTCGGCGGCGCGACTGTGTGGCCGGCTCTGGCCGATTCCGGGGGCGGGATCCGGGTGATCTCCAGGGCTCCGTCTTCGCCTGCAGGTGTCGCCGTCGCATCGGCGCTGCCGGCCGCGGGCTCGGCAGCGGAGAGCCGAGCGTGCCCCGATCGGCTCCGCCCTGCGGCCCGGTGCCTGTGGGTGCCGCCGAAAAGGCCGATGGGGCTTCTATGTCTGGTGCGTCTTGCGATCTGGTCTCCCGATCCGGCAGCCGGCCGTCTTCGGAACCGGGCGGGGGCGACGGCGCGTCGCGTTGCAGCTCGGCCTCCGGCTGCGGCGGGCCAGGGGGCTGCTCGGGCGCGGGCTCGGCGGCGACGCGCGGCACCGCTGCGATCCGGACGCCTCCCGCCGGCAGGGTCGCGGGCAGGATCAGCCTTGGCAGCTCGTCTCCGTCTGCGGCGGCGGTTCCGGAAATCAGGTCGTTGCCGATGCGCGCCGGCTGCGAGATCGCGGCCGGGACGAGCGTAAGCATTGGCGCGCCTTGCACGACCACTCGAGTCGGGACCATCCGCGCCAACTCGGGCGCGTCCCCGATCCCGGGCGCCTCGGCCGGCTGCGCCGCCAGCGCGGGCGGCGGCGGCGCGCCGGCGCCGCCGAACTTGTCCCCGGGGGGCGCCTCGTCGCCGATGCGCACCGCCAGCGACGTCCCGACCGACCCGCGCTTCGGCGACGGCGCGGGGTCCGTGATAGACGGGCGCGGGACCGACCGCGACAGGTGGGTTTCGCCCGCGATCTCCGGCGCGCCGCCGAGCCGGGCCGCCAGCACTGGCGGCGGGCCGCCGGATTGCGGCGTCATCGGCAGCATCGTCATCGGCGATGGCATCAACGAGTCGCGATGGGCGGTGGCGGTGACGTCGATCGGCTGCGGCGCGCTGGCGCGGACCACAGCGGCCACGACGCCGTTCTTCTGGTGGTCGCGCCCGTAAAGGGCGTACTCGAAGCTCTGCAACCCGACGCAGCTATCGGCAGGCAGGTATGCGATCTGGCCGTCCCTGACGGAGACCTGGCCGCATGCGGGCTCGCGGATGACGATCAGCCGGTCGGCATCACCGCTCTCGACGCCGGGTCGTTTTTCAGTACGTCGATCCCGGTCAGCTGGTTCGACCGGACCAACACCTCGTCGCGCACGAGGTCCAGCTCGATGAATTGATCGCTCAAGTGGCGCTCGATCCAGCCTGTCTGATAGACCGCCGTCCCGACAGCGACGATCACCACCAAGATGGTGATGAGCGTCATGGTTTGGTCGTCTTTCAGCAAGGTGCAGAGCCCCGGATGCTCGGACCGGCGAGGGTAGGACGGACTTTATCAGCCTTGGTCTGCCAACCAAGTGGATATCGCTGCGGCGAAGCCGGGCCTTGCAGCCTCTCCGACGACGGCCCGCGGCGCGGACACGATGCGCCCTGCTGGCGCTCGCTTGTGACCGGTTTGGTCTTCAGGGTCAACGGGGCCGGCCGATCCGGACCGGGCGCCGCAAGTCCGCCGCGGCGAGGTCAGGTTGCCCGGCGCGCGCCGCCGAACCGCACCGCGGCAGCGCGGCGCTCCCACACCGCCTCGGCGCCGAACCGGTACTCCGCCGCCGGGCGGCCACCGAGGCGGACCGAGGTCGTGCCTGTGGGCTCGATAAGGCCCGAGCGCTCGACCATGCGGCGGAAGTTCTGCTTGTGCAGCACCACCCCCGAGACCGCCTCGGCGGCGCGCTGCAGCTCGGTCAGGGTGAAGGTCTCGCCCATCAGCTCGAACAGGACGGGTCGGTATTTCAGCTTGCCGCGCAGCCGGCCGATGGCGGTGGCGATGATCCGGCGGTGGTCGCGCCGCGCCGGCGTGCCGAGCGCCGGCAGGTCCGGCGGCGGCGCCTCGCCGCGGTCGGCCCAGGCCTCGGTCACCAGCTCGGCGGTGTAGAGCAGCTCGTCGCGCTCCAGCGTCAGCTCGTCGCGCCAGGGGTGGCCGCCGGTGCCGAAGGTGAGGTCGAGGCGCTCGCGGCGCTCGGCCGAGTCCCCGGCCCACGCGGCTAGGCGGGGCAGGATCGCGTCGGTCAGGATCCGTGGCAGCCCCGTGCGCCGGTCCTCCCAGGGGAACCAGTGGCTCCAAGGGGTCCAGCCGCTCGCCACCCTGGCGCCGTCCGGCCGGACCAGCGCGAGATAGCCGATCGAGACCGTGTGCGCCTCGCCGAGGCCGCGGGCGGCCGAGCGGCGCGGGTCGCCGAAGGTGTAGAGCTGCTCGATGTAGTCGAGCCGCAGGCCGGCGTGCTGTTCGACCCATTCGGCCAACGCCTGGTGCAGGGTGCCGTGGCGATCCGGGTCGAAGGCGGCGGTCGGCAGGTCCCGGCCTTGCGGGCCCATCGGCGTCAGCACCATCGGCCGGGCCTGGCCGCCGCCGGTTTCCAGCGTCACGATCACTGCCGAGAGGTCGACCTTGACCGGCCGTGCGACCTTTGGGCGGGTCACGGCCGCACCTGCAGATAGAGCTGGCGGAAGCGGGCCAGATAGGCGCGCTTGGCCGCATTGGTCGATTGCGGCTTCAGGCGGATGGCATCGGCGCCGTCGAAGCGCGGGCGGGGGAAGTATTTCGCCGCCTCGGGCTCCGCGAAGCCGGCAAGCTGGGTGGCCTCGAACCAGGCGCTAAGCCGGTCGGCGCGCTTGATCAGCCTGGCCATCGTCGGCGGCAGCCCCGGCGGCAGGCCGAAGCGGATGTGGACCGCGGCCAGCAGCCGGTTTTCGAAGTCCTTGTAGTCGAGCCCGATCGCCGCCTTGAATGGCGAGATCATGTCGCCGATGACGTATTCCGGGGCGTCGTGCAGCAGCGCCGCCAGCCGCTCCACCGGCCCGGCCTTCGGCTTCAGCCGGCGCAGGATGGTCTCGACCAGGAGGCCATGCTCGGCCACCGAATAGGGGTGGTCGCCCTCGGTCTGACCGTTCCAACGCGCAACCCGGGCGAGGCCGTGGGCGATGTCCTCGATCTCGATGTCCAGCGGGCTGGGGTCCAGCAGGTCGAGCCTGCGCCCCGAAAGCATCCGCTGCCATGCCCGTGCCGCCATCGCCTCTGTGCATCCCGCCGAAACCGCCTGGCGCCTGTCTAATCGCCGCGCACTTCATTGTCGAGCAAGCCCGGCGATGCTATGTGCCCCTCCGACCGAAGCAATTCCATCGCCCACGGGGCTGCCCAAAGGGGGACAACACATGACCGACTACGTGGTGAAGGATTTGGGCCTGGCGGATTTCGGTCGCGCCGAGATCGGCATCGCCGAGACCGAGATGCCGGGGCTGATGGCCTGCCGGGAGGAATTCGGGTCAGCCAAGCCGCTCAAGGGCGCCCGCATCTCCGGCTCGCTGCACATGACGATCCAGACCGCGGTGCTGATCGAGACCCTGACGGCGCTCGGGGCGGAGGTGCGCTGGGCCTCGTGCAACATCTTCTCGACCCAAGACCACGCCGCCGCCGCCGTCGCCGCGGCGGGCGTGCCGGTGTTCGCGGTCAAGGGCGAGACCCTGGAGGGGTATTGGAGCTACACCGACCGCATCTTCCAGTGGCCCGACGGCGGCCCCTCGAACATGATCCTCGACGATGGCGGCGATGCCACCATGTATGTCCTCTTGGGTGCCCGAGCCGAAGCGGGCGAGGACGTGCTCTCCGACCCCGGCTCCGAGGAGGAGGAGGTCCTGTTCGCCCGGATCAGGCAGCGCATGGCGGCGAGCCCCGGCTGGTTCGCTCGCCAGCGCGACGCCATCCGCGGCGTCACCGAGGAGACCACCACCGGCATCAACCGGCTCTACCAGCTTATGAAGAAGGGCCTGCTGCCGTTCCCGGCGATCAACGTCAACGACTCGGTGACCAAGTCGAAGTTCGACAACAAGTACGGCTGCAAGGAGAGCCTAGTCGACGGTATCCGCCGCGGCACCGACGTGATGATGGCCGGCAAGGTGGCCATCGTCTGCGGTTACGGCGACGTCGGCAAGGGCTCGGCGGCATCCTTGCGCGGCGCCGGTGCCCGGGTGCTGGTGACCGAGGTCGACCCGATCTGCGCCCTGCAGGCGGCGATGGACGGGTTCGAGGTGGCGACCCTCGCCGAGGCGGCGCCGAGGGCGGATATTGTCATCACCGCAACTGGCAACAAGGACGTGGTCACCGTGGACGACATGCGCAAGCTGAAAGACATGGCGATCGTCGGCAATATCGGCCATTTCGACAACGAGATTCAGGTCGCCCAGCTCAAGAACTTCAAGTGGACCAACGTCAAGCCGCAGGTCGACATGGTCGAGTTCCCGGATGGAAAGCGGATGATCCTGCTGTCGGAAGGGCGGCTCCTGAACCTCGGCAACGCCACCGGGCATCCGAGCTTCGTGATGTCGGCCAGCTTCACCAACCAGGTGCTGGCGCAGATCGAGCTCTATGCCAAGGGCGAGGCCTACGCGAACAAGGTCTACGTGCTGCCCAAGCATCTCGACGAGAAGGTGGCGCGGCTGCACCTAGCGAAGCTGGGGGTCGGCCTGACCGAGCTCAGCCAGGCCCAGGCCGACTATATCGGCGTGCCGAAGGCGGGGCCGTTCAAGCCGGAGCACTACCGCTACTGAACCCCGCCCTGCGCGGGGGCGCGGGCCGTGTCGGCGCCGGGTCCGGCTACCTGAATTCCGTTGCCCGCCCGTCCGCGGCGGCGTAACCAGTGCTGAATGGCCGAGGACTCCGATCATCGCCGGCGAAGCTACCACCACGGCAATCTGCGCGAGGCGCTGGTGGCCGCGGTACTGGATCTGATCGACGAGAAAGGGCCGAACGGCTTCACCTTCGCCGAGGCCGCGCGCGCCGTTGGCGTGACCCCGGCCGCGCCCTATCGCCATTTCCCGGACCGCGACGCGCTGATGGCCGAGGTCGCCCGCCGCGGCTTCGAGCGTTTCGCCGACGCGCTTGAGCGGGCTTGGAACGGCGGCGAGCCGTCGCCGCTGTCGTCGTTCGAGGCGGTCGCCCACGCCTATCTGCGCTTCGCCCGTGACGACCGCGCCTATTATGCGGCGATGTTCGACAGCGGGGTGCTGCGCAGTACGGACCCGGCGCTGGCCGCCGCGGCCGACCGCGCCTTCGCGGTGCTGACCTCGGCCACCGGCGCGCTGACCCGGCATGTCCCGCCGGCCCGGCGCCCGCCGGTGCACATGATGAGCTACCACATCTGGGCACTGGCGCACGGCGTGGCCGAGCTGTTCGGCGACGGCAGTCAGCGCCGCGCCCCGATTTCGGCCGAGGACCTTTTGGAATCGGGCGTCGGTATCTATCTTCGGGGTCTGGTCCTGATCCCGGGCGACGACCAGGGCTGATCCGGCGAAAATCGGCTTGCCGAGCTCTTGACGCCGCGACCTGGATCGCCCACCTATGCTAATGTGATTAACATTCACATCAGAGAGAGGGACCGATGCAACGCATCATCCAATGGCTGAAACAGGCGGAAGCGAAGCTCGACGAGTGGGGGCCGGGTGCCTGGATCGCGGCAATGATCCTAGCCTTCGTGCTCTGCTGGCCGCTGGGCCTCGCCATCCTCGCCTACATGATATGGAGTGGACGCATGTTCTGCTGCAGAAAGCGCCGTGGCTGGCACGCCGACGCCGAGCGCGCCCGGCCCACCGGCAACGCCGTCTTCGACGACTACCGCACCGAGACGCTGCGCCGGCTCGAGGAGGAGCAAAGCGCCTTCGAAGGCTTCCTCGATCGGCTCCGCAAGGCCAAGGACCAGGCCGAGTTCGACCAGTTTATGGCCGAGCGCCGCAATGGCCAGTCCGGCGAGCCGCAATCCGCCTGATCGCCACAAGGGAGCGCCTCCCAGGCGCGCCTTTCACGCCTCAAACGGTCCGTGCCCCGACGACGACCGCTTTCTCGCTCATCGTTTCCGGAATACCGCCACCACGCCGCGGTCGCCGCTATGCTCGTGGTCGCGGCGCTCGTAGAAGCCGATCTCGCGGAAGTCGACCGGGGTGATCCGCCCCGCCGCCACCAGCCGGGAAAAGGCCGAGCCGAAGCCGGCGCTGTCGAAGATCCCGAGATTGATGCCGAGGCAGAAAAGCGCGCCCGGCCGGCTGACCCGCAGCAGCTCTCTGAGCGCCTGCGGCCCGACATGGCCATGGGTGAAGGTGCCGGCCGAGACCAGCCCGCCATAGGCGGCGTCGGGCAGCTCCAGCGGCTGGGTCAGGTCAGCGGCGACGCGGTTGCGGTAGAGGCCCTTGGCGGCGGCCTTCTCCAGCATCTCAGGCGAGATGTCGATGGCATCGACGGTGCACCCGGCAAGGTGCTCGGCCACCAGCCCGGTCCCGGCGCCGACGTCCAGCACCGGGCTATCCTCGGGCCCGGCCTCGGCTAGAAACAGCTCCGCCACCAGGCGCGGGTAGACATAGCCGGTGTCGCGCACGAAGCCCTCGTCATAGGTCCGGGCGAAGTCGCTGTAGTAGTCGACGTTGTTCGCCGGGGTCTCCAGCGCATAGGCGCCTTCGAGCTGGTCGGTTCCGGCCTTCGTCCTGTTTCCGGTCATGCCGCGCCTCCTCTCTCGCCATCCGCAGCCTACCCCGCCTGTCCGGCAGAAGGAACCCGGTGGCCACGGGCGCCCGGGTCTGGCACAGTGCCGGGACGATTGCCCCGCCCGGAGGTCGGCGGGGAATGGGGGAAGGGGAACGGTCATGATCGCAAAACATCACCTCGCGGGCCTGCTCGCCGCCGTTGTCGCCGCCGCCGCGCCGGGCGCGGTCGTCGCCGAGGAGGGTTCGGGCAGCGTCACCTATCTCAGCATCTGGGCGGAGACGTTCGATCTTCCGAGCGGAGCCAAGGTCCATCGCAACTACAACAAGGGCGTGGTCCTTGCCGACGACTCCGCCATTCCGTTCAACCTCGCGACCCAGGATTGCCGCGGCTCAAGGGTCATCGGCGCGGACGGCGCAGTGACGTTCGACAGCGGGTTCTGCGATACCATAGACGTCGAGTGCGACATGTGGACACTGTGGTATAGGAACGACGCCGCCGGCCGCAGTTGGGAGGTGATCGGCGGCACTGGGAAATACGGGAAGATGACCGGCGGCGGCACCACCAAGGTCCTGCTGCTGACTCGGGACGGGCGAACGACGATCCGCTGGGCCGGTTCCTGGGAGCGCTGAGGCTATCGGAGCATCGCCAGCATGTCGGAATAGCGCCCTGCCCGCGCCTTCTCCGGTGTGAACCCCGGCGGCGCGACGTTCTCCTTCATCCCCGCCCCCTCCAGCATCCGGTTCATCAGGGCGTAGATGCCGGTGATGAAGACGATGTCGTTGATCCCGTCCTCGGTCCAGCCGGCGGCCGTCAGAGCGTCGTAATCGGCCTGGGCGACGGCGGAGGGGGTCAGGGTCAGCTTCTGAGCATAGGCCAGCGCCGCGGTCATCTGCGGGCGCAGGGATGCATGGGCGACGTTCACCGACATCTCGCCGAACACGTCGTCGTCGATGCCGAAGGCCAGCGCATAGCGGCGATGGGCGACGAAGCAGTAGTGGCAACCGTTCAGCCCCGAGACATGGGCGGCAATCAGCTCACGCTCGCCGATGGCAAGCTCGGAGTCGTCGTTCCGCAGGATATCGTCATGCAGTTGCAGGAGCGAGGCGATGCCCTTGGGGAAGCGCTTCCACAGCGTCACCATGTGGTGCCTGTCGGGCAGAGAGGGATGGAAACTCATGGGCCGGGCCCTTCCGTGCCGGTTGCGATTGCAGGCCGCTCTGAACGCCGCCCCTGGCACCTATAGGGTAAAACGCCGAGCCGGCAAGCGAAAGGGGCGGGACCGTCGGTCCCGCCCCCGGATGTCGTTCGTTCCCGGCGCTCAGAAGTTGATCGTCACGTCGATGGTGATCCGCCAATCCCAGACCGTGGCTTCGCCGCCGCCGCCCTTGATGTCGCTCGAGAGCACGTTCTTCTCGAACGCGGCACCGAAGATGATGTTGTCGCTGGCCCGGACGCGCAGGCCGGCCGCCAGCGTCAGGATCGACTCCGGATCCGAGGCGCCGATGTCGACGATCTCGGCACCGGTCAGGTTGGTGCCCTTGAGCTGGTTGCCGCCGTCGAAGGGCGCGATCAGATTGGCCTCGATCAGCGGGTAGACGCCCTGGAAGATCTCGTGGTCGACATGCAGATGGCCGTGGAAGTAGCTCCAGTTGTCACTCGACAGCGTGAATTGCCCGCCGATCGACCCTTGGATCTGGGTGCGGTCGAAGACTTGCGCCGCCGAGGCGAAGACATCCAGATACCCGTTGCCGGTGCCGTTGAGATCGATCGATCCGGTCTCCAGCGTGCCGATCGGGGCGGTGTAGCGGGCGCCGATGGTGGCGATGGTGCCGCCTTCCGGATCGCTGACCACGGCGTATTTCAGGCCCGCCGTGATGTCGTTCCACCCTTTGGCGTTCTCCAGCCCCTTGTCAAAGTCGATCTAGGTGTAGCCGTCGGTGGTGGCGATGAAACCGAGCCGGTCGGTGATCGCCAGACGGGCCTGCAACGCGATCACGTTGACGTCGCCGCCTTCGGTGAGGAAGCCGTTCGGGATCTTGTGTTAGATGTAGATCGGCTTCACCTCGGTGGTGATGAAGGGTGTCTCGTTGAGGGTCGGCATGGTCACCGCCGGCACGTACCGGCTGAAGCCGCCTTCGCCGAGGGAGCCCGCCAGGGCAGGACCGGCTGCCAATACCGCAGCCAATGCGAGCGCAGTCGTCCCAAACCCGCGCGAAATAGCCGTCATTTCTCTCTCCATGGTATCAGGCCTGTCCGCAGTGTGGCCGCCTCTGCTCGTCGAGGGCAGCGCACTCGCGAAACCCCAAGCACGGAATGTGAAATTCGGCTCTGACCTGGATCAGTCTGCGATCAAATTTGCAGGATTGTTGCAAATTTGTTGCATTTGCGGCCCGCCGCCCGGTGATCCAGACTTGGCGGCGTCCCCAAGTGCCGCATCAGCGAACCAGGGCGCAATGAAGGCACCCGCTGGATTGCCCGGTCAAGCCGGGCAATGACGGCGACGGGCGGCCTCGGTCCTTCTTGCAGCCTGTAGGGCGGGTGCTCCGCACCCGCCACTCCGTGGCGATCCCAAGCGATGATGGGTGCAGAGCACCCATCCTACAACTGCCGGGGAGGCCGACAATCGCGGCCGCTGCGCACGGCTCTCAAGCCATGCTCACACGGCATATCCAATCAACAACTTGATCCCCTTCTCAACTTGAGAAGGCTGCCGGGCGGGCCGTGGTCCGCCCGGCGGGGAGCTCTCACCGGTTCTGCCGGTTCTCGATCAGGCTCTCGACCACCGTGGGGTCGGCCAGGGTCGAGGTGTCGCCGAGCGCGCCGTAGTCGTTCTCGGCAATCTTGCGCAGGATCCGGCGCATGATCTTGCCCGAGCGGGTCTTCGGCAGCCCCGGCGTCCACTGGATCAGGTCGGGCGAGGCAATCGGGCCGATCTCCTGCCGAACCCAGTTCCTCAGCTCGGCCTTCAGTTCGTCGGTGTACTCCTCGCCCTCCATCAGGGTCACGTAGCAGTAGATGCCCTGGCCCTTGGTCTCGTGCGGGTAGCCGACCACTGCCGCCTCGGCGACCTTGGGGTGCGCCACCAGCGCGGACTCGACTTCGGCGGTGCCCATGCGGTGGCCCGAGACGTTGAGCACGTCGTCGACCCGGCCGGTGATCCAGTAGTAACCGTCGGCGTCGCGGCGACAGCCGTCGCCGGAGAAGTAGTAGCCCTTGTATTGCGAGAAATAGGTCTCGCGGAACCGCTCGGGGTCGCCGAAGACCGTCCGCATTTGGCCGGGCCAGGAGTCCTTCATCGCCAGCACGCCGTAGCATTCCGTCTCGGTGAACTCGGCCCCCGAGTTCGGGTCGAGGATCACCGGCTGGATGCCGAAGAAAGGCTTGGTCGCCGAGCCGGGCTTGAGGTCGATGGCGCCGGGCAGTGGGGTGATCAGGATGCCGCCGGTCTCGGTCTGCCACCAGGTGTCGACGATCGGGCAGCGGGTCTTGCCGACGATGTGGTAGTACCACTCCCAGGCCTCCGGGTTGATCGGCTCCCCGACGGTGCCGAGGATGCGCAAGGTGGAGAGATCACACTTCTCGACGAACTCGGTGCCCTTGCCCATCAGTGCCCGGATCGCGGTCGGGGCGGTGTAGAAGATGTTCACCTTGTGCTTGTCGCAGACCTGCCAGAAGCGCGACGCGTCGGGCCAGGTCGGCACGCCCTCGAACATCATCGTGGTGGCGCCATTGGCCAGCGGCCCGTAGACGATGTAGGTGTGCCCCGTCACCCAGCCGACATCCGCGGTGCACCAGTAAATGTCGCCGTCGTGATAGTCGAAGACATACTTGTGGGTCATCGCGGCATAAAGCAGGTAGCCGCCGGAGGTATGCAGCACTCCTTTCGGCTTGCCGGTCGAGCCGGAGGTGTAGAGGATGAACAGCGGGTCCTCTGCGCCCATCTCCTCCGGCGGACAGTCGGCGGAAACGGTGGCCTCAGCCTCGTGCAGCCAGGTGTCGCGCGCTGGGTCGAAGGCGACATCGCCGCCGGTGCGCTGCACCACTAGGATCTTCACCTCGGGCATCTTCGCCAGCGCCTTGTCGGTATTGGCCTTCAAGGGCGTGTTGCGGCCGCCGCGCGGGGCCTCGTCGGCGGTGATCACCAGCTTGGCGCCGCAGTCCTCGACCCGGCTGGCCAATGCGTCTGGGCTGAAGCCGCCGAACACCACCGAGTGGATGGCGCCGATCCGGGCACAGGCGAGCATCGCGTAGACCGCTTCGGGGATCATCGGCATGTAGAGGATCACCCGGTCGCCCTTTGTAATGCCGAGGCTCTTCAGAACATTGGCGAAGCGGCAGACCTCCTGGTGCAGCTTGGCATAGCTGATGTGCTGTGCCTCCGCATCCGGGTCGTCGGGTTCCCACAGGATCGCGGTCTGGTCGCCGCGGGTCGCGAGGTGCCGGTCGATGCAGTTGGCCGAGACGTTGAGCGTGCCGTCCTCAAACCAATTGATCGAGAGGTCGTCGTAGGCGTAGCTGGTGTTCTTGACCTTGGTGTAGGGCTTGATCCAGTCGATCTGCCGTCCGTGCTCGCCCCAGAACGCCTCCGGGTCGTCGACCGAGGCATGGTACATCTCCTCGTATTTGGCCTTGTCGATCAGCGCATGGGCGGCGACCGCCGCCGGCACGGGGTGAATATGTACTTCGCTCATCCTGTCCTCCCTGTCAGTGCACGCATCGATGATGCCCGATCGTGGTGCTGCATCGGCTGCGCGCTTGAAGCACCTTTGCCGCAGCGGGATATGGCTTGGGCAGCAGTCTGGCGGCAGAGGCGTGCCGGTGCAAGAGCGGCTGAGGGGAAATCACCGGGATCGGTGATTTCCTTTGCCGCGATGCGGTGCCGCAGACCATACTCGCGCGGGGGGAAAACACACAGCAGGAGAATCGAATCATGGCAGGACAGGTCGAGGCGCGATTGGCGGAGATGGGCATCCGGCTGCCGGAGCCGAAGGCGCCGCTGGCGAAATACGTGCCCTTCGTGCGCAGCGGCAATCTGGTGCTCGTCTCGGGTCAGGTGCCGTTCGGCGAGGACGGCTCGGTCGAGGGCCTGATCAGGGGCCAGCTCACCGCCGCCGACCATTGCGGCGGTGCGGACCCGGCGCCGGGCTCGAAGATGGCGCTGGCCACCGAGGCGGCGCGGCGCTGCGCGCTGAACATGATCGCCCATGTCAAGGCGGCGGCCGGCGATCTCGATCGGGTCGCGCGGGTGGTCAAGCTCACCGGCTTCGTCAATTCGGACGGCAGCTTCGCCGAGCAGCCTCTGGTGATCAACGCCGCCTCGAATCTCCTCGGCGAGGCGTTCGGCGAGGCCGGCGCGCATGCGCGCTCGGCGGTCGGCTCGTCCAGCCTGCCGATGGGGGTGATGGTCGAGATCGAGGGCATTTTCGAGATCTCGTGAGCGGTGGGGAGAAGAACGTGACGGCCCCTGACCGAACGTGGCCCGGGCGGGCGCGACCGTGAGCAACCCGGCGGCCGATCTGGCCGAGCTTCTGGAGCCGCTGCGCGACCAGGCGGTCGGCTCGCTGCTGGAGGCGATGGCCGATGCGCTGGAGACCGGCGGCGCCGTGGTGCAGGAGCCCGAGTTGCGCGACGATGCCGGCAAGGTGCTGCGCCGGATCGACGGCGGACCGGCACCGGAGGGCGAGTCGCTGGTCGCCCGCACCAGCGACGGCTTCGAGGCCGAGATCCACGCCTTCCGCTGGGATGCCGCCGAGCTCACCCTGCTCTCGCGCTAGGCCGCGCCGGACTGGGCGCCGCTGAGACTGTGGTTTCTGGAGTGGTTCCAGAGCCGTTTCAGCGAGGTCGCGCCGGACCTCTATGGCGCCGTGCACAGCCTGGACGGTCCCGAGGATGTGCCGGGCGGCTACGTCTTCATTCTCGACTTCGGCTCGGCACCCGCGGCTCGCATCACCGACCTGATCACGGCCGCGGCGGCGACCGGCGCCGACGCGATGCGGCTCGGTCACCTCTGAAGGTCGTCCGCGGTATCGACATCCCGGAGCGTGGCGGCGTAACCGGTGTCGAGGGGCGCCAGACTCGCCACCGTATCGGCCAGCGCGTGCGCCGACGACCAGCGGACCTCGCCGAGCAAGCCTGCCGGCGCCGGCCGGCCGCCCCGCTTCAACCCGATCATCCAGTAGCCGCCATCTGTTGCCGGGCCGAGCACCGCGTCGTAGCGGCCGAGCAGGCGAAAGCCCTCGGCGATATGGCCGGGGGTGACGGCCGGGATGTCGGCGCCGACGACGATCACCGGTCCCGGCGGCATTCCGGTCAACGCCCGGGCCATGCGGGCGCCAAGGTTGCCGCGGCCCTGGGGCCAGCGCGCGATCCCGGCCGGCAAGACCCGGCTCGCCAGCCCTTCGCCGTCCGGGGTGACCGCAAGGACGCTGTGCCAGCGCCGGTCGGCGGCGAGGCGCCGGATCAACCGGGCGCTCTGGTGGCGGAACCACCAGGCCGCGTCGACGGCGCCAATGTCGCGGGCGAGTCGTGTCTTGACCCGGCCGGGCCGGGGCTCCTTGACGAAGATGACCAGGCTCCGCCGCATCACCGGCCTCGACGGTAGCGCCGGGCCAGTCGCTCCGGGCTGACGCCGGCGAAATAGAGCGCCAGCGTGGTCAGGTTGCGCCAGCCGCGGCGCAGCCACCCCTCGGCGACGAAGCGGGCGGCGGAGGTCTCCACCGTCCCACCCAAGGGGGCCAATCGCCCTCGCCCGAGGCGGCGGACCAGCGCCACGTCCTCCATCAGCGGGATCACCGGGTAGCCGCCGGCGTGCCGGTACAGGGCGCGGTTGACCAGCAGTCCCTGGTCGCCATAGGGCAGCGCGAGCAGCGCCGAGCGCAGGTTGGCCCAGGCGGCGACCAGCCGGGCGGGCAGGCAGCCCGCGTCGAAGCCGAGCGCGAAATACCCCGCCTTGCCGGGGCGATTGGCGATATGGGCCAGGACCGCGGTGCCCCAGTCGGGCGGCAGCACGGTGTCGGCGTGGACGAACAGGAGCCACTCGCCGCGCGCCGCCTCGGCCCCGGCGGCAAGCTGCCGGCCGCGCCCCGGCGGCCCGGTGACCAGCCGGGCGCCGAGCTCCTCGGCGATCTCGGCGATGTCGTCCGACGAGCCACCGTCGGATATGACCACCTCGCGGATCACCCCCTCGGTCACCGCCTCGCCGATGGTGCCGAGGCAGGGGCCGATACGGTCCGCCGCCTGCAGCGTCGGGATCACCACCGAGACCGGAGCGGTCATGCCGGCCCCCGCACCCGCTCGGCGAGCGCCATGAAGACCAGCGCTCCGAGGCCGAGCCCGGCGAAGCCGGCGAACAGCGGCGCCACCGAGCCGTTGTAGCTCTGCGCGATGGCATAGCCGAGCGGCAGTGCGCCGAGCATCGCCACGGTGTTGACCACCGAGGCGGCGGTGCCGGCGAGATGGCCGAGCGGCGCCAGCGCAAGGGCGTTGAAATTGGCGAACAGGATCGCGACGGAGAAGAAGATCAGCGCCATGAACCCCATGAACAGCCAGAGCGGCGGCAGCCCGCCATTGCCGCCGAGGCGGGTGATCATGGTCGCCACGGCCCCGACGGCAATCATCTGCGCCAGCGCCATCAGGCTGAGGCGGCGCATCCCCAGCCGCATCACCAGCCGGCTGTTGGCCAGGCTGGCGAAGGCGAAGGCGAGCGCCAGGGCACCGAAGGCCCAGGGAAACAGCGGGCCGAGAGCATAGCCCTCCTCCAGCACCTGCTGGGCGGTGGCGAGGTAGACCACGAAAGCGCCGAACACCAACGCCGCCGATAAGGTGTAGAACATGGTCGAACGGGTGGCGAGCACCTCGGCGAAGGCGGCGATGATCGGACGCGGGCTCAGCGCCCGGCGCTGGGCGGGGTCCAGCGTTTCCGGGATGCCGATCAGGTACCAGCCGCCGGAGACCAGTGCCAGTGCGAGGTAGATCCCGAAGATCGCCCGCCAGCCGGCCACCAGTTCGGCGACTTGGCCGATGATCGGGGCGAGCATCGGCACCAGCATGAAGATCGTCATCACCAGCGACAGGATCCGCGCCATCGGCCGGCCTTCGTAGAGGTCGCGCACCACCGCCATGGCGACGATCCGCGGGCCGCCGGCGCCGAGGCCCTGCAGGAAGCGCCCGGCGAACATCATCGCCGGGGTCGCCGCGAACATCCCCACCAGGGTGCCGACGGTGTAGACCCCCCAGCCGAGCAGCGCCGTGCGCTTGCGCCCGATGCTGTCGGACAGGGGCCCGTAGACCACCTGGCTGAGGCCGAGGCCGAGGAACACCAGCATGACGATGAGCTGGCGGTCGTTGGCGCCGGCAAAGCCGAGCTCGCCCGAGATCGCGTCGAGCGCCGGCAGCACCGCGTCGATGGTCATGGCGGCGACCGCCGTCATCAGCGCCAGGAACACCAGAAGGGCTGGCGAGGCGCGCCCCTCGGCGCGCTCGGTCGGGGTCGGCAGGGTCATGACGGTTTCCGTATCGTGTGCCGAGTCTTATAGCGCTGGGCCGAGCACGGCGCGACGGCTATATTGGCCACAGGACCGGATGGGAAGTGAGCATGAGCGGATATCAGGGTTTCGTGGACGAGCGGCGCACGGTGCTGCGGATGGCCGGGGCGGACGTGCCCGAGGTGCTGCAGAACGTGGTCACCAACGACATCGACCGGTTGGCGCCGGGCTGCGCGGTCTATGCGGCGCTGCTGACGCCGCAGGGCAAGTACCTCTCCGATTTCATCCTCGTCGCGGCGCCGGACGGTGCGATGCTGATCGATGTCGCCGCCGCCCAGGCTGCCGTCTTGGCCCGGCGCCTCGGCATGTATTGCCTGCGTCGCAACGCGCGCGTGACCGGCGAGGCGGGCCTCGGCGTCGCCATGATCTGGGGAGCGGCACACGAGCCGGCGGCCGGCGAAGCGCCGGTGGTGCCGGACCCGCGCGCGCCGGCGCTCGGCTGGCGACTCTATGCCGCCGACCCGCGGGCGGCGCTGGCGCAGACCGGCGCGGCCGAGGCCGAGCGCGCGGCCTATGACGCACTCCGGGTCGCCCATCTGGTGCCGGAGAGCGGCATCGAGCTGGTGCCGGACGAGACCTACATCCTGGAGGCCGGCTTCGAGGCCCTGCACGGCGTCGACTTCCACAAGGGTTGCTATATCGGCCAGGAGGTGACGGCGCGAATGAAGCACAAGACCGAGCTGAAGAAACGCCTGGTGCAGGTCCGCATCGACGGCGAGGCGCCGCCGGGCACGCCGGTGACCGCGGCGGGCAAGCCGGTCGGGGTTTTGTTCACCCAGGCCGGAGGCCGCGGGCTGGCGCATCTGCGCCTTGACAGAACCGAAGGGGAACTGGAGGCAGGAGCGGCGCGGCTGGTCTATGACGGCTGACCGACCGGCGCGGCGGCGTCAGCCATCGGGCGCGACGCCGGCGGCACGCTTGAACGCGGCGGCCAGACCGGGAAACCGGCGCTCGAAATCCTCTGGCGCGATCGCCCTGCCGTCGACCTCGAACGCAGCCGTCACCTCGTCGCGCCGGATCAGGACCGCGACCGGGGATTTTCTGCCGAAGACCGAGATCGCCGGCATCGGCCAGGAGCGGATCGTGCGCTCGGCAAGCGCTGCGACGGCCACTTCGCCGACATGCAGGACCGGGTCGAGCTCGATGCTCATGACCGAGGCCCGAACAGGTGCCAGCCGAGCCGGACGAAGGGCGGGACGAAGGCCAGCGGCACGAAGCTCAGCACCGCGTCAAGCTCGCCCGAGGCGCGCGGGCCGGTGAAGTCCGGCCGCACGGTGATCGACAATGGCGGGCCCGCAGGCCGCGCGTACTGCACCGCATTCAGCGTGCCGAACCGCTGCCCGGTGTCGGCCGGGTCGGCGAGGCCGATATCGGCATCGACCGCGAGCCGTTCCAGGTGGACCGGTCGCAGCAGCCCGATCAGCAGGTTTGGCGCCGACAAGGCGCGGCGCAGGATGCGGGTCGCCCTGCGCGGCGAGATCGGCAGCCTGCGCCGGGCCGCCCGCGGTTTCCGCTTCGCCGGCTTTCGCCGCGCGCTGTCCAAGAGCGGGATCGGCGGTGTCAGGCCGCCGAACAGGCGCAGCGCGATCTTCAGCCGCAGGCGCGGCGTGGTGTAAAGGCGAAACCCCAGCTTCCACGGCGTCGCCAGGACGGCAAGCGCGAGCACCAGCAGGATCGCCAGCACCCAGGCGAGAACCCAGAGCATGCCCCACAGCATGGTGACGGCGGTTTAGTCTTCGGCTTCGTCGCGGCGCGCCGACGACCGGTCCATGGCACGGGACGCTACCCCGCCGATGACCCTGGCAAGGCTGGTCATGGCGCCGCGCACACTCTCGACCCGGGCGCCGCGGTCGTCGATGATGATCGCGCCGACGGGCTTGATCCCGCCGCCGGCGCCGAATCCGAAGCCATAGCTGACCATCGGAATGATCGTGGCGCCGTGCCTCTCGATCGGCTCGCCGAAAACGTTCTTCGCGTTGAGCAGGCGGTCGAGCTCCTCGACGGTGCCTTTCAGCAGACGTTCGACGTCTTCCATCGTTGCCTCCAATAACCGATTCCAAGGTTAGGGGCAGTGTCGGCGCGCCGGGCGCGGTCGTCATTGACCTGGATCACGGCGAATCGCCGTGGCGCGCCGGGCAAGGCCGGGCCGCGTCACGGCAGCCCATGCGCCCGGCGACCGCGGCGGCAGCTCAGCCTTCGAGCAGCTCCGGGTTGGGCACGATGGTCGACTTCACCGTCTTCATCGCCATCGCATCCGCCACCGCCTTCGAGATCCCCGGCTCGGAGAACTCGTAGAGCGACTGCATCTCGTACCAGGGATAGCGGTCGCGCGCCTGCCACAGCATGTCGACCCCCTTCGGCAGGTCGTTGGCGGTGAAGGCCCAGGAGCCGAGGACGTTGATGTCCTTGGTGCAGATCCGGTGCCAGCTGGTCTCGATCGAGCCGGCATCGGTGAACTGGCCCATCTCGACATAGGTGCCGCCGTCGCGCAGAAACTCGATCCCCTCCGGCCCCGCGGTCGGGTGGCCCGAGCAGTCCATCACAAGATCGGCGCCATAACCGCCGACGATGTCGCGCACCGCCTTGATTCGTTCCTCGGCGGTCTTGCACTCGTCGATGTTCACCGTCGCCTCGGCGCCGAAGCGACGCGCGAGTTCCAGGCGCGGCGATTCGGGGGCGCCAACGGCGATCACCCGGCCGGCGCCCATCTCCTGCGCCGCGGCGATCGCCAGAATCCCGATGGGCCCGGCGCCCTGGACCACCACCGTGGCATTCCATGGGAAACCGCCGACCTTCTGCGCTCGCTCGAACGCCCTGATCCCGGAAGTCAGCGGCTCGGAGAGCGCCCCGAGCCTGAGCGGCATCTCGTCCGGCAGCTTGTAGATCTTGGTCCCCGGCAGGTCCTCGAAGTCGACATAGACCATCTCGGCCCAGCCGCCCCAGAGATGCGGCGGTTTGTCGAACCCCAGATAGCGGCCGTAATAGACTGGGGTCAGGCATTTGTTGGCGGTCTCCGGGTAGTGCAGGCACCAGTCGCAGTGGCCGCAAGGCATCAGGGGCGGCAGCATCAGCTTTGAGCCGACGCCGATTGGTTTGCCCATGAGGTCGGTCTTCAACTCGTCGCCGATCTCGACGATCACCCCGGCCAGCTCGTGGCCGAGGGTGAACGGCCAGGGCAGCGGCTTCGGCCAGTGGCCCTTGAGGATGTGCAGGTCGGTGCCGCAGACCCCGCAGGCGCCGATCCGGATGATGGCGGCCTTAGGCCCGATTTTCGGGTAGGGAACGGTGCGGATCACTGGCTCGGCGCCGGGACCGTCGAAGGTGGCGACGCGAATGTCGTTTATCTGGGTTCTCCTTGCTGTTCGTCTGACCTATCCCGATTTATTCATGAAGTTGGCTTCGTTTCGGGTTTTCGCGCTGGATCGCCCGGCGTTGCCGGGTGTGGATGATGCCGGAACTTGGTCTTCGCCTGGGGGGTTGGTGTTCGGGGCTTGTCGGCGGCGCTGGCCGCGCGTTTCACGGGCCTTGGGCATGTATCCGGCGGAGCATGAGCGCGATCATCGGGGCGTGCGGGCAAGCTGACGGCAGGGAGAGCCTGATCCGGGTCTTCAGCTGCTCGACGCGGACGGC
>Ga0209255_1000053_pt1 | contig 19284 bp, 19 predicted proteins | sample WorMetvaBAHAMAS2_FD_187394 | JGI IMG/M metagenome (GOLD analysis project Ga0209255, IMG submission 187394) | Marine gutless worms symbiont microbial communities from Max Planck institute for Marine Microbiology, Germany - Olavius vacuus... | ecosystem: Host-associated > Annelida > Digestive...
TGTAGGATCGGGATCTTGAACATCAACACCACATCGAACGGCTTGCGACCCGCGTTGGATTTGCGTTCCCGTTCGTGGACCGGCTCCAGTAGAGGACGAAAGATCTCCCACGGGATCGCCGCAACCAGCCGCTCCAGGGGGTCACCCAACTTGCTGATACTGTGCAACCGGTTTTCGTGGTCGAAGAAACTGTACTGGCCCATGGCGATACTCACTTGGGGGGTGGATCGAATGGGCACAATTTTAAGGGCACCTTGAAAAATTCAAGGTGTCTTTGCAGAACAAGGAAGCCCCGTTATGTCCGTGTGCGTAACTCCATGATAATCAAGGCATTCGAAAAGTGCGATTTATGAGCATCACCATGAAAAGTATTGAGCATGGGATTTTTCAAGGCCCCCCTTAACTCGACCGCCAGCAACAGCGCTATTTTTCAAGGTGCCCATAGGGTCACCTTTATCGATCCGCCTTGATCTTTACAAACATTCGAGCCACCACGTCGGGTTCCGGCTTTGAGCCATCGATGTATGGTTCGAGGTTCCGCTCCATGCTGGATGACAAGGTTATCGTCTGCTGGAGACGTGTTTCCGGATATCCTGCTGAACCTCGATGACCGCCTGTTTCACCTTCTCGGCCGCGGATTTGAAACGCCACACGCCTACTAGCGTAAGACAAAAACCAATAACGGTCACGATCAACCCAATCGCGCTCGCCCAGTCTCCCCATCCCAACTTTAGAGCCACATCGAGCCTTGACCAGAGATCCACCTGAACTTTCCTTGGTTGCTCTTGGCGTCTCGGCGGTTACAGGTTTCTCCCCCGCTCAACGTGGGTAATGGTCGTCCAGGTTTGCCGGGCACAGTACTTCCCGCATGATCCCGATCAAATCCAACAGCTGGGGGTTGCGGATGCGGTAGTAGATCCGGTTTGCTTCCTTGCGCGCGGTTACGATGTTTTTGTTACGCAGCTGTTCGAGGTGTTGGGAGATATTGCTCTGAGACGTCCCGGTGCGTTCCACGATTTCCCCTACCGAGAGTTCCCAGTTTCCGAGCGAGCACAGAATCTTCCAACGCAGGGGATGGGCCATTGCCTTGAGGGCGTTGGCGGTCAATGCGGTATCCTCGTTCTCCGGCACTTTGGTCTCGACGAAATCGGTCATCGATCGCTCCTCAACTTGTCTCCTCCGGCATATTGCACCGCATCTATAAGGATGCCGTCTCAACCGTCTCTTTCTGCTTCGATACGCACATAGCCTGTCATGTCCTTGGCGATGCAGATGATGTCGGTAATCCGCCCGCCGGGGTCTTTTACGGCGGTACGGGAAAAGAGAATCGGTACCCGGCGCCCGTCCTTGGCGATAAAGCGGGCCTCGATTTTGCTCAATGCGCCGGTGCGGATCAAGGCTTCGAGCCAGATCCCCATGAAGGCACCGGCCTGCTCGTCGCCTTCTTCCTCGAACACGTCTCCGATTGACATGCCAAGGAGGTCCCGCTCGCTGTAGTCGAGCATCCGGCAGGCGGTCGGATTAACCAGCTTGATTTCACCCCGGGGGGTGAGTACCAGCAGGGCCTCGCCCATGTAGGTGATGATGTTATCGAGATACTGATTCGCCTGGGCGAGCTCCGCGGTGCGCTCGGCGACCTTCTGTTCCAGCACCCGGTTGAGGTCACGTTCTTTCTCGATCAGCCGGAAGTAGGTGCTGATCTTGTTGATGAGCTGGTTGTCTTCGATCGGCTTGAGCAGGTAGTCCACCGCGCCCACGGCGTAACCCCGCTGCTGGAATTCCTCGGACTTGAAGGCGGCCGTGAGGAAGATGATGGGGATGTCGCGGGTACGCTTGCGCAACTTGAGCAGGGAGGCGGTCTGGAAGCCGTCCAGTTCCGGCATCTGTACGTCGAGGATGATCAGGTCGATGTCCGGCTGTTGGAGCGTGACATCGATGGCCTGGCGACCGGATATGGCCTCCAGGATCGTCGCCTCCATGTGCTGTTCGATCAGTCTCCGGAGGGTGAACAGGTTGTGGGCGTGATCGTCGATGATAAGGAGCTTAAATCCGGAATAGCGGTTCATGCCGTCTGCTGTTGTTTCTGCTCGGAGGAAGGCACAAGGTTTGCGCTCAGGTGCGCCGCAAGCTCGTCCCGATTCACGGGTTTGACGATGAAACCATCGGCACCGGCGGCACGGAAGAGCGCGCTCTTCGGCGCATCCACCGGGGTTCCCATAACCAGGATTTGGAGCCGCCGGTCGTGCTCGTTCCCACGCATGGCCCTGATCGTATCACAGGTATTCTCCGTGGACATCAGGACGGCGAGAAGCACCAGGGCACATTCGCGTTCTTCCTCCAGGGTTTCCAGGGCCTCGTCCGCATCGGCCGCTGTCTGTACCCCTAGTCCTAAGGATTCGAGCAGGGTCGTTTCGGCCACCAGGCTATGCACTTCTCGTTCGACCACCAGGGCCCAGTGGCCGGCGAAGGACCAGTCGCCGGACGGCTCGCTCGGGGGCGGTTCCTGCACCGCGGTCTCCGACGCCGGGAGCGGTGGCTTGAGCGCGTGGATGGGTTGTTTGGAGTCCGAGTGGTCGGGGTCGAACTCCGCCGGCAGCGCCAGGTCGAAGCGCGCGCCTTGTTTCTCCTCGCTCCGGACGCTGATCTTGCCCCCCAGGAGTCCGGCCAGCTCACGACTGATGGACAGCCCCAGACCGGTCCCACCGTAGCGGCGCTGGGTGGAACCGTCGGCCTGTTGAAAGGCCTCGAAGATGACTTGTTGTTTGTCCACCGGGATGCCGATGCCGGTGTCGGAGACGCCCAGCACGAGCGGGCAGGTCTCTCTCGCGACCCATTGCGCCTGGAGGACAACGCCGCCCTGGTCGGTAAACTTGGCGGCGTTGGCAAGGAAGTTTTTCAGGATCTGGCGCAACTTGTCCCGATCGCTGTAGATATGGTCCGGGACCCGGTCGTCGAGCTCGATCTCCAGGGTGAGTCCCTTGTCCTTGAACTGAGGCAGAACGAGCTGGATCAGTTCGTGGAGCAGGGAACGCAACTCGATCCACTCCAGGTTTACCTTGACCTGTCCGGCATCGATGCGGGAGATATCCAGGACGTTGTCGATCATGGTACGCAGGTCGCGACCGGCCGCATGGATGACCCCTGCCTGATGCCGTTGGTCCGGGGTCAGGCCCGCATTCCGATCCGCGAGCATCTTGGACAACAGGAGGATCGAATTCAGGGGCGTGCGTAGTTCGTGGCTGATATTGGTGAGAAACTCGGATTTGTAGCGGTTGGACTGCTCCAGCTCCCGCGTATGCTCCTGCGCCGCATGCAGATGCCTCACGTGGATCTCGGCCAGGGCGGTGAGCTGTTTACCCAGCTCCTTCACTTCCTGGGGGCCTCGCCAGTCGAAGCGGATGCGTTCGCCGTCGCGCACGACCTTGCCGAGTCCCTTGGTCAGCATTTGACCGAACTGCTCTGCCCTGGCCGCGATCCAACGGGCCATTATCATGACCAGGAGGGTCATCGGCAGGACGATGGTCAGCACGCGCCCGATCAGGGCATTGCGGAAGCTCTTGATGGGAGACGGGTCGACCGCGCGGCCGACCCACAGGGGGAGCGCCTCCTCGGTGAGGAACATGGGGACCCAGATCAGCTGCCGGCCCTGGTCACCTTCCCACAGCGCCAGCTTTCCGGCCGCGAAGATCTCGGCCAGGCCGGGAAAGTCGGCAAAGGCCTCCGGCTCCTCGCTGATGGGCTGTCCGGGGCGTAGATAGCTGCCGTTGCTGTTGACCCAGAGGGTATCGCGGTAGAACTGGGCCAGGCCGCCGACATCGATGCTCATGACCACCAACCCCATGGCCGTCCCCTCCGGTCCTCCGCCGATGGCGCTGACCAGAGACAGGGTCATGAGCCTGTGGGGATCTTGGGCCCCGGCGCGCGGATTGATCCGGATGCGGCTGATCATCACGCTGCCCGGCTGCATCCGCAGGCCTGCTTCGAGCAGCTGCTCGTGCGGCCGTTCCGGGAGCTTCGATGTCGGATGCCAGGCCAGCGTCCTTTCGTCTCGCTCCAGCCAGAATCGCTCCTGCATGTCCGCGCCGAGAAACAGGATCTCGATGATGTCCTGTTGGTCGCTGAGGATCTGATTTACCCAGCCCGTGTAACGGGCGCGGGCGAGGTCAATCTGATCGTCGTCGCCTCGATCGCCGAGGATCAGGCCCGGCTCCGGGAGTTTCGCAAGCAACCGGATCATCTCGTGACGGCTTGCCAGATGTTGGTCGAGATCGCGGAAATCCGCACGCAGGTTCTGCAGGTGGGCCTTTTGGTAGATAAACGCGGTGCGGTCCAACACCAGCGGCAGATTGAGGGAGACCGAGATCAGCAAGGGCCCCAGGCCGAATATCAGGAACAGGACGAGGATTTGAGTGCGAAGCTTCACGTCGGCCGCGCCCGTACCTACAGTCCCCGCACCAGCTCCAACATCCGGGCGGCATGGCCCTTGGGCTTGATGTCGTAGAGGGCATGGCGGATCTTGCCGTCCTTGTCCACGATGAAGGTGGAGCGAACGATGCCCATGCGTTTCTCGCCACGGGCATCCTTTTCCCTCCAGACGGCATAGGCCTCACAGACCTCTCCTTCGGTATCCGCGAGTAGGCGCACATTGATGCCGTGTTTGTCCCGAAAGGCGCCGTGACTATCGCAACTGTCTTTGCTGATGCCGAGGACTTGGGTCTCCAGCGCCGCAAATTCGGGTTGCAGGTCCGTGAACTCGAGGGCCTCGAGCGTACACCCCGGCGTATCGTCTCTGGGGTAGAAGTAAAGCACCAGGTGGCTGTTGCCTCTGAACTGTTCCAGATTGACGCGCTCCAGGTCGGCGTCCGGGAGCGAGAACTCGGGGGCTTGATCTCTGGGCTGCAGCATGTGAGGTTGCTCCGGTGGTGGTAGTGGTCACCGCCGAAATTTAGGATCGACCCGGCGGTACGTCAACCACATTCGTGTTACCGCACGCCGATTCCGGCTTAGCGTGTCCGGTCCTTGGCCAAGCGCAGAAGTGGTTTAGGGGCTGCGTCACGCTTTGCGGAGCGGAGGTCGGGCCCGCGTCGGGGGGCTTGCCGCCAGGGCCTCGTCCAGGAGGGAAAGGGTTACTTCGAGACCCTGACGCACTTCCTCCAGGGTTTGCGCCAGGATGGGATCGACCTCTGCCAATCTGCCGAAGGGCCGTCCGTTCTCGTCATCGGCAGTCTCACCCAACCGGTCGTTCGGTACACCGATCGCTTGCAGGTCGGCGGACTTGATCTGTTTGAGATGGATTCCGCGGGCCATGGCGCTACGAGCGGATTCGCAAGTCGTCGCGATACCTGAGGCTTGAAGGACCGACGGGCGGAGGTTGCCCGTCAATGCCACTAAGTTAGCTGTTGATCACTTGTCGTGGTCGGTCAGGATGCGGAAGAGAAAACGACGAATCGTGCAAACCGACGCGAGTCCGTTCGCGAGGATTCGCGTGATTCGTCGTTTCTCCTCTTTTTTGTCGACGGGTAACGCTTAACTTACATGGCATTGGGTTACCCGTCGGCAAGGCTTATGGGTGATGTCAAGCGCCGGTACGCTTGCGAATGGCCGCGACGACGGCCTCGCTGGACGTGGCGGCTACGTCCGTCAGCAGGCCCTCACGTCGGTAAAAATCCACCAGGGGGGCGGTCTTCTCGTTGTAGACGTCCAGGCGATTGGAGATTGCCTCCTCGGTCTCGTCATCGCGCTGCACTACCTTGCCTCCGCACTTGTCGCACACCCCTTCCACTTTGGGAGGTGCCGACTTGACGTTATAGATGGCGCCGCAGTCGACGCAGGTCCGGCGGGTCGTGAGGCGGTCCAGGATCACGTCCCGCGGTACGTCCAGATTTACGGCCGCGTCCAGCTCGATGCCGAGGTCTGCCAGCAGGACCTTGAGTTGCTCCGCCTGGGGGATGGTGCGCGGGAAACCGTCGAGCAGAAATCCGGCCCGGCAGTCGTCTTCTTTCAGGCGTTCCTTCATGATGCCCATGATGAGTTCGTCCGGAACCAGATCGCCGGCATCCATGAATTTCTTGGCCTGTTTGCCGAGTTCGGTGCCCTCTTTGACCGCGGCCCGCAGAATGTCGCCGGTGGAGATCTGCACCGAGCCGTCGACGGCGGTGAGCAGCTTGGCCACGGTACCCTTGCCCGCGCCGGGAGCGCCCAGAAGGATCAGCCTCATTGTCGTCTCCTCATTCAGAGTTTGTCGAGATGTCGATGACCTGTCGCGGCGCGGACAGGTTCTTGTCGGCGACCGTACAAGTAGTTAAGCATTTTCGCCCTTTCCGATGATCGGAATCAAGATTACACTGAATATTCCACGCCCGGAACCGATTTCGTAACGCCACCGATACCAGGAGGACCTGCCACCGTGTCACCTAACGCACGCAAGCTCCTAGCTACCCTGACCACCGCCGGCATTATGGGTACGTCCCTCGCGTATAATTCGGTAAGCCACGCCTTCGATTTTGGCGACATGATGAATCCTGGTCGCTGGATGGGTGGCGGTCGTGACCGCAACGATGACTATTACGATTACAGCGGACCCTATGCAGGCCCTTGGGGTGGCCCCTATGGCGGAGGTCCGTGGGGTGGTTACGGCCCCGCTCCCTATGGCGGCGGTCCCTACGGTATACCCAGGTATCGGGGCACCGTGCCGCCGCCGGTCCCTACGGTTCCTAAGGTCCCTGCGGCACCCACCGCCAAGGTCCCCGCGGCGCCGGTAGCAAGCAATAGCGAGATCGATGCGCTCAAGCGGCGCCTCGAGGCGCTCGAATCTCAACAGCAACAGCAACCGCGATCATCCGCATCCCCTCCCGACGACCGAAGGGTAGTGCCGCCGTCCGGTGATGGGAACTCCAAGCTGACCTTCCGGCCCATGGGCAACGAGTAGCGAGGTTCTATCCCCGTTGCCCGTGAATGGTTTGGCCAGTGAGATGGGTCGATGGTGCCCGAGCGCAAGGTGAAGAGCATTGCAATACACCGACGCGAGCCTGAGAACCCCGGAGGAAATGTTGAAAAGTGGATGATTTGAACGAGACGCAGCATAAGACTACCGGCGTCGAGCTTTCGGTGGTTATCCCCGTCTCCAACGAGGAGGCGGTGTTGCCAAAGCTATTTGACCGTCTCTATCCGGTACTCGATGGCCTCGGTACCGCCTATGAGGTCGTGTTTGTCGACGCCGGGAGCCGGGATCGCTCCGCGACCTTGCTGCGCCAGCAGTACAGGCTGCGCCCGGATGTTACCCGAGTGCTCCTGCTGCGCGGTAACGCGGGCCGGCATGGGGCTGTCATGGCAGGCGTCGAAGTCTCCGGCGGCGACCGGCTGGTGACCTTGGATGCGGACCCGCGCCATCCCCCCGAAGCAATACCCCGGCTCTTGGCCGAGCTGGATCGGGGGCACGATTATGTGGGCAGTTTTCGCCGTCGGTATCAGGACAGCAGATGGCGGGCCTCGGTGTCCAAGGCCGTGAATCGCTTGCGGGAGCGGGTGACCCGCATCCGGATGACGGATCCGATCTGTCTGCCGTGTGCCTATGAGCGCGCGATTGCGGATGCGATCCGGACCGCCGACCAGGCCCTCACTCCGGGCCTGGCCTATGTCTATGCCGCCAATCCTACCGAGATCGAGGTCGAAGATACTCGACAGGCGACAGGTAGATCCAAATACCCCCTTCATGAGTCCATCCGTCCCAATTTGGAGCTGATGACCGGCTTCTCGCTGATTCCCTTGCAGCTCTTCTCCCTGGCGGGTATGGGGATTGCTTTGGTTTCCTTGGTCCTTGCCGTCGTGCTGGCCCTGCGGCGTTTCGTCATCGGACCCGAGGCCGAGGGCGTATTCACCCTGTTCAGCGTCCTGTTCTTCCTGGCGGGCATGATCCTGTTCGGCATTGGTTTGGTGGGTGAGTATGTGAAACATCTCCGCGAGCAGTCCCGTGGCCGACCGAACTTCCCCGTGCGGGAACATCTGCACCCAGGGTCGGGGCCGGCGAAGCCTGAGCGGTGATCCATCGGCCCTGACCCGGTGTGAAGGCCGGCCTTTGCCGGCGGGTTACGGTCAGGATTGGTCTATCCGGTGTCGGGATCATCTGCGACCGGAACCCGAGGTCCACTTCAGTACCCGATCGAGTCTCCGGGAGGACAGCACTCGGCGCAATCCGCCGAATAGGTTAGGTGGGAACGGTGACATAATAGCGGGGTTTGGGTCGTGGACTCTCCAGGGTATGGATCAGCTTATCGAGTACCGCCTGGGGGGCAGGGTAAAGGGTTGGACCGGTCCTTCCTAGAGCAGGCGTCTTTCCACGGCGCGATATTGTTCCCGGTGGGGGCTATGCGCTCGATCGATGTGGGCGCGGAATTTTTCATAACTATTGGCTCAGTCCCTCCAGGGCGAACTTGCCGGCCACGTAGGCACCCCGGTAGGCTAAGGCCGCCAACCCAAGGATGGAACTGTTCTGGACGATACGGCCATGGCCCTGGTTGCGCATGACGGGTATGACACGACAGGTCAGCTCATGCCAGCCGAGCAGATTGGTTTCCAACTGGGCGCGCAACACCGCGCGACAGATCTTCCACGGCCCCCGCTTGCGTGTAGGCACCGTTGTTGAACAGGGCGTAGAGCCGGCCTTGGGTGCGGGCCAGGATCTGGTCGACCGCGTCCTGGATACCGGCCGAAGCGTCCAGGTCCAGACGTAGCGCCTCCAGACCTTCGCCGGACAGTCGTTCCATGTCCTCCGGTTTCCGGGCCGATGCGAAGACGTGGTAGCCGCGTTCCTGCAACCCATGGGCACAGGTGTAACCGATGCCGCTGGAGCAGCCGGTGATCAGGATCGTGCCGTTTCCTCGGGTTGCATTCAGTCTCTCCCAGGCTGAGAGGGTGTCGCAAAAGCCCCTCTCCTGCCGGGAGAGGGGTTGGGGTGAGGGGGGCAAAGGGCAAAGATCGATGCCTTTTACGACACCCTCGGGCCGATGAAGGGGTTGTTTCGGAGACGGGAATTCTACCTGTGATCGGTTGAAATCACCCGCCGCGAGCCCCATCGGTCTCAGGTTTTCTCAACTGGCGATTGGCGAGGTAGCGAGATGCCTTTCTACGAATATCAATGCGAGCGGTGCGGCCACGAACTGGAGGTCTTGCAGAAGATCAGTGATCCGCCGCTGACAGAGTGTCCCGAGTGTGCGCAACCGGCGCTGAAGAAGCTGGTGTCCGCTGCGGGATTCCGGCTCAAGGGCAGCGGCTGGTATGAGACGGACTTCAAGGGTGGAAAGAAGAAGAACCTGCACGAGGGGGTGACAAGAAGGCGGACGGCGAGAAGAAGAAGGATGCGGGCTCGTCTCAGGATGCCAAACAGGACAAAGGGCAGGACAAAGGCGGTGATAAGAAGAAACCCGCCGCCGAATCGAAGGCTGCCTCTTAGAGCCTGTTTACGCTCTTTGGATTAACAAGGCCAGAAAAGCTAAGGTCACAAATTGCAAGCTGGTATTGAGTTTTCGCTCGCAGTTTTTCCATAACCGTCGACATTTTTCCAACCAAGCGAAAGAGCGCTCGACAACCCACCGTTGGCTCTTTATGGATTCCAGACTGATCGAAGGGGACGGCGGTCCGTAGCACTCTGACCGATGACAGAACAGGCGGTCTTTTCTCAACAACAACAGTAAGTTATACGACTTCCCTCTGGCTTACTGAGAAGGCGAATTTGCACAAAATATCCTGCCAGTCTGGAATCCATAAAGAGCCATCACTTTGACTTAAAGATCGTAAACAGGTTCTTAGGAGAACCCATGCTCGGCGAGGAATTCCGCCGTGATACCCTGGGCATTGGGATCCGCAGCCTTGTCACCGAGTATCAGGCGTTCGAGATAGCGGGCGAGGAGATCCACTTCGAGGTTGACCCGGGTCCCCGGACCATATTCGCTCATGATGGTCTCCTGTAGGGTGTGGGGGATGATAGTGAGGTCGAACACCGGGCCCTTTACGCTATTGACGGTCAGGCTGACACCGTCTAGGCCGATGGACCCCTTGTGTGCGATGTAACGCGCGAGCGCTGGCGGTGCCTCGATTCCGAACCGGATCGAGCGTGCGTCCTCGTGACGCTCCAGCACTTTGCCGACGCCGTCCACGTGGCCACTCATCAGATGACCGCCGAGGGGTGTCGCCAAAGTCAGGGCCTGCTCCAGATTCACGTGACTTCCGGTCCGCAGATCCCCGAGGGTGGTCAGGGCCAGGGTCTCGCGGGACACGTCCGCCGCGAAGCCGGGACCTTCGACGAGCACCGCCGTCAGGCAGACCCCATTGACCGTGATGCTGTCGCCGGGAGCAAAGCCCGTCATGTCGAGCTTGCCCGTACCCAGGGTCAAGCGAACATCGCCCCCGCGCGGCTCCAGGGTATGGATCTCGCCGATGGCTCGGATAATTCCCGTGAACATGGTCTTACCTCGAGTCGAGTGTTCGGCCCGCATCGCTCACCGGTGATGATTATTAGCGACCCATTTTCTCATGAATTCAGTCTGCTTTAAAAATTGGCTCTTTATGGATTCCAGACTGGTTAGGATATTTTGCGCAAATTCGCCTTCTCAGAAAGCCAGGAGATCGTCGTATAACTTGCTGTTATTGTTGAGAAAAGACTGCCTGTTCTGTCATCGGTCAGAGTGCTACGGACCGCTGTCCCCTTCGATCAGTCTGGAATCCATAAAGAGCCTAAAAATTTACCACTACCGACATTTCCATCATCAGTCTCCCGCGGTGGAGAGAGCATGGGCAGGCCGGGGTTGTTTTTTCCTGTTGAAACAGGGACCCTTGGATCCGTTCTCTACCCTCCGCCTCTCTTAACTTGAATATTCTTGCCGTCGATACCTCCGGTGAGGCCTGCTCCGTCGCCCTCCTGATCGGCACTGAGCTCAGGCAACGCCTGGTGCGAGAGCCGTACCGGCACGGGGAGCTGGTGTTGACCATGATGGATGGGCTCCTCGCCGAGGCCGGTATCGGCCTGACCCGACTCGATGCCTTGGCGTTCGGTCGGGGTCCGGGTTCCTTCACGGGCGTGCGGATTGCCACGTCGGTGGTGCAGGGTGCGGCCTATGGCGCGGATCTCCCGGTGGTGCCGGTATCGACCCTGGCCGCCTTGGCGCAGGGGTATTTTCGATCCGGTGGTGCGTCCCGGGTCTTGGCGGCGTTCGATGCCCGCATGGGTGAGCTCTACTGGGGGCCTTACCGGCTTGGCGACGGGGACCTCATGCAGGCGGCGGGGGCGGAGGAGGTCGCCTCTCCAGAGGCGGTCGCGCTCCCGGCGGACGGCGGCTGGAGCGGGGTCGGCAGTGGTTGGACCACCTACGGCGATGTGCTGCGCGGGCGTCTGGGACCGCGGCTCCTGGCGGTGGCACCGGATACCCAGTGCGAGTCGCGGGATGTTGCGGTGCTGGCCGCCGCCGAGTTCGCGCGGGGCCATTGGGTGACCGCGGAGCAGGCCCGGCCCGTCTATCTACGCGAGCGGGTGACCGCCGGCTAGAAAGTTATCCAGACCCAGGGTAAGACTATACCGACCAGATCGGCACCTGGGTACAGGCTTTGGGGTCCGAGAGCCGCCAGCGCCAAAGGGTACAGTGCCAGAAGCGTTCGCCGGTGACTTGCAGGCGTTTATGAAACAGGGCCTTGCTGGCGCAACTGGCGACGCCGAAACCGCATCGCCAGCGTGGCTGCGGGGAACCACTCGGGCTGTAGGTAACCGCATTGAGGATTATGTCGGTGCGCGGCTTGTAAGGGACGAAATCACTCTCGGTTCGGCGGCGGGGTAGAGAAGCAGGTGGGATTCGGCGTTGCCGACGCTGAGATGGAAACAACCTCGGACCAGGAGAACGCCTTGCTTGCGTCCGTCGGGGGCGAGCGCTTCCCAGGTAATCGCCGGGAAGGGGGTGTAGTTGATGAGTTGCATGTTGCGCCGGTTCAGTTGACGTTCACTACCTTGCCGTCGATCTTGACACCGTCGGCACCGCTGGCGTGTACCAGCTTGCCTTGCAGGATGATGGTGCCGTCCTGTTTCATCACCAGGGAGTTCTTGCCGACCACGATTTCCAGCTCATCGCCGGCTTTGATGAAGATTTTTTTGTCCACCAGCACATTTTTTGAGAACCCGACTTCTTCGGCTTGGATCAGGCCGACACTGGTATTCATCGCCCCGCCGACGCTGACTTGATAGGCGGCGCCGATGCTCTCTGCTTTGGCGGCGGCAATGGTCTCCGTTTTGCTGGCGGCGATGGTCACGGTCTCGTTGCCACCGACCTTTTCGGTCCGATTGGCGCCGATGGAAAGGGTCTGGTTGGCGCCGATGGTCTCGCTGCGGCGGCTGCTGACGCTGATGGTTTCATTATTGGCAACGGCCTCGCTGCGGTCGTGGCCGATGCTGGTGGTCTCGTCGTTGCCGATGGTCTTGGCACGATCCTTCCCGATTTGGATGGTCTCGTTATTGGTGACATCCCGACTGCGGTCATGCAGCACATGCGCACGCAGGTCGTGCTCGATGGTGCTGTCTTTGTCGAATTGACCATGCTCATGGATGAGCTCCTGGCCTTTGGTGTCGTCCATGACATATTCGTTGATCAGTTGTCGGGGGCAGCCCCCGTAGGGCGGGACAGGCCAGGGATGGCCGCATTCCGCCGGGCATCCGTAGGGTGGGCTGTGCCCACCATTAGGGTGCTACTAAGGCTCACCGGGTCTCCGAAACACTCCGCGGCGCGAAGCTTCTGCGTTCCCACGCAGCGCGTGGGAACGAGAGAAGACCCGTAGGGTGGGCTGTGCCCACCACTCACCCGGTTCCGATAAAGCTCATAGGTGGGCTATGCTCATCGGCTACTGGCTACCCGCAGCTGGAAGCCAATGCCATTAAGGGCACCTTGAAAAATTCAAGGTGTCTTTGCAGAACAAGGAAGCCCCGTTATGTCCGTGTGCGTAACTCCGTGATAATCAAGGCATTCGAAAAGCGCGATTTATGAGCATCACCATGAAAAGTATTGAGCATGGGATTTTTCAAGGTCCCCTTAAGTTAAGCGTTACCGGTCGGCAAAGTAAGAAAAGAACTACGAATCACACGAATCCTCACGAATGGATTCGCGCGGATTTGCGCGGTTCGTCGTTTTCTCTTTCGTATTCCGACCCACCACGACAAGCGGCCAACAGCTAACTTAATGGCATTGAGCTGGTAGCTCGTAAACGAGGCCGCGGCGATAAGCCGCGGAATAGCGTAGCAGTTGTCAGGGGCAGACCCCCGTAGTAGGGCGGATCAGGCCAGGGATGGCCGCATCCGCCGGGCTTCTTACCAATGACCTTCAGCATCAAGCAAAATGAAAAACGCGAGCGAGCGAGCGAGCCGGCAGATATTTTTAACTTGCAATATCTGTCGAAACCAGGTAATGGGCTCGATGTCGCTAATCGCCGTCCGAGTCGATTTCCAGGCCCTTGCGGTGGGTCTCGTTGATCTGCTTGAGTAGGGTGTGGAACGGGATCTCGTCCGCGTAGCGTGCGGCCAGGTCCATGAAGGGCAGGTCTTTACGTCCGAAGCTGTAGGTCCCATCCTGCATGGAGCGGTAGATGCCCTCGATGCCTTCCTGCAGGGGATCGAGGAAGGCCGGGAAACGGTTGAGATCCTCCAGCTCGTACTCCAGGCATTCGCGCAGATCCCCGATCTCGAAGACCGCTTGGCGCACCCACTCGACGTATTCGTCGACGCTCCTTGCCCGTCTCAGGCTCATAGCGTCTCCAACTCCTTCTCGATGAGTGGATTGAACTCGCTGAGCTGGTCGCGCTGTATCAGGAATACGCCTTCGCCTCCCCGCTCGAACTCGATCCAGAGAAACGGCAGGTCCGGGAAGCGTCGCTCCAGCTCCGCGGCGGTGTTTCCGACCTCGACCACCAACACACCATCTTCGTTGAGGTAGGTCGGGGCATCACGCAGAATGCGCAAGACCAGATCCAGGCCGGTTTCGCCACCCGCCAGCCCCAGCTCCGGCTCCTTGCGGGATTCCTCCGGCAGGGTAGCCAGCTCCGCGGCACTGACGTAGGGGGGATTGGAGACGATGATGTCATAACGCCGGTCCCCGATATGCTCGAACAGGTCCGATTGCAACAGCTGTACCCGTTCCTCCAGGTGATGACGCGCCCGGTTGACGGAGGCTACTTCCAGGGCCGCTGGCGAGACCTCCGCGAGATCCACTTCCACCTCGGGCAGATAAACCGCACAGGCGATACCGATGCAGCCGCTGCCCGCACCCAGGTCCAAGACGCGATGCAGTCCTTCCGCCCCGACCCAGGGATCGAAGCCCGCCTCCACCAACTCGGCCAGGGGCGAACGGGGCACCAGCACGTCCTCGTTGACGTAGAATTCCAGTCCCGCGAACCAGGCGCGGTTGGTCAGATAGGCGGCCGGTTTGCGCTCGGTTATCCGTCGCTCCAGCAGCTCGCAGGCCGCTCTCCGTTCGGGAAAGGTGAGTCGGCACTCGCGGTAGGTCGCCGGCAGGTCCGGCGGCAAGTGCAGGGCGTGCAGCACCAGTTGGGTCGCCTCGTCCAGCGCATTGTCGGTACCGTGACCGAAAAACAGACCGTCCGCGTTGAAGCGGCTGGCCCCCCAGCGTATAAAATCCTGAATCGTCAGGAGCCCTTCGGGTGAACTTGCCATCTATACTCGACTCGCACGATTGACCAGCGCCGCGTAGGATTGCGGCTAGTAAGGCCAAGAATAACACCTTACGGTGGAACGGTTTGAACCGCAAAGGCACGGCGGGTAACTGTTTGCCTGACCTATGACAGGCAGCCTATCCCGCAAGATCCTGTTTTCGGTAGGCTTTATGTTGCGTTTGGCGGTGAAGGAATATCCGAATCTTGCTCGACACCATTGCCGCGGCTAACATTCGACGAATTCTCCGAGGGCTTGCAGGGCTGATACCGATTTCCGAGAAAACGCTATCCGACCCTTAATGAGCGTGTCGCAGAAGGCACCCATCTTCGCCCTTCGACCCCCTCTCCCCAACCCTTTTCCCTCAAGGGAGAGGGGCTTTTGCGACACCCTACCTTATGGGTGCGGACGGCAGTCGTTCCATTTTAAACCTTGAGAGCATTCAATCATGGCAAATATCTTAGCGATGTTCCCCGGCCAGGGATCTCAATCCGTGGGCATGGGTAAGGCACTGTGCGACGGATTCGAGGTGGCCCGCGATACCTTTTCGGAAGCCGATGAAGTGCTGGATTTCAAGCTCAGTGATCTGTGCTTCAATGGCCCGGAAGCGGAGCTACGGTTAACCGCTAATCAACAACCGGCCATCCTTACGACCAGTATTGCCGCCTGGCGGGTCCTGACGAGTGCAACGGATCTACGCCCAGCGCTGTTTGCGGGCCACAGTCTAGGCGAGTACTCGGCATTGGTCGCGGCCGGTAAGCTCGATTTTGCGCGGGCGGTCAGTCTGGTCAGGATGCGCGGCCAGGCCATGCAAAGGGCGGTTCCGGAAGGAACCGGCGCCATGGCCGCGGTAATCGGCCTGGACTCGGCAGCACTGATCGAGAAGTGTAAGGCCATAGACACAAGTCTCGGCACCGTCGAGGTCGTCAATTTCAATGGTCCGCAACAGCAGATCGTCTCGGGACATAAAACGGCCGTGGAGACCCTCACCAAGGCCCTCGCCGACGACAAGATCCGGTGCACATCGCTGCCGGTATCCGCGCCCTTTCACTCCAGCTTGATGGCGCCGGCGCGAGAAGAAATGACCCCCGAGCTGGAGGGTACGCCACTGAATCCCACCGCGTATCCGGTCATCGCCAATTTGACCGGGCAATTGGCCCAGCCCTACATCGTCGACAATTTGATCAAGCAGATCGATAGCCCGGTCTTGTGGGCCGATACCCTGGCGACGGCCCTTGCCGAAGGGTGTGACATCTTCTTCGAGGTCGGCCCAGGCAAGGTGCTGTTCGGACTTGCCAGAAAAGCGGTCCCCAAGGGATCGAAGATCATTCACAGCGACGCCATCGACAAGGCCATCCAGGATGCCCGCGCGTTGATCTGAGCGGCTCGTTCGGGTGGTGGTTTCAGGCCAGGGCAGCGTGCGGTAAGCGCGGACTTGTCCGCGCCTTGGTGGCCTATCCGAGTCTGTCTGCGATAAGCGGCCGGCAACGGATCACGGGCGAGATGCCCGCACGCCCTTACGAGCGATTCCGTGAGTTCATTGGAGCAGCCGGATCGATTTTCCTATACTTAACCCGATCCGCTGTCTCCGTGACACCGGAACGATACGGAAACTCATACGCACTCACCCCGGCGAGTTGCGGGTGTGGCCTTGCCCGTCGCCATCGTCGCGGCTAACATCGAAAGTTTATTCTGTCCGGCACGACTTGAGCTTCGCTTCAGGTTCTCCGTCAGGGCACCTGCAGAATCTGAAAACCCGCTGGAAAATATAAAGAGCCAATATAAAAATGCCCAGAAACACCAGAGAGGAATGCCAGATGGCCAAAGACAAGAAGAGCCGCACCCCCCTGCCCGAGCCGTTGCTGATTGATGAACGTGAGCTGGAGATGGACGCACCCAGCATCGTTGCCGATATCCGACGCCATTTCAATCATACCCTGGGTTGTGACAAGCACTCGATCTCTGCCCACCATGTGTATGAAGCCTTGGTCATCGCCCTGCGGGACCGGCTGATGGAACGCTGGAGAAACACCCACTATTCATATCAGGACGAGGAGTGCAAGCGTACCCAATATCTGTCACTGGAGTTTCTGATGGGGCGTAGCCTCGGCAACACTTTGCTGAATCTGGGGATCCAGGAAGAAGTCGAGGAGGCGGTGAGCACCCTCGGGTTGCAGCTCGAGGACGTTATGAAGGTCGAGCGTGACGCCGGTCTGGGCAATGGAGGCTTAGGGCGTCTGGCGGCCTGCTTCCTGGACAGTTGTGCCACCTTGCAGCTGCCGGTGATGGGCCACTGTATTCGCTATGACTATGGGATCTTCAAGCAGCGGATCGAAGGCGGCGAGCAGGTGGAACAACCCGATCATTGGTTGGCCTGCGGCAACCCCTGGGAGCTGGAACGCACCGAATTCATTCAGCGCATCAAATTTCGGGGGCGGGTGGAGATCGACCAGGGTGACGGCAAGGAGCTTCAGGTACGTTGGGTGGATACCGACGATGTGCTGGCGGTGCCCTATGACATCCCGATCCCCGGATATCGCAACGGTACGGTCAATACGCTGCGCGTCTGGAAGGCCTCCGCGGTCGAGGAGTTCGACCTGGCGCAATTCAACGCTGGCAATTACGCCGAGGCCGTGGCGGGGCGCATGCATGCGGAAAACATCAGTAAGGTCCTGTATCCCAACGATGCGAGCGAAAGCGGCAAGGAGCTGCGCCTGCGGCAGCAGTATTTTCTAACCTCGGCGGCGCTCCAGGACGTGATGCGGCGGTGGTTGCGGGACCAGGGGGAAGACTTCTCCCCGTTTGCGGAAAAAAACTGTTTTCAGCTCAATGATACCCACCCGGCGGTGGCGGTCGCCGAGCTGATGCGCCTCTTGATGGATGGGCGTGGCATGGGATGGGACCAGGCGTGGGCGGTCACCACCCGCTGCATGGCCTATACCAACCACACCCTGTTGCCCGAGGCGCTGGAACGTTGGCCGGTACGCATCTTTCGCGAGCTCTTGCCGCGGATCCTGGACATCATCTTTGAGATCAATGCGCGGTTCCTCACCGTGGTGGCCAGCCGTTGGCCGGGCGATACCGAACGTCAGGCGCGGATGTCGATTATCGAGGAAAGCATGGATCCCCAGGTACGCATGGCGCACCTGGCCATCGTGGGCAGCTTCTCGGTCAACGGCGTCGCGGCGCTGCACACCAAGCTGTTGAAGGAAGGCCTGTTCAAGGACTTCTACGCGCTCTGGCCGGAGAAGTTCAACAACAAGACCAACGGCGTGACCCCGCGTCGGTTCCTGGCCCTTGCCAATCCGGGGCTGAGCGAGTTGCTTACCGAGACCCTGGGCGCGGGCTGGGAGGTCGACCTGACCAGGCTGAAGGACCTGCGGCCGAAGACTGAGGACAAGACCTTTGTGCGGAAATGGCAGGAGATCAAACGCCGGAACAAGGTGCGCTTGGTGGAAATGATGGCATCCTGCTGCGGCGTAAAATTCAATCCCGATGCGATGTTCGATGTCCAGGTCAAACGGATCCACGAATACAAGCGCCAGCTGCTCAACGTACTGCATGTGATTCACCTGTATGGCCGCATCAAACGGGGCGATACGGACGACTGGACGCCGCGCTGTGTGTTCATCGGCGGCAAGGCCGCGCCCGGCTATTGGCTTGCCAAGCGGATCATCAAATTCGTCAACAATGTGGCTAAGGTGGTCAACGAAGACCCCGCCGTCGGCGATCTATTGAAGGTGGCCTTTATTCCCAACTACCGGGTCTCGGCGATGGAGATTATCGCGCCGGGCACCGACCTCTCGTCCCAGATTTCGACCGCCGGCAAGGAGGCCTCGGGCACCGGCAATATGAAGTTCATGATGAACGGGGCGGTCACCATCGGGACCCTGGATGGTGCCAACGTGGAAATCCTCGATGAAGTCGGTGAGGAAAACTTCTTCCTCTTCGGTCTTACGGAAGCGGAGGTCGCGACCAAACGAAAGACCTACGATCCGGAGCGGATCATCCGGGAGGACGAGGACCTGAGCCGCGTTATGCAGCTAATCGACAGCGCCCACTTCAACCAATTCGAGCTCGGAGCCTTCGATGCCCTCATCGGCTCGATGCGCAGCCCCCACGATCCCTGGATGACCCTGGCCGACTTCCGCAGCTTCATCGACGCCCAGCAACGGGCCGCGAAGGTCTTCCGGGATCAGGACCAGTGGACCGAAATAAGCATCATCAACGCAGCCTGCTGCGCCCGCTTCTCCAGCGACCGCACCATTGCCGATTACAACCGGGACATCTGGAAGCTCAAGCCTATCGTGCCCAAGCTTTCCGATTAGTCTGTCTGAGAGACTGTCTAACAAAGGGACCATAGACCGTAGGCTGGGTTGCGGCCAGGGACGGCAGAAACCCAGCAATAACCAAAGCTGGGGTTCGTTCCTCACCCCAGCCTACCGATTTAAAATCAATGGGTTAGTTGTCAGGCCCCGTATGATTATATACCGAAGATGAGCTATCCTCTATTGCAAGCGAGAGAGGTCTTACGCCTGCTGGCCGAGGAGGGAATTGAGGGGAGCGGGAAGGAAGCCGAGCTGCGGGGCGAC
>Ga0209255_1000054_pt1 | contig 19169 bp, 20 predicted proteins | sample WorMetvaBAHAMAS2_FD_187394 | JGI IMG/M metagenome (GOLD analysis project Ga0209255, IMG submission 187394) | Marine gutless worms symbiont microbial communities from Max Planck institute for Marine Microbiology, Germany - Olavius vacuus... | ecosystem: Host-associated > Annelida > Digestive...
GATAGCAATCCCTGGAGGGTGGCGATGGCTTGCTGAGGCATGTGGATGACCCTGTTTGCGAGACGGAGTCGATCACAAAACCACACCTCGCCGCCCTCAACCACCCATGCTGCCGTGCAGTGTGATCATGGTTAACAATCGGGGCGACCGTCCGGTGCCGTTCTTCGCCTGGCGCACATCCCGGACCGGCCCGAGTGCCGTTCCTAGTTCCCGCAAGCGTTCGGTTCGACTATCATCCGCTGCGAACGAGGGCATCATCAGGGGGTCTGTCGGATGGAAAGTCTCGATATCACGGTTTTGGGCAACAGCTTGACCGCCTGGGCCTCCGCCGTGGCCGCGGCCCTGCTGAGCTACGGGATCATGGTGCTGATCCGTGACAAGGTGATGGAGCGTTTCTCCAAGCTTGCCGCGCGCACCAGCACCCGGTGGGACGAAAGCCTGGTCGCGGCCCTGCGTCAGACCAAGTCGCTGCTGCTGGTGATCGTCAGCCTCTATCTCGGCAGCCGGTTTCTGGAGCTGCCCGCCGGCTTCGCCCGCTTCGCCGCCTTGACGGTCACCATCGCTCTCTTCATCCAGGTCGGGCTCTGGGGCTCCGGCATCCTGACCGAGGGCCTGCAGCGTTACCGCGAGCAGCTGCGCAGCGAGAACCCTGCCGCGGTCACCAGCATGGGCGCCGTCAGCTTCGTCGCCAAGCTGGTGCTGTGGTCGGTGATCCTGCTCCTGTTGCTCGACAATCTCGGGGTCGACATCACCGCCCTGGTCGCCGGGCTCGGGGTCGGCGGCATTGCCGTCGCCCTCGCGGTGCAGAATATCCTCAGCGACCTTTTTGCGGCCCTGACCATCGTGCTCGACAAGCCCTTCGCCGTCGGCGACTTCATCATCGTCGGCGACCTGATCGGCTCGGTCGAGAGCGTCGGCATCAAGACCACCCGGGTGCGCAGCCTCTCGGGCGAGCAACTGGTCTTCTCCAACTCGGACCTCTTGTCGAGCCGGCTGCGCAACTACGGCCGCATGGCCGAGCGCCGGGTGGCGTTCAAGATCGGCGTCACCTACGACACGCCGCGGGACAAGCTGAAGGCGATCCCCGGGATCCTGAAGGAGGCCGTCGAGGCCCAAGAGGATTTGCGCTTCGACCGCGCCCACTTCCAAGCCTACGGCGACTTCTCGCTCGACTTCGAGACCGTCTATTACGTCCACACCCCGGACTACAACCGCTACATGGACGTCCAGCAGGAGATCAACCTAGCGATCCACGAGCGCTTCGAGGAGCTGGACATCCAGTTCGCCTTCCCGACCCAGACGTTGCATTTGGTCCGGTAGGGCGAGGTGGACCCCACCGATGCCTTGACCTGCGGCGAGCGGGTTCGGCTCGGTCTCTTCCCAAACCCGTCAATCCATGACACATGCGCCCCGAGAGGGTGCAGATGAAACCGATTCCCGACACCCCACAGGCCGGTGTCGCGATCATGGCCAGCGCGATGCTGATCGCGCCGTTCATGGACATGTTCGCCAAGCTGCTGACCGAGACCCTGTCGCCAAGAGAGATCGGCATGGGGCGGTTCGCCGCCCAGTCGGTGATCCTGCTGCCTATGGTGCTGCTCGCACGGCAGTGGGGCCGGCCGACGCCGCTGCACATGTTTGCCGACGCATTCCTCGGCACGGCTCTGCTGGCGGTCAACGCCGCCTTGAAACACCTGCCGATCGCCAACGTCTTCGCCATCTTCTTCGTCGAGCCGCTGCTCCTGACCCTGATGTCCGCCTATATCCTCGGCGAGGGGCTGGGCTGGCGGCGGCTCGTGGCGGTTTTGATCTGGCTGGTCGGGGCGATGATCGTGATCCGGCCCAACTGGGCCGCCTTCGGCCCCGCCGCCATCTATCCCGTGTTCGCCGCTTTCTGCTTCGCCAGCTACATGCTGATCACGCGCAAGATGACGCAGAGGGGCAGCAGCCTCGCCCTGCAGTTCTGGATCGGCGTCTTTGCCGCACTGGCACTGGCGGCGGCGACCGCGATCGGCGACCGGCTCGGCGCCCCGGCACTGCGGTTGAGCATGCCCGACGCCTACGAGGTCGGCCTGCTCGCGGCCATGGGCCTCGTCGCCGCCATCAGCCACCAGATGATCGCCCACGCCCTGGCCCGGGCCGAGGCCGGGGCGCTGGCGCCGCTGCAGTATCTGGAGATCATCTCCGCCACCCTGATCGGCTGGCTCGTGTTCGGCGACTTCCCCGACCGGTTGACCAGCGGCAACGTCACCGACGACATCATACTTCAGTATATTGAGCAGCACGCCGACAAACCTACCGGCGTCAGCCGGTAGTGGTTTAGTGGCTTCGCCTAACTTGGGGGGAGGCGGATGATCCGGCCGAGACTCAGGCTGCTGGTCCTGATCGCGGCCCTCGCGGGCTGCGACGACAGCACCGTCACCAATGTCGGGCGGCGCACATTCCTCAGCGGCTCGGAGCTGGCGGCGAAGCTCGGTAACGACGCGCTTCTGGTCGAAGTGCATGGCGTGTCCTGGGCCGGCGCCGATCCGGAGGAGATCGTCGCCACCCTGAGGATGCCCGAGGGCAAGGCCCGGGACATCTGCTTCCAGGGCATCCCGCCCGGCCAGGGATATTTCGGCGGCGGCCGGCGCCTGGTGCTGCGCTTCAACCCGCCTGCCGGGGTCAACATCAGGGACGACTGCCGCGCCACCCGACCGCTGCCGGTGATGGCGCCGCAGGACGACCGCTTCACCGTCAACGCCAGCTACTGAGAGGCCGCCGACTGGCTGATCCACGCCCGACTCGATGCCGGTGTGTATGCCGAGGACTGGCTCGCCTATTACCTGGCGATGGAAGAGCTTCTGGGGGAAGTTTTCCGGGAGAATTAGCGCGTGGCGGGGTCGATCTGCCCGGCGCCCCAATCACCGTCATTCCCGCGCAGGCGGGAATCTCATTGGGGGTGGCGCGAGATCCCCCGCCTTCGCGGGGGATGACGGTTGGGGGCAGGTGAATCAGGTCGAAGGCGACATTCTTCAGCCGGCTTGTCCGCGCCGTCGGGTGCGGCAGCGCCGGGGCCGGGATGTCATCCCTGCCCCAGTGACTCTCTCGGCTCTTCGAGCTCCAGCCATTCCTCCTCGGCCTCGGCGAGCCGTTGCTGCCGCTCGGCCAGCCCTTCGCTCGCCTTGCGGAACTTCGCCGGTTCGCGGGTGAATAGATCGGGGGTGGAGAGGAAGTCCTCCAGCCTGGCGATCTCGGCTTCCAGCCGATCGATCTCGCCCGGCAACTCGTCGAGGCGTCTCTGTTGAGCGAATGTCAGCCGTGCCGGGGCCGCCCGTTTCGGCTCGGCCTTGGGTGCCGGCTTTGCCGCCTTCTTCGGCTCCGGCTTCGGCGGCCTCTCCCCCCGCTGCGCCCTGTAGTCGGACCAGCCGCCGGCATAGATCACGGCCTTGCCATCGCCCTCCATGGCGATGGTCGTCGTCGCCATCCGGTCGAGGAAGTCGCGGTCGTGGCTGACCAGCAGCACGGTGCCGTCGAAGTCGGCGATCAACTCCTGCAGGAGATCCAGGGTCTCGACATCGAGGCCGTTGGTCGGCTCGTCCAGGACAAGCAGGTTCGACTGCCGCGCCATGATCCGCGCCAACAGGAGCCGCGCCCGCTCGCCGCCGGAGAGCGCCGAGACCGGCCCGCGCGCCTGGCGCTCGTCGAACAGGAAATCCTTGAGATACCCGACCACATGGCGCGGCCGCCCGCGCACCATCACCTGATCGCTGTTGCCCCTGACCCCGAGCGCCGGGTCGCCGGTCAGGCTCTCCCACAGGCTGGCGCCGGTGACCAGCGCCGCGCGGTTCTGGTCGTAGACCGCCATTTCGAGGTTGGTGCCGAGCCGCACCGAGCCTTCTTCGGGCTCCAACTCCCCGGTCAGCACCTTCAGCAGCGTGGTCTTGCCGACACCGTTCGGCCCCACCAGTGCGACCCGCTCGCCGCGTCCTATACGGATCGAAAAATCCTTGAACAGCAGTCTGTTGCCGATGGTTTTTGACACGGCCTTGGCCTCGACAACCAGCTTGCCGGACTTTCCGCCGGCCTGCAGTGCCATCGCCGCCGTGCCGGTGCGGGCGATCTGTGCCCGTCGCTCGGCCCTCAGCGTCTCGAGCCGGCGCAGCCGCCCCTGGTTGCGGGTGCGCCGGGCCGAGATGCCCTCGACCGCCCAGCGCGCCTCGTCCTTGATCAGCCGGTCGAGCTTGTGCCGCGCCGCCGCTTCCTCCTCGAACACCCGATCGCGCCAGGCCTCGAAGCCGGCGAAGCCTTCAGCCCCGCGCCGCACCTCGCCGCGGTCGACCCACAGCGTCGCTCGGGTCAGCCGGGTGAGGATCGCCCGGTCGTGGCTGATGATAGCGTAGGCGGCACGGCTTGCCGCCAGATACTCCTCCAGCCACTCGATGGTGGCGATGTCGAGGTGGTTGGTCGGCTCGTCGAGCAGCATCAGCTCCGGCTCGCCAGCGATCAGCCGCGCCAGCGCCGCCCGGCGCCGCTCGCCGCCCGAGGCGACCGTGACGTCGACCTCGAGCCCGTCGAGCGCCGCCTCGGCCCGCCAGCGCTCTGCCGGGGCCAACTCGGCCGCGGCGTAGTCGCCGAGGGTGGCGAAGCCGCTGAGGTCCGGGTCCTGTGGCAGATAGGCGACCCGGACCCCGGGCTGGACGAAGCGTTCGCCCGAATCGGGCTCGGTCAGCCCGGCCATGATCTTCATCAGCGTCGATTTGCCGGAACCGTTGCGCCCGACCACGCAGAGCCGCTCACCGGGCTGGATCACCAGCGACACGCCCGAGAACAGCGGCCGGCCCCCGAAGCCGAGGGCGATATCGGTCAAGCTGAGCAGCGGCGGCGCCATGGCCCGCCATCAAGCGCAGGGGCGGCGCGGCGTCAAGGGGCGGCACCTCAGAGCGCCTGCTTGACCTCGACGATCTCGCGCGAGCGCGGCACCCGGTCGCCCCAGGCGCGGTCGAACTCTTCCTTCATCGCCTGCATCTCCGCCGAGGCGACGACCGCATGGGCACTGTCGCGGTCGGGGAACTCGTAGAAGGCTAAATGGACGCCGGGGTCGACGTCGCCCCAGCCGCGCCAGGCCGCGCGGCATGCGAACGCCGCCTTGGCATCGGGCAGATGCTCGGTCTCATACCAATGGTCGAAGGCGGCGCGGTCGGCCTCGGCCACCTCGGCGCGCACGATCAGATAGGCGGTCATCGCAGGTCCTCCCTCTTCGCACCCTCTACCAATGCACCGGCGCGATCCGCCAGCAGGCGCGCCGACTCCGCCGCCATGCGCTCGACGATCTGGCCGGCGGGCTCGATCGCGGCGATGATGCCGGCTGCCTCGCCGAACCAGACGCCGGTGTTGTCGGGGTCGCCGGCGGCGAAGGCTTCGCGGTAGCGGGACCCTTCGTCGGCAACATTCTGCTCCAGCGCGGCCTCCCGGCCGTGCCAACGCTGGGTGAACCGGTTGTGCCGAATGCGCGCCGTGAACCCGCGCGGCCAGGATATCTGCCGGGCGATGTCGGCAACGGTCGTGCGCAGGGTGTCGTCACCGGTCGAGTCGACGATTGCCGCGTGATGGCGCTCGTGGACCAGCGCCTCGTTCGACGCCCACAGCCGCGTGCCGACCAAGACACCGTCCGCCCCCAGCATCAGCGCCGCGGCAAGGCCGCGCCCATCGGCGATGCCGCCCGCCGCGAGCAGCAGGGTGTCCGGCGCATGGGCGGCGAGGAAATCGGCGACCTCGGGGACGAAGTTCAGAGTGCCGCGCAGCGCGCCATGGCCGCCGGCCTCGGCTCCCTGGGCGACGATGACCTCGGCGCCGACATCGACGGCGTCCCAGACATGGTCGATGTTCTGGCACTGGCAGATCACCAGCGCGCCCGCGACCCGGATCTCATCAACGAAGGGCCGGGGATCGCCGAACGACAGCATCACCGCCGGGGGGTGGTGCCTGAGTATGTCGGTCAATAGTGACGGCGACTTGCGCAGCGACCAGGTGATGAAACCGACGCCAACCCGCTCACCCCCGGCGGCGGCGAACTGATCTTCGAGCCAGGCCGGGTCACCGTATCCGCCGCCGACGAGGCCGAAACCGCCGGCGCGGCTGACCGCGGCCGCCAGCGCGCCACCGCCGGCGAAGGCCATCGGCGCCGAGACGATCGGGTGCCGGACGTTCAGGGTCTTCGTCAGCCGGTTCGAAATCGGCATCGCGACGCCTCCATCGATGCCCATGCGGCCGTGCCGCTGCGCCGGGCTTGCGGCCGCTACCGTACAAATCGATCTTCGCGGTGTCGATCCCGGCTGCCGACCTTGCGTTCTCGCGCGGCGTGATCCGGCAAGGGGCATTCCCTTGGGTCGCGCAATCCCCTAGACTCCGCGCCGATCCCCCGATGGAGTCCGCCTTGACCGCACCAATCAACCCCAACCTCGCCCGTGCCCTCGATCCGCCGATTATGGAGGTGCAGCGCTGGGTGCGCGAGACCCGGTTCCCGGCCGAGCGGCCGCTCCTGAACCTCAGCCAGGCGGCGCCGGTCGAGCCGCCGCCGGCGGCGCTGGTGCAGGCGATGGTCGAGACCGCCGTAAACGAGCCCTCGGCCCATCTCTACGGCCCGGTGCTCGGCGATGCGGCTCTGCGCTCGGAGATCGCCCGGCGCTGGTCGGTGCATTACGGGGCCGAAATCGACGGCACGGAGGTCTGCATCACCGCCGGCTGCAACTAGGCCTTCTGCACCGCCGTCGCCACCCTCGCCGCCCCCGGCGATGCGGTGATGATCCCGGTGCCGTGGTACTTCAATCACAAGATGTGGCTCGACATGTCGGGCATCGAGGCGGTCCCGATCCCCTGCGGCCGCGCGATGCTGCCGGACCTCGAGGCAGCGCGGGCGGCGATCACCCATGCGGTCAGGGCGATCGTCATGGTCTCGCCCAACAACCCGACCGGAGCCGAGTACCCGCCTGCCCTGCTCGACGCCTTCTACCGGCTGGCGCGGGAGCACGGCGCCTGCCTGATCGTCGACGAGACCTATCGCGATTTCCATTCCGCCGTCGGGGCGCCGCACGGCCTTTTCGACCATGACGACTGGCGCGAGGGCTTCATCCACTCTCTATAGTTTCTCCAAGGTGTTCCACCTCACCGGCCACCGGGTCGGCGCCATCGTCTCCAGCGCCGAGCGGCTGGCTTTGGCAGAGAAGTTCCTCGACACGGTGACAATCTGCGCCCCCCGGCTCGGCCAGATCGGGGCGCTGTGGGGCCTGCAAAACCTCGGCAACTGGGTCGCAGGCGAGCGGGCCGAGATCCTCGCCCGGCGCGACGCGGTCAGGGACGTGTTCCGCACGCAGTTGCCCGACTGGAAGCTGCTCGGCGCCGGTGCCTATTTCGCCTATGCCGAGCCGCCCTTCGACCTGCCCTCGCCGGTGCTTGCCCGCCGGTTGCTAGAGGAGCAGTCGCTGCTGATGCTGCCGGGCACCATGTTCACCCCGCCCGACTCCGAGACGCAGGACTGGGGCGGCAGCCGGCGGCTGCGCACCGCCTTCGCCAATGCCGACGCGGCAGGCATTGCCGAGATGGGCCGACGGCTGGCGGCGTTTGCGCCTTAGGATGGGTGCCAGCCCATCCTTCCGGACGCGAGCGGACCGCGGGATAGGTTGGTGCCGATCCTGAGATCGGCGCCCCTCTCCCACCTTGTGCCCCCTACCCGGGCGCATTATGAAGCCGGGAACACACCGTCCCGACGGCACCGGATCACGAGCGAGAGATACATGCTGAACGCACTTCGAAAAGGCGCAAAATCCCTGGTCGCCAAGATCCTGATCGCCTTGCTGGTCAGCTCCTTCGCGGTCTGGGGCATCGGCGACATCTTCTCGTTCCGCCTCGACAACCGGGTGGCCAAGGTCGGCGACACCGAGATCTCCGCCGAACGTTTCGCCAACGCGCTGGCGCGGGAGCAGACCCGGCTGAGCCGGCAGTCGCAGCAGATTGTCTCGTTCGACATGATGCGTGCCGCCGGCATCGACCGTGGCGTGCTGGCCGGCATGATCCGCGACGCTGCCTTCACCGAGGAGTTGTCCGGGCTCGGGATCGAGGCCTCCGACGCCGCGGTCGCCGATGCGATCCGCGGCAATGCCAGCTTCCACGGTCCCGGCGGGCAATTCTCGTCGCAGGCCTACGCCCTGCTGTTGCAGCAGCAGGGCCTGTCGGTGTCCCAGTTCGAGGCCCTGACCCGCACTCTGCTCGGCCAGCAGCTGCTGATCGAGACCGCTGAGGCGGCGCTGACCCCGATGCCGGGCGCGGGTGCCCGCATCGCTGCCTATCAGGGTGAGAGCCGCGGGGTGAACCTGATGACCCTGACCCTCGACATGGCGCCCGATCCAGGCAGCCCCGACGAGGGCGCACTGCGCGCTTTCTACGACGCCAATCCGGCGATGTTCACCGAGCCCGAGCGGCGTTGGGGCGAGTTTGTCCACATCGATTCCGCACGGCTGCAGGCCGAGCTGGTCCCCGACGAGGCGACCTTGCGCGCCACCTACGAGGCCGAAACCGACCTCTATGCCGTCGCCGAGACCCGGGAGGTCGACCAGATCACCATCCCCGACCGCACCGCCGCCGAGGCGGCGATGGGGCGGCTGGTCTCCGGCGCCGCGACCTTCGAGTCGCTCGGCGCCGAGTTCGGGCGGGGCGAGGCGGAGCTGTCGCTCGGCGCGGTCCAGGCCGTGGATCTCCCTGCCGCTGCCGCCGCCGTGGTGTTCGGCAAGGCCGAACCGGGCCTTATCGGCCCGGTCGAGCTGCAGATCGGATTCGCCGTCTACCGCATCCGCGAGATCATCCCCGGAGGCACCGCCAGCTTCGAGGACGTGCGCGACCGCATCGCCGAGCGGATGACGATCGAGGAAGTCACCTTGAAAGCGCCTGAGCGCGCCAACCAGGTGGAAGAGCTACGCGCCGAGGGCCTGACGATGGCCGAGATCGCGACGCGCGCCGGCGTCAGCCACGGCAGGTTCGACGGCCTTGCCCGCGACGGCAGCTTTGCCGGCGGCGCCAGCGCCGAGGGTGTGATGGCCAGCGCCCCGTTCATCAGCGAGGCCTTCACCGCCCTCGACGCTGAGGAGCGCGATCTGGTGGACCTGCCGGACGGCGGCTACCTGCTGGTGATGGTCGAGCGCATCGAGCCGAGCGCGCTGCAGCCGCTCGACGCCGTGCGCGAGCGCGCCGTCACCGGATGGGCGAAAGCCGAGCGGCTGAAGGCAATCGAAGCGCAGGGCGCCGAACTTGCTGCCCGGCTCGGCGAGGACGCATCGATCTGGGATCTCGGCGAGGAGCTGGCGGTGGCGGTGCTGCCGCAGCCCCCATTCATTCGCGCAGGCGCGTCGCAGACGCTGACGCCCGCTCTGGTCGACGCGATCTTCGCTGCCGCCAACACCGGCGGGGCGTCGGGTCCCGATGCCGAGGGCAGCCGGGTGATCGTCGCCCAGGTCGCCAGCATCGCCCAGCCGGCCCCTGAACAGCTCGCCGCCGCCACCACGAGGGTCGACAGGGCGCTGGTCGTCTCGCTGGAGCGCGATACGTCCGAGTATTTCACCCGCGCCGTCATGGCGGCGCACGAGTCGCAGATCGAGCCCGGGGTCATCGAAGAGGTCTACCGCCGCCTCGGCGCCAGTGGAACCGACGGGCAGTGATGCAGCTCAGTCCCGCTTTCGACGACTTCGAGCGCGCCTGGCGGGGCGGCGCCAACCAGGCCGTGTGGGCGCGGCTGGTGGCCGACATGGACACGCCGGTGTCGCTGATGCTGAAGCTGACCGATGCGGCGCAGAACAGCTTCCTGCTGGAATCGGTCACCGGCGGCGAGATCCGCGGGCGCTACTCGGTGATCGGCAGCGACCCCGACCTGATCTGGCGCTGCCGCGGCCATGCCGCCGAGATCAACCGCGAAGCCGCCACCCGCGCCGACGCCTTCGTGACCGAGCCGGTCCCCACCCTCGACAGCCTAAGGGCGTTGATCGCCGAGAGCCGGATCGATCTGCCGCACGCCCTGCCGCCGATGGCCGCCGGCCTGTTCGGCTATCTCGGCTATGACATGATCCGCCTGGTCGAGCGGCTGCCGGAGCCAAATCCCGACCCGCTCGGCCTGCCCGACGCGATGCTGCTCAGGCCGCGGCTGGTGGCGATCGTCGACAACGTCCAGGGCACGGTCACGCTGGTGGCGCCAGCCTGGCACGACGCGCGCCTCGACCCGCAGACCGCCTACGAGCGCGCCGCCGACCGGCTGAAGGCGGCGCTGGCCGCGATCGACCGCGCCGAGCACTACACAACCCCGGTCACGCCGGTCACCGCCGAGGCGGTCCGCGCCCTCGACCCGGTCTCCAACACCACCCATGGCGAGTACCTCGACATGGTCGAGCGGGCCAAGGAGTACATCCGCGCCGGCGACATCTTCCAGGTGGTGCCGTCGCAGCGCTGGGCCATGCCGCTGGAGGTGGAGCCGTTCGCGCTCTACCGCGCGGTGCGCCGGATCAACCCCAGCCCGTACCTGTTCTACTTCAACCTCGCCACCGGCAGTCCAGAGTCCGGGGACGGCGGCTTCCAGATCGTCGGCGCCAGCCCGGAGATCCTGGTCCGGGTGCGCGACCGCATCGTCACCATCCGCCCCATCGCCGGCACCCGCCCTCGCGGCAAGACCCCGGAGGAGGACAAGGCGCTCGAGGATGACCTGCTGGCCGACCCCAAGGAGCGGGCCGAGCACCTGATGCTGCTCGACCTCGGCCGCAACGATGTCGGCCGGGTGGCGAAGATCGGCACTGTCGATCCGAACGAGCAGTTCACCATCGAGCGCTACAGCCACGTGATGCACATCGTCTCCAATGTCGACGGCGAGCTCAGCGACGATCACGATGCCTTGTCGGCGCTGCTGGCGGGCCTGCCCGCGGGCACCGTCTCGGGTGCCCCGAAGATCCGGGCGATGGAGATCATCGACGAGCTGGAAAAGGAGAAGCGCGGCGTCTATGCCGGCGCCGTCGGCTATTTCTCCGCTGCCGGCGAGATGGACACCTGCATCGCGCTCAGGACCGGCGTGGTCAAGGACGGCGTGCTCTACGTCCAGGCCGGCGGCGGCGTGGTTTACGATTCAGACCCCGAGGCCGAGTATCAGGAGACGGTCAGCAAGTCCAAGGCCCTGATGCATGCCGCGGCGGTGGCACGCGATTTCAACTGACCGTGGCGGGTGTGCAGGATGCGCAGCTACTGGTTTGTCGGCGGCGGCTGGTCGTTGGCGTCGGCGGCGTCGGACGGAGGCTGCGCCGGGTCTTCCGGGACCGGCTCTGCGCCCAGGATCTGATCGAGCGCCTCCCCTTGTTGGCGCAGGATCACCGCCGACAGCGGTGACGATGTCGCCACGTTGGCTGAGCCCTCGCCGCCCCAGAGCTGCAGGGCCAGGATCAACTCCTCGCTCGGCGCGGCGAAGACCACCGCGGCACCGTCGCGGCCCGCGGCCGCGGAGGCGCGGTCGAGCACCGAATGGGCCTCGGCTGCGTTGACGCCGTTCGGGATGGCGAAACGGCTGACGCCGACGATCGCATCGGGGCCGACGTCGAGGGCGAACGAGTCCTCGCCCGGCGCCACCCCGTGATCGACATAGGCGAAGCCGAGCGGCGCCAGAGCCGTCAGCATGCCGCGCAGGACCGTGGCGTTGGGCGGCGCCGCGGACGCCAGCGGCCGCGTTGCCGCCACCGCACCCGGCAGCCGCCGCATCAGGGTCGTGGTCCGGCTGGCCGCTTCGGCCTCGGGGAGGCCATATTCCAGCGCCCCGCCCGATGCGGTTCCGGGCTGCGCCAGGGGCAGTTCGGCCAACACCTCCAGCCCCGCCGCGCGGGCAGCGGCTGCGATCTCGTGATAGCCGCCGCCGCCGGCCACCACGCCGACGGTCACCGGCATGCCGAGAGCAAACAGCGCCTCGTGCATGAACGGCACCGAATTGGTTTCGTCGAGCACCACCGCAACCAGCGGCGTGGAAGGGTCGACTTCGAAGCGCTCGGAATTGACCACCATCGCCGGTCCGGACAGCTCGACCGGCTGGTCCTGCGCCTCAGCCTCCTGCGCCTGCGCCTCAGCCTCCTGCGCCTGCGCCTCAGCCTCCTGAGCCTCGGACGCGGCACCAGTGGCGTCGGCGCCGGTGGCAGAGGTGCTGGCGGCAGTCTCGGTCGGCGCCGTGTAGGCCGGGGCGTCCGAGACCTCGATGCCGCCGATCACCTTCGGATCGCCCGTCTCCTCCGGCTCGGGCGGCAGCTCCGGTGGCGGCAGCACGAAGACCGACAGCACCACCACTGCGACCGCGCTGACGATGACCGCCACCACCGCGCCCCTGAGGAAGCGCCCGACCCAGCCTTTGCCCTTTGCCCTTTGCCTCGTCGTCGTCGTATTTCGCAGCACGTCTGGCCATGTCAGCACCCAGCCCGAGAGGTTATCCTTGCGCTGCACCCCGCCCCCGCTTGACGCGCAGTTGCCTGTCGCGGCATCTATACTCGCAACTGGCACTCTATGCTACCAAAGAGGCCGCTCCTCTAGCGAAAGCCGCGCCGAAATGCTGCTCCTGATAGATAACTACGACAGCTTCACCTATAATCTGGTGCATTTCCTGGGTGAGCTTGGAGCCGATGCGCGTGTGGTGCGCAACGACGAGATCAGTGCCGTCGAGGCCATCGCCCTGAAGCCCGACGCGGTGGTGATCTCGCCCGGCCCCTGCGACCCCGACTCCGCCGGGGTCTGTCTGGAGCTGATCCGAACCGCCCCGGAGCGGTTGCCGATCCTCGGCGTGTGCCTCGGCCACCAGGCCATCGGTCAGGCCTTCGGCGGCGAAGTGGTGCGCTGCCACGAAATTCTGCACGGCAAGCTCTCGACCATCACCCATACCGGCACCGGCGTGTTCAAGGACCTGCCGCAGGGCTTCGCCGTGACCCGCTACCACTCGCTGACAGTGAGGCCCGCGACCCTGCCCGACTGCCTCGAAGTCACCGCCCAGTCGCAGTCCGGCGTAATCATGGGGCTGGCGCACAAGACCCGGCCGGTGCACGGGGTGCAGTTCCACCCCGAGTCGATCGCCAGCGAGCACGGCCATGCCCTGCTGAAGAACTTCCTTGAACTCGCCGCCGCGGAGGTAGCATGAGCGACGCCCTGAAACCCCTGATCGCCAAAGCCGCCGACGGAGCGCTGACCCGCGCCGAGGCCGAGGCCGCCTTCGACATCATCATGGCCGGCGAGGCCACCCAAGCCCAGATCGCCGGCCTGCTGGTGGCGCTGCGGACCCGCGGCGAGGCGGTCGACGAGATCGCCGGTGCCGCCGCTGCAATGCGCACCAAGTCGGCCAAGGTCGTCGCGCCCGGCGGGGCGATGGACATCGTCGGCACCGGCGGCGACGGCAAAGGCACCCTCAACATCTCCACCGCCGCCGCCCTAGTGGTCGCCGGCGCCGGGGTGCCGGTTGCCAAGCACGGCAACCGGGCACTGACCTCGAAATCCGGCGCCGCCGACGTCCTGACGACGCTCGGGATCAACGTCATGATTGGGCCGGATGTAGCACAGCGAGCAATCGACTCCTGCGGCATCTGCTTCATGATGGCACCGATGCACCATACGGCGATGAAGCACGTGATGCCGGCGCGCCTGGAGCTCGGCACCCGGACGGTGTTCAACATCCTCGGGCCGCTGACCAACCCGGCCGGGGTCAAGTATCAGCTCACCGGCGCCTTCTCGCCGGCGATGCTGCGGCCGATGGCGGAGACTCTGAAAGTGCTCGGCTCCGAGGCCGCCTGGCTGGTCCACGGCGACGACGGCACCGACGAGATCTCGATCTCGGGCCCGACCACGCTGGTGGCGTTGAAGCACGGGGATATCACCGAGACGCGGATCGGCCCGGCCGATGCCGGGCTGCCCGAGCACCCATTCGAGGCGATCCTCGGCGGCACCCCGGAGGAGAACGTCAAGAAGCTGTGCGATCTCTTGGACGGCGCTCCCGGCGCCTATCGCGACGCGGTGCTCTTGAACGCGGCGGCGGCGCTGGTGGTGGTCGGCCGCGCCGGCGATCTGAAGGCCGGGACCGAACTGGCCCGCGAGAGCGTCGATTCCGGTGCCGCCAAGGCCAAGGCCGAGGCGCTGGCGGCGGCGACACAAATCAATGGCTGAGGCACCGCCGCGGTGGCACCTTTTGCCTCCGGCACGCGGGTGCTGACCTTTTCGATCCGCGGGTGTGACCGGGCGTGAGCAACGCGCGGGCCTGCAAGGAACTGCAAATCTTACGGATTTCCCGGCGCGTGCAATATCTTGGCGTGCCGGGGCCGGATAGGTCCCGGTACGAAAAGGACCAGTGAGGTAATCCCAATGTTTGTCCATGCCAATCGCGCCCGCACGCATCCGCCGTGCGCTGGCCGTTCTCCCGTTTGTGCTGTCGGCCTGCGCTTCGTCCGGCGTCACCGGTATCGACTCTGCCTCGCACGCTCAAATCAGCAGCATCAAGGTCACCGAGGTCGGCGTCACACTCGAAACGCCAAAACCGAATCCCCTGCTCCAGGCCACCTTGAAAGAGGAGCTTGAGAAGGCCATGCCGCTTTGCGCCAAAGGCACGGTCGATCACCGAATGGGCGTTGCCATCACCAATTTCGACGACCAGGACGTCGGCAAGGCAATCGTGATCGGCGACGAGATCAAATTGCAGGGCCGCGTCACGTTCACCGAGGCTGCGACCGACGCCAAGACCGCCGAGTATTTCGTCGAGAACAGCTTCTTCTGGGGCGGTTTCATCGGCGCCGCGATGATGTCGGAGGCCGAGCGGCGGCTGAGCAAGGATTTAGCCGAGAACCTGTGCAAAGAGCTGTTCGGCGTCGAATTGAAGTGAAGATAATCTGGGTGCAGCGCCTGCGTTGCGTGCCCGCGCGCGGGCGCTGTCCCTTGCCCGCCGGCTCTCCCGACGCTGCCAAGGCACGCCCAAAGGGACACCGAAGCACGGCCAGATCACGGCCGTTGGAATCTCCCCCGAGGCAGGTTAACTAACCGGCCATGGGAAACGTTCTCGACAGGATCAAGGCCTACAAGCTGGAGGAGATCGCCGACCGCAAGGCGGCGCGCGCCCTGGCCGCGGTCGAGGCTGCCGCAAGGGCGGCGCCGGCGGTGCGCCCGTTCCGTGCCGCGCTGGCCGCCGCCGAGTCCGCCGGCCGCTACGGCTTGATCGCCGAGATCAAGAAAGCCAGCCCCTCGAAGGGGCTGATCCGGGCCGATTTTGACCCCCCGGTGCTGGCGCGGGCCTATGAGAACGGCGACGCCACCTGTCTCAGCGTGCTGACCGACAACCCCAGCTTCCAGGGAGCCGATGCCTATCTCACCGCCGCCCGCGGCGCCACCCGGCTGCCGGTGCTGCGCAAGGACTTCCTCTACGACCCCTATCAGGTGGCCGAGGCCCGGGCGCTGGGCGCCGACTGCATCCTGATCATCATGGCCAGCGTCTCCAACGCCCAGGCCAGCGAATTGGAGGACGCCGCCGCAGACTGGGGCATGGACGCGCTGATCGAAGTCCACGACCGGGCCGAGCTCGACAAGGCGCTGGTGCTGAAATCGCCGCTGATTGGCATTAACAACCGCAACCTCAAGACCTTCGAGACCCTGCTGGAGACCGCCGAGGAACTGGCCCCGCTGGTGCCTTCGGGCCGGCAGGTGGTCGGCGAGAGCGGCCTCTTCACCCCCGCCGACCTCGCCCGCCTCGCAGCCGTCGGCGTGCGCAGCTTCCTGATCGGCGAAAGCCTGATGAGGCAGGCGGATGTCGCCGCCGCCACGCGGGCGATCCTAGCCGACCCGCTGCCCCGGGCAGGTGCCGCATGAGCGACTTCACCCATTTTGACGACGAGGGCCGGGCGGTGATGGTCGATGTCGGCGCCAAGGCCGAGACGGCGCGCACCGCCATCGCCAGGGGCGCGGTGATCATGGCCCCCGAGTCCCTGGCGATGATCGTCGAGGGCAAGGCGAAGAAGGGCGACGTGCTCGCCGTCGCCCGCCTCGCCGGGATCATGGCCGCCAAGCGCACGCCGGAGCTGATCCCGCTCTGCCACCCGCTGATGCTGAGCAAGGTCGCGGTCGACCTGACCCCGGCGCCGCCGGACCGGGTCGAGATCGAGGCCACCGTCAAGCTCACCGGCCAGACCGGGGTCGAGATGGAGGCGCTGACCGCGGTCTCGGTCGCGGCGCTGACCGTCTACGACATGTGCAAGGCGGTCGACCGGGCGATGCGGATCACCGACATCCGCCTGACCCACAAGGCCAGCGGCAAGTCCGGTGAGTATGAGGCCGATTGATGCTGCTTCCCGTCGCCGATGCCCTTGCTCGCGTGCTCAGACTGGTGGAGCCGGTCGGCACCGAGGAGATCCCGCTGGCCGAGGCCACCGGGCGGGTGCTCGCCGCCGACGCCGTCGCCGCCCGCAGCCAGCCGCCCTTCCCCGCCTCGGCGATGGACGGCTACGCGGTGCGCGCCGCCGATGCCGGTGTCGGCGCCCGGCTCACCGTCACCGGCGAGGCCGCCGCGGGCAACGGCCATGGCGACCACGTCGGCCCCGGCGAGGCGGTGCGCATCTTCACCGGCGCCCCGGTGCCTGAGGGTGCTGACACCATCCTGATCCAGGAGAACGCGATCGGCGAGAACGGCACCATCGAGGTCGCGCAAGCTCCCGCCCCCTGGGAGTACATCCGCCCGGCCGGGATGGATTTCGCCGAAGGCTTCCGCCTCGCCGCCCCGCGCCGGCTCTCGGGGCGCGAATGCGCCCTGCTGGCAGCGATGAACGTCGCCCGGCTCACCGTCCGCCGCCGCCCGGTGGTCGCGCTGATCCCGACCGGCAACGAGCTGGTCGAGCCCGGCCAGATCCCGGGGCCGAACCAGATCGTCTCGTCGAACGACATCGGTCTCGCGGCGATGCTGGCCGCCGCCGGGTCCGAGCCGAAGCGCTGCCCAATCGCCCGCGACAGCCGCGACAGCCTGCTCGCGGCGCTGGAGCCGGCGCGGGGAGCGGATTTCATCGTCACCCTCGGCGGCGTTTCGGTGGGCGACCACGACCTGGTGGCGCAGGTGTTCGGCGAGGCCGGGCTGGAGACCGACTTCTACAAGATCGCCATGCGCCCGGGGAAACCGCTGATGGCCGGCAAGTTCGGCGGCAAGGTGATGCTCGGCCTCCCCGGCAACCCGGTCTCGGCCATGGTCTGCGGCGAGGTGCTCCTGAAGCCCGCGATCGACGCCGCCCTAGGCCTGCCGGCCGGACCGCGCACCACGCGGGCGGCCTTCCTAAGCCACGACCTCGGCCCGAACGGCCCGCGCGAGCACTACATGCGCGCCAATCTCAGCCTCGCCGCCGACGGCTTGATGCGCTGCGAGGTGGCCGAGAACCAAGACTCGAGCCTGGTCGCCACCCTAGCCTGGGCCAACGCCCTGGCGATCCGCCCGCCCGATGCGCCGGCGGCGACGGCGGGCAGCGCAATCGACTGCATCCCGCTCGACTGAGCTAACGGCACACCGGCCTGTTCCGCGTGCGGGCTCGTCATGCTTGACACAAATCGGGAACTTTCATAGAATATTTCCTGAGAAACTAGCGCAAATCCTGCCGGAGGGTGGCGGCAATGCTGACCAGGAAGCAATATGACCTCTTGATGTTCATCCACAGGCGGGTGCACCGCGACGGAGTCTCGCCTTCGTTCGACGAGATGAAGGAGGCGCTGGACCTGCGCTCGAAATCCGGCATTCACCGGTTGATCACCGCGCTGGAGGAGCGCGGCTTCATCCGCCGCCTCGCCCACCGCGCCCGCGCGGTCGAGATCATCCGCCTGCCGGAGAACATCGAGGACCACCGTCCGAGCCGCGGCTTCCGGCCGGCGGTGATCGACGGCGACCTGGCGCATGAGGACAGTTCCGCTCAGACCGCAACGCAGCTCGGCATGACGCAGCTGGATCAGGCCGGCCGAGCCGCCGCGCCGGCCACTGCCCGCGACGTGCCGCTCATCGGCCGCATTGCCGCCGGCGCGCCGATTGAGGCCATTGAACACGGACCGAGCCATCTCGGCGTGCCCTCCAGCATGCTCTCCGCCTCCGGCGAGCACTACGCGCTCGAGGTCAAGGGTGACAGCATGATCGAGGCCGGGATCTTCGAGGGTGACATCGTGGTCGTCCGGCGCCAGGAGACGGCCGACAACGGCGACATCGTCGTGGCGCTGATCGAGGACCACGAGGCGACCCTGAAACGCCTGCGCCGCAAGGGCGGGGCGATTGCGCTGGAGGCCGCCAATCCGGCCTACGGCACTCGGCTCTACCGCACCGACCAGATCCAGATCCAGGGCAAGATGGTCGGCCTGATCCGCACCTACTGAGGCCGCCGCCCACGGCGTGCGACAGTTTCGCTGCGCCCCGTTGCGGCTGGACGCGGCGATACCCAACTCCTACCGAGCAGCGGCACGGGGTGCGCTCGCGCGACCTGAAAGCGGGCCGTGAGATCGCGTCCGGCGCCGTCGCTGCGGACCATGGAGGATGAAGTGATGGCTGCAACCGGTGGCGGCACGGGGTCGTCGTTCGACATAGTCGTCGCCGCCGCGATCCTCGCCGGGCTGTTCGTCGTTCTGGCGATCGCCATCATCCCCATCCTCAGGCGGTTGAAGAACCGCCGTCTGCAGGAACTCCTGCGCAGGCTGGGCGAGGACCGCGTCGTGCTTTTCGAGCCGGCGGTGAACTTCTTCGGGCAGACATCGCTCGGCCTCGGCCAGATCAGGGGCCAGGGCTGTCTTGCCTTCACGGCCGGCGAGGTGTTCTTCCTGATGTGGCTGCCCAGACGCGAATTCCGGGTCCCGATCAGCGCGATCCGCAGCATCGAGACCCCGCGGTCGCATCTGGGCAAGACCAAGGTCAGCCCGCTCTTGAAGATCACGTTCGCCGATCCGAGGGGAGGCGAGGACTAGATGGCATGGCTGGTCGGCGACCTTGCCAAGGCCAAGGCGACGCTGGAACGGCTCTGCGCCGCGAAGCGTTATACCAGCGAGCGCGGTCCCTGCCTCACGCGGGGGATTCCCAGAGGGTTGCAGTTCTGAATCAATGCCTCCTGAGCAAACAGGAGGCGCTGATTGGCAGAGCGATTGATCTTCGTGACGACTATGAT
>Ga0209255_1000055_pt1 | contig 18982 bp, 18 predicted proteins | sample WorMetvaBAHAMAS2_FD_187394 | JGI IMG/M metagenome (GOLD analysis project Ga0209255, IMG submission 187394) | Marine gutless worms symbiont microbial communities from Max Planck institute for Marine Microbiology, Germany - Olavius vacuus... | ecosystem: Host-associated > Annelida > Digestive...
GGCCGATACCATCAAACGCTACGTTCAAGGTCTACAATCAGCACATCCCGCAGAAAGCACTGGGCCACAGTCCTCCCCTTCAGGCGATGAAATACTGGTCCCAAAAACAGACCCAGCTGTTCAAAAAATGTGTCTATAATCTGGGAGGAGGGACTTGAAAACTAGGAGAACCCATTTCCAAATTCACAGCGGGGGTTGGGCGATATATAAGTTCATCTTTCTCAAAGGTTGTATTTCCCGATAGATTGATCCAGTTCATTTTTATTGTTTCAGCACGCTAGTCCAAAACTATGCACTCTAGGGCACCTTGAAAAATTCAAGGTGTCTTTGCAGAACAAGGAAACCCCCGTTATGTCCGTGTGCGTAACTCCATGATAATCAAGGCATTCGAAAAGCGCGATTTATGAGCATCACCATAAAAAGTATTGAGCATGGGATTTTTCAAAGTCCCCTTTACCAAGTGCATTACTCTCCGTCAATCGGTGAAAGGCCTGATCAAATTCAGTCAGGTACTTGTTTCGCTGTTCCCGACCCCAGGTTTGCTCCGTGAATTTTGCAATCCCTTTCAAGTCAGCCTTGGCCGTAGCCTTTATTCCGAAGCAAGCCATTGATGAGCCTCGCTATCCAGTTCATCAATCAAGCCATTGAGCGAATACTCGACGAAATCGCTAATCTCGCCCTCACCAAGCATCTTTCTGAGGGTGGAAAGTTTTGTTTCCTCCTCTTCCAGCAAACGCAGCCCGGCCCGCACCACTTCACTGGTCGAGGCGTAGCGGCCGTTCTCAAGCTGCTCAGTTACAAAGGAATTAAAATGCTCTCCAAGGGTAATATTGGTGTTCTTACTCATCAGGAAAAATCTCTACAGATACCAATAATTGTATTATAGTCAGGCATAACAAGGTCATCAACTCGGACGCATTTTTCGTTCGCTACGCTCACCACCCGCGCCCTGCCCCCTGCCGGGGTCGCACGTCCTGCCTCCTCTTCCACTCCTGGGTCAAAAGCTGTCGGTACTGCCGTTCTTCGTCGGCGCGCAGGGTTACGAAGGCCCGTATGTCACCGTTGACCCGGGCGGCCACCGGGACGCCCCGGCGGTACAGGACCCGGTTGCCGAGGATAGCGGCGACCCGCTCGCCGGGGGTGAGGATGCCGGTGAGGTTGACCGGATCCGTGGCGCTGAGGACGACCAGGGATTCGGGGCCCGGCTCGCGGTGGCGGCGCAGGGCGGCGACGGCCTCCGGGTGGGCGAACTGCTCACCGCTGAAGCCGGTCACGAAGCGTCCGCCGCGTACTTCGCCACGGGCCTCCAGGCGCCATAGTAGGCCCGCAGCAGCTCCCGCCAGGGTAACAGGCCCCGTTCGCGTTCCAGGATCCGACGCATCACCAGGCCGTAACGTTGGATCAGTTGATGCGCCAGTTCCTCCAGGCGGGCGCTCTGTGCCGCTGGCGATTCGGATTCGCCATCGGTATCCAGGGCAGGCAGGGCGTCCCAGCGCCCGGCCCGGTCGATGGGGTCGGGGGAGGCATTGCCGCGCCGGCGGCAGGTGGTGACACTGCTTGCCGCCGGCGCGATTAGGGCGCGCAGGCCGGCGAAGCCGTCCGCGGTGACTCAGCCGGCGGCTACCAGCTCGCCGAGGGCGGTTGCGACCTCGGTGCGCAACAGGCCACTGTCGCGCACCAGGTCGGCAAAGAAGTGGGCGCCGCGGTCCTGGAGCAGTTCCAGCAGCAGACCGGCACGGGACGAGAGCCCGTTTGCCGCCGCCGGGCCGTTTCGGTCGCCACAGGGCGACCATTTCGCGCCGCAGAATGGCGATGGAGGTGGTGCGTACCGGGGTCTTGCCCCCTTGGCCAGGATCCAGTCTGAGCCAGACATAGCGGCCACTGACCGTCAGACCGTCGAGCAGGTCCGGGGTGTCGGTGGCGACGCGGGCAGGCAGGATCTCGGCCTCCCAAGCGGCGGCGGGGATGCTGAAACCGGCGAGCCGGTCGAGCACGGCGCCGGTGCCTTCGATGCCCTCTACTCGGTCGCCGGCCAGGCCCTGCCAATAGAGCAGGAAACGCATGTAGGCCGCCGGGCTGACGGGGACGATTTCCTTGCGCAGTCCTTCCACCGTGTAGCGGTTGATCCGTGCCAGCAGCCAGCGTTCGCACCATTGCTCGCCGGCCAGGTCCGGGTCGAAGCGGCCACGCACGGCAAAGCCTTCCTGTTCCAGCGCCGCCAGGGTTTGTTCCAGGTCGCTCACGGGCAGGGCCAGGGGCCGGCGAGGTCCGTGGCCCGGATCGGTCCCAGGCACTCCAGGTGACTACGGACGAGCTCGCGCAGGGCGTGGTCCCGATCCGTGGGAAACGGGATGCTCGATATGGGATGCCGGCGACGATGGTCGGGTCCATGGAGCCACTGGGGGGGGGGGGGGGGGGGGGACGACGGCGGCCAGCTCCGGCAGCCGTTCGGTGGCGTACAGGATGACCGCGCCATCCGGTATCTCCAGGCGCACCGCGCGCCGCTTCGCGGCAAGCCGGGTGACAAACCCGGCGCCCGCGCCCAGCTCGTCCCAGGTCAGAAATCCGGCCAGCAGCAGGGTATCGTGGAGCGCGTCCGGGTCGGTGCTGTTCGGCCAGGTCTGCTCGCGCACCCTGGCCACGGCGGCCGGGTCCGGACAGGCGAGCCGCGCGGCTTGGTCTTGGTCGATCAGACCCTGGGTACGAACGGCCAGGGTGCACCGTTCCTCGGCGGGGTGTCGTCGAGAAAGGCATAGGGGCGCGCGCCGATGACCTCTTCGGCCAGGGGCGAGGGAGAAGCCAGATCCCGGGCGATCACCTCGACCGCGCCGGATTCGATGCGCGCCAACAGGCGTTCCAGGCCCCCGACATCCATGACCTCGGTGAGGCAATCCGCCAGGGTTTGATCGACCAGGGGATGGTCCGGGATCTCGCGCTCGCCCTGGAGGTTTTCCAGGCACGCGAGCTGATCGGGAAAGACGAGTGCCACCAGGTCCTCGGCCGCGGAGCGTTGGAACTGAGGCGGCACCTTGCTGCCGCCCCGGCAGCGCCGTACCGCTAGCGCGGTCGTGGCATTCCAGCGCCAGTGGGTGCCGAACAGGGGGACATCGAGTAGGGCCTAGGTCAACGGCCGGCGCACTTTCCAGCGCCAAAGCTGTGCACGGCGCCTAATGCAGTCGTCCAGCGCCGCGGCCTGGAGATCGAAATTGAAGATGCGGCAGAACCGCTTACGCAGGGCCAACCCCCAGGCGCGGTTGAGGCGGGAGCCGTAGGTCGAATGCACCACCAGGTGCATGTCGCCGACCGCATCGAAGAAGCATTCCAGGACGATCCGGTCCTGGGTGGGCAGCAGGCCCAGGGCGGCCCGGGCGGCCCCGTAATAGGCCAGCAATTGGTCAGTCGCCGCGGGTTCCAGGCCGTAGGTGTCCAGGAGCCAGGTCCGGGCCTGGTCTGCCGCTCGCCTCCAGCCGCTCCGCGAGCCCGGCGCGCAGATCGGAGACGCCCACCGAGAGCAGCGCGTTGCGTCCCGGCGCCTCGCCGAACCAGAAGGGGATGTTGGGCGGCTGGCCCTTTGCGTCTTCCACCAGCACCCAGCCCGACTGTATCCGCAGGATGCGGTAGCTGGTATTGCCGAGCTGGAAGATGTCGCCGGCCAGGCTCTCGAAGGCGAAGTCCTCGTTGAGGGTGCCGATGTGCACGCCTTTGGGCATCAAGAGGACGTCATAGTCGAATCGGTCGGGGATGACGCCGCCGTTGGTGATGGCGGTCAGGCGCGCACCCTTGCGCCCGCGGAGCCGGCCATTGATCCGGTCACGATGGAGGTAGGCGGCACGGCGCCCGACTCGGGTCGAGAAGCCGTCGGCGAGCATTTGCACGACCTGGGTCGAAGGCGGCGCGGGAGAGTTCTCGATAGGGCCAGGCCTGACGCAGACACTCGAATAGCCCCTGCTCGTCCCAGTCCTGGGCGGCGACCTCGGCGACGATCTGCTGGGCCAGCACATCCAGGGGTTGGTGGGGGATCCAGATGCGGTCGAGCCGCCGCGTCCGTGCCGCCGCGAGAGTGTGCAGTACACTCGGCCAGGTCATCGCGGGACAGGGGGAACAGTCGGCCCTTGGGAGTAGCCGCCAAGACATGGCCGGAGCGACCGACCCGTTGCAGCAGGGCGGCGACGGACCGTGGCGAACCGAGCTGGCACACCAGGTCGATATCGCCGATGTCGATGCCGAGCTCCAGGGATGCGGTCGCCACCAGGGCGTGTAGCGTACCGGCCTTGAGTCGGCCTTCGGCCTCGCGGCGGTGCTCCCACGCCAGGCTGCCGTGATGGGCCATGACCGCATCTGCGCCGAGGCGCTCGGGGAGGTGGTGCGTCACCCGTTCGGCCAGCCGCCGGGTGTTGACGAAGATCAGGGTCGTGCGGTGCTCCAGGGCGAGATTCGCCAGGCGGTCGTAGAGCTCGCCCCACACCTCCCCCGCCATCACCGCGCAGCGGCCCCTCGGCGAGGGCCTCCAGCCGCCCCAGGGACAAGGCCAGGTGGGCGCCGCGCTTGCTGCCGGCTGGGGGTATCGCCGGTGCGCACCCAGGCGCGGAGCGCCACCGGCGGCAGGCCCCGCGCCGCCAGCTGGCCAGCGATGCCTGACAGTGGCCGTTGCAGATTGAGCCGGATGTCGGTGGACAAGGCCTTCAGGGGCGACACATAGGGCACCCGCGTCCGGTCGGGGAGGCCTCGTTCCAGGCCCTCGCGCAGCAGGCCGTCGATGACGGCGAGAAAGGCCGCCAGGGTCCCGAGCCGGTCGGCGCCGCTAACAGCGTATGTCCGCCGCGTGCGATGGCCGGCCAGGCCGCGGCCTGGAACGGGCTCGGCGCCTCGAAGCCGGTCCGAAACCAGGCCTCGACGGCGGGGTGAAACAGGGTGTCGCTCATCGGCAACCGGCGCTGGAGTCAACAACAAAGCCGAATACCCATCGGTTTTCGTCATTTTTCCTCTGGCTCTTTATGGATTCCAGACTGATCGAAGGGGACGGCGGTCCGTAGCACTCTGACCGATGACAGAACAGGCCGTCTTTTCTCAACAATAACAGCAAGTTATACGACGACCCTCTGGCTTTCTGAGAAGGCAAATTTGCGCAAAATATCCTAACCAGTCTGGAATCCATAAAGAGCCAAAACATTTTTCGTAGCTTCCTCGGTTCGGATGTGTTCGATTTGTTTCGGAATTCTCGAAGCAAGATCTTTTAATACGGTCTATGAGATCCATAGTTTCCTCCTAAATAGAGAGACCTCGGAAAAAGAAGGGACGCTGAAGCGCCCCTTCTCGACATCGCGGAATCAGACAGGCTTTGGGATCAGTTGACCTTCGGAGCCAGCTCGCCCTTGGCGTAACGGGTGGTCATGTCTTCCAGTGAGCGGGCGGTGATCTTCGAGGCGTTGCCGGCGGTACCGAAGGCCTCGTAGCGCGCCTTGCAGATCCCGGACATAGCCTTGGTCGCGGCGGCAAGATATTTGCGGGGGTCGAACTCGGCCGGCTTGTCGTACAGGAACTTGCGGATGGCGCCGGTGGAGGCCATGCGCAGATCGGTGTCGATGTTGACCTTGCGCACGCCGTGCTTGATACCTTCGACGATCTCCTCGACGGGCACGCCGTAGGTCTCGCCCATGGCCCCGCCATGGTCGTTGATGATCTTCAGCCAATCCTGGGGAACCGAGGAGGAACCGTGCATCACCAGATGGGTATTGGGGATGCGCTTGTTGATCTCCTTGATGCGCTCGATGGCCAAGATGTCGCCGGTGGGGGGACGGGTAAACTTGTAGGCGCCGTGGGAGGTGCCAATGGCGATGGCGAGGGCGTCGACGCCGGTCTTCTTGACGAAATTCGCGGCCTCTTCCGGATCGGTCAACAACTGGTCGTGGGACAGGATGCCCTCGGCGCCGATGCCGTCCTCTTCACCCGCCTGCCCTGTCTCCAGGGAACCCAGGCAGCCCAGTTCACCTTCGACCGAGACCCCGCAGGAGTGGGCCATATCGACCACCTTTTTGGTGGTGTCTACGTTGTACTCATAGCTGGTGGGCGTCTTGCCGTCTTCGCCCAGGGAACCGTCCATCATGACGGAGGAGAAGCCGAGCTGGATGGAACGCTGGCATACTGCCGGGGAGGTGCCGTGGTCCTGGTGCATACATACCGGGATGTGGGGCCATTCCTCGATGGCGGCCAGGATCAGGTGGCGCAGGAAGGGCGCGCCGGCATACTTGCGGGCACCGGCGGAGGCCTGGACGATAACGGGGGAGTCGGTCTCGTCGGCCGCTTCCATGATGGCGCGCATCTGCTCCAGGTTATTGACGTTGTAGGCGGGCACGCCGTAACTCTTCTCGGCGGCGTGGTCCAGTAGTTGACGCATGGAAATCAAGGCCATGGTGGTTCTCCATCTTGTCGGTTGGTGGATATATTCGTCACATGTGAATTTTCCGCTGCGATACGGGCCTCTTGCACCCGTAGAATCCAAGGTTTCATCTTGCAACAGGACTCACCACTACCCACCGTCGCGCCCTGCTCCAATGTATGAGAGTCGTGCCTCGCTATTCCGAAAAACTCACATGTGACGGATAGATAAAAATGTGACACATATAAAGAATCTGAGAAATGCAGCCCTTCCCCGTGACGAAAACATACCATCTTTTATCCCGTTTCTCCAGCCTCCTCCAGGGCCAGCCTGTAAAGGTCGTCGCTTATTCTGAACCCTGTATTCCTTAGCATCATCAAATATGGCTTTATTCTAAGTATTTTACCTTCCTTTTTCGCTTTGATGAGTACGCCAACAGTGCTGATGATGTTTCTCCTCATTTTTTTGGCTACTTTTCTTCCTTTGGCTTCATCGATAATCAGCAGATCGGCATTCATTTGTATCGAAAGAGCTATAGCTTCGGACTCCCCTAGACCCAAATGTCTTTGAAGCTTATTTACAAGGCTCCGATTTTTTACCTTAAAAACCTTAGATCCAGTCCGAGTTTTCAACTTCAGGGCACCTTGAAAAATTCAAGGTGTCTTTAGCAGAACAAGGAAGTCCCGTTATGTCCGCGTGCGTAACTCCATGATAATCAAGGCATTCGAAAAGCGCGATTTATGAGCATCACCATGAAAAGTATTGAGCATGGGATTTTTCAAGGCCCCCTAAAGCCTTGCACTAAAGTGCATAGTTTTGGACTAGCGTGCTGAAACAATAAATATTTGCGTATATAGGCGCTTAAGGATATTGACCTCTCCTATTTTAGCTAGGCTCTTTATGGATTCCAGACTGATCGAAGGGGACGGCGGTCCGTAGCACTCTGACCGATGACAGAACAGGCAGTCTTTTCTCAAACAATAACAGCAAATTATACGACGCCCCTCTGGCTTGCTGAGAAGGCGAATTTGCGCAAAATATCCTAACCAGTCTGGAATCCATAAAGAGCCTTCCGTTTTTCCAATCAGCTTCCCTACGAGGGAACCATGTATCCCTTTATATTAAGGGCAATTGCTAACAGCTCCATTGCCTCCTTGCTCATCTATATCGATTTTAGGCGCTAACGAATCATCGATTTCTATCTTCATAAAACGCTCTCGAATCGCAATGGATACTCTTCGGACCCCACCTCCGGATTCCGGTGGTCCCCACCGAGATAAGGGGGCCTTGAAAAACCCCATGCTCAATACTTTTCATGGCGATGCTCATAAATCGCGCTTTTCGAATGCCTTAATTATCATGGAGTTACGCACACGGACATAACGGGGCTTCCTTGTTCTGCAAAGACACCTTGAATTTTTCAAGGTGCCCATAAGGCTGCGGGGTCCGAACGATCAGACCATCAACTCTTCGCCCGCTCCTCCAGCATGGCCACGGCCGGCAAGGTCTTGCCTTCCAGGTATTCGAGGAAGGCGCCGCCGGCGGTGGAGATGTAGGACACCTGGTCATAGATGTCGTACTTCTGGATGGCCGCGATGGTATCGCCGCCGCCGGCCAGGCTGAAGCCGGACGCCTTGGCGATGGCCATGGAAACCGTCTTGGTCCCCTCACCGAACTGATCGAACTCGAATACCCCCACCGGACCGTTCCAAACGATAGTGCCCGCTTTGGCGATGATGTCGGCCAGCTCCTGGGCGGATTTGGGGCCGATGTCGAAGATCATATCGTCGTCAGTCACCTCACCGGCGTCCTTGAGGACTGCAGGTTCCTTCTCATTGAACTTCTTGCCGCAGACCACATCCACGGCGATCGGGATACTGGCGCCGCGTTTGGCCATCTTATCGATCAGGGCCTTGGCAGTGTCCACCAAGTCATCTTCGCACAGGGATTTGCCGACGTTCTTCCCCGTCGCCTTTAGGAAGGTGTTGGCGATACCGCCGCCGACTACGAGCTGATCGACCTTTTCCGACAGGGCCTCGAGCACGGTCAGCTTGGTGGACACCTTGGAGCCGCCGACGATGGCGACCATGGGACGGGCCGGCTTAGCCAGGGCCTTGGCCAAGGCATCCAGTTCCTCGGAGAGCAACAGGCCGGCGCAAGCCTTCGGGGCGAGCTTGCCGACCCCATGGGTGGAGGCCTGGGCGCGATGAGCGGTGCCAAAGGCGTCCATGACGAAGACATCACACAGAGCGGCATATTTTTTAGCCAACTCCTCGTTGTCCTTCTTCTCACCCTTGTTGAAACGCACGTTTTCGAGCAGGACGACCTCGCCCGCGGCAACGTTCGGCGCCTTGTCCAGGTAATCCTTGACCAAGGGCACCTGCTTGCCGAGCTTGGCGGACATGTCGTCGGCAATCGGCTGCATGGAATTTTCCTTATCCACCACCCCTTCCTCCGGGCGACCCCGGTGGGAAAACACCATGACCTTGGCGCCGGCTTTCATACAGTGCTCGACCGTAGGCATGGAGGCGGTGATGCGGGCATCGGATGTCACCTTGCCGTCCTTGACGGGGACATTGAGATCGGCACGGATCAGCACCCGCTTGCCGGCGAGATCGAGATCGGTCAGCTTGATGAATGACATAAAGTTCTCCACGATGTTACGTCTTGGTGACCTGTATACATAGTTTCAGCCTAAAACTGCATGTTTTTAAGGATTCAGTTAAGGGCACCTTGAAAAATTCAAGGTATCTTTGCAGAACAAGGAAGCCCCGTTATGTCCGTGTGCATAACTCCATGATAATCAAGGCATTCGAAAAGCGCGATTTATGAGCATCACCATGAAAAGTATTGAGCATGGGATTTTTCAAGGTCCCCTTAATATGACGGAACCTATGAATACCTGTCGGGATTGTACCGGAAAACAGATTGAAACTATGTGCTAACAAGGCTTCGCCTCAGATCGGCGAGACATGAGTTTTTTATTAAAAATAAGAGTCTGTCAAGGCATCCTAAAACCACGAATGGACACGACTCAACCACTATGCACTGAAAGTGCATAGGTTGCTCTTGGACTGAAAGTCCGAAATCATTCGGGAGCTGACATTTCCTGTTGTCCCAACACCCGATCCGATCATCCGAACAGGTTTTCACCCGGACCGTTTTTTTAGCCCCGGACATTCGCTTTGAAGAGACGGTATGATGACCACTTCTTCCACCACTCATGAATTGCTTGAGAGAATTCCTGGTAGCAGCTAAAGCCTTGCACTAAAGTGCATAGTTTTGGACTAGCGTGCTGGGACAATAAAGCATCTACCATTACGTCAGATTGTTCGGATAAAATCATTCGCGTTGCGTGAATTGGAAGTGGCAAAGGTGGCGAGTCGTCTGGTAGAAAGGTAGGCTCCAAAGATTCTTCCTGCCCGTTCGATGGTCGCGGTTTCATTGAAAATCTCCTCTTGGGTTGCGCAGACCATATAGCTTTTGAATAAGCAGTAGGATAGACTCGGCAGAATTAACGGATCAATTGTTGTCCTCGCTCAACGGTTACCGGCATCAGAAGTGTCTTCTTCCAAGGAAATTGATGCTATTGATTTTACATTATCTCTCCGCCTATCAGCGAAAAAACCGCATCCGCAGTTCCCCGTAGGGTACTATAACCACATAACACTAAATTTTGGTCTCCAACCAATCACTCATGAAATCTTCCCGCAGCTCTCATGCTTCAGCGTAGGAGCAAATTCCAAACGCCTCAGCGTTATAAAAAGCGTTATAAAACACTTGCCGCCAGAGCGACTCATATTAAAAGCCATGTAGGTTGGGGTGGCGGAGGAACCCCAACCTACGCGGGCTGAGCCATTTGTCGAGCGATCTTTACAGCTAAATTGCTATGGGCTGCATAATAAAAACTCGCGCGATTTTAGATGCGCGCTCCAAATCTCCACGACGTAGCGCCTCATGAACATCATCCAACTTGCAGGCGTCTTGAAGCGACAAATAGGGCGACCATTCATCGTCTGTGACAATCAACTCCACATCGACTTCAGCAACAAGCAGGCCTTCGTGGATATATTTCGTCTTTAGGCTCTTTATGGATTCCAGACTGGTTAGGATATTTTGCGCAAATTCGCCTTCTCAGCAAGCCAGAGGGGCATCGTATAACTTACTATTGTTGTTGAGAAAAGACTGCCTGTTCTGTCATCGGTCAGAGTGCTACGGACCGCCGTCCCCTTCGATCAGTCTGGAATCCATAAAGAGCCTTCATTGTTTACGCTTCTTGAAATCAGCATTCCATCGAAAGGGATCGGGACGGTACGCCGTTACCAACACTGCTGGCCGCGTGTGTCCCTTTTCGGGATACCCCATACGACATGAACTGGCTGACCATTCTCAAGACTCAATTAGGATGGCGAATCAAGTCCAAAGATGCTTGCTCAAGGATCTCCGTATGCCATCTTCCTATCGTGACGGCAAGCTCCAACATACCGAGAGTCAGAGGCTTAAGTGCGGGCTTTCTTCTTACGACGCCAATCAAAATGCCAATTGGATTGAAGCCATCTTCCCCGAAGTAGCGTGACCAATCGTAATTCTCATATTCAACCTCGAATTGCTCGAAATAGGCCGCCATGAATTCATCGGCATCATCACCATCCAAGTCCAATGTCACGGTCCAAGGTTGTTTGACGTGATAGTTTGGTTTTATTGGAAAATCCGGTTTCTTTCGCAATGAAACCGACTAAATCAGGCCAGGTTTCCCTTTGCTTATTTGTGTCCATAGCCATGTAGGTTGGGGTAACGGAGGAATCCAACCATCGGATGTTGGGGTTCGTTCCCCACGCCAACCTACGCGGGCTTAGAAGCAATTGATGTGCGCGGGGAAGAACCTGGTGTTACAAACCGCTTCTTTCGCGGGAGTTCTTTCGTGGGAGCCCCAACACCAACGGCAATCATCTCAATCATAGTTTATACCCAACTGCTTCATGATGCAATTCAAGATGCAATCATCACTTTCACTGGCTCCATCCGGCACAGTAAGTTGATCAACAAATGGTGGATGAAGTTTTTCATTCTTTGCCGGCGTTCCTTCAGCAAGCATTTCATCCTTTACCATACCATACGCCCTATTTAATGCATTCTCGAGTGGATGAAGTTTTTCATTCTTTGCCGGCGTTCCTTCAGCAAGCATTTCATCCTTTACCATACCATACGCCCTATTTAATGCATTCTCGATCGGTGGGCGAAGTCCAGGATACTTGAAAACAACAATTTCTCTTGGTTTTGCGACTATAGGCCGTTCGGCCATAACTTTACTCTAAATAACGTACCTGTGAAATCACCTGCTTTCACGCTCCGGCATGGGAGCAAATCCTAAACGCTCCAGCCATATAGGTTGGGTTTCGTTCCTCACCCCAACCTACGCGGGCTGTGCGTGCCTCCTCGAAAGACACACGATGCTTCCGAGTATTGGTATCCGCTTTGTTTGTGTCCCACTCAAAGGGGACCTTGAAAAATCCCATGCTCAATACTTTTCATGGTGATGCTCATAAATCGCGCTTTTCAAATGCCTTGATTATCATGGAATTACGCACACGGACATAACGGGGCTTCCTTGTTCTGCAAAGACACCTTGAATTTTTCAAGGTGCCCTCAAAGTCAATCACAGATGAATGGATTCGAACTAAAGGTCGTTAACCGTGATAGTTTGGTTTTATTGGAAAATCCGGTTTCTTTACGCAATGAAGTCGACTAAATCAGGCCAGGTTTTCCTTTAGCTTATTTGTGTCCATAGCCATGTAGGTTGGGATGACGGAGGAATCCCACCATCGGATGTTGGGGTTCGTTCCTTATCCTAGCCTACGTGGGCTTATCCATCGACCCAAGACCTTGCAGCGCGAACATAAGAAAAAACGGCAATGCCGTTCGTGAAGTAGTCGCTTTTTGCTGCCCGAGTGCTTATCGATTGTTATGTGTTTTTCATTCGATTAGATAAAATCTCTAGCATTTCACTTCGGCTCTTTATGGATTCCAGACTGATCGAAGGGGACGGCGGTCCGTAGTACTCTGACCGATGACAGAACAGGCAGTCTTTTCTCAACAACAACAGTAAGTTATACGACGCCCCTCTGGCTTGCTGAGAAGGCGAATTTGCGCAAAATATCCTACCAGTCTGGAATCCATAAAGAGCCTAACCTTATTTTTCAATATGTTATAATTATTAACGTCCGGGTAGTGGTTAAATTCAAAGTGACATGGTTGTGCGACTTAATAATTCGACCCCCACTGCTTTTGCCATCCCTGGCGCCTGGATTCCGGCAATCCCTGCCGGAATGACGGGGTAGGGGTCGGCAGATTTCATCACTTAAAATTTAGCCACTATAGACCGACAGTCCCCCAAGGACTCAGGGAAGAACACCGTGGTATTCTCCCCTGGGCCCCGGTCCCTATTATTCCCTAAACCCTTACTTAGTAGCCACGTGCTCCATGAAACGCAGCATGTTGCAGGTGTAGCCGTACTCGTTGTCGTACCAGGCGATGACCTTGATGAAGGTAGGATCCAGAGCGATGCCGGCCTCGGCATCGAAGATGGAGGGGGTACCCCGACCGCGGAAGTCGGTGGCGACGACCTTTTCGTCCGTGTAAGCCAGCACTCCGGCCAGGTCGCCTTTCTCGGAGGCGCCCTTCATGGCGGCGCAGACGTCGCCGTAATCCGCGTCGTTCGTCAACTCGGCGGTGAGGTCGACCACGGAGACGTCGGAGGTCGGCACCCGGAAGGCCATACCGGTGAGCTTGCCATTGAGCTCGGGCAGCACCTTACCGGCTGCCTTGGCAGCACCGGTGGAGGACGGAATGATGTTTTCCAGGATGCCGCGTCCACCGCGCCAGTCCTTCATGGAGGGGCCGTCGACGGTCTTCTGGGTAGCGGTAGCGGCGTGGACCGTGGTCATCAGGCCCCGCTTGATGCCCCAGTTGTCGTGCAGCACCTTGGCGATGGGGGCCAGGCAGTTGGTGGTGCAGGAGGCGGCGGATACGATGGGCTCACCCTTGTAGGTCTTGTGGTTGACGCCGTAGACGAACATGGGGGTGTCGTCCTTGGAGGGTGCGGACTGAACGACCTTTTTCGCACCGGCATCGATATGTTTCTGACAGGTCTCTTTGGTGAGGAAGAAACCGGTGCTCTCGATGATCAGGTCGGCCCCGACGTCGCCCCACTTGAGGTTGGCGGGGTCCCTTTCCGCAGTGAGGCGGATGGATTTGCCCTTGACGATCATCTTGTCGCCTTGGGTGGTGATATCGCCCTGGAAGTTGCCGTGGACCGAGTCGTACTTGAGCATGTAGGCCAGGTACTCGGGATCGAGCAGGTCATTGATGCCGACGACTTCGATGTCGGGAAAGTCCTTGGCAATAGCGCGAAAAGCCATCCGCCCGATGCGGCCGAACCCGTTGATGCCAACTTTGATTGTCATGGAATAAACCTCCAATCTTTTTCAGGTTTGTAGATACTTCAGGGGTAGCGGTAAATCCTTAAGTGGCTGATTAGAGAAGTTCATTGACCCCCCTCTCCCCAACCCTCTCCCGGCGGGAGAGGGGCTTTTGCGGCACCCTCGAAGGGAGCGGAGGCGCAGATCGCAGGTTGAGCAAAGCCGCCACCTGTCTGCGTGCGGGCACGCACCGGCGGGAGACGGCGGTGTGCCCAACACACCATTTAAACCTTAACCACTACCATTTCGGGAAATCGGGATCGCCCGTCAGAGCTGCATTTCCACCGCCGCGACCACCTTTTCCATGGTGATGCCGAAGGCCTTGTAGACGTCTCCCGCGGGAGCGGATTCGCCAAAGGTGTCGAGTCCGATGATCTTGCCCCGGATACCGACGTATTTGGGCCAGAGATGGGTGACGCCGGCCTCCACCGCGACCCGGGCCTTGACCGCCTCCGGCAGCACGGCTTTCTTGTAAGCGGCGTCTTGGGCATCAAAGGCGTCCATCGAGGGCATGGAAACGACGCGCACCTTGCGACCCTTGGCGGTCAGCTCATCGTAGGCGGCGACCGCCAGGGCGACCTCCGAACCGGTCCCGATGATAATGGCCTCGGGCTGGCCGTCGCAGTCCCGCAACACGTAGGCGCCCCTGGTAATGGCGCGTAATTGTTCCTCCGTGCGCTCCAGATGCGGCAGCCCCTGACGGGAGAAGATGAGACTGGTGGGTCCACCCTTGCGCTCGATGGCCAGCTTCCAGGCCACCGCGCTCTCCACCGCGTCCGCCGGTCGCCAGGTGGACATCCGTGGCGTCAACCGCAGGATGGAGATCTGTTCCACCGGCTGATGGGTCGGGCCGTCCTCGCCGAGACCGATGGAGTCGTGAGTATAGACGAAAATGGGGTTGACCTTCATGAGCGCGGCCAGACGCAGGGCATTCTTGGCATATTCCATGAATATCAGGAAGGTGGCGCCGTAGGGCTTGAAACCGCCGTGCAGAGCCAGCCCGTTCATGATGGCCGACATGCCGAATTCGCGTACCCCGTAGTAGATATAGTTGCCCGTGGCGTCGTCCTTGGATATACCCTTGCTGCCGGACCAGAGGGTCAGGTTCGAGCCGGCCAGATCCGCGGAACCGCCGATGAGCTCGGGGAGCAGTGGACCATAGCTGTTCAGCGCGTTCTGGGACGCCTTACGGGAGGCGATTTTCTCCGCTTTGGCGTCCACGGACTTGATGAATTCCCAGGCCCTCTTGTCCCAATCGGCCGGCAGCTCGTCGGCCATGCGCCGTTTGAACTCGGCCGCCGGCTCGGGGTATGCGGCCTCATAGGCAGCGAAGCGCTTATTCCACTCGGCCTCGGCCTCGGCCCCCCGCTGCTTGGCATCCCAAGCATCGTAGATCTTGGTGGGGATCTCGAACGGGGGATATTCCCAACCGATGTGTTTGCGGGTCAGGGCGACCTCGTCTTCACCCAGCGCGGCGCCGTGGCACTCTTCCTTACCCTGTTTGTTGGGGGAACCCCACCCGATGACGGTCTGGCAGCAGATCAGCGTGGGTTTGTTGGTAACCGCGCGGGCCTGTTCGATCGCGGCCTTGACGGCCTCTGGATCGTGGCCGTCCACCTTGGGTATCACGTGCCACCCATAGGCATCGAACCGCTTCGGCGTATCGTCGAGGAACCAAGCGGGGATGTCGCCGTGTCCACGGACCTCGCCATCGATGGAGATATTGTTGTCGTCGTAAAAGGCGATGAGCTTGCCCAGTCCCAGGACGCCGGCCAGGGAGCAGGCCTCATGGGATATGCCTTCCATCATGCAGCCGTCGCCGAGGAAGGTATAAGTCAGGTGGTCGACGATCTCGTGGCCGGGTTTGTTGAACCGGGCCGCCAAGACCTTCTCGGCCAGGGCCATCCCGACCGCATTGGTAATGCCCTGGCCGAGGGGACCGGTGGTGGTCTCAACACCGGGGGTATAGCCGCACTCGGGATGGCCGGGGGTCTTGGAGTGCAGTTGGCGGAACTGTTTCAGATCCTCCATGCTCAGCGCATAGCCGGTCAGGTGCAGCAGCGAGAAGAGGAGCATGGAGCCGTGACCATTGGACAGTACGAAGCGATCGCGATCCACCCACTTCGGGTTGGTCGGATTGTGCTTCATGAAATCGTTCCACAACACTTCGGCAATATCGGCCATCCCCATGGGGGCACCGGGGTGACCGGAGTTTGCTTTCTGGGTCGCATCCATGCTCAGGGCACGGACGGCATTGGCGAGTTCTCTACGTGAGGACATCTAGTCTCTACCTCTTCGCTATTTTGAAATCAAGACTTCCGCCAGCCGCGCCCGCACACCGTAGTGTCCGGCAACAACCCGCGACTCGGGCGATCTGTTGTCGAAACCTATCCGCTTACTTGCCTTTTCTGCCCTATCTTCCGCGTCGCGTCGACGGTCGGACCACCTTGCCATGCGCCCTATGGATTATGACGCCCCCTTGGATTCAGTCACGTCCTTATCAGTTACCAATCGTCCAGGGGTATCGCGGTAGATCCGGGATAACGGGTGGCTCCTCTCAGTGCAACCGGCATCCGCTTGTCGCCCCGGCATTTCTTCCTTGTGCGGAGCCGAAAACCGGACGGTTTGGAAGGTTGTTTATTCTGGCGCAACAGGTAGGACGGAACAAAGAAGCACATCTTATGTTAGGTATAAAAATTTATAATTTAAAAATATTGCGATTTTATGATAAAGATGCGTTCGCTCCGGCCCCAGTCCCTGGGGCCGATGCCCACCGCATCTACGGGCCGATGCAGGGGTAACGGTGAGTACAGCCTTTTGGTGGACGCAGCCTACCCCTACCACAAGCTAATGCAGAGGCTGATAACTCGCTCAGCCGGAAAAAAACCACGAATCAGACAATTTCTCTCGGATCGATTCGCGCGATTCGTGTGATCCGTAGTTTTTCCTTACGTCTTCCATTTTATGGAGCAGCCCATGCCCGGAATCTGCTCCTTGGGTCCGGCACCGGTCTCGGCCACCTGCTTCATGGCCTCGAACAGGTCTCGGCGCGCGTCTTGCGGCGCCGGTTCTTTGCGGCTCGCGTCCAGCTGGCCCCGGTACTGAAGCCCCAACCCGCTGTCGTAACCGAAAAAGTCCGGCGTACAGACGGTACCATAGGCCTTCGCGACCGCTTGGGTCTCATCGAACAGGTAGGGAAAGGGAAAATCATAATCCGCAGCCACCCGCTTCATGTTGTCGAACGAGTCCTCCGGGTAGTCCGTCGGATCGTTGGACATAATGGCCACGCAGCCGATGCCGTGGCCGGCCAGTTCACGGGCATCACGCAGGATTCGGTCGCGCACCGCCTTCACGTAGGGGCAGTGATTGCAGATGAACATGACCAGTAAACCCTGCTCACCTTTGCACTGATCGCGGGACCAAACCTTTCCGTCAACACCCGGAAGGGAAAAATCCGGCGCTGGCGTTCCAAAGTCACAGACTGGGGTCTGAAGTGCGGCCATCGAGCAACTCCTATAATATCACAAGGGGATAGATCGCGACATAGTACCGGAAGCGGAGAAAAAGCCAAACCGACTCGCAGTCCCTAGCAAAAATCGGTAACGCGCATTACCATCTACCGAATTTCAGAGACCTCGAACGGACTCCCGAGTCGAGCCGGCGTCCGATCCCGGACCATCATCAACTCAAGACAAGGGGCACGTTAGCGATGGCAAGAGATTTCATCTTTACTTCCGAATCCGTCTCCAAAGGACATCCCGACAAGGTGGCGGACCAGATTTCCGACGCCTTGTTGGACGCCATCCTGACCCAGGACCCACGTCCCGAGCAGGCCCGCGTCGCCTGCGAGACCATGGTCAAGACCGGAGCCGTCATCGTCGGCGGCGAAATCACCACCGATGCCTGGATAGACCTGGACGAATTGGTCCGCCAGGTGGTGACGGACATCGGCTACGACAGCTCGGACGTGGGCTTCGACGGCTCAACCTGTGCCGTCATGTCCCTCATCGGCAAACAGTCGGGGGACATCGCCATGGGCGTAGACCGTAGCGACCCGGAGGCGCAAGGCGCCAGCGATCAGGGGCTGATGTTCGGCTATGCCACCAACGAGACGGACGTGCTCATGCCCGCGCCCATCACCTATGCCCACCGTCTGGTACAACGCCAGTCGGAGATGCGCCGCTCCCACGTGTTGCCCTGGCTGCGACCGGACGCCAAGAGCCAGGTTACCCTGCGCTACCGAGACGGCAAGGTCTCCGCCGTGGACGCGGTGGTACTCTCCACCCAGCATGATCCGGACGTGGATTACCAACATCTGCGCGAGGCGGTGATGGAGAATATCATCCTACCCGTGCTACCCGAAGAGTGGCTCCACGGCGACACCAAATTCCACATCAACCCGACGGGGAGCTTCGTTATCGGCGGCCCGGTAGGCGATTGCGGCCTGACCGGACGCAAGATCATCGTTGATACCTACGGCGGCGCGGCCCGCCATGGCGGCGGCGCATTCTCCGGCAAGGACCCGTCGAAGGTCGATCGTTCCGCCGCCTACGCCGGACGCTATGTAGCCAAAAACATCGTCGCCGCGGGGCTCGCCGAACGCTGTGAGATCCAGGTCTCCTACGCCATCGGGGTGGCCGAGCCCACCTCCATCACCATCGAGACCTTCGGCACCGCCAAGCTGCCCGAGGAGCGGATCGCGGAGCTGGTCCACGCGCACTTCGACCTGCGTCCTTACACGATCATCCGCATGCTCGATCTGATCCGGCCCATTTACCGCAAGACCGCCGCCTACGGACACTTCGGGCGCGAGGAGCCCGAGTTCACCTGGGAGCGGACCGACAAGGCGGAGGAACTGCGCGAGGCGGCGGGTCTGTAGAAGAGGAACCGCAAAGGCGCGAAGAACACAACGGCAAAACCCGGAGAACGCGACAATTGATTGTTTCAGCACGCTAGTCCAAAACTATGCCCTTTAGTGCAAGGCTTTAGCTGCTACACAGGTATTCTCTCAAGCAATTCATGAGTGGTGGAAGAAGTGGTCATCATACCGTCTCTTCAAAGCGAATGTCCGGGGCTAAAAAAACGATCCGGGTGAAAACCTGTTCGGATGATCGGATCGGGTGTTGGG
>Ga0209255_1000057_pt1 | contig 18688 bp, 9 predicted proteins | sample WorMetvaBAHAMAS2_FD_187394 | JGI IMG/M metagenome (GOLD analysis project Ga0209255, IMG submission 187394) | Marine gutless worms symbiont microbial communities from Max Planck institute for Marine Microbiology, Germany - Olavius vacuus... | ecosystem: Host-associated > Annelida > Digestive...
CAGTTGTTTGGCAGCCTCATTTTCAATAGCAAGAAGAGCAATTCCATCAAGTCTCTCATGTCATGTGAAATACTTGATCTAAGATAAGTCTTTATTAACTTCAACTTAGAGAAGAAACGCTCGGCACTGGCCACTGCGACCGGGATTGTAGCAAACAATACACAGGCAGTAGCCAGTGCTGGGACTGATTGATTTTGGAACTGATAATGAGTTTCAGTAAATCCAAGACAGTTTTTGATGTCTCAATTTCGCCTCGAAATGCACGCCTGGAAGAGCGCACCTCAGCTACAAAATCTGAATCAATGTCAGCTGAATATGTCTCTTGAAATTTCTCTGCTGCTGAGTTCAAGTCAGCATCTGACAACTGAAGCAGAGATTTAGGATAGGGAAAACTGAATAAACCCGAAACCAAATGCAGACCTTCAAACCGACTTTGAAGCTGAAACAATGCAGTATCTATAATAGGCAAAAACTTGTTTTGAAAGCTAGCTCAGGATCTTAAAGACGTTCATCATTACTCAGTTTATCAAACAGTCTCTTTGTGACCCTCTTTCTGACAACAGTAAATTGTGATGGGATCTTCCAAACTGTTGCTATAGCTGAAGCCATGGTGATGCTTTCCCACGAGGCACGAATGTATCTCAGTTCGCCAAGTGCGATGGACAGCAGACGGGTAGCAGAAGACAGGTCCACTTCAACAGCTTGAAATGCACACGACGCGCTATTAATTGCAAGTAGCAGTCGTGTGTTGGATGTCAGTAGCGTGTCTGTGATAATTTCGTGACACAAATTTTTACACGTAGCACTTGGGGGCCCCTTAGACCTTGGGGCCCCTGGACTTTGTCCATCCTCGTTAATAGGCTGTGACGCCGCTGCACAGACAGCTGATACAATGTGCCATCTGTGTAGATTTAAAAGACACGGACCCTGACCTGTCCAGAAGCGATTTAGCAGAGACCATGTACAACGAGGTAAGCTGAAACCAGACTAACTTGTAATCTGCTTACTAAGAGCAATGAAAGTAACAGCAAGTAATATTTGCAAAATTATGCAAAATGCATTGACAACAATGACAAACATGTCTGTCTGTGATTAACTGACCACAATGCATCGTCACTGTTTGCTTATTTGCACTTTAGAAATACTCTCACCTGCTTACTTACTTAATCAATTATCTCCAGAAAACAGAACGAAAGTGCAAAGTATGTTCACACTTACTCGGACCACGGCAGCGGCCGTTCAAGCAGAATGCCGACAACTTTGAGCAGATGATGAGAAGCCAGTAGACAGATGACGTGAATGGAAGCACTAAACGCCATCTGACCTCGTGACAACTTTGTCGTCTTGGTAAACAGACTCGTCAACACTTCCTCCACCTGTGACACAAACACACACACACACACAAAGCGTACTTACCTCATCTGCCTTGTGTACAGCTAAATATGAATTCTTCTAATTCTGCGATTTTCCATTTTCTCCTTGACATGCACACGTATTTACAAACACATCAACAGCAATATGAAGAACATTAATAAGGATAATATGTAAGATGCAATGTTGAGGTTTAACACGTTAACAACACAAAACGGCTGACTCCATCATCCTAACCAGATTAACCTATCATCACAGTGTGTACTGTTTTAGTGGGAACTCCTACTATAAACAGTACAATTTAACAAGCAGCCCATATATTGTGACGCTCAGCTGGCAGGTCAACTCTATAAGCAAGATGACCTATGAAACCAGTAAACTAGGTCAGACTGACTTAGGTTTGTGATCAGAGTTCATCAGTAGGTCTGTGCACGCAGGATTATAAGTCTCTATGAGCAGCAGTTATGATTTGTGCCACCCTGGTTAACATACAGACACACACACTGTCTTTTGACTGGTTATACTATTAGTTCAGCCACCTGAGCTAAAAATTATTTGCCATTTTTTCACGTCCGCCATTGTGGTGGGGTCTCCCAAATTTTGCCTTTTTGGTGGAGCCTGCTATGCACATGCAAAGTCTGCACACTGCTAATCCAGCTCTGGATGTACCACTGCTACAAATATCCATATCCAACACAGGTTAGGCAACCTGAGGGCATTGGTCTAAATGGGGCACTGTGCTGTCCAACCGATAGAGGGCAGGCAGCAGTTACACTATACCTTTACCTTTTACCTTTACCTACAGGGAGGACAGCATGCTGTCCAGCGCTGAGGCCGTAATCAGTCTCGGCCCATTGCGCAGCCCCGAGATAACCGAAAGGTTATATAAATCTCTTCGAGGCTTTTGCAAACCTCAGAAGAGTGTGTGGTTGAACTTGTTGTAGTTCTGTGATATCCATTAAGTATGATCCAAATATGGAATAACGAGCCATCATCATGGAACTGCATCTACCTAAGAGGTGATATGCGGTCTCTTCTTCTTCTCCGCATTTAGGGCACAATGGATCTGTGCGAATGTTCATTACTGTCAAGGCAGTGACACCATACTGCTGTGACAGAGCATTCAGCATTCAGACCTGTAAACTGCACTCGGAACCGCGGTACTTCAACGTGTGATTGAGAACGATGGAGCTGGCACCAGAGCTGCACAGATCCGACTCCAGCAGACCATCGAACAAACACATCCAGAACGTCACCAACTGCTCTGTTCTCAGCCTCTTCACTACCATCTGAACACAAAGCAAATCATTGCTACAGTAAGTTGTCCAGAAACCTACTTGTCACTATCGGACAATCGCAATGGCACCGAACCCATTCACACATCAACATCATTACATGACCATGATGGACATGCATTCTGTTCTGTATTCTGTGTTTTACTGTCAGTGATCGGTCGTTTGCTACTGCCGGCCATCGATTTTGGAACAGTCTATTATTATTATTATTATTATTATTATTATTATTATCAATGAAAATGATTAAGGTGGCGTAAAATCAAAAGACTTCAAGGACACCTAACAGTATCAGAGAGTGTCACAGTTCAGACATCAGTAAAGTTCCACAGTAAAAAGCAGAACATATAGTTAGTTGTCAGGAAAACTACGACGGCACAGTTCTGTCTCCAGCAGTCGCCTGAAAACTAACAGCAACGGGGCCAATGTGACATCGGCAGGCAAACTGTTCCAGACACGCGCGGCAGTGACAGAGAAGGAACGGTCGCCAATGGTGGAACGGCACGTTACTGGAAAGTCAAGTGCTGCTGTTGATGCGGATCGGAGACGCTGTCTTGCTGGCATGTCTGACACACGACACAGTTCATCAGCCAGGTAAGATGGTGCTGTGCCACAGAAACATCGGTAAACGAGCACAGCGAGCTTGAACTCAATCCGCTGAGGAACTCGCAATCAGTGCAACCGCAACCTGCTGACGTCCAGTCTGTCTCGTCACTCACAACATTTCGTCGGAAGTTGAAAACTCATTTATTTCGGCATCTTACCCAGACATTGTGTTATAACTACGTCGCCATAGTGGTCCTTGAAGTTACTCTTACTATACTCCACTATAAATAGTTTTCTGATGTAATGTAATGTACAGTGGGCTTTTCAGACCTTATTCTTTCCTTCCTTTCCCCTGCAATCAAAAGAATGTAGGGGCTAGCTATGAATCTTTTCCAGCTGTCTCACTCTTTGTTCATCATTACTGTGTCTTTTATGTCTGAACTGCACCACACCAGAATGTTGTCAGTCCATTTCCATTCAAGTCGTGGCTGACCTTCTAACATTGTTAGTTTAGTTTATTTATTTGTATCAACTGCTGGAACATTCAGTCGATTCAGTTTTGTTCCCAGTGTTTGTACTCTATAACATTATACAAATATCAACTGGTGCCGAGGTCAACACTGAAAAATTATGCCCCAAAGTTGTGTAATGTTGCCCGAGGGCCGTAGGTCTGAGGGTAACATTGTACAAGTAAGGGGCATAAATTTTCAGTGTTGATCAAGGCTAACAGTCAATATTTGTTTTGTTATATCACGGAAAACAGGAAAAATGTCAGTTGAATAATTCACACATTTCACGGTCTCTGGTCAAATGTGGAATGCAGAATATAGATGCAGAACAAAGTTAGGGTTAGGGACGGGAGTTTAAAATCAGGGATAAAGTAGTTAGAGTTAGGCTTTAATTCCGCTGCACTATATCTCAGTCTACTGCATTTTGCACTCTGCCTTACTGGTATATTCATACCCGTAGGCCTAATTCACACACTGTCAACTTAACAAGAAACGAGTATTCCAATTTTTGCCAACGACTATATTATTTTCGCATTTTAAAATTCTTTAAAGTATATAAAAGACAAAAGTAAATGACTTTTTAAACCTTTTTAATGATGAAACGACAGTGACATCAACGCTTACGAAGTCAACAAACACAGCGCAGAATATATATTTGAACTGTGTAATATAGCGTTCAAGCCAAAAATGAGCTGGAAATGCACGGCGAGACGTACTTCTCGTTATGTTCCCCGGGAGCATGAATCATGTTCCCAGGGATGTTGCTGCATTGAGCAACAGTAATTATTTATACATATCATGTGACATGTGTAGGACAAATCACGATCGCGTATTTTAGAGAGTGATATAACAAATTGTAAATAAGAATGAATCTATACATTTCATTTTTGCACAAACGACTAACCAATGTTAACTTTCTTACTTCCTTGTAGTAACACAAACATTACAGCTTGTGTAACTGGTTCAATACTTCCGCAATCACAGTGTCAAATCTAATACGGAATCAACAGCAGTGATCAGACGTGAACAAACGAAAACAGAAATCAGATGATCAAACCCGTGCGAGTTCTTTGGACAACATCTCGGCAATGTTTCCCGGAGTGTCAGCTACACGCGTCTTCAGCTTCGGCAGCAAAGTCACAAACTCGTCTTTGGATTCGTCAGGTTTACCTGAAGTACAACGATGCCAAATTAACGAAAACTTCGTGTGGCTTTTCTAGTTATTAATCATCAGTTTAAAAAGAACTCACAGCAACTATTTAGATGGCCAATATGGAGAACTAGGCAAAAGTGTGCCACACTCCTGCTGGGCACACGCTGAGTGCTCATCTCTTTTTCTAGGCCACTGAGCCCACATTTGATGCGACTTGTTTTTAATGAAAAATTCATGAATTTCGTAATAAACGAAATTAAATCGTTAAAATTTGAGGGGTAGAGTAAAAATGATACAATTCACACATATGTTCACATAAATGGTCTAAAATTGGTGTAAGCCTAGGAATATGATTGGACAACAGCCATGGTAATTTTCAGTTACACAAGTTCACTACAAGTGAAAATATTGCAAAAAGTTTTAGGGGGCTACTTTTTTGACTCACACTGTATGTGAGCTTAACCAACTTGTTATAGTTGCGTAGTTTGTATGTTGTTTGACATTACATGTGTACAGACCTAGGATTTATTTCCTGCTCAGTTCATCTTACTGTTGTGTTTTATCATTTTTTTCATTTGATCTGTTGTTTTTTCAGTGATTTTGCTGTAATTGTACGCATCTGTCACGTATAGACTAATAAATTCACCTACTTTCTTACTTATCAGACTTCTCAACCTACAGCTGTCTGCAATTAGGCACAAATGAAGTCTGTCAATGTGACAACAGAAGACCTTCGAACTGTAGCAGGATGAGGTAGATTGCTTCAAAGCAGTCAAAGGCAACTAGCTGGACCGGTTTCTTCTCATCACAGCAGCGTGGAATGACCCAAGCCAGCAGCTGACTGGTTGACTCCAGATGACCATCTTGTCTCGCTAAAACTGCAGCACAGCTGAGACATTCTGTCAGAAGAATTGATGTGATATACAGGCTGCGCTCCCTCTCATAGTCCTGCTTCGACTTTATGTACATGCCCAGAGACTGCAACAGGCAGCAAAAAACAAACTGCACATTTGAATGGCTGAATGGCATTTTTTTTGAACAAATGATTTTTGATCACATTTGGTCTCCTCATGACCTTCACCTCTGACCCTTTGATGCCAAAATTTAGCCAGTTCATATCCTAGAAACAGCTCAGCAAAATGTCAAAAGATGTATTCTGTCAAAAGATACCGATTATCCATCGATTATCTATGCTTTATCTGCGCGCCCGTCACTCAGTGCTGATCTGTCACCATGCACTGGCTGCGACAAACTGATTTCGTTAACATTGTACAGTGGTCCTGCAGCAGCAGTGCGATAATGCCACTTGACAAATATTCATTTCTACTACTACTACTGCTGCTGCTGCTGCTGCTACTACTATCCAACCCGGGAGATCAGACAAGCCCATCTGTAATTTGAGATTTTTCGGAGCAATAGTGAGTTTAGCTAGATAACCTCACTGATGACCCCATGAGGTCTCAACAAACACAGTCCTTGTTTTTTCTGTGGGACCCCAACTCCGGCGCTAAAAAACTTGAGACTCCGACTCCGACTCCAGGACTTATGGTGTGACATAATGATTGTGTACTTAAGAATAAAAGTAATTTTTAAATTCTTCTAATAAAAGGTGCACCATAGTGTACAAACAGAGTTTTAATTATAAAATAAATTGCACAATAGTCAAATAGACTGCAACAAAATTACACAAAAGTCCAGATGAGACAGACAGAGACCGGAGTCAGAGTCTCATTCAAATAAGAGACTACCACTCCGACTCTGGGCCAAAACCCAGACTCTGGGGAACTCCGACTCCACACCCGTCAACAAGAACTGAACACAGGTCACCTTGAGCTAAGTTGCGCTGAGCGAGGTTTCATGTAACACCAAACACATGACCAGAGTCCATCAACTTAACTACAGAGCCACTGCTGCTCATTTTCCAAGTGTACAGCTACGACAACATTCACTCACTTTACACTTAACCACCAGTCTCTCTCTACCAGCTGTTATATAAACGAGTGTAGACAAAAATATTATTATAATTATTATTACTACCTGAAGAAGGACGTCAAAGGTTTTCACAGTCATGTCTTTGACAAGTAGCTCTTTGAGCAGGTCACTCAATGCCATCAATGTCTTCTCCATCAATAGCAGGTTGTGCTCTTCGTCATCCGGCACACAACTCAACACACTTGACAAAGCCGTCTTCACCAGGTCCTGCATGTCATCTTCTGACAACTTCGGGTCCAGGTTGCTATCATTACCATCATCAAGGAAGCATGTAATTATAAATTGTTAATGCAACAAATACCAATTATCTACAACAAGTCTATTACTACTATCGATTTATAAAGCGCGATCAGTCATGTTAAACAGAAATCAAAGCACTATGATGGTGCTAAACCATTCTAAGTGGCGTAAGTAAATGCAAATGTTATTTGTTACCTCTGAATGCAATGTACTGCTTAACACTCGCCTACATTATACTTTTTGTTTTAAGGACATACTGTTATTCCCTATCTGCACGTTTGTGATTAGTGTTAGTGATTAATAAAGATGCAGAACTGCCAAAGTCCAATAAATGTTACGTCATATTACATATGACATTAAACCTGCTACACCAAACTACACTGCATCTCAAAAATAAGCTGACCCTTTTTATTTTTGTGATTACTCAGTCAAATGTTGACTGATTTTAATAATATTTGGTAATATTACAGCTGAGGAAATTTGCAACCAAACGACTTATTCCTTTCTTATAGTATACAGAGTATAAAAACAACAGAGCATCAATGTTGTCATCCGTTCACGCAGTTTGTGGTCGAACACTGCCAATCTTTATTCGGAAATTCCCTAATAAGTTTATTTGCACCATAACTTTTATAAATGTACAAATTTTCTAACAAAATTCGATCTTTGTCACTGAAACCCATGTTTACATGAAAGCGTCATCTGCTACCAAGCAACGCGGGTTCGGTATCCGAATAAGTAAGTAAGTAAACCAAAGAAGCGGGCCTATCAATCATCAAGTGAAATTAATGACACTCATTTTACATTAATTCAGGAACTGAAGAAAACCAACTTCTATCATAGTATCATCATCAAACAACTGTCTGAAATGCGACATTAGAATTTTTATGTTATGGAAGTGAGAGAAAAACGGGTGTCATTTTACTATGTAAACTAGCGACAAATGACGAAGAAATGTCAAAATTGCCATGTGTCAGTTTGTTCCATATTTTATCAGCTATGTTTCTGCCAAATATTATTTAAATTGGTTTACAGTTGGGAAAGTTATCGCAAAAATAGAAAGGGTGAATTTACTTTTGAGACACAGTGTATATTATAATACATTATGCACTCCCGACCTCTATGCTTAACACATCAGGTGAGAAGCTTTCTGAAGCAGTGGATCAATTTCATTAGATGCCACTTCTAGCACTGCCAGCAACTCATGCTGGTCTCAGTTGGAATCAAACAAGCATCGCCCAGGTAAGAGTACATTGAAACAGAAAGTAAGCAAAGTCATTTCGAAGCCACATGGGCCCACTTGATGGTGCTGATCTCTGTTTTTATGACCCTCATCCAAACGCCAGCTTTCCCTGCGAGGCCACTGATATAAGGCTAGTGCACTGCCTAGTTTGTCAGCTTATTCCCCAGCCTGTAAAGGTATTTACTGTGCTTAGAGCAACAGAACAGCCAGTCTGAGTTGACTTGGATGGTTGGTTACATACCAAAATGGTTTACTTGCTTGCAACTGGTCATTATCCCAGTATGAACCCGGCTCAATGTAAAGCAACGCTGATCAAAATCTAGCCCTATTGCCGTTGAAATATACCACATTATAATTAGTCACTGTTATCAATATGACAAAATACCACTTATCAACGTGTTTTTATCACACTAGTACCACCAATAGTATAAGGTAACTGCCTCAGAGGATACACAAGGCGTGAACAGGCGTCGAGTGCCAGTGCTCGCAACTCATTAGTAACACTCATCGTACTCTCGGACTTCAAGTAGTTCTGCACATCACAAACAACACAATGAACTCATCTAAGAAAAAAACAAATCCAAACAAAACAATACGAAAACAGTGTTACGCGACAAACTTATACAGTACACTACCTTGAAATGTAAAAGATCAGTTGCGGACATAACTGAAAGTAATACATTAGAAATCTTTGCAGATATATGCCATGTGCCTGATAACCAACTCATCAGGACTGTTTTATGTTACACAGGCAAAAATGAAAGAGTAAGACCAGCCAAGAGGTAAACAGACAACATCACTGGATTAAACTTCGTGGAGGCATACAGACTCGCACGAGACAAACATCAACAAAAAGAACTCATAGCAACCACAACAGTCCACCAACCACACGCTGAAGAAAAACCTTCCCTGGTAAGTGTACAGGAACGCCAATTTTTTCTGGCCAAAATTGCTCCATATTACGACTCAACGCATAAAGCAACGAAGCAACGAGAGCACTCAGAGAGTGAAGACCTCCAACATGAATATAAATGACTTCCAAAATTTAATGAGACTTCCGTGTCCAAAGTTACGTCTCTGGCAAAATTTCCATGAAGACCTGATCAGCATTTTATACACAAAATTGCTGATGGATAAACAGAGAGACAAACGCTGGGAAAGCAACTTTTTCGATGGAGGTAACAATATCTGTAGTAAAACTGAACATCTGAACATCTTCACAGTGTCTTGTTAAACCAACATTTGTAAAAGTAAATTGTGGACACAATTACACTGCCATTAACATACACCTTGTATGCTTTGGAAAACGCTGATTGCTGTTAATAATCCCTGAACTAAGGTCACTACCAGTCAGTTTTTAAGCACACACTGAACACCACATTTGCCTTGTGTCATATCACAATAAAATGCACCATAAAGCTCTATCAAACAATGTAACGTCAGTAATACCAACCTTCATATGCTGCAGTAAGCCATTTCGCTGTGAAAATGAGAAGTTGGTTTTTAAATGACTCGGATGCATTGCCTGCCCAATTAGCTCCACTGCTCGTATCAGGTTCTGCTTGACAATTCGATCCTTCACACCAACGAACATAAACGCACACTGTAATACACACATCAAGTACATCAGAAACAATGACAACACTGCATCTGCTGCGAACTCACTCTCCTCAAATTTAACAGGAATTTTTACTGGACTAAATAGTAAATGCTATCTTGAGGTCCATTACAGTAACATAGGGAAGGGGTAACACAAAACCAGTCGGGACAGAATGTCTAGACAGGACTGTTGGAAGACTCATGCTCTGAGTAGCCAGCAGAAGATACTGCAGAGACAATGTAGGTGGGCAGACTGTTCCAAATTCACAGCACAAAGCCGAAAAGGCCCTGCCACTGAAAGCTGAAAGTTTGACAATTGGCAACACCTTATCTGTACACACTCATCTGTATGCCGACGACATGCAGATACAGGGCTGTTGTCGCTCTCGGTCTGCCAACCAGCTCCAGTCCACCCTGTCAGCTTGCCTGGACGAAGTGTGTGACTGGATGCAGTCAAATCACTTACAGCTGAACATTGCGAAGACATGTAAAGACAGAAATCCTCTGGTGTTCGACCACACATCTGCTGCTGTTTGCGTCGGAAAGAACCACGTGCTGCCTTCAACAACTGTTCGTGACCTGAGAATTCTCATCAATGTCGCTATGCGGTCTTATGTGTCGCGTACAGTATCGGGATGTTTTGCTGCATTACGACAGCTTCGCAGCATCAGATGTTCAGTGTCCGATTCTGTGTTCCATTTGCTGGTCATGTTGCTGATTATGTCACATCTCGACTACGGCAATGCAACACTCGCAGGACCTCCTGCGTACCAGGTCTATCAACTTCCGTCGGTGCTCATCGCCGCCGCCAGACTGACACATCGATCTTCTCGGTATGAGCACATCACATCAATGCTGTGAGACCTTCACTGGCTGCGGTCACCGGAACACATTGATTTCAAGTTGCCTGTGCTCATTTACCAATGCCTGCACGGTATCTTTCTGACTACATCCAGCATGTCGCCGATTTCAACCGCCACCATTTCTGGTCATCGTCATCCTCACAGCTGGTGATCCCACAAACACGGCTGTCCACTGTTGGCGATCATGTGTTTCCGATGGCTGGAAGCCACCTCTGGAACAGTCTGCCGCTCAACATCCCCTCAGCTCCAACGCTGACTGTTTTTCAGAACCGCCTCAAAACTTATCTCTTTTCCAGATCATTTCCTTCCTAACTGTTTTCAATTGCTAGTTCTGTACACCGTGTACAGTAGTGGTTTAGCAGTCTTGTACTTAAGCCACTCTAAATAACTCTAACGTAATGTAATGTAACACCCGAGACTCAGTTCCTGAGAATGCTCACCAACTCAGCATATCAGCGACATGGATTTGTGGTAAACGGACTGCCAGACTGCCTTAGTGGACTCGCAGACCATATTACAGTGTTTCTCATTTTTAGGTGTTTTTGTTACTTTTTCTGTTTCTGGTCACGTACGCTGGACATGTCAGCTGGTGAGTGTGCACTATGCATTACTGTATCACACTCTACTGCAATGACTTCAAAACACATAGCAAACAAACACGATTGCAATGTAAATAAAAAGTAAAAACAGAAACAGGCTAAAATATTTTAAAATACAAAACACTAGTGAATAAAAGAGGAACCAATTGTATTATATAGGTATTGGTGAGCAAAAATCCGACAAATTTGCATCCATATTATGCAACAGACCTTGACAGATGCCAACTGTGGAACGACCACATTCAAGATATTTGCCTCAAGACGTGACAGAGCAAGTTCTGGAGGAGCATACAACGTCACGTAACCATAACATAACATGAGCGTTGCTCGGCATTTCTCGTCTGCGTCAGATGATGAATCCTACACATCCGCATCACTCCATGCATGACCCACGGACACACACAAACACGGAATTACTTTTACGGGAAAGTATATCGTAGTAAGCAGATTGTTAGCACATCATACTGGTATAGTGGTAACAAGCTTGACTACGGTGCATGAAATCATAGGACTAAATTCTACTGTGGGAAGTTTGTCTGTCTGTCACAAAAACCACTGTGATATACAGCCTTGCACACAGACTGCACACCGATACTGCAGTGCCTAAGTTAACACAGCCATTCTATCCTCCATGAAATGCTAAAATAAGTATCGGCTATCTGGCTAAATAATACTAAATGGCGACGATATTAACCAAAGGACGACAATGCTCTGCGCTGGTAACTGCATACCTGGCAAAAGGTAATGGCAGTCTACCACTGGGTTCATGACTATGTTACCTGCGAACTAGCTGCCACAGACCACAGGTTCAGCTCCCGCCAAATGCTCTTATTAAGTATGGGAGTACCTTTGCCTTTTCATATGTAACTTTGCAACATATACCTACAGCATTAATAAGATGCTGCAAGATGCACACGTTAGAAATGAATCAAATTACAGAAAACATAGTAATGAAGAAAATGGACCTTAAAAAAGTCGAGAAAACCTGAGGACTTTTTCGCATCCTGTCTAGCTACTGCGGTGAGCTTGGCGAGAACCAGATCCAAGTGACTTCCCGCTGCAAATCCAGCCGCCACTGCACAGCCCTTCATTCACACACAGCAGCAACATCAACTACTACAAAACTGTCTGTGACAACAAAGAAATTGCAGAATAGACACATGAACATAAACATCATCGGCATCATCATCTCGCTTGGACTCAATGTGCTTCTTTTACTAAATCCAATATAGTAATGTTAAAGACAGTAATTGAAAAACAATTACAAGAACTGAAGCTCTACATTTTTGCCTCATTTACATGCTCCAAGGTTTTTTTTTATCTTCAGTTGTTTTACTGAACAGCAAAATAACACTGGATGACACAGATCCGCAGCAACACAATAACAAACATGTACCGAGTGGCCCAAAGAAAGTGATAACACCCAGCATTTTGTTTATTTGTAACCATCTATTGTTTAAAAGCGCTCTAAAAGAAGTCTGAAAGTTGTATAAGGTTTCGAAAAAGTCAATAAATTGTTCATCATGACAGGCCTCAAAGCATGAATTTCATGAGGGCTTTTATGACTGTGTGGCAGGTCTCCTTAACATTTCTTCTGTTCGATGATGGCATCCAGATGTTCCTGACCTAGGGAGTCTGCTACCACATTTTCTGCCACAGATTTCACAATTATCAATGTGTTTAAGCAATCTGAAGATACTTGAGAGATACCAGTGTTTTTCACTTGTAGCCGTCTAACACCACAGTTTGTCTTTGTGCAAACTCATAACTAGAATTAGACTGTCTTGTTTCTTCAACCCATATCATACTGGACAGCAGCAGTTTCACTGTTTTCCAAACAAAAGTACAAATATTATTGCGTTATTAAACAAAACAAACTCTGACATACATTTACGATTCCGTGATTGTCAATTTAACGCATTTAAAATTTACTTATTTATACTGCATAAAGGTGTTAAATTGACAATCACGGAATCGTAAACAGCCACGTTCTCACTTATTTTGGGCCACTCTGTAGATTAATACCTCGCGCTCCACGGGGCAGTTATGTCTGACATTGCTGAACATGGCATCCAGCAGTTTGTTCACGAGTTCTTTCCTTGTTGACTTGCGCATTAATGCACCCATGCACTTGAACAGGAAATTCTACGCAGCATAATAAGAAGACAGTGCTAGTCACTACAATACACTGACAGACAGTAAGTGACAGAACTTTTCATGTTGTGCACTTCTGTTTTATGGCATGGGAGTACCTACTTCATGATTCCCACTCTATTCTAACGATCAAATTCGAGGATTTTTGAAGAACTTTCACGGATCACATTTATAGTTTCAACGTCCACTGAAGCCATACAAAAATGCACTAAACAAGTACAGCTGACATACGCATGACTGGCAGTTTCACCGAGAACGAACCAAATTAAGCATCAACACAGCCACCAGAAATAACTGATTACATCATAAGTGCTTCTCTGTCTCGATGGCTTAACACAGGGTGTGCTGCACTTGAAAGAGTTACCGGCATGTGTGCTTAATAGCTTCTGTCATGATTAATGGTACGTGTCAATGTCAATGTCAATAGTAGATTTGTATAGTGCATAATCGCGAAGCCCCTAATGCACTGTGTACGCTAGAAGAACGAGAAAAAAAGAGTTTTCAGGTCACGATGAAAACTGTCAGATCTCGAAGTCTGGTAACAAGTTCCAGGCCGCCGGGCTGGCCACAGAAAAGGCCCGACGACCGAACATCGAACGGTGGTGTCGCGGGATAAGTAGCTGACGGCAGCCGGCGGACCATAGGTGCTGCCGACGAGCGATGTCGGAGGTATAGACACAGCAGTCTATCATGTACTGTAGTGCTTTGTACTGCTGCACATCTGGATTTAGTAATAACCGTTTACATCTTATGTAGTGGATAGCTATCACTAAATCCAAATGGTACCATCGAGACAGATAAGCATTTATGCAGTAAACTTTTTTTTGAGTACAACTGAGTATATGACTTATACATTTATGTCGCGACACACTTATCACACAATGTCACCGATGAAAATTACTTACTTTTTCATCTGGAATCGCAGTATACAGTGGAATGTGCTTGACGAATGCGTCTCCACACTCAGTGAACCAAGCTTCATCTTTGATTTGATCCAAACTCTTTGATAACAGCTGCACTCACAATAGTAACACAACAATTAAAGAAGTAATTGTGACATTAACATCAACTGCAGTTTCTCCAGTTATTTATTTCATGAGAGCTTTCACTGCCACATCTCTTAGCCAGGTGACTGCATTATCATCAAAAGCTCAAAGTTCAAAGTCTACAAACTCTCGATCATATGTTCTCAGAGGAATCAAGTGCAGGCCATCATGATTAGGTGGGTCTTCAACACATCTCTGAACTACTGTTGTAGAAAACTGTTAATGTGGAGTAAGCATAAATCTACAATGTGGTTCATCATCTGTCACAACAAGTAACAGCAAGCTCAACAGTTGCCGAGTACCTTCAGTATGAGATCTTCCCAAGTCTTCTGTGACCACTCCTGACCAGGCTGCTGGTGATCTGTCACAACACAATAGTTACCAACAGAACACACTACTAACGAAAACCTATTAACCTTAACAAGGCAGTATGACATCAATGTTTACACAGCTAAAACAACAATACCATGTGGACTGCTACTGGATTTTGTATAACTAAACTGTTGGCAACGGACACCACAGGCCAGGGTATATGGGCATCTGATCCTCGGCAACCTTCCCCAAAACAGTCTTATGGGAAGATTACTGCTTGGTACAGCATTTATTCAGCAAATGCCTGCAAATAAATGCATAGGTAAACTCACTCTATCAATGTATATTACATCCATACTATGATCATATGACTGAAATAAACATATTCCCACAAGCTGCACATCCTTCTTATCAAAGCAATGACTAGTGCTAGGACTTCTGGGTATTAGAAAACCCGAGTACCCGACAGGTATTGAAACGGGTACCCGGGTACCCATTTCATTTCAATACCCGTCAGTTAGTACTGCCACCAAAGCACCCAGTGTTGGCACGACACAGCCTGCACCAGGCTTTGCCATCTCAGACGTCATCAAAATGATTCCAGACATCGCTCCTTTTTGCTCATTTTAAAAATAATTTTAAGTTACAATGCAAGATTAAATCGGAAATGCAAATATATCAACCGAAAATAAAACACATGATATAGTACAGTAAATGATGACGCACAGTAAAACCTCGTTGTAAAACCACTATTATACATGACTCCATGATCTGGAACAGATTTGTCGCCGCAGACTGGACGACTGCCGTCTGTCCAGTGGTTGTTCTGTAATAAATCCGTCGGTTCAGACACCGCCGTGACAGCCCTGACGACTGTCACCTGTGATGGTGTGGTCATTAAAAGTGCCTACAAACTCCCTCCTTCTCTCTCACTGTCTTCCTGGCATCTACTCGCGTAGTTGGGTGCAGAGATCAGTGTGAGGCATAGCGGGGCTGCATACTCACTCACTGAGTAGAGGAGTAAGGAGAGGATGACAATGCAATTGCAGAGAAGGCTACGACGAGCGAGTGGCACCAGCAGCGGTCAACAGCGCACTTAACATGCTGATAAAGTGTTGAATGTGCTATATACCTACATGCACCCATAATTATTGTGGAATTCACAATTTTACAAATTTTATTTAGGTATTGCGCAAAGACCCAGGTACCTAGGTACTGAACAGTGGGTAGCGGGTATTGAACCGCGTACTGGGGTACCCAGCTGTTCCAAGCACTAGCAATGACAATTGACAAGAGCAATGGCAGTATGGAATTTATAGAGTTATAAGCTAACTAGCAGCAGACGGTCGGCTGTGTATAATGTAAATAATGCAAATGTAAGAGTCACAACCTTCTAGGTGCTGGCAGAGTTTTGGCAGGACTCCATCCCACATGTCAGCCAGTGAAGCATGTGTTATTGGTCCCAGAGACTGCAATGCATTTAGTACATGCATGCCACGGTTGTGACCAGACAACGGATGTCCAGATACGACCTGTATATGAACACAATGACGAACCACCTACATGTGCAGCAGCAAAACCACCTGTGTAGCATGACATATCTATTTGGTCACTGACAGCTGCAGCGCCGAGTGATGGTGTTTTTCGTGCACTGTGTACAAATTTGCTTGCTTACTTACTTACTTACTTACTTACAAGTTCACAGTGGCATAACCTCAAGCTATTCATACTAACACGTATCAGACTGATGTGTTTCTGAAATAAATGGTTGGTTGTTTAACAGACATTTCCAATGCAAGTAATATCAATTATTATGAATAATGACAGAGCGTTAAAAGATTAAAACTACAATAACACAAATATGCTAAAATCTATTAAATTATGTCTTCTCAACCAGATCTTTCTAGAAATAATATCCTCGGCTATCTGACTATGGTACTGATGAAGTATTTGCAAATATCCTAATCAACTGTGCACAATTACATCTTTTGCTAACAATTACATTTGAGTTGACGCACATTCAATTATATGTCCACATAAAAATACATCAATACTGTAACGAAAGCATTCAAACGTACAATGAGTCGGGCAAAAATTTCTGGTGGCTTCGGCACATCAGCTGTTAACAAAAACATTCAAAATGCTTGAATTTATATCAAATGCAGATGCACAGAAAACTACAAACTGTCATGCTATTTTAACCTGCTCTATTAAAAAATGTTGACCGTCCCAACATCAATGTCATTTTTACAGCAAAAGTCAGTATTTACTATTCATATTTTATGATAGCTAAATAGCCTGGATTTCACATTTAGCTTTCTATCTTTATCCTCAATTACACACACACCAAGTCACCTTATAACATCTGAATGGCATTAATGTCATACACCAGACTGATGTAACAGTTTAAAACTGCCATTTGGATTTTTCTGTCCAATAGCTTTTCAAATTTCAGTTCTATTCATTTAAAATCATTAAAAATGCATCTGATAATGCACCATTAATATTAAACAACTTAGAAACATAACCAGTCAACAAACAGCAAATACAATTAAACAATTAAGACAATTAAGGAGTAAAAATTACTAAAGACAGTAAGTAACCATGAACGACGAAGTCAATATAGTAGTCAGCATCGCCGCTGGTGCGTTTTCGTGAAGCAATGTTGTGTATACTGCGGGCGAGAACACTGAGCGATGCCGAATATTCACCAATCACCAGCAACTCAAACAGATACGGCCACAGCACCTGCGCAGTCATTAGCAGCGATTCTTTCGGAATATAATAATAATAAGAAGAAGATAACTTATAACGCACACATAGTCAAGCATTGCGCATGAATCGGAGGCGCAGGGCATGAATTGGAGGCATGGATAACAATATAACATATAACAATAAATGCTGCAACACTATTGTTTCCTGCGTCAAATGCTGGACATAACACCACGGTCTCATTTCTGTTATGTAACAACAAAGCATATAGACTGCACCGACGACCATTTCATTTTGTCACTGGCAGTGAATATGCAGACAAGGCATCATTTTCACTAATGATCAAAAATAAAAACAGTTTTGTTTATTTTTCAATTCAGCCAAAAATGACAAGACATTTTTGGGAAAACAAAAACACAACAAAAAGCAAACGGACATTATGAGAGAGAAGCCATAATAAACGTTAATGTTGGCCAAATATGGTTGTTTGTTGAATATAACGATACATTCTTTCACAGTTCAACAACAAGAACACAATGGCAATGACATAAATGACATATTTGATAAAAATTCAGACAAAATTACTTCAATTTTTCTTTCCTCACTTCTGATCGATCTCCAACAGACTCACACAATGATGGTGAGTAACCCACACTAAATCTGACTACGTAGTGTTATTTTAGTTTAACAACATTTCAATGATAAAATGCATCATCATTCCTCAGTGACAAAACCAGAACATTTCTCGGTAATGAAACAGCATAAGTCGGGAGCTTACAACATCCATGTTGTCGACAGTGGTAGACAAAAGCTGAAGCACATTTTCACACATAGCTCTCAGTGCATCATTGCTCACAGAATCAGTGTCGGCTGATGGTCGCTTGCTCTGCACTCCAACCAACACAGTTAATGCTAAACATTATTGCCATGAAAAAAAATGGATCACAGCTTCTTAATTCAACACAGCACATGGTGCTCACAATTTCCGGATAAAACATCTAAAATAAAGTATATGTCATCTGCTGATAAACACTTGTAACCTGCCTAATGAAAGACT
>Ga0209255_1000058_pt1 | contig 18657 bp, 20 predicted proteins | sample WorMetvaBAHAMAS2_FD_187394 | JGI IMG/M metagenome (GOLD analysis project Ga0209255, IMG submission 187394) | Marine gutless worms symbiont microbial communities from Max Planck institute for Marine Microbiology, Germany - Olavius vacuus... | ecosystem: Host-associated > Annelida > Digestive...
AAGGCGGCGCAAGACACGACATCGGCAGCCCTCAAATGGTTCGAACTGCCCCACCAAAGAACCCCTTTCACCAACAACCGCAACCCAAAATCCGCCATATGCGATTCCCCTACCCTGAAAGGGGGAGGAACGGGTGCGGGGGTCTTGCGGCGCTGGCCACGAGGCGCTGCTTCTGATGCGCATCATTGGCGGGAAGTTCCGCGGCAAGCGGCTGGCGTCGCCGGGCGAGGCCGGCGGCGGCGTGGCGCATCTGAGGCCGACCTCCGACCGGGTCCGCGAATCGCTGTTCAACCTGTTGGCCCATGGCGACTACGGCGAGCCGCCGCCGCCCGAAGGGCGCCGGGTGCTGGATCTCTTCGCCGGCACCGGGGCGCTGGGCCTGGAGGCGCTGTCGCGCGGTGCAGAGCGGGTGGTGTTCGTCGACAATTTTGCCACCTCGCGGGCGCTGATTCGGGAGAATGTCGAGACGCTCGGGGTGATCGGCCAGACCAAGATCTGGCGCCGCGACGCCACCCGGCTCGGTCCGTTCCGCGGGGCGCCCTTCGACCTGATCTTTGCCGATCCGCCCTATGGCGCCGGGCTCGCCGGCAAGGCGCTGGACGCGGCGCGCGAAGGCGGCTGGATCGCGCCCGGGGCGATCATCGTGGGCGAGCTTGGCGCTGGCGAGGAGGTGCCTCAAATGGCCTCGTTGACCTTGGTCGACCAGCGCCGCTATGGCGATACTCGAATCGTCATCTTCAGGTCCAGTTGAAGGAGAAGTCCTATGAAAATCGGAGCAGGGACCCCCGCCATCATCACCGGCGGAGCCAGCGGGCTCGGCGAGGCTTGTGCCCGGGAGCTGCGCGCCCTCGGCGCGCCGGTGGCGATCCTAGACATGCAGAAGGACCTCGGCGAAGCCGTTGCGGCGGATATCGGCAGCCTGTTCTACGAGACCGACGTGACCAGCGACGACAGCGTCCGTGCTGCCCTTGATCAGGCCGCGGCCGCGCACGGCGTGGCACGCATCGTCATCAACTGCGCCGGCATCGCTCCGGCGATGAAGACCGCCGGCTCGAAGGGCGCCCACGACATGGGGCTGTTCGAGAAGGTGGTCGCGGTCAACCTGTTCGGCACCATGCGGGTGATGGCCTTCGCCGCTCAGGCGATGATCGAGGCCGGGCCGGTCGACGGCGATCCCGATGGCGCCCGCGGCGTGGTCGTCAACACCGCCTCGGTCGCCGCCTATGAGGGGCAGATGGGGCAGGCGGCCTATTCCGCTTCCAAGGGCGCCGTCGCCACCCTCACCCTGCCGGCGGCCCGCGACCTCTCGCGCGACGGCATCCGGGTCTGTGCCATCGCCCCCGGCACCTTCGGCACCCCGATGCTGCGCGGCCTGCCGCAGGAGGTGCAGGACAGCCTCGCCAAGCAGGTGCCGTGCCCGTCACGCCTCGGCGATCCCGCAGAATATGCCGCATTGGCCTGTTTCATCGTCGAATGCGGCTATATAAACGGCGAGAACATCCGTATCGACGGCGCCATCCGCATGGGCGCCCGCTGATACCAGAAACCAGGGAGGGAAGACACATGACGATTTCCGTGGGTGACCGCATGCCGGCGGTGACGTTGTTCGAGATGACCGAGTCCGGTCCGGGCCAGGTGGCCAGCGCCGACATCTTCGCCGGCAAGACCGTGGCGCTGTTCGGCGTGCCCGGCGCCTTCACGCCGACCTGCCACAAGACCCACATGCCGAGCTTCGTTGCCGCCGCCGGCGACCTGAAGGCGAAGGGCGTCGATGCGATCGTCTGTGTCACCGTCAACGATCCCTTCGTGGCCGCCGAGTGGGGTCGGGCGACCGGCGCGACCGAGGCCGGAATCCGCGTTGTCGGAGATCTGGCAGCGGAACTCGTGCGCGCCATGGGGCTCGACTTCGACGGTTCCGGGGTCGGGCTCGGGGTGCGCTGCCGGCGCTTCTCGGCCATGGTCAAGGACGGCGAGGTGGCAGTGCTGAACATCGAGGAGGCGCCCGGCCAGGCGACCTGCTCGCTCGGCGAGGTGCTGGTCGACCAGATCTGAGCGCCAGGCCGCAGCCGCGAGCCTGTCGCTGTGCTGATCGGGGAGCGGGCCGGTGCCGGCCCCTCTCTCCGTTCAGTAGAAGTCCGGCACCGCCGTTTGGTCGCTCTTCGGCGGGCGCACATAGCTGGTGCTCTCGGCCCGCGGGGGCAGTTCGATCAGCTCCGGGGTCAGATCCTCGTAGGGGATCAGGCTGAGGAGGTGACGGATGCAGTTCAGCCGCGCCCGCTTCTTGATGTCCGCCTCGACCACGTACCAGGGCGCCTGCTTGATGTCGGTATAGGCGAACATGCTGTCCTTGGCCTTGGAGTACTCGACCCAGCGGCGGCGCGACTCTATGTCCATCGGGCTCAGCTTCCAGCGCTTGGCCGGATCGGTGATCCGGCTCTGGAAGCGGCGCTCCTGCTCGGCGTCGCTGACCGAGAACCAGTACTTGATCAGCTTGATCCCCGAGCGCACCAGCATCCGCTCGAACTCGGGACAGGAGCGCAGGAACTCCTCGTATTCCTGATCGGAGCAGAAGCCCATCACCCGCTCGACGCCGGCGCGGTTGTACCAGCTGCGATCGAAGAGGACGATCTCGCCCTCGGCCGGCAGGTGCGCGACGTAGCGCTGGAAATACCATTGCGACTTCTCGCGCTCGGTCGGGGTGCCGAGGGCGACGACGCGGCAGACCCGCGGGTTGAGGGACTGGGTGATCCGCTTGATCGTGCCGCCTTTGCCGGCGGCGTCGCGGCCCTCGAACAGCACCACCACCTTGAGCCCCTCGGCCTTCACCCACTCCTGCAGCTTGACCAGTTCGACCTGCAGCCGCGCAAGCTCTTGCTCATAGACCTTGTTCGGGATCTTGGCCGTGCTCACCGTGATGTCGGTGGCCACCTGCCGCTTGGACTTGGCAGCCCCGTCGCTCTTCTGCGCCGAAGGCCCGGTCGATTGTCGTTTCTTTCCGGCCATGTCGGCCTCCCCTTTCAGACGACCGCGACGGCGGCCCCGGCGACACGGACAACCCGGCGGGTTGGTCCGCGGTCGGATCGCCTCAGCGCGGCGCTCTGCACAGCCATGACAAAGAGCGTACGGAATCGCCCGCACGGAATAAAGAGCGTTTGCCCCGCCGAGCCGGACGCGGCCGATCGCAGCCCCAGCGCGGTCCTAGGCAGCGCCAAGCGAGCGCGCTATGTTGGTGCGAATCAAGCCAAACAGCCGCCGGCGATCTGGCGCGGCCCGCCAACCGACCCGGCCACAGCCTTGCATGAGCCGGGTGTAGGCAACGCAAACCCGTCACGATGAACCAGCCACGACAGCACGTCTACAACTGCGAATCGATCTCGCCGGAGCGGGCGGTCGATGCATTGCGGCGGCTGGGCAGCTTGCAGACCGGGGCGACGGAAAGCTTCGAGCGCACCTACTTCGACAGCTTCGACTGGCGACTGTTCGATGCCGGCAAGGCGCTGGCCGTCAGCCGCGGCGCGGCGGGATGGGAAATCGGCCTGATCGAAGGCGAATCGGCACTGCCGGCGCTGACCGCCGCCGGCCGGCTGAAGTCGGGCTTCGCGTCGGAGATCCAGCCCGGGGAGCTGCGCCGGGCCGTCGAGGCGATCATCGACGTGCGCAGGATGCTGCCGCGGCTCTCGGTCTCGTCGACCGTGCTTCCGGTCGCTTTGCTCGACCGCGAAGGCAAGACCATCCTGCGCGCCCGGATAGAGCAGGCCGTCTGCCGGCGGCCGGAGGGCGGCCCGGCGGTGCCGCTGGGGTTGAGCGTGATCCTGCTCCCGGTCCGGGGCTACAAAAAGCCCCTGCGCAAGGCGCAGGACGCCCTCACAGCGCTCGCTGGCGACGCTGGTCTGCGGCGCCGCTCTGGATCAGGGGGCTGCGCGCGGTGGGCCGGCAGCCCGGCGACTACTCCTCGAAGCTGCGCGTCCGGTTCGACGCGACGATGTGCGCGGGAGCGGCGTCGCGCCGGCCCCACCTCAGCCTGCTCGACACCATGGAGCGCAACGGGGACGGGGCGGTGCAGAACCTCGACAGCGAGTTCCTGCATGATTTCCGGGTCGCGATCCGTCGCACCCGTTCGACGCTGCGCCAGGTCGACAAGGATGTGCTGCCAGCCGACATCGTCGCCGCCACGCGAGCCGATTTCCGCTGGCTAGGCCGGCAGACCAACCGGATGCGGGACCTCGACGTCTATCTGATCGCCTTCCCCGGCTACCGGGCGGGGCTGCCCGGGGAGTATCGGCCGGCACTCGATCCCTTCCATGACCATCTGGTCAAGCAGAGCCGGTCCGAGGGCCGCAGGATCGCGGTGCTGATCAAGGGCGCGCGCTACCGCGAGATCCGCGACCGCTGGCGGCGCTATCTCATCGAAACCGCGCCGAGGCCGGAGGATGGCGAGAACGCCATGCTGCCGGTCAGGGACCTTGCCTCGGCCCGGATCTCGAAGCTGCACCGGCGCATGGTCAAGGCGGGCAGGGCGATCGACGACAGCTCGCCGGCCGAGGCGCTCCACAACCTGCGCATCGTCGGCAAGGAGCTGCGCTATCTGCTCGAGTTCTTCTCCAGCCTCTATCCCGAGCATGTCCTGACCGAGCTGGTCAGGGCGCTGAAGAAGCTCCAGACCGTGCTCGGGGATTTCCAGGATTCCGAAATCCAGTCGCTCGCGATCCGCGATTTCGCCCGCGAGTTGGCCGAGGCCGGGCCGGTCCCGGTCGAGACCCAGATGGCGATGGGTATGGTCGCCGACACGATCCTGCGTCGGCGGGCAGCGGCCCGTGGCGCCTTCCATCACCGTTTCGCTCGGTTCGCCAGCCCGGAGGTGAGCGTGCATTTCCGATTCTTGTTCGAGGCGTGACTCCTGTGCGAAGCAGGACATGCACAGAGCTTAGGAGAGAGCCGTCATGCAGGTGGTGAGCATCTTCAATATCAAGGGCGGCGTCGGCAAGACCGCGGCGGCGGTCAACCTCGGCTATCTGGCGGCGAAGGGCGGCAGGCGGGTGCTGATCTGGGACCTCGATCCCCAGGGCGCCTCCAGCTTCTATCTGCGGATCAAGCCCAAGGTGAAAGGCGGCGGCAAGAATCTGGTCAAGGGCAAGAGCGACCTCGACTCGTTGATCAAGGGGACCGATTTCGACGATCTCGACCTGCTGCCCGCCGATTTCTCCTATCGCGAGATGGACGTCCGGCTGGCGCAGGAGAAGCGCTCGCACCTCAAGCGCCTGATCGCACCGCTCCGCAAGGAGTACGACCTGGTCATCTTCGACTGCCCGCCGAGCATGTCAGAGCTGTCGGAGCAGATTTTCCGCGCCAGCGATATGCTGCTGGTGCCGCTGATCCCGACCACACTGTCGCTGCGGACGCTCGGCCAGCTTCGGGACTTCCTCAAGGCCGAGAAGATCGGTGGGCTGAAGCTGCGGACGTTCTTCTCGATGGCCGACCGGCGCAAGAAGATGCACCGGGCAATTCTGGACGCGCCGGGCCGCGAGGCGTTGAGCACGGTGATTCCGAATTCGAGCCTGGTGGAGAGAATGGGCGACGAACGCCGCCCGGTGGCCGACTTCGCCCCCCGCAGCACCGCCGCCGCGGCGTTCGAGGCGCTGTGGCGCGAGGTCGAGGCGCTGCTGGCCTAGCGGCGCCAGTCGTCCGAGGCTAAATAGGGCGAGCCGTCCGGCACCATCGCCGGAGTGATCTCGACGGTGATGGCTCAGAGCAGGCGGTAGGACAGCGCCTTGCCGTGGCGGTCGATGGCCAGCGAGGCGTTGACGCCGCCGCCGAGCGCGTCGTCGATGACGAAGTTCAGCGCATGGAGGTTTTCCAGCACGTAGCGGGTCACCGCGGTGGCGCCGAGCGGGCGGAAGGTCTCGAACACCCGCGCCTCGGTCACCTGTTCGAGCAGCGCCGGCCATGCCTCCGGCCGGTAGGCGATCACCGAGATGTTCGACCGGTTGCCCTTGTCGCCGGCCCGCCCGTGGGCAATGGCGTGCAGCGGCAGGCCGAGGCGGTTCTCGGTGCTCTGGGTCACGGGTGGACGACCTCGACATGGATGCTCCTGTCCGCCACCGCGCGCGGCACCATCACCGAACCGGTGGCGGTCTGCGCCGTGAGGTGGCTGCGGAAGCCACCACCGGCGGCGGGGCCGGAGCAGTAGAGCGACTGCAACTCGTCGATCAGCACTTGGGCGCGGTCGCGTGTCTCGGCAATCATCGCCATCCGCAGCCGGTAGTCGCCGTCGAAAGCGGCAGCGTGCCCCAGGCTTCGGCCACGATTGCCCGGGTCGAGCGCCGCTCCGGCGCCGATCAGGTCGATGCCGACCGGCTCGGTGATACCCTGCTCGCGCAGCCGGGTCTCCACAACCTGGCCGGCCAGCTCGGCCCGGGCGGCGCCGTTCGGGCCGGCGTAGCTCATTTCCGCTTCGGCCATCCAGCCGTTCTCGACGCAGACCGTGGCCTTCAGGCTGGCCGGCGGCGCGTGGCCGCGGACCCCGGCGACGGCAATCCGGTTCGGCCCTTTGTCCGCCAGACGCACTCCGGTGATGTCGCAAGTCGCGTCCGGCACCAGATAAGCGGCCGGGTCGTGCATCTCGTAGAGCAGTTGCTCGGTGACCGTGGCGCGCGAGACTAGGCCGCCGGTGTCGCCGGGCTTGGTGACGATGAACGACCCGTCGGCCTTCGCCTCGGCGACCGGGAAGCCGACATGGGCGAGGTCGGGGACGTCCTTGAAGCCGGGGTCGGCGAAATAGGCGCCGGTGACCTGGGCGCCGCATTCCAGCACATGGCCGCAGATCGTCCCGGCCGCGAGCCGGTCGAGCTCGGCCTCGGACCAGCCGAACTCGTGCATCAGCGGGCCGAGCACCAGGGTGCTGTCGGTGGTGCGGCCGACCAGGACGACCTCGGCGCCGGTCGCCACCGCATCGCGCACCGGGATGGCGCCGAGATAGGTGTTCGCGGCGACGATCGGGCGGTCGAAGGCGTCGTCGCCGTCGAGCCGGGGCAGGGCGCGGATCCCGTCGTCGGACAGGGCGCCGCGCAGATCGTCGCCGAGAACGACCGCGACCCGCGGCGGCGCTAGGCCGAGCTCGCGGGCTAGGGCCTGCACCCGGTGCGCGCCGGCAACCGGGTTGGCGGCGCCGAGATTGGTGACGATGCGGACGTCGTGCGCCAGGGCATCGGCCAGGATCGGCTTGAAGTACCGGTCGAGGAACACCGAATAGCCGCGCTCGGGATCGCGCACGCGCTCGGCCTGGGCCAGCGCGATGGTGCGCTCGGCCAAGCATTCGAAGATCAGGTAGCGCGGCCCCGGCTGCGCCGCGAGGTGACGCACCACCGGCACCGCGGCATCGAACCGGTCGCCGGCGAAGCCCGCTCCGCAGCCGATATAGACCGTTCGCTCAGCATCGCTCGTCACCTGCGTTTCCGATCCCAGCGGCGTCAGGCCGGGTCCTCGAACAGACCGTAGTGGTAGGCGCCCTCGATCACGCCGCTGGTGTAGTAGCCGCTGAGGCCCTTGAAGCCGCCCTTGGCGAAATAGACCTTCAGCGTCGGGTTCTTGGCCATCGCCGCCTTGACGCTCTCGATCAGCTGGTCGTCGGCGTTGCGCACCAGGGCGCCGGCGAAGCCCGCGGTCAGCGGGAAGATGTCGTTGCCGCTATCGCCGCAGAACACCACCTCGCTCTTCGGTGCCCCGTATTCCTCGGCGACGTATTCCAGCGCCGTCTGCTTGGTGGCGCTGTCGGGGAGGAAATCCAGCAGGCCTTTGCCGTCTTGGGAATCGAAGCTGTAGATGGCGACCTCGTCGAACTTGCCCTTGACGCGGGCTTCGACCGCGCCGAGCACCGCGTCCCTCTGGCTGTGGTCGACGTAGTAGCTCTGCTTGAACTGGTTCAGGTGCTCCGCCTCCTGCTCGCGCATGCCCTCGATGTCGGCGACGGCGGCGCGGATCGCATCGGCGTCCCAGCGGGGGCTGGCACGCTTCACATGGGCTACCCAGCCTTCGTCGAAGCTCCTCCACGCGCCGTCGGCGAACTTGCGGATCGTGGTGCCGACATCGCCGCACAGGATGTCGGGATGGCGCACGCCGTACTCGTTGATCGCCTTCTCCGTCAGGTCGAGGTTGCGTCCGGTGACGTAGACGACCAAGACGCCCTGCTTCCGCGTCAGGTCGTTGAACAGGGGAATGGCGCTGTCGTCCGGCGGCCAATGGCCGTTCGGCAGCAGGGTGCGATCGAGGTCGGTGGCGAGGATTTTCATGTCATGTCTCCGATAATGGCTTCATCATGCTCCCGCAGTCTATTCGTAGGAGAGGGTGTGCTGGGTCCCGTCCTCGTCCATGCAGGTGATCGTGAAACTGTGGCCGCGCAGGTCCGCCAGCAGCGACGCGTAGCTGCCGTCATTGCTCCTGGTCATGTGCAGGAGATGATCGGGCGTGTCGTGGACGGTCAAGCCGCCGAGGAAGGCGGACGTGGTCCGGCGCAGCCGCATGATCTCCAGCTGTTTGAGCACGACATCCCGCTTCAGACCGGCCTCCACGTCTTCCGCGGTCAGCCGGGTGCGGTTGATTTCCTTGTGCCCGCCGGTGCCGCCACGATCCGCGGCCTCGTAGTCGTTGATGCCGGCGAAGAGGTCGAGATACCAGACCTGCGGAACCCCCGGCATGAACATCTGGATGGCGCGGGCCAGCAGCAGCTTGCGCTCGTCTTCGCCGAGGGCGCTGAAGAAGGTGGCGTTGACCTGGTAGTAAGAGATCTTCTTGCCGTCCGCCCCGAACAGGTTCTTGACCCGGCCGCCGCGGTCGAGGACCCGGTCGACGATGGCGTCGATCTCGCCGTGGCTGATCAGCGCGTTTTCGTCGTCGCCGAAGTCTTCGAGGTCGAGCACCGGGATGCCGTCGTGGCAGCCGAGCATGTTGACCGTCGAGATGTCTTTCTCCAGCAGCTCGTCGATCCAGCGAATGAGGTGCCGGCGGGTTCCTTGGTCGAGGGCGTCGATCACCAGGCCGGGGAAGAAGAAGTCGTAGATCGGGTAGCCCTCGGCCGCCACTTCCGCGTGCAGGCCCTTGCCGTGCTGCGAGTGGATCTCCTGCAACAGCGTCAGCTCGTACTTCTCGGCGATGTCCCGGATACGGGCCAGGTAGTCCCAGGTGCCCGGCTTGTTGAAGAAGTTGGGCTCGCCCACCTCCTTGTGCAGATAGGCGAAAGCATCGAGCCGGATCACCTTGGCGCCGTAGCTGCTCAGCTTCTTCAGGGTCTCGTCGTAGAACTCCCAGACCTTTTCCGACTTGGCGTTCAGGTCCATCTGGCCGAGATAGGTGCGCTTTCCTTCGACGACGTGGACGACCTTGTCCTTCACCGAGGCGAGTTCCCCGAAGTCGACCTCGCTGACCGGCGTCTTGTCCCGGATCGCCGCGTTCGCCAGCCCGATGACGGTTTCCACCTGCGCCGGGGTCAAGGTTTCGATACCGGCGAGGTCGTCGGCGTTCAGCTCGACATAGTTCACCTCCTGATAGAAGGTGTTCCAGTAGGGCCGCTCCGACCCGTCCGGGAACCGGACCATCAGGATCGGCAGGCCCGGCTTGCGCATGAACAGCTTGTCGAGATGCTCCTTGTCGGGAACGATATACCCCTCGGGGGACATCTCGCCGTTGCCCTGCCAGAATTTGTTCCAGTCGATGAAGAAGTCCCGGTAGGGCGAGTCGTCGCCATTGGCCACCATGTCCTCGAACTGCGGCGATGCCACCGAGAGGTGGTTCAGCACTAGGTCGAACTTCATCGCGATGCCAAGCTTCCTCAGCGCCTCCAGATCCTCGTGCGTGGCGAGTTCCTCCTCGAGGTCGTAGTCGATGACCGAAAACCCGCCATCGAGATCGCTGTGGAAGAAGGTCGGCAGGACGTAGAAAAGCGAGAAGACATCCTCGAACTCGGGCCGACTCAGCATCGCGATCGTGTCGGAGAGGTTCTCCCCGATGCTGTCCGGATATGCGGTGAAGATCACCCCCCGAGGCAGAGTGCTGCCGCTGACCTTAATGTCGTACGCCATGTTCGTTTTCCCCGCATCGCAACTGTGGCCATTCTCCGACGATGGCTTCAGCCCGGATGTTTTGGATGACCGTGTACTCGGCCAGCCCGTGTGATCGTATTTTGTGCACCAAAGGTCAACCGCCACCCACACGGATTGCGATCCGGACGACCTACGGCCCGAGCAAAAGTGCGGAGCGGATGGTGCTACATTAGCTCCGCTACCACAAGGATAAGATCGGCCTCCGATCGGGAGATGCAGCCCTCGCCGCCAGATTGGCGCCCGCAGCCGCCGGGTCAGACCCGGCGGCACGGCCCGCGCTGCGCGGTGTCACTCGGTGGCCGGCGCCGGCTCCCGGCATTCGCCGAAGAAGTCGTAGTGCTCCATGGCCTCGAGGATGCCGGCACCGTGGCTCTTCGAGGCGAAATAGATGCGGTCCTCGACCTGATCCAACATCGACAGCTCCTCGTTGTGGCGGTTGGCCACCACCACGCTGATGGTGTTGCCGCGCACCATGTCGGCGTCGGCGCCCGATCCGCCCGCGACCAGAACGCGGTCCAGCGGAATTCCGAGCTGATGCGCACAGTAGCGCAGCGCCAGCCCCTTGGAGGCGCGGTGAGGCAGGATATCGAGATACTGGCCGAAGGAGTGGATGAGGTTCACGTTCAGCTCGGCCTGGTAGATGAGGCTCTGGATCTCATCCTGCGACGGCGCGACCTCGGGATTGATGTTGTAGCTGATCTTGTACCGGCTCTGCATCTCCGCCGGCTGGCGCTCGATCCCCGGCAATTCCGACAACACGCGCCGGACCGCCCGCGGCGTCCAGTTGTGGTCGATATGCCGCTCCCAGTGTTCGTCTCGGGCCATGCTCGGATGGTAGTGGATCTCCGAGCCGCCCGCGGTGATCAGGACATCGGGCATCGGTAGGTTGTTGTGCCGGATCGCCCTGAGCGCCGCGTCGAGCTGCCGGCCGGTGGCGATGCCGAACAGGGCGTCTCTCGTCCTCTCGTGCAAGAGTCTGGACAGGGTCTTCAGCGCCTCGGGATCGCCCAGCAGGCTCTGGTCGATATCGGTGAAGAACGCCCGGTCACGATAGTGCGGCCGGTGCTCGGCAGGAATCCGCGGCGGCCGCTTGCCGAGGCCGACCAGGCCCTTGATGCGGCCGACATAGTCCTCGGCGTGTGCTTCCCACGAATAGTGCTCGCGGACTCCCTTGAGGCCGTTCATCGACGCCTGTTCCCAGATTGCGGGATCGACGAGATACTTGGCGATGCTCTGCGTGATCGCATCCTTGTCCAGGGGCTCGACGAGATCTCCGTTCTGGCAGTTGGCGATGATGTCGCGCGGTCCGCCATCTTCAGTGGCGACGATCGGCGCCCCGCTTGCCGCCGCTTCGATCAGCGTCAGGCCGAAGGGCTCGGTCAAGGCGGGGTTGACGAACACGCCCTTGCGCGCGGTTGTCAGCCGGTAGATGACCGGAACCTCTTCGGGCGCATGACGCTTCGGATAGGAGATCTTGCCGTAGAGATCGTAGCGGTCAATGGCCAGGAGGATGTCGGTGAGCACGTCCTGGGGGCCGCTGTCCATGGTCGAGATATCGTCCCGGTTGCCGGCGACGACGACGAGGTTGCTCAGATCCTGCAGCTCCGGCGACTCGCCGAAGGCCTCAACCAGGGTGATGATGTTCTTGCGCTCGTCGGGCCGCGACAGGGCCAGGATGATCGGCTTTTCGGGCTTGGCAAGGAAACGGTCGAGCACGCCCGCGATCGCGGAGGTGCCTTCCGTCCCGTCTGGCGGGAAGAACCGCTCCAGGTCGGTGCCGGGGGGCACCACGGCCATCGAATCGGGCTGATAGCAGTCGTAGAGCTCATATTGCTCGTCGATCTCCTGCTGCGTGCTGACAATCACCAGCTCGGCGGTGGCAAGGGTCTCTTCCTCGGCCTCGATCCGCCGGGCCATGTTGTATTTCTCTTCGACCTGGTCGCGGTCGACGCCGCTGGCGAGCAGGCGCATCCGCTTCACCCGGCCAAGCGAATGACCTGTGTGGACCTGAGGTATGCCAAAGAACTTGGACAGGCGGGCGCCGACATAACCTGCGTCGGCATAGTGGCTGTGGATGATGTCCGGGACGCCGTTCTCGATCATGTGAGAGACGACGTGATCGGAAAAGCTGTCGAGGTGGTCCCAGAGATCTTCCTTGCGGATGTACTCGTCGGGCCCGGCATCGAAGCGAAGGATCCAGGCATGGTCGCCGATTTGCTCCTCGGCTTGCGCATAGTCGGCCGACACCGCCGGATCGACGACCCGCCGCGTGACCAGATCGACCCGAGCGACGTCTGCGTGCTGGCCCAGGGTGCGAGCCACCTCGACGACGTATTTCGTCTGACCCCCGGTATCGGCGTCGCGGCCGAGCTCGAGGTCGTCGCCACGGATGAGACCATGAATGCTGATCAAACAAATGCGCAATCCATCGGACATCGACTGCTCCTCCTCTTTTGCCGCCATTTGTCGTTTCCGAGCGACTATAGCACAGCACCGCCGGGGAATCCCCGCGACGGAACGCGCGGCCAAACTGGCAGGCAGGTTTGGGTACATGAAACGACTGCGGGGGCGATTGCGGGCGCAGGTATTGCCACACGATCACGCCGGCAGGCGCGGCGTCATGCCTCCGGCAGCAGACGGCGTCCCGGGACCGGGAGGTCGGCAGTGAGGATGCTGCCGCTGGCCGACTCGGTGATGAACAGGCGTCGATGGTCCGGGCCGCCGAAGGCGACGTTGGTAGTCAGCAGCCCCGCCCCTTGATCCAATGGGCTGCGGATCCGCCAAGCCGGCTCGCCGAGGCGGCTGAAGCTCCAGACGCTGCCCATGCCGACATGGGCGACAATCAGGCCGTCGTCCTCGTCGATGGTCAGCCCGTCCGGTCCGATGCCGCCGGAGAGCTGGAGGAATATCCCGGCCTTGGAGATGCCGCCGTCGGGCATCAGCAGGATGTGCCAGACCGCGTTGGCCCGGGTCATGCCGACATAGAGCAGATTCTCGGCCGCGTTCAGAACCAGCCCGTTCGGGCTCGGGCAGGTGTCGATCAGGAGGTCGAGCTTCCCCGTCTCCAGGTCGTAGCGGTAGACCCGGCCGTTTGGCATGTGCAGGGCGCTCTGGCCCTGGTCGGTGAAGTAGAGCAGCCGTCCGGCACGGTCGAGGGTCAAGTCGTTACAGCCGCGGAAGTGCTCGGCGTAGCGGGTGGTCACGACGGGCGTGACCTTGCCGCTCTCGGGATCGAGCTCCATGATGCCGTTCTTGTAGTCGGCGATGAAGACCCGCCCGTCGGGGTGGATCTTCAGACCGTTCGGCCAGCCGTCATATTCGGCCACCAGGGTCCACTCGGCCGCGGGCGAGATGCGGAAGACGCGGCAATAAGGGATGTCGACGACCCAGAGGTTGCCGGCGCTGTCGAAGCAGGGGCCTTCGAGGAAGCTGTGCAGGGTCTGGCCGGGGCGGTTGCTCCGGGTCCAGTCGGACACGCGGTCAAGGATGCAAAATCCCTCCGGGATGCGGGTCCAGACCTCTGCGGTGGTCTCCTGGGGCAGGGGGTAGAGCGACATGGGGCCTCGCGGGCAGGGGTTGCAGGAGGGCGTGCGCCAAGGCTTGCCGCACTGCGGCCGCCCTGTCTACGGTTAAGCAAATGCCGGGAGGAATCGCATGGGACCGTTGACCGGGGTGCAGCGCCACTTCGCGCCTGACCTCGCCTACCGTTTCGCCTGCCGGGTCGGGGTCTGCGGTTCCTGCGCCATGACCGTGAACGGCGTGCTGCGCTGGAGCTGCCGCACCCATGTCAGCCGCGTCGTAAAGGACGGCACGCTGACGGTGGAGCCGCTGCGCAGCCTGCCAAGGATCCGCGACCTGATCGCCGACATGACCCCGTTCTTCGACAAGTGGAAGGCCGCCGGTGGGCGGTTCGAGGACGCCGCGACACGGGCCGATCCGCCGGCGCGGGTCGACCCCGAGAGCCCCAAGCGCCAAGCGGTGGATGCCGGAATCGAGTGCATCCACTGCGCCGTCTGCTATGCCGCCTGCGACGTGGTGGCCGGCGACGCGGGCTATCTCGGCCCGGCGGCGCTGCTGCGCGCCTGGACCTTGGTCAATGACGAGCGCCACGTGGCCCGGCGTGAGACGCTGGCCAAGGCGTCCGGCCGCGGCGGCTGCGGCTCGTGCCACTCACAGGGCAACTGCATGATGCACTGCCCGGTGGAGCTGCGCCCCGCCGAAGGCGCCGCCGGGCTGAAGCGGCTTACCCTGGCGTCGCTGTTCCTCGGCCAGGGAATCGGGGGAGGCGGATGATGGAGCGCGGCCTGTTCCTGGCGCAGCGCCTGACGGCGCTCCTGCTGGTGCCCTTGGTGCTGGTGCATCTGGGGGTGATGCTGGTGGCGATCCGCGGCGGGCTGACGGCGGCGGAGATCCTCGGGCGCACCCAAGGCTCGGTCGGCTGGGGGCTGTTCTACGGCACCTTCGTCGTCGCTGTCGCGGTGCACGGACCGATCGGGCTGCGCAATGCCTTGCGCGAGATGACCGGCCTCAACCGCTGGACCGTGGACGGGCTGTCGCTCGGCCTGGCGCTGCTTCTGCTGGCGCTGGGGCTGCGCGCCGTCTTGGCGGTGGTGGGGTGAGGATGCTGAACCCGCACCGCAACCACCCGTCCTATTGGGCCTATCTCGGCCATCGGCTCAGCGGCTTGGAGCTGGCGCTGTTTCTGCCGTTCCACTTCCTGTTCCTCGGCCTGGCGGTGGAGCAGGCGGCGATGGACGCGGCGCTGGCCTGGACCGAGCTCCTGATCGTCAAGCTGGCCGAATGGGGGCTGGTGACCCTGCTGGCGCTGCACCTGATGCTCGGGCTCAGGGTGCTGGCGCTCGAGCTTCTGCCTTGGCCCGGTGGCAAGCCGCGGCCCGGCTGGATCCTGCCGGGGCTAGCGGCCTCGCTGGTGATCGGTGTGGTGTTCCTGGTGGGGGCACTATGATGCGGATCGAGCACCATATTGAACGGGGCCGCACCGACATCCTGATCCTCGGCACCGGCGGCGCCGGGCTCTTTGCGGCGCTGCACGCCAAGCAGGCCAACCCGGCACTGGAGGTGACCCTGGCGGTCAAGGGTCTGGTCGGCAAGTGCGGCTGCACCCGCATAGTGCAGGGCGGCTACAACGTGGCGCTGGCGGCGGGGGACTCGGTCGAGCGCCACTTCATGGACACCATCGTCGGCGGCAAGTGGCTGCCGCGGCAGGACTTGGCGTGGAAGCTGGTCGAGACCGCGGTCACCCGCATCCGTGAGCTGGAGAACGAGATCGGCTGCTTCTTCGACCGCAACCCGGACGGCACGCTGCACCAGAAGGCGTTCGCCGGGCAGAGCTTCGACAGCACGGTGCACAAGGGCGATCTCACGGGGATCGAGATCATCAACCGTCTGATGGAGCAGGCGCGAGCGCTCGACGTCAAGGCGCTGGAGGAGCACCGGGCGATCGAGCTGGTGCCGGCCAAGGACGGCTCCGGGATTGCCGGTGTGCTGTTGATCGACATGCGGGCGGGGGCCTATCGCTTCGTCCAGGCCAAGGCGGTGCTGCTGGCGACCGGGGCGGGGCCGAGCATGTACCTCTACCACACCCCCTCGGGCGACAAGACCTGCGACGGGCTGGCGATGGCGCTGCGCCTCGGCCTCGGCTTGCGCGACATGGAGATGGTGCAGTTCCACCCCACCGGACTCTTGGGCGGCCCCGACACGCGGATGACCGGCACGGTGCTGGAGGAGGGATTGCGCGGCGCCGGGGGGTATCTGCTGAACGGCGACGGTGAGCGGTTCATGGCGGGCTACGATCCGGCCGGCGAGCGCGCCACCCGCGACGTCGTCAGCCGCGGCATCTATGCCGAGATGCGCGCCGGGCGAACGACGCCGATGGGCGGGGTGCACATCGCCATGGGGCACCTGGGATCGGAAAAGGTGGCGAAAGCCTTCCCCGGCATGGTCAAGCGCTGCGCCGATTGCGGCTTCGACCTCGCCGCCGGGCTGGTCGAGGTTGTGCCGACGGCGCATTACATGATGGGCGGGGTCGAGTTCGAAATCGACGGCTCGACGGCGCTGCCGGGGCTGTTCGCCGCCGGCGAGGACTGCGGCGGGGTGCGCGGCGCCAACCGGCTCGGCGGCAACGGGGTGGCCAACTCGACCGTCTATGGCGGCATCGCCGGCGAGACCATGGCGGCCCATATCAAAGGCGAGGGTGCTTGGCTTGACCAGGACGAGGCGGTGCTGGAGGCCGGCATCGCCCGTGCCGAGCGGCCCTTCGGCTTGAAGCCGGGAGACCTGCACGGGCTGCGCGACCGGCTGGCGCAGGTGATGTGGGACGATGTCGGGGTGATGCGCGACGCGACAGGCATCGCCCGCGGGCTCAAGGGCGTGGCCGAGATCAAGGCGGAGCTGGCGGAGATGGGCTTGGCCGACGGCGAACGGCGCTTCAACCTCACCTGGCACGGCTGGATGAACATGGAGAGCCTGATTGCCATCAGCGAAGTGATCGGCACCGCGGCACTGGCCCGCGAGGACAGCCGAGGCGCCCATTTCCGCGAGGACTTCCCCAGCACCGGCGATCTGGAGACCACCGCATATACCCGCGTGCGGCAGAAAGGCGACGGGTTGACGTTGGAGATGATGCCGGTCAGCTTCGACATCGTTCGCCCGGGCGAGAGCCTGATCGAGGGCGCGGCGGGCGCTCCGCCGGCGGCGGAATGAGGATGCCAAGATGATCGCGCACGACACCATAGAGGCGGCCGCCTTCGAGATCATGGCCCGGGCGGCGATCGACATCCCCGAGGATTACCTCACCGGAATCAAGGGGATGATCGACCTAGAGACGGGCGATCTCTCCGCCTTCGTGCTGCAGGCGATGGTCGAGAACTACGAGGCGGCGGGGGAGGACCGCCGGCCGATGTGCGCCGATACCGGGCTGCCGCGCTACTTCGTCAAGCTCGGCGACAACGCGCCGCTGCGCGGGTTCACCGGGGTGGAGACGGCGCTGCGCCGCGCCACCGCACGGGCGACCCACGAGGTGCCGCTCAGGCCGAACCGCGTCCACCCGCTCTGGCGCACCGACCACAACAACAACTGCGGCATCAACGCCCCGGAGATCGAGTGGTCGTTCGAGCCCGACGCCGACTGGATCGACATCACCACGGTGCAGAAGGGCGGCCTCTTTGGCTCCGACTACCGGATGCTGTTCCCGGGCGACCGCATCGACGGCATCAAGCGGTTCTTCCTCTACACCCTGATCGCCTTCGGCAAGCGCGGGCTCGCCTGCCAGCCGGCGATCGTCGGCGTCGGGCTCGGAGGCTCCAAGGACACCTGCATGGCGCTCGGCAAGCAGGCGGCCTGCCTGCGCATCGTCGGCGAGGCCAACCCGGACCCGAAGATCGCCGCGCTGGAGCAGGAGCTGAAGGCGATCGGCAACGACATCGGCATGGGGGCGATGGGCTTTGTCGGCTCCTCGATGTGCGTCGATGTCCATGTCGAGGTCGGCTACACCCACACCGGCGGCATGCCGATCTCGGTGCACACCTTCTGCCTCGCCTCGCGCCGGGCGACGGCGCGGATTCATGCCGACGGCCGGATCGAATACCGCACCGACCCGCGCTGGTTCACCCCCTACATGCGCCGGGAGGGCGTGGAATGAACACCGGACGACTGCGTCGCGTCAACCTGAAGCTGCCGGCCTCGGCCGAGGACATCGCACGGCTGCGCCCCGGCGACGTGGCCTATCTCACGGGCGTTGTCTACAACGCCCGTGAGGGGGTCTACGAGCGGGTGCTGGTCAACGGTGAGAAGCTGCCGGAGGGGCTGGCCGAGGTCACCAATGCCAATTTCCACTGCTCGCCGGCGGCGGCCGAGGAGGGTGGGGAATACCGGATCGGCGGCGTGACGGCGACTGCTTCGTTCCGGTTCTCGAAATACATGGCTGACTGGCTCGACCTCACCGGCACAAAGATCGTGATCGGCAAGGGCGGCATGTCGCGCGACGACGTGCGGACCATCCTGGCGCCGCGCGGGGCGGTGTATCTGACCACCGTCGGCTACGGCACCGGGGGCGCTCCTGGGCCGCGGGGTCCAGGGGGTGCGCGCAGTGCACTGGTTCGACGAGCTCGGCATCGCCCAGGCGATGTGGATGTTCGAGGTCGAGAATTTCGGCCCCTTCATCGTCGACAGCGACCTCGCGGGCAACTCGCTTTTCGCCCAGCAGGGCGACATCGTCAACCAGCGCATCGCCGGGCTTTACGAGGGGCTAAGGCCCCCGGCGCTGCACCGTTTCGGCGAGACCGACGACCGCCGCGACGAGGTGATGTGAGGCCCGTGGGATGGGTTTGAAACCCATACTACGCCCCGGCCGGCGCTTGGGTCACTTTCACACTGCACGACAGCATGGGTGGTTGAGGGCGGCGAGGTGTGGTTTTGTGGTCGACTCCGTCTCGCAAACAGGGTCATCCACATGCCTCAGCAAGCCATCGCCACCCTCCAGGGATTGCTATCGCCGCATGTTTTGCTGGGCAAGAGCCGTCTTGAGACGCTGAGCCTGATCGTGGTG
>Ga0209255_1000059_pt1 | contig 18620 bp, 30 predicted proteins | sample WorMetvaBAHAMAS2_FD_187394 | JGI IMG/M metagenome (GOLD analysis project Ga0209255, IMG submission 187394) | Marine gutless worms symbiont microbial communities from Max Planck institute for Marine Microbiology, Germany - Olavius vacuus... | ecosystem: Host-associated > Annelida > Digestive...
GCCTGCCTTGATTCGGCGGTTTTCTTCGCGCTGGTTGCGTTGAATGGGCACCGGGACGATGGAAGCATCGACAATCTGTCCCTCCCGAGCTTGGTAGCCCGCCGCCGCCAGAAAATCGCCAAAGCAATCAAACAACGTGTCGATCAACCCCAGTTCCTTAAGGAAGCCCCGTTATGTCCGTATGCGTAACTCCATGATAATCAAGGCATTCGAAAAGCGCGATTTATGAGCATCACCATGAAAAGTATTGAGCATGGGATTTTTCAAGGTCCCCTTCACGGATCAGTGGAAATGCTGCTTCACCCAAAAGAATTCTCCTCAGACTTTACATTCAAAAGATCAATATTAACTAGAATTCCAGTAGTATTTAGTGGTAACAAGAGCGACTTTGATTTGTTTATTGGCTCTTTATGGATTCCAGACTGATCGAAGGGGACGGCGGTCCGTAGCACTCTGACCGATGACAGAACAGGCAGTCTTTTCTCAACAAAAACAGTAAGTTATACGGTGCCCCTCTGGCTTGCTGAGAAGGCGAATTTGCGCAAAATATCCTACCAGTCTGAAATCCATAAAGAGCCTGTTTATTGTCCCAGCACGCTAGTCCAAAACTATGCACTTTAGTGCAAGGCTTTAGCTGCTACACAGGTATTCTCTCAAGCAATTCGTGAGTGGTAGAAGAAGTGGTCATCATACCGTCTCTTCAAAGCGAATGTCCGGGGCTAAAAAAACGGTCCGGGTGAAAACCTGTTCGGATGATCGGATCGGGTGTTGGGACAACAGGAAATGTCAGCTCCCGAATGATTTCGGACTTTCAGTCCAAGAGCAACCTATGCACTTTCAGTGCATAGTGGTTGAGTTTTACAGGGATGGATGCTTTCGATTTTAGTCAATATCATCAGGCGTAACCAGATTGTCTTTATGCTCGGAAAACCGACCGTCTTCACGATCGGCCACTCGACGCACGAGTCCGAGCAATCCGTCGCGCTTTTGAAACAACACCAGATCGATGCCGTTGCGGATGTGCGGTCGATGCCTTACAGCCGAAGGCGTGCGGTATCGCCTACGCATTTCTCGGGGAGAAACTTGGGGCACGCAGTGACGATCCTGCCTGCTACGAGAACGGGCGTGTGAAATACCGGCGGTTGGCCCGGACCCCATTGTTTCATTCGGGAATCGAGCGTGTCCTGGACGGAAGCCAACACATGAACATTGCACTGATGTGCGCCGAGAAAGACCCATTGGACTGCCATCGGATAATTCTGCTCGCACATGAATTAATCTCTTTGGGCCGGGAGATCATGCACATTCTTGCGAGCGGTTCAAACTGTCCCAAGGTCTTCTTAGATGTCAACAGGATCCGGGACTGAGCTGTGCAAATCGAAAGCATCGAAATCAAGAACTACCGGCTCTTCCGCCATACAGTGGTGGAGGGCCTGCCGCGTATGACCGTTGTGGTAGGTGCCAACGGATCGGGCAAATCGACGCTGTTCGACGTGTTTACCTTTCTGAAAGAATCGCTGGCGCAAAACGTCGCTTCTTCGGTTGCACACCGCGGTGGGTTTCGAGAGCTGGTGAGTCGCGGCCAAGCCGGTCCGATAGAAATCATCGTCAGGTTTCGTGAGAGCGGTGGTCGGCTTGCGACCTACCGGCTCGCAGTGGCTGAGGACAAGGGCCGGCCTGTGGTACACCGAGAGATTCTCAAGTTCCGACGCGGGCAGCATGGACAGCCCTGGCATTTCGTGGACTTTTCCCGCGGTCGCGGTAACGCCATCACCAACGAAGCGGTTTATGGTCAAGCAGGAGTCAAGGCGGAACGCAAGGAGCATATGCTGGATGATCCCAGCGTGCTCGCAATTAAAGGTCTTGGCCAGTTCAAGGAATTCCGGGTGGTCGCGGAATTTCGCGGCCTGATCGAGAATTGGCATATCTTGGATTTTCATATCTCCGATGCAAAACCGAGTGCCGAGGCCGGTTACGCGGAGCACCTCTCGACGCGCGGGGACAACGTTGCCCAGGTCGCACAGTACCTCTACCAGAATCACCGTGAACGGTTCGACCGCGTCCTCCAGGTCATGAGCGAAAGGGTGCCGGGAGTGAACAGTATCGAGGCCAAACCCACCGAAGACGGCCGACTGGTGCTTCGCTTTCAGGACGGGAGCTTCAAGGATCCCTTTATCGCCCGCTATGTCTCCGACGGGACGATCAAGCTGTTCGCCTACCTGATCCTGCTGTACGACCCGAAACCACACCCTCTGTTGGCCGTCGAGGAGCCCGAGAATCAGCTCTACCCGGAGCTGCTTGCGGAATTGGTGGAAGAGTTTCGGGACTATGCGCAGCGAGGCGGACAGGTATTCGTGTCCACTCATTCGCCGGACTTTCTGAATGGAGCCAAGTTGGACGAGATCTATTGGTTAGTGAAAGAACGAGGTTTTGCGACCGTACGCCGGGCGTCGGACAGTGAGTTGCTAAAGGACCTCCGTGCGGAAGGCGATCTTCCCGGCGCTTTGTGGAAGCAGGGTTTGTTCGACGGGGTGGGGCTATGAGTCGGGTCGTATTTCTGCTCGAGGAACGCTCCATGAAGACTCTGCTCGACGGACTCATACCGCGACTGTTCCCTGACCTACCCTTCTTGTGTGTGCCCCACGAAGGCAAGCGCGATCTCGAACTGAGCATCCCCCGCAAGCTACGGGCATGGCAAGAACCGGGGGTGCGGTTCGTGGTCATCCGTGATAACGATGGTGGTGACTGCCGCAGGCTCAAAGCTGCTCTCTGTCGACTGTGTAAGGACGGTGGCCGGAAAGATACTTTGGTACGCATCGCTTGTCAGGAGCTGAAGGCCTGGTATCTCGGAGAGCCGGAAGCATTGGCGGATGCCTACGGGGAGAAGTCATTGCGCGTCTTACAGCGCCGCGCCCGCTTTCGCGAACCGGACACGATTCAGCGCCCGTCGGCAGAACTTTCACAGTTGATTCCCGCATTCCAAAAGGTTTCAGGGGCGCGGCTGCTTGCGCGGCACTTGACACGTGAACGTAATCGATCCCCGAGTTTTCATGCGCTGATGAGATCGCTTACAACCCTGGCCGGGCAATTCCTACCGACTCACGAGGGGACAGTTGTCTGATGGCAATCAGCAATCACGCGATCGACCGGATTGCACTGGTCACAGATTTCGGCGGTACCGGCCCTTATGTAGGCCAGGTGAAACTGCATCTCTCAGGATTGCTCCCACAGGTCCCGGTCATGGACCTGGTTTCCGATCTGGCGCCCTTCCGTGCCGATCTGGCCGCCTATCTCCTGCCCGCCCTGGTACGGGACATACCGGCTCGTACCCTCTATCTTTGTGTGGTGGACCCCGGCGTCGGTGGCGAACGTTCGGCGCTTGCCATCGAAGCCGATGGGGATTGGTATGTCGGCCCGAACAACGGGCTTCTGGCGCTGGTCACCCGGCGTGCAGGCAAGGCACGGGGCCTGCGGGTGGATTGGCACCCCGAGGTTTTATCGTCGAGCTTCCATGGTCGAGATCTGTTCGCACCCATTGCGGCCATGTTGTGCGATGGTAGAGTCCCGCCCTGTACCGAGATCGACAAGGGCACATTGATCGGAAACGATTGGCCGAATCAGCTTGCCAAGGTGATCTATGTGGATAGATACGGCAACTTGATCACCGGGATGCAAGCCGCTGACCTGGACAAGGATACGCAGCTACGGGCAGGGAAACGGGAAATTGCGTATGCGCGTACCTTCTGCGCGGTATCTCCGAGACAGGCGTTCTGGTACGAGAACTCCTTCGGTTTGGTGGAACTGGCGATCAATCAGGGGAATGCGCACCATACCCTCGGACTCGATCCCGGAGATCGGATCGAGCTTTTCCGGCATTCCTCATAACCTGCAAAGAAGGAAACGAAAAAAACCGGGCACCCGCTCGGTTTCGACTGTGTTCAAATGCGCGGCAATTTTGCCGCGTCGAAATCAATCCCCGTCGTCCTCGACGGATTCCGAGCGCACACGGTCCACCAGCTCCACATAGGCCATGGGGGCCGCGTCTCCGGCGCGAAAGCCACATTTCAAGATACGCAGGTATCCACCGGGACGGGCCTGGTAGCACGGGCCCAGATCGACGAAGAGCTTGCCGACGACCTCTTTGTCACGCAGACGCGCAAAAGCCAGACGCCGCTTGTGCACGGAATCGGTCTTGGCCAAGGTAATCAGGGGCTCGGCCACCCGCCGCAGTTCCTTTGCCTTGGGTAATGTAGTTTTGATTAGCTCGTGTCGAAACAGCGAGTTGGCCATGTTTCTGAACATAGCGTCGCGGTGCGAGCTGGTACGATTGAGATGCCTTCCGGCCTTGCGATGACGCATGGGTTCTTCCCGAATCTATTTGACGACGAACTCGTGGACATTCTCCGGCGGCCAGTTCTCCAGTCGCATGCCGAGGGATAGGCCCCGCGTGGCGAGCACGTCCTTGATCTCGGTAAGAGATTTCTTGCCGAGATTCGGGGTCTTGAGCAACGTGACCTCGGTGCGCTGAATCAGGTCCCCGATCAGATAGATGTTCTCCGCCTTGAGGCAATTCGCCGATCTTACGGTGAGCTCCAGATCGTCCACCGGCCGCAGCAAAATCGGGTCCACCGACGGCTTTTGCGGCTCGTCCTTGGCGCCCTCATCCACGGGCTGGGCACCTTCCAAGACAACGAAACTGGAAAGCTGGTCTTGAAGAATGGTCGCCGCCTTCTGGATCACCCCTTTTGGATCAATGGTACCATTGGTCTCCAGGTCGATCACCAGGCGGTCCATGTCAGTCCGTTGTTCGACGCGTGCGGACTGGACATCAATGGCTACCCGGCGCACCGGACTAAAGGAAGCATCCAAGGGCAACTTGCCGATAGGACGCTCGTCTCCCCCCTCGACCGCTCGCTGGGTAGCCGGCTCGTAGCCGCGACCACGGCGCACGGTCAAGGTTATGCTGAGCTCACCCTCGCCGGTAAGATTGGCGATAACCAGCTCTGGATTGGCAATCTCCGCGGTGTGATCAAGGGTGATGTCACCGGCGGTTACCGAGCCTGGCCCGCACTTGGAAAGCATGAAGGTCGCCTCGTCCTTGCCCGCGAGGGAAATGGCAACCTCTTTGAGGTTGAGCAGGATTTCCAGGACGTCTTCCTGGACCCCTTCCAGCGTCGTGTACTCGTGGAGCACGCCCTGAATCTCCACCTCCGTAACCGCACAGCCGGCGATCGAAGAGAGCAGGATACGGCGCAACGCATTGCCCAGGGTGTGGCCGAAACCCCGTTCGAGCGGCTCCAACGAGATGCGCGCGTGACTGCGTCTCCCATCGACCTGCTCGACCTTTACGATACGCGGTTTGAGAAAGTCGCCAACAGCATCAACCATGCAAGGACCCCCTGTGTTTCCTTACTTGGAGTACAACTCCACAATAAGTGATTCGTTGATCTCCGACGGAAGATCCTCGCGGTCCGGGAACCGCTTGAAGACCCCCTTCAGCGCGTTGGTATCAACCTCGATCCAATCCGCGAATCCATACTGCTCCGCCAGGGCAATTGCATTCTGGATGCGAACCTGCTTTTTGGCCTGCTCCCGGACCTCGATCTGATCCGCTTCGCTGACCTGAAAGGACGGCACGTTGACGCACTTCCCATTGACCAGTATGCCCTTGTGACTCACTACCTGCCGCGCCTCCGCGCGGGTGGCCCCGAATCCCATTCGGTAAACGACATTGTCGAGGCGACGCTCGAGCAATCGCAACAGGTTCTCACCGGTGGCACCCTTAGCGCCGGCCGCTTTCTTATAGTAGTTGCGAAACTGCTTCTCCATGACGCCATAGATGCGGCGTACCTTCTGTTTCTCGCGCAACTGCAAGCCATAGTCGGAAATCCGGCGCCGTCTTTCGCCGGCCTGGCCCGGAACCTTCTCCAGATTGCACTTGGTATCCAGTGAACGCGCACGGCTCTTCAGTGAGAGATCAGTGCCCTCACGCCGCGCCAACTTACAGGTGGGACCGGTGTACCTTGCCATATTCTCTAAAGCCTAATTGAGTAGAGGCTGTCTGAAAAGCGAGTCTCTCTGCCGGCTCCCACGCTCCAGCGTGGGAGCCAATCCGGACTGTTCGGGCCGCTGGAGCGGCCAAGACGATAGCCCCACGCCGGAGCGTGAGAACGAGCAAATTTAAGACGTGATCCGAAATCCGCGTTTAGTTGCGGCCCAATTCTTCAACAGGCATTTAAAATCAATGTGCTGATTTTTAGACAGTCTCTTAGGCGACCGATGGAAACCGCTTATACCCGCCGCTTCTTCGACGGCCGACAACCATTGTGCGGGATCGGCGTGACGTCCGTAATACTCGCAATCTTGAAGCCGGCGTTGTTGAGCGCCCGCACCGCCGATTCCCGGCCAGGCCCTGGTCCCTTGACGTTGACGTCCAGATTCTTCAGTCCGAATTCCTTGACCGCCTGACCGACCCGATCCGCTGCTACCTGGGCCGCGAAGGGAGTGCTCTTTCTGGAGCCGCGAAAGCCGGAACCGCCGGCGGTCGCCCACCCCAGGGCATTCCCCTGCCGGTCGGTGATGGTAATGATGGTGTTGTTGAAGGAGGCATGGATATGGGCAATCCCATCTGCCACTTGCTTTTTGACCTTCTTTTTGGTCCGGGTCGGTTTTGCCATGGGTTGCTGTTACCTGCGTTTATCTAACGTTACAAATCAGCCGCCCAAAAAAGCAGATCAGAGCGACGCTTTTTGGTATCTGAGTTAATTGCTTCGTTAGAGATTATTATCTTTGTCCAACACATACTACCCCAACTTTAGGGAAATCCACTTCTTGTGAAAACCCACCTACATAACCAATACTTTGACAGTAACCTCGTATTGCAGAAGGGCAGTTAATGGTAGTAAGTGAGCTCGTATCCACACACCCAACATGAAACTCCCTTAAAGTATCGAAGGTTACTACCCTCTAAACTGCTACAAGTAATGAAGATTCTCCTGGTTCTCCTCGTAAACCACGTGGTCCGCGCGGCCCGACCTCGATTCGATCTTGTACTATCAATTCAACAGCTTGCCTAAGATTATCTTTTGTTTCTTCAATAGTTTCTCCTTGACCGTTGGCTCCGGGAAACTCCGGGCATATCGCCCAGAAACCTCCTTCCGGGGCCATCTCGATAATTGCCGTTACTTCGGCTCTCATGATCTTTTATCTCTTCATCGCCATAATCAGCGCTGCTTGATGGTGAAAATACCTAGGCTCTTTATGGATTCCAGACTGATCGAAGGGGACGGCGGTCCTGAGAAGGCGAATTTGCGCAAAATATCCTAACCAGTCTGGAATCCATTAAAGAGCCAATACCTATTTTTCAAGGTGCCCTTCTAACGCTTAATCGGACGCCGCGGTCCCTTGCGGGTACGGGCATTGGTGCGGGTGCGTTGGCCACGCAACGGCAGGCCGCGGCGGTGCCGGACCCCCCGGTTGCAGCCTAAATCCATCAGCCGCTTGATGTTGATGGAGACCTCGCGGCGCAGGTCACCTTCCACCGTATACTTGGTGACTTCCGCGCGCAGCTTGTCGATCTCACCCTCGGAGAGGTCCTTGATCCTGGCATCAGTGGCGATACCGGTAGCTTCGCAGATTTGCGCCGCACGGGTACGGCCAACCCCATAGATCGACGTCAAGGCGATGACGGTGTGCTTCTTGTCGGGAATATTGACACCAGCGATACGGGCCATGCTCTTCTGCCTCCAACTTCGCTTACGTGCGGCCAGCGAAAACCGAGCATTTTACCAAAAGTATGTGGCTAATCAACAGAAAGCTGCCAGTCGCCGGCTTCCGGCCAGGTAGGTCGGGTTAAGCGCGCACTGTTGCATCGCTGTGTACAAACCAGCCTGAACGCGCCGTAACCAGACAACCGATGCCGAAAGGGAAATTACGAATCACGCGAATCCTCGCGGATCGATTCGCGTGATTCGCAGTTTTCCTTAAGGATGCCTCTGTCCGGATGCCCCTGCACATAAGCGGGCCTACGCGCCGCTTGTGCATCCCTGCCTACGAATAGCACTCACCGCATCCTATCCCTGGCGCTGCTTGTGGCGCGGATCCTTACAGATCACACGCACCACGCCGTGGCGGCGAATGATCTTGCAGTTGCGGCATATCTTTTTCACCGAAGCCCTGACTTTCATTTCTTCACTCCAATCCCGAATGTGTGATGTTCTTACCGGGACATCACCGGATCATGCCAGCGCCGGGCGCCTTGAGATTGACCTTTTTCATCAGGCCCTCGTACTGGTGTGACATCAGATGTGCTTGGATCTGGGCCATGAAATCCATGACCACCACCACCACGATCAGCAACGACGTACCCCCGAAATAGAAGGGCACATTCCAACCCACGATCAGGAACTCGGGCAACAGGCACACGGCGGTAATGTAGATGGCACCGGCCGCCGTCAGTCGCGTCATCACGGTGTCGATGTACCGCGCCGTCTGCTCACCGGGACGAATACCGGGGATGAAGGCCCCGGACCGTTTCAGATTGTCCGCCGTCTCCTTGGCGTTGAACACCAATGCCGTGTAGAAGAAGCAAAAGAAGATGATGGCCAAGGCATAGAAAATGACGTACACCGGCTCCCCGGGCGCGAGCTTGCTCGTGATCTCGGCCAACCAGCGGAAGTCCTCGGATTGACCGAACCACTGCCCCAGGGTACCGGGAAACAAAATGATGCTGGAGGCGAAGATGGGCGGAATCACGCCGGCCATGTTCAACTTCAAGGGTAAGTGGCTGCTCTGAGCGGCCATCAACCGACGCCCTTGTTGGCGACGGGCATAGTTGACCGTAATCCGGCGCTGACCGCGTTCGACGAAGACGACGAAGGCGGTCACCCCCAGGGCCAACACAAAGAGGGCAAGTACCGCGAGCGCATTCATCTCGCCGGTGCGCACCAGCTCCAGGGTACCGCCGATGGCCGCGGGCAGTCCGGCAACGATACCGGCGAAGATGATCAGCGAGATACCGTTACCGATACCCCGCTCCGTGATCTGCTCACCGAGCCACATCAAAAACATGGTTCCCGTGACCAGGGAGACGGTCGCCGTGAATACGAATCCGTAGCCGAAGGTTACGACGATTGCCGAGCCCCCCGCCGTCTGGCCCTGCAGGGCGATGGAAATGCCGATGGCCTGGAAGGTCGCCAAGGCCACCGTGCCATAGCGCGTATATTGGGTGATCTTGCGTCGCCCCGATTCGCCCTCTTTCTTGAGCTGCTCCAGCTTCGGAATCACCGCCGTCATCAGCTGCATGATGATGGACGCCGAGATATAGGGCATGATGCCCAGTGCGAACAGGCTGGCACGCTCCAGGGCACCACCCGAGAACATGTTGAACATGTCCAGGATCGAGCCTTGGTTCTGATCGAACAGATAGGCCAGGGCCTCCGGATTGACGCCCGGCACCGGAATGAAGGTACCGATCCGATACACGAGCAGCGCGCCGAGCACAAACAACAACCGTTGGCGCAGCTCCGTGAGCCGCCCCATACCGCCGAGTGCGCCAAGCATAGCTGAGCTGTTTCCAGCCATCAGAGGTATCCGCCTAAGCCTCTTGAAAGAGTTCAGTCGTAGGTTGGACAAAGGGCCAGGGATGGCCCGTGCCCACCACCGGTGGTTTACCGCCACCGGAGTGATTCGTTATATATATCTTTCCAAAAATGGCTCTTTATGGATTCCAGACTGGTTAGGATATTTTGCGCAAATTCGCCTTCTCAGAAAGCCAGAGGGGCATCGTATAACTTGCTGTTATTGTTGAGAAAAGACTGCCTGTTCTGTCATCGGTCAGTGCTACGGACCGCCGTCCCCTTCGATCAGTAAAGAGCCTTTATTAAGAACCACGAATGAACACGAATCGACACGAATATTAGTGTGGATTCGTGTCCATTCGTGGTTCCTGTTTCTCGGAACCCAGTTCATGAGGTTGCCGATTTCTTCTCCGGCGCTTCTTCCTCGACCGTGCCGCCCGCCGCCTCGATGGCGACACGCGCGCCCTTGGTGACCACCAGACTACGTATCGTCAGGGCACGATCCAGAGCTCCGGCGGCGATGATCTTGACACGTCTGGTCCTTGTCGAGATCAGATCCGCCTTGCGCAGGGCCGCAAGATCGACCACATCACCGTCGATACGCGCGAGTTCACGCAGCCGGATTTCGTCCTTGACCCGCGCCTGGCGCGAGCGGAAACCCACCTTGGGCAAGCGGCGCTGCAAAGGCATCTGGCCGCCTTCGAACCCCGCCTTGAGGTAGCCACCGCCGGAGCGGGATTTCTGGCCCTTGTGACCACGCCCGCAGGTCTTGCCATAGCCACTGCCGATACCGCGACCGACGCGCTTGGCGGTACGCTTGCTGCCCGGCGCGGGCCGGATGTCATTGAGGCGCATCGGGTGTTTCCTCCACCACTTTGACCATATAGGAGACCTTGTTCACCATGCCGCGGGTCGCCGGTGTATCCTCGACCTCCACCACCTGGTGTATACGCCGCAACCCGAGACCGCGCACGCATGCCTGATGCGCCGCCAGCCGACCGCCCAAACCACGCACCAGGGTGACCTTCATCATCTGCTTGCCCGTCATCGCTTACCCCAGAATCTCCTCGACCGTCTTACCGCGCTTCGCGGCCACGTCCTCGGCATTCAACATGCTCCGAAGACCCTCGATGGTAGCCTGGACCACGTTGATCGGATTATTGGTTCCGATACACTTCGCCAGCACGTTCTGAACGCCGAGCACTTCGAACACCGCGCGCATGGCCCCACCCGCAATGATGCCGGTACCCTCGGAGGCCGGCTTCATAAAGACCCGCGCCGCGCCGTGACGACCGACCATGGGATATTGCAGGGTCGCGCCCTTGAGCTTGACCTCGATCATGTTCTTGCGCGCACCCTCCATGGCCTTCTGAATGGCTACCGGGACCTCGCGCGCCTTACCGGTACCGTAACCGACGCGGCCCTTGCCGTCGCCCACCACGGTCAAGGCCGAAAAGCCAAACTGACGACCGCCCTTGACCACCTTGGCAACCCGGTTTACCGCCACCAGCTTTTCGAGTAACTCGTCGCCTTCCGGCTTGGGATTGTAGCTCGCCATCTTACATAAGCCCCTAGAATTGCAGCCCGTTTTCCCGCGCCGCTTCGGCCAGGGCCTTGACCCGGCCATGGTAGCGGAAGCCGGAGCGATCGAACGCTACCTTCTCGACACCCGCCGACTTGGCGCGCTCGGCAACGGTCTTGCCGATGACCGCCGCGGCCTTCGCATTGCCCGCATGTCCCGTGCCCGACTGGCGGTATTGCTTTTCCAGGGTGGATGCACTGGCAACCACCCGGCTACCGTCCAGGTCGATGACCTGGGCATAGATGTGGCGGGGGGTCCGGAAAACGCACAGACGATAGGCGCCCAGTTCCCGAATTTTGGCGCGGGCCCGCGCCGCGCGGCGCATACGGGCTTGTTTTTTGTCCATCCCCTACCCTCTATTTCTTCTTCGCTTCTTTGCGCAGGACCTGCTCGTCCGCGTAGCGCACGCCCTTACCCTTATAAGGCTCCGGCGGGCGGAAGCCGCGAATCTCGGCGGCTACTTGTCCCACCAGCTGCTTGTCGGCACCACTCACGACGATTTCCGTGGGGGAAGGCGTCGCAACCTGCACCCCATCAGGCACCGGATAATCGATCAGGTGCGAAAAGCCCAGGCTCAGGTTCAGGACCTTGCCCTTCGCCTGCGCACGGTAGCCGACGCCGACCAGGGTCAGCTTGCGATCAAAACCGCTCCCACAACCGATGACCATGTTGTTGACCAGGGCCCGGGTGGTCCCCGCCAAGACCCAGGATGCCTTGGTCTCGTCCACCGGATTCACCTTCAGCTCGCCCTGGTCCTGGGTGACACTGACCTTGGGGTGGACGCGCCAGGACAGATTGCCCTTGGCCCCCTTGACTTTGACGTCTTGTCCGGAAATCTCCACCGAAACCCCTTTAGGGACGGCAATGGGCGCTTTGGCTATACGTGACATCGCTCGCCTCCATACCTTATTAGGCAACATAGGCGAGGATTTCGCCGCCGTGTCCGGCCGCCCGCGCCGCCCGGTCCGACATGAGGCCCTTGGAGGTAGACACGATGGCAACCCCCAACCCCCCCATAACCTGCGGCAATTCGTCCTTACCCCGGTAGATGCGAAGCCCCGGACGGGAGACCCGCTTGAGGAGCTCGATGACCGGTTTACCCCGGTAGTATCCGAGCCTGACGACCAGCTGTGGTTTCTTGCCCTCCGACTCGACGCTTACCCCACCAAGGTAGCCTTCCTCCTCGAGCAAGTTGGCAATTGCCACCTTTTGTTTGGATGACGGCATGGCGATAGTGGCCTTGCCGCGCGCCTGCCCGTTGCGGATGCGGGTCAGCATATCCGCGATGGGATCCGACATACTCATGTGCAATTCCTCGGGTCAGACCGCCATTAGGCGCGATACCCATTGTTTAATCTATTGGTCCGCGAATGAACGCCAATGGAGCAAATGTTTTTTAAAGGATTCATTTGCATTCAGCTAGTTTTTAGCTAATCGCTCTTTCTCTTTTATTTCAGTCTATTTGCGTTAATTAGCGTTCATTTGCGGCTAAAAATTTCTTCTTCGAAATTATTGCTCTGTGTTCGATGCGCGGTTTCGGGTCGGTGCTGAACCGGCTGTCAGGCCCGTTGACGCTCTGGCGATTCTAATCAGAGAGAGTAAAGCCTCATTGACTACTTCTTCCGACGGGAATGCCTCAGCCACTTCCGGTCTCAGCAAAACAAGATTGTGAGATTCCGTATACGACTGGTAGTGCTTCCCCCGCACCCCCTTTCCGAGATCTTCGCGCTTGTACTCCGGTCTCATTTCGTCGTCAGTGGTTTCAGCCGTCTTCATAGATATTTCTCTCACGTTTGCTCATCACGCGAACGCTTATGATCCGAATGACACCCGCTGCTCCAGTATAAGATACGATGACAAATTTCCCAGTTTTGGTAATACCAAAGGCCAGGAAACGACTCTCACCGATAGAGTGATCCGGATCGTCGAACGTGAGGGCCATCGGATCACCAAAAACCGAAGCACCCTCTTGAAATGAGACCCCGTGCTTCCGTAAGTTTGACGCCGCTTTGCTTGCGTCCCACTCGAATTTCACTGTCACGTGCTCCAGCGAAGATTCCTTTATGCAAAGAAGCCCTTAATTACCAGTGAAACAACACTAGCCAGGATTGCTCCGACCATCCACTTGAGGACTCGAAGGTCGCTGTCTATACGATTAAAACGCGATTCGTAATCAGCAAGTGCTCTCGCCGCTGCTTTGGCCTTTTCGTCATCCGCACCGGCGGAAATCATATGAGAGTAGTATAAAAGCTGAACGGTTATTACCAACTGGCCTTCACCAGACCCGGCACATCTCCCCGCATGGTAGCCTCGCGCAACTTGTTGCGGCTCAGGCCGAATTTGCGGTAGACGGCATGGGGACGGCCGCTTATCCGGCAACGCCTTTGCCAGCGACAGGGGCTGGCGTCCCGCGGCAACTTCTGCAGCTTCATAAGCGCCTCCTCCAGGTCTTCACGGCTCGCGCTCCGGTCTTTGATAACGGCCTTCAAAGCCGCGCGTTTGGCCCCATACCTGGCCGCGACCTTTGCGCGTTTGACTTCCCGTGCCACCATGCTTTTTTTCGCCATATCGGGTTCTCAAGTCCTGAAGGGAAATTTGAAGGCCTCGAGCAGCGCCCGCCCCTCTTCATCGGTGGGTGCGCTCGTAGTGATGGTAATGTCCAGACCGCGCAGGACATCGATCTTGTCGTAATCGATTTCCGGGAACACGATCTGCTCTTTCATGCCTAGGCTGTAGTTTCCGCGTCCATCGAACGCCTTGGGGCTCAAGCCTCGGAAATCGCGGACACGCGGGATTGCGACGTTGATCAGCCGATCGAGAAACTCGTACATACGCTCACGCCGCAGCGTGACCTTGCAGCCGACGGCCCAACCTTCGCGGATCTTGAAGGCGGCGACCGATTTTCGCGCCTTGGTTACGATGGGCTGCTGGCCCGCGATCAAACGTAGGTCGGAGACCGCATTTTCCATGACCTTCTTGTCGGCGATGGCCTCGCCTACCCCCATGTTGAGGGTAATCTTCTCGATTCGCGGCACCTGCATGACGGTACGGTAGCCGAATTTGTCCATGAGCTTGCCGACCACTTCCTCGCGATACGCTGTCTGTAATCTGGACATGACGGCCTACCTCAGGCATCGACGACTTCGCCGTTGGACTTGAACACCCGCACCTTGCGACCATCCTCGAGGCGTTTGAAACCCACCCGATCCGGACCGTCCTTCGCCGGGTTGTAAAGCCCTACGTTCGACACATGCAGGGGCATCTCCTTATCGATGATGCCACCGGCCAGGTTGCGCTGAGGATTGGGCTTCTGATGCTTCTTGGCCATGTTGATGTTCTCGACGATGATCCGATCTTCATCGAGTACCCGCAGCACGGACCCGCGTTTCCCCTTGTCTTTTCCGGTGAGGACAACGATGTCATCACCTCGTCTGATCTTGCGCATGGGTTGATCTCTAATTACTGCTTCTAATGAAAAAATCCAGAAAACACAACAATAGGCTGCATGTGACAAAGTAGAACTACAGAACCTCCGGCGCCAACGAGACGATTTTCATGAAGTGCTCACTGCGTAGCTCCCTGGTCACCGGTCCGAAGATGCGGGTTCCGATGGGTTGCATCTGGTTGTTGAGCAGAACCGCAGCGTTGCCGTCAAAGCGGATCGCGGACCCGTCCGGACGCCGCACGCCCTTCTTGGTGCGCACTACCACCGCATTGAGGATATCGCCCTTCCTGACCTTGCCGCGCGGGATGGCATCTTTCACCGTAACCTTGATCACATCGCCGATACCGGCATAGCGTCGATGCGAGCCACCGAGCACCTTGATGCACTGTACGCGCTTGGCACCGCTGTTGTCGGCAACGCCCAGATTGGTCTGCATCTGAATCATTAATCACCCCACCTTTTCCAGAATATCCAAGACCCGCCAGGATTTTGTCTTCGAGAGCGGACGGCATTGCTCGACGGTCACCAGATCGCCCGGATTACATTCGTTGGCTTCGTCATGGGCGTGGAGCTTGGTCGAGCGGCGGATGAACTTGCCGTACAGGGGGTGTTTTACACGCCGTTCCACCACCAAGGTAATGGTCTTGTCCATGGCATTGCTGACCACGCGCCCGGTCAATCTGCGGTTCTTTTTCGCTTCCTCGCTCATTTGCCTGCCTTCAGTTCGGTCATCAGGGTCTTGACTCGGGCGATATCGCGTCGCACCACACGCACTTGCGAGGGGCGCGAGAGTTGCCCGGTCCCCTTCTGCATCCGCAGATTGAATTGCTCTCTGAGCAATTCTTCGAGCTGCGTCTGGAGTTCCCCAGCACTACTGGTTCTCAGATCGTTCGCCTTCATCACATCACCGTCCGCTGCGCAAAGGTAGTCCGGACGGGTAATTTCGCCGCCGCCAATGTAAATGCCTCGCGGGCCAGGGGCTCGGGTACGCCTTCGATCTCGTAGAGCACCTTGCCCGGTTGGACTAAGGCTACCCAGTACTCTACATTGCCCTTGCCCTTACCCATACGTACCTCCAAGGGCTTCTTGGAAACGGGCTTGTCGGGAAATACCCGGATCCACAGCTTCCCGCCGCGTTTGACCTTGCGTGTGATGGTACGACGCGCGGCCTCGATCTGACGCGCGGTCAGCCGCCCCCGCGAGACAGCCTTGATACCGTATTCGCCGAAGTTGACCCGATTGCCGGCCTGGGCCAAACCCCGGTTGCGCCCTTTGTGCTGTTTGCGGAACTTGGTTCGCTTCGGTTGCAGCATGGATCAGCCCCTTCTGGCGCGAGCGGTCTTCTTTCCGGCAACCGGCTCTTCCGCTTCTTGACCTGCAAACACTTCGCCTTTGAAGATCCACACCTTGACGCCGAGCACGCCGTAGGTCGTCTTCGCTTCGGCGAGGCCGTAATCGATGTCCGCGCGCAGGGTATGCAAGGGTACACGCCCCTCGCGATACCATTCGCTACGGGCAATTTCCGCCCCGTTCAGGCGTCCGGCAATGTTGATCCGAATCCCCTGGGCACCCAGTCGCATGGAGTTCTGCACCGCGCGTTTCATGGCCCGCCGAAACATGATGCGCCGCTCGAGCTGCCCGGCGACATTTTCCGCCACCAGGCGGGCATCGAGCTCCGGCTTGCGGATCTCCTCGATGCTGATGTGCACCGGGATACCCATCTTCTCGGATACTTGCTTACGCAGCCGGTCGATGTCTTCTCCCTTCTTGCCGATCACCACACCTGGACGCGCCGTGTAAATGGTGATATGGGCATTCTTGGCCGGACGGTCGATCTGGATGCGGCTGACGGACGCCTGCGCGAGGCGCTTCTTGAGGAAATCCCGCACTTCCAGATCCGTGTTAAGGAGATCCGCGTAGTCTTTGGAAGCGGCGTACCACTTGGAAGTCCAGTCTTTGACGATTCCCAGACGGATGCCGGTTGGATGTACTTTTTGACCCATAATGCTTAGTTCTCGGCAACAGTCACGCTGATGTGGCTGGTGCGCTTGAAAATCCGGCCCGCCTGGCCCTTGGCGCGGGCGCGGATACGCTTCATGACCGGCCCTTCGTTGACCTGGACCCTTGCCACTTTGAGCTCATCGACATCCGCACCCTCGTTATGCTCCACGTTGGCGATGGCCGATTCCAGGACCTTCCTGATGATCCCTGCCCCTTTCTTGGGGCTGAATACCAGCAGATTTACGGCCTGTTCCACCTGTAAATCACGGATCTGGTCGGCCACCAGGCGCGCCTTCTGTGCCGAGATGCGGGCGTGCTTGATGCTTGCTTCGGCCTGCATGTGCGTGTCCTCGCTTACCTTTAGGACCTATTTCTTGGCCTTGCGGTCGGCTGCGTGTCCCCGATAGGTACGGGTCAGGGCGAACTCACCGAACTTGTGCCCGATCATGTTCTCGTTGACGAGAACAGGAACGTGTTGCCGCCCGTTGTGCACCGCGATGGTCAAGCCGACCATCTCCGGCAACACCATGGAGCGGCGCGACCAGGTCTTGATAGGCCGCTTACTGTTCTGGGCAACCGCTTCTTCCACCTTCTTCATCAGGTGGTGATCGACAAAGGGTCCCTTGCGGATGGAACGTGCCACTTGCTCAACCTCAATCAAATTAAACGCGCTTTCCGCGCTCCTCGTATTCCTCTCCTCCAGGCCCTCCTCCCCCTGGAAGAAGGCGGGGTGAGGGCTATTTCTTACCGCGACGACGCACGATCATCACATCGGTCCGCTTATTGTTGCGGGTCTTGTGGCCCTTGGTGGGGACCCCCCAAGGCGTAACCGGATGGCGTCCACCCGAGGTCCGGCCCTCGCCGCCACCATGGGGATGATCGACCGGATTCATGACCACCCCGCGGACGGTGGGACGCTCCCCGCGCCAACGCTTGGCGCCCGCCTTGCCCAGCTTGCGTAGGCTGTGCTCGGCATTACCGACCTCGCCGACCACCGCGCGGCACTCGGCAAAGATCTTACGCATCTCCCCGGAACGCATGCGCAACGTGGCATGTCGACCTTCACGGGCGATGAGCTGGGCGGAACTGCCGGCCGCCCGGGCGAGCTGCGCGCCTTTACCCGGACGCATCTCGATACAGTGCACCAGGGTACCCAAGGGGATGTTGCGCAACGGCAAGCAATTGCCCGCGCTGATGGGTACATCCTCTCCCGCCTGTACCCGATCGCCGCGCTTGAGACCCTTAGGCGCTATGATGTAGGCGCGCTCTCCATCCAGATACTTGAGCAGGGCCAGGTTGGCGCTGCGATTCGGGTCATACTCGATTCGCTCGACAACGGCGGGGACGCCTTCCTTGTTACGCTTGAAGTCGACGATTCGATAGCGTCGCTTGTGTGCCCCGCCGCGATGGCGCACGGTGATGCGACCCTTGTTGTTACGCCCGCCGGACCGGTGCTTTTTCTCCAGCAGCGGACCGAACGGCGCCCCCTTGTGGAGCTCCGGCGTCACCACCTTGACTACAAAGCGCCGCCCCGGAGAGGTCGGATTTGTCTTTACGATTGCCATTTTGGTTTTTCTTTATAACTAATCTAATATCAATATTTCGGTTTTTCACTCAACCGATCAGTTCGAAATTCGCCGTCAGCAATGAACGCAGCTCGCGCTGGTAGAGGTGGATTGCTTCGAGTTGCTTGAACAGGGCGATGGTCGAGTCGGCGTTGATGGTGTCGTCGAAGCGGCCCACCGGCTCCAGGCGCTCCAGGTCGATGGCGCCGTTGATGTTGACGCGCCGCCGCCCGGTGTTGGTGGGGATTTCCTGCTCTTCCCCGCGCTTGATCCAGCCGCCGGCCAGCACCGGATTGTGCTGCGGATGGGTCGCGTCCATGAAATAAATCGGATCGTCCTTGCCCTTGTTCTTCTCGATCTCGTCGTACGCTTCGAGGAACCGTTCTTGCGCTTCCCGATCCGCCTTGCCGGGAATCAGCCGGGGCTTCTTGTACACGTAGCCCAGCCGA
>Ga0209255_1000060_pt1 | contig 18608 bp, 15 predicted proteins | sample WorMetvaBAHAMAS2_FD_187394 | JGI IMG/M metagenome (GOLD analysis project Ga0209255, IMG submission 187394) | Marine gutless worms symbiont microbial communities from Max Planck institute for Marine Microbiology, Germany - Olavius vacuus... | ecosystem: Host-associated > Annelida > Digestive...
CGCTCGCTGCGTTGCTGTCGCTCGCTGCCGTTCGCTAAATCGAGGGATGGGATGATCTGGCGCGGATTATCGTAGTAGCTTTTGAGCAGAGCCATGAGCTTTGTGAGCACAAGGGGAATTCCACCCTGTACGCCTGCGTCGAGAGTCAGAACGAGCGTTGATGGGAGAGTGCGCAACGCGCCCTTAGCGCCGCGAGCCATGGCGGCAGTCAGAGCATGGCCTCTGAGCCACAAAGAGGCGTTCTAAGCTGTCCTCTCGGAGCACCCCAAGCTTTTCCCACGGCCCAAGGAAAGCCTCTACAGGCTTGCGTGGCTAGCGCATCGATGCCTGGATTCTGTCAGGCAAAGCCCGGAGCCGCTGTACCGCCAGGGCCGTTTGCCGTCTTGGTGTTTTGGTAAAGAAGTCTGACGGGCTACGGGCTTTGCCGTCGGCAGGGAACACAAGCAAAATCTTGCCTTTCAATTCGGCATTCTCGGTCGCGCCGGTTCGCGTGTCCCACATATCCAAGAATTGCCACCGGCTGTAGGTTCGGTTCCCCAGTGAGGGATCGGCGAGCCAGACGGTCGATCCATCGATTCCTCGAAGCACAGAGAAATGCTCAGTCTTGCGGTGCTCCAGGTACACGATCCCCGGCATCTTGAGTCTAGCTAACTGCTCGCAGCTGGCGGAAATCCTAACGGCTCGAAAACCGAACTGCGATAAAGCACGCCGCATATCCTCGAACGAAGCCATAAGGTCGCCAGTATCCATGGCCCGCAACAGGTCTTGCTCGGTGACGGCCTGTCCGTAGTACCCGTTCAACAAAGTGGCAAGCGATGCCGCGCCGCACGAATGATCCAGGTCTTGCTTTACTACCCCTTCGTCACGTAGCGCCTTCCAGCTTTTGACCTTGATTTCCCCGGAGAGAGAAGGGCCACGGAGATATGCGCGCCCATCTTCTGCGTGTGTGCTAGACAAGATCGAGCACAATAGAACGCCGCAGATCACGTGCAGGAATGGCCGGATTGCCTTGTTCATTGCTCATCTCTGAACCCTTGCTGTGATCTCGAATGGTCTGGACAGTTGTCAACTTCACAACACGAGGTATAGCTTCTGTTACAGTCTTTTGCGCATTTCTCATATTCTTCGTAGCAAACGTTATGGCACCCGACCAATGTAATTGAGAGCACGGACGCCAGCGCGAGATAAGTTTTGTTATTCATCTTGTCGCCATTCTCGTATATTGGGATATACCGGTATAGGTCCGTTGCGTACACACGGGAGAGGGAGGCTCCGTGTTACCCGTTCCCCTCTAAAAATTAAGCACGCATGGTGCGTATGTATCAAACAGAAAGTTCGCAAAGTCCCTAGACCACGTCGCCGTTAAGGCCGCAAACCCAAAAAACAGTATCCCCGATAGCATCGCTTTCGGAAAACTTCGTAAAGAGGACTCATTGAATGGTAAACGGTCATAATCAAAACGGAAAAATTTCGGGACAATAAACCCGAAATAGATAGCCCCCGCAACAGCAAAGAAAAAGGACGAAAAACTAAACCTTAGCCTTTCAACAGAAATATCTGCTCCTAATTGATACATTGTTATGTCGGCGGCAAAAAATAAGAATACGGCTGATGTTAAGATTGCAATAGCACGGCGCATCTCGGCTTTATTAGAATATCCCTCCTGCGCTTTCGCTCTCGTTCGCCACACAGAAAATCCCACTAAAAACACAAGAAACGTAACAATAAAAATAGAAGTCAACACGACCGGATATAAGTGATGTATATAAAAGTATGGTTTCCATTTCTCGGCCTCGGTATGTATTATTCGGCTTGCAACGAAAGGAATAGTCCGCTGTTAAACCAAGGCTGTAGCCTATAGCTGGATGTGCAGAGACAAGCCCAATTAGACTATAGGCCATTAACTGTGCAGACGACAGATGATATAGTGTTTTAATATCACCGTAATTGCCTCTGTTATATACATCAACCCCCGTTTTGAGCCAGCCATAGGATGCCCCCCAAAAGAGACGTCCTAACCAAGCGATTTTAAACGGCCAAACCGCCCCTTTAGTTTCTCTCATTTCCTTCTCGGAGAGCAACGCCAGTTCCATAGGCTCTCCGTCGTTCTCGAACGCCACACGCATATCACGCTCGAAATCGGACATCGACCTATCGGCGGATGCCTGGGTTGCCAAAGCCAGTGCCACTGTGCCAGCAAGCGGGGCTAGTCTCAAGGATTGTTTCATTTCAAATCTCCTAGTTAGTCATGCGTGTTGGGTTCACAGGCGATCAAAAGCTATGCAACCAATCGAACCGTAGGTTCGTGCCTTGGTTGCCCGACAGGTTCGCGGAAAGGGTCACATTGATAATGTCATCATTGGGGAACCTGTAATCCACCCCGAAGACAAAATCGGTATTGGTGGTCCGAAACTGACGGGAGACGATCTCGACCTCTTCGGGATCGGTGTTTTCCCCCTGTTGCTGTAAAACTGTTCTTTTGGCGTGTCTGGACCACTTGTTCGACCAGTTCACCCCGGCGCTGAATGTCACGCTGTCGTTAACAGCAAAGGCAACTGACGGGCTTAAAGCAAAGGTGTTGCCTGGGTCGTTGGTCACTCCGCCATCCTTGCGTGGCAGATTGAGGCCGTAGTACCCCGAAAGCACGAAAACGACCGGATCAATCGATTTGTACGTGGTCAATCCGGCACCCCAGGACTTGAGCGCATAGGTGCTATCGATGCCTTGTTCGAGCAAGGCACCCTCGGCAAATCCGATCAGCGCCGGAGTCTCGGTGTCTTTTTTGAACTGGTAGCTTGCCCCGGCCCAGGTGTTCAGAAAGCGGGTGTCCGCCGTCGAGCCACCGGACGTGCGGACGCTGCTATATTGGCCGCTGCTTCGAGCGTAAATCTCTGTTTTACCCGTGAGGCCATAGCGTAAGGAGGCGGTGCCGACCACGGCATCGTTGTTGAAAAGCCCCGGCATCGCGCGATTACCGTATGCCAGCGATAGGTTCAGTTTCAGCTTCCCCTTGTCGGTCAGCAGGCTCTCCACCGACAAGGGGAGGTCGGCGTGCGCTGCCGAGCCAAGCGAGCAGAGCATCCCGGCAAGCATGAGCCGGGAGCCGCAACGCTTGGGCTTCAAGTGCTCGGCAGATCGGGCGGGAAGATTCCAGCGGGTATGCAGGATCGGTACGGGGCAGGTAAGATTGGCGGCAGCCATGGCCAAACCTCGCGATCAGGTTTGGTTGTGGTTAGGCTCAAGGCGCGTTTTCCGGACGCGCCTTGGACCGTCTATTCTTTACGATAGGGTGTTTTGGGCCACTTACAACCCGTTAATCGCGCATCGGTGTATGTTGCGCGAGGAATGGATAACGCTCAGTAGGTCCGAGCGAGACGGGCACAGTGGAGATATAATCGGCGGCAGCCATGGCCTAACCTCGTCATCAGGTTGGTTATGGTTAGGGCCTTGATGCGTGTGTGAAACGCTTCAAGGCCCGATTCGTATCGGACCAGATATGGCCTAACCTCGTCATCCGGTTGGTCGGGGACCTTGGCGCGCGTGTGAAACGCGCCCAGGTCAGACTGTCTGTTGAGCAGGCTATCCAATTAACCCCATTGCGTCAATTGCTTTCAACGCAGGGGCCGTCGTCCTCCAGCCGACCGGAAAACCCAGAACCGCTGTTGCGGTCCGCTCGACCTCTTAATCTCCCTTCATCGAGGTTATCGGTACAGGGTTGGCGCGGAATCCCAAGTTGCCGCGCCACGGCCCTTTTCGACAACCGCCTTGGCTTAGAAGCGCGCGGGCAGCACTCAAAATTTTTCGTGGGACACCATTCTTGCGGGCTGACTAGAGGCCAGCCTGCACACGCTCCCGGATCACCGCCCGCTCAAACTCCACCAGTGCCCCGAAAATGTGGACGGTGAACTTGCTGGCCCTACCGATGGCTAGGAAGTTCCCTGTCGGCTTTCCTTGATGTCTCCAACAGGAAAACTAGGGTAGTCGGGGTAGAGAGCCGTTGAATGCGCCGATTTACAGGCCATCGGGGGGGGTGATACTGAGAAATTTAGAGTGTACTCTAATTTTCTATGAGTACCGGAGTCTACATCCGAATTTCCTCCCACACGCAAACGAGCGATAGCCAACGAACCGAGATTCAACGTTGGTTGGATGCGCACGGTTACCAACCGGACAGCGTGCACTGGTTTGAGGATATTGAGAGCGGCGTTTCAATGAACCGGAAACGCCTCGATGCGCTGCATCAGGCGATCTTCACGGGCGAGATCAAAACCGTCGTGGTGTGGAAGCTAGACCGGCTGGCACGCTCCATGCGTGAAGGCATCAATACACTTTCCAGATGGTGCGAGGCTGGCGCGCGGGTGGTTTCCATCACGCAACAACTCGACCTGTCAGGTCCAGTTGGCCGTCTGGTGGCAGGCGTGCTCTTTGGGATTGCCGAGATCGAGCGTGAGCACATTCGGGAACGCCAGACGGCAGGAATTGCTGCGGCAAAACAGCGAGGTGTCTACATAGGGAGGAAAAAGGGCGCAACGAAGGTACCCACAGGCCCGGAACAGGCCCAGGCGCTCCGTGCGCGGGGACTGAAAAACCGCGAAATCGCAGCCATTCTAAAGGTGACGGAACGCACGGTCGGAAATTATCTGAACGCCAACCGGCACTAACTCTTACAGTTTTAGAGCGGCTGTGCACCCACCAAAGACCGAAGCGGAAGCCGCGCCCAAGAGCCACCGCCAGGAGGCCAGGGGAATACAGCCGAAGGACGCTTCCGGCCCACAAGAGACCGCCACAGGGCCTCCCTAGTGCCGCACGGCGGTAGTGCTGGTTCTTTTTGTTGCCTGCCCCGCGCTGAGCCTAGAGACCGCCTGCGGGCCTCGTGTAGTCGCAACCATCAAGCCTTCCGGGCACGCCGCCGAGCAACCTTGGCAGCCTTACGCTTGCTCTTTCGAGCAGCCCTGGTCTTTTCAGAGCTACCCGGCGGCAGCCACGCGATGAGAGCATCAAGATTCAACCGAATCTCGTAATCCTCCCAAGCCGGGTCAGTCGGCACAGGCTGCGTTTCGTTCATGAGCCTATAACCAAGCGCTGAGTTCTTCACCGCTCACTTCACAGGCGAACCTGGCGTGTCCCGCCCTTAACACAGTCACTAATCCATCGGCATCCATAAACTGCCTAAATCGAGCGGCACCGCATCGAACGGTGGGATGGCGGCTTGAGCGGTACCGGTGTAACGGCCAACCGCCACCCATTCACCATCCTGGAGCCGATAGGCTTCCACGACATGCTCAATCGGCTCGACCAACCAGAGATATGACACACCATGCCGCGCATATAGCGGCATCTTGATTTCCCGGTCGATGCTCCGGGTGGATGGCGACAGGATCTCGCAGACCCAATCCGGCACCAGTTCGATTTTATGGCCGGTTGGGAACTTCAGCTTGCGTTCCCGCCGCCATCCGGCCAGGTCCGGTACGGTCACATCGACGTCCAGCGCGAAGTGTACCTCCGGCTCGGAAAGTATCACCCATCCACCGGGGCCACCCGCCCCACGATGAAACGGCTTGAACAACTCGCCGCTAACCGTCGAGTGCGCATACACATGCGGTAAAGCCGGACGCGGCTGCGCATGCAGCTGTCCATCGAACAGTTCGCCGATGGCGCGTGCAGGTAAGTTTTCCAAATCCCTGTAAGCCGCGGTGCTCATTTTGCCCACTTCGACTCATCTGGACGCGGCTTCGCACTCTCAAAGCAGATCTGTACCGTCGGTACGGGATGATCCTCGTCGCCGGCTACCTGCTGCGACGGAAGCATCTTTCCAAGGAGGCCGGTAAATGCCACTGGCTGTGTCTCGGCAACATGCTCAAGGTAAGCCACCAGCTTTCCATCCGGATGCCTCGGTTTTAGTTTCTCGCCAACATTCTCGGTTGCCAGAAGAATTGCTCTTTGCAAGATACGCGACGTTTTGCTCAATGTGCCTTTTTTCTTCCCACCTCTAGTCATAGGTTATCTCCCATGCAAATTAATCTGAACCGAGGGCTGAACCGAGTCTGGGCATTCACCACTAATTTCCAACGGCAATAGACGCGCCAGTAACTGAATGAACACCGCCGGATGTTGCAAAGCAATGTCCTCCAAAAAAGATACCAAGCCGTCGAACGGATGATTCGAATGGTTTTTCCTTCCAACATGTTCCGCCGCCAGCAATATCGCTTCTTTTACTGCGCGTGGAATCTTATTAGGCACGCCTTTTTTTCGGCCAACATATTCTGTCACGAATTGGCTTTCCTGGGACAGAAATTGATTCATTTCGTTATTCGCTAATTATGGATTGAAAGCATCCTACTTTGAGAAAACTGCCCGTCAGCCGACCGTGGCACGGCTTCCATGAAGCCGTGCTTATCATAGGCATGCAGACCGAGTCAAATTAAAAATATTTTAGCAAGGAACAAATTTATATATTAACGAAGTGTTTCTTATTGGAACAACTTTATAGTTTTTAACCACAGAACTTCAGTGTTTGCTAATACTGATCGGGCCAATTGCGTCATTGCGTCACCTTGCGTCACCTTGCGTCACCTAACGAAACCTGGTGAATGCAAATGCACCGGCTTGGACCCAACCGTCGAAATGAAATCTCGACACCAACTCGCCGCAACGGCGATGAAATGCGCTTCAAAGACCGGGACAACACCTGAGCATTCATTGGCCACCGCTTGCTTTTAACGACGCGCTCCTCGGTAATCTGCTCCAGCGCCAACAACAAATCCGACGCTGTGCCTTCCCATGGTTGAGAATTCACTAGAAGGCGGATGCTATTGGCTACCAAATCGCTATCGATCACATCCTCCATGGCTTCCTGGCGATTTTCCGAATAGACGGACAGGAATGTACCTTCCGGCCAGAAGACCGTCTCACAGGCAGCGGCCCATTGCGCGAAATCGGCCATCCGCAGTTTGTGTGACAGCCGGACTTCCTGCAAGCGACTCAGTCCCACGACCATAGCGTCGAGTAACGCGCCAAGAATGCGCGGACGTTGTTTCTCGAAACAGGCCCACAATTCCGATTCGAGCCGGCGGTCTTCCTCCGCGACCGGCTTCAATGTGAGGTACACGGCACGGTCGGCCAGGTCGGAACGGACCACAACATTTTCGATGCCATTGAGGACGATGGGACGGCTGGCGTGCAGCAGGAACTCTTCTTGGTTGGAGTACAGTTGGCGAGTTCCAAAGCCGCCGCCGGTAGCCAACTGACACAACAGGTCCGAAGCCACATTCGACAAAGAAGATAGATTGTCGAAAGCCAATAAATGATTATGGTGCGCAACCAAAAAGAGGTCCGCATCGGTAGCAGGAAAGACGCGCGTTGGAATATGGCTGGGATCGGTGAGCGAGCGCAGAATCCTCACCGCCGTCGATTTCGCCGAGCCTTGCTCCCCGGAAAGCACCAACACGGGATAGGGACTGAAAAACCGCGAAATCGCAGCCATTCTAAAGGTGACGGAACGCACGGTCGGAAATTATCTGAACGCCAACCGGCACTAACTCTTATAGTTTTTGAGAGAATGCACCACCCCACCGACCCTATCAACCTTTCCGTGTGTGCCTCCTCGCAATCCTGGCCGCCTTCCGCCTGCGTTTCCGGTCAGCCCTGGCCTTCTCAGAACTAATCCGTACCCCGAGAGAGAACAGCGTCGGCGAGATGAATAGCGGCAACCCGTCCTGCTGGCTCTCCCTTAACAGCAACTCGGAAGAGACCGCTTGCATATCATGCATAAGCACATAACCAAATGCTAGTCCAGGCATGGACAACATGGGCACCAGACGCTCTGGGAGGGTAAGGATGCCGAGAAGCCCCTATAAGAGGCTCAGGGGCCGCGGAGGCAGCGGCTATCCCTCCCCATTGCATCTGCGTCGCAATCCGCTGCCAAGAGTTCTCCGGGCGCAGGAGCGCCCATTTTTCGCTTTTTTTCCTAATTTTATATCGTGATTTTTTGGCGTTTTTTCTCTCTCTGTGTCCACAAATTACTTCACACTTTCTTGTCCGGGCCCATATTGAATCGACTCGCGTTCAATATTTCGGAAAACCAAATATTGAAATAATCCTTTAGTAACAACAAGTTACACCTTTTTCTCTTTTTTCTCTTTTTGCGACATTTCCTAGTCGGGCGTGAATCTGACGATAGGTTATTTCGTGGCATGGACCGCTTGTCCAGCAACGATCGAGATATTGCCAACCGCTTTATCCAATCGCTTTTGGATAGACAGAAGGCCCGCGATAAAGAGAAGCCAGAAGGGTGAGCGTCAATCCATGTGAGGGTTTCGTGCGCCAAGGGGAGCAAACTGCAAAGAAATATGGGTTTACGTCCCTTCCTGTTGATGTTTTCCGGTTGGCTCGTGACCTTGAAATCAGTGTCGAAGCCATGCCTCCTTCCCCTGATATTCCCCTTCCTTTAGGAGTGTTGGAGGCACAAGAAAACAATAAGTTTGCCATAATCTATAACGTCAGCTTTGATAAGGTCGGAATTGAGAGATTCAGTATTGCCCATGAGCTAAGCCATTACTTCTTGCCTGGACACATTGATACTGTGTTTGCCGATGGCAAATATCACGAATCCCGTGCTGGGTTTGTCTCTAATGATAAGTACGAGAGGGAGGCAGATTGTTTCGCGGCAGGTCTCCTTATGCCGAGTAGACTTTTCAAGAACGCTATGCGCACTGCTGGCGAGGGTCTAGTTGCTATAGGGAGACTTGCTGATCGCTGCCAAACATCATTACTTGCAACAGCTATTCGCTTTGTCCAGCTTAACGACGCCCCAATAGCGATAGTGGTAAGCACCAAGGATCGAATCGATTACTGCTTTATGTCCGAAGAACTAAGAAATCTGGACGGAATTGATTGGATTCGTAAGAACTATCCTCTTCCTAAAAATACGGCTACATTCGCTTTTAACCAGGATGCTGACCGGATTAGGTCTTCTGATCGAGCGGATGGTTTTTCAGACTTACAGGATTGGTTCGGCGGTCGCCGTAGCTCAGAAATTAAGGAGGAAGTTATTGGCCTTGGTCGTTACGGGAAAACCTTGACAGTATTAACTGCTACTGATCCTTCTGATTTAGAGGAAATAGAGGAGGAGGATAGGTTGGTTGAATCCTGGAAAGCGAGGTTTTGATAACCGGGGTTACATACGCTGCGCGCCATTTTCCCCAATCCAAGCCGAAAGCGCCGACCTTGACCGCAAGGCCTCCGGCAGGATCTCGATCTTCTTCCGCTCAGAGATTGCCCTGGCACACTCCACCTGCTTCTCCGTCCCGGTCGGCAAGCGCCGACATTGCCATAGTGAGCTTTTCCCACGTCATCTTGCGTGGTCTCCCACCCAAGCGGCCTCGCGCGCGTGCGGCTGCAAGTCCGGTAGGTATACTAATAGTTACCTCGTACTAACTGTGGATAATCGACCTTTCCCTCAACAAACGAGCAGCCAGTTAGTCCAGTGGATTCGGTCTACAAGAAGGAAGCTATTGTAGGACTAGTCAAGGATAGAGTTTGGCGCTCAGAAGGGGGGCCACGTCGATCTAACAGCACCCATACTTGATCTTCCTACGTCGCTATAGACTCCGGCATCCCTACCTGCGCGCACCAATTCACAACACCGCACCTTCGGTCTCAGCCGCAATCCACGTAAGAAAGTCAGGATTTCCCTGGACAATCGGTAGGACCACGATGCCGGGCACGTCGTAGCTGTGCAGCGCCTTTATACGCTCCATCAGCGTCGGTACTAGATCAGACCGTGTCTTTGCGATTAGCACTACCTCCTCCGCCTCTTCGACTGCGCCCCGCCACCAGTAAATTGATGCCATGCCGTCCACCACATTGGCGCAAGCGATGAGGCGCTCCTCGACCAGCACGCGGCCAATATGCCGTGCCTCTATAGCATCACCGCAGGCCACGTAAACAAAACGGGTGTCAGCGTTACTCATGAATAAGGATCACGCGATCTGGATTCCGTGTACGGTAAGAGAATCCCGGATAGCAATATGTAAAATGATACAGAGTTTACTTTACGAGCATGGTGCTACCTAGATCGAGATACACAAAATTCACATGTTTTTTATCGCCAAGAAGGGTAGCGAGGTCTTGCATGTATTCAGCTAGACGCTACATCGATATGGTGGCCGGTGTATAGGCGTCGATCTTGATATTTGTATTCGTGCATCTGGGCCATGGTGTTTCCACACTCGCTTACGAATCATTGTTTACATTGTAGGTTCCAAATTTGAGTGCCTCAGCGTTCAGCTACGCTAGGATTTGCTGGGGCTTGGGACCGAAGGGCAGGCCAAGTTGCATCTATTCTTCGGTCTTTGGCTTTAGTTTTTAGGCAGTCTCTTAATATAGCTTCGTAATTCCGGCCACAATTGCGGGCAACGTGTCTGCACGTCCTGCTTGGTAATTAGGGACATATCCGCATAGTCAAATCCTGGGGAAACGGCCTCACTAATTATACCGAATTCACCCGTTTCCAAGATAGCCGCTTTCCAACAACCGCCCTTAACCAATAGTTGCAATTGTTCACCGGTAATTGGCTTATTGCCAAGCCGCACCCGTTCCAATCGACAATCGGGGTGCACAATCAAATAAGTTAGTGATGAACCAGTATGAAAATAGTGCATAATATCAGCATGATTCATATGCAAATAATCCGTTGGGCTCTCACGGTCCAACATATAAAAAATTGAAGTCATCAGATAACGCGGGGTTGTCGCGTAAGGAATGGCTTCATGCATAGAATCAGATTGATAAGTTTGACGAAAATAGCCGCCTTCCACATGCGGTTCTAGTTGTAGTTGTGTTATCCATTGGCTCTTATTCACAATAAACCTCAAGTTCAAGTGGTAAACTGATATTCTTCCCTGCCTAAGGTAACTAATGGCTATCCCCAACCACTATGGTTGCTTGCTCGGTTCCTAGACAAATCCGACCCTGACCCCAACGCCAAGTTTGAAACATCCTATGTTCTCGTTCCGGCAGATTAGCTCACAGCGGACGCCGCCAGCCTTGGTACCAGGATTATAGGCGTCGGGGTCAGGGTCGGATTTATGGTCTGTAAAAACGATCGTTTATCTAACATCCTGACCAGCCAACCGCGTGCTGGACGGATCAAGAATCTCAAACAGCTAGTAAGCGCAGGGATGCGCGCGCAGGCAGGGATGCCGAAGCCTATAGGGACGTAGGAAAACGGGGCGTGGAGGCCACAGGCCGGTACGTCCCGCTTGCCTGGCCTCTAGCCTCCCGCGCACCCTCCTCGAGGTCGAGAAGGGTCAGATCAAGGCATCCGAACTGGCGATGGCGGTCTACGCGATCTTGCGGGCCGAGGCCCAGGAATTTCTCAGTCCGGCAGCTACGGCTGAAATGGAATTGGCGCTCGACGAAATCCAAGCATCGGTGCACTAGCTACGGAGAGGTCCGTAGAGGCCTTCCTTGGCCGTGTGGCAAAAATAGGGTGCCCCGAGAAAACGGCTTAGAACGCCTCTCTGTGGCTCAGAGGCCATACCCTGGCTGCCGTCATAGCGCGCAGCGCCGAGGGTAAGTTAGAAACGGCTGCAGATTACACATGGGCGTGTACCGTGGTAGTCTGACAGACTACTGTCATCACCCATTACCGGGAAGGGATGCCTGGAACCGAAATACTCGCTGATTTCGAGGCATAAACGAGAAACCCGCGCTTGGCTCTTATCCCAGGCGCGGGCAAATTAACCGTAACAGTATGTGGCAGCAACGGTCGATGAAAATCCTACCTGCCCAAAACCCCTGTTGCAAGGTCTTAATCACGGGGACTTGGGAAGTGACGACTGCCCGCTCCCCGCTCGCTAAGCAGGGGACCACACGTGGGCAGGCCCTACGCACCGCGTGAAAACCTAGGCGGCAACTTCTGCGGGCACGATCCGCAGAATCCCAGGCTCACGCTGGAAAAGCCAGCCAAGACCGGCAAGGGTGGCATTCCCTTTGTACTCACTCGGCTTATGGCTTTGCTCAAGAGCTACTACGATAAGCCGCGCCAGATCATCCCTTCCCTGGACCTAGCCAACGGCAGCAACCGTCAGCAACGCAGCGAGCGTCGGGAAGCCTGCCTGCTCTTGCTGATGGCCTCGCTCAAGTACACGGACCTGGCCAGCCTGCGGGTCGGCATCCCCACCCCGGATGGGTTCTTGAGCCTTACCGTGGACTATATCGGCAAGCAAACCGGCATGAACTTGAAGCGCGCAGAGCGCGCTCTGGGCGATTTGAAAGCCGCTGGCCTAGTGACCATTACCCAACCCCGCAAACGCCTTCCTGATGGCTCCTGGAAAGGACTGGCAGCCGTCAAGGCCGTATCCCGCCACCTGTTCTCCCTGTTCGGCCTGGGAGGTATGCTGAAACGCGAACGCACCAAAGCCAGCAAGCGGCTAGCGAAAAAGTCCAAGAACCAAGAGACCACCGGTCAACCCAAAATGATATTGGCCCTGAAAGCCTTGACCGGAAAGCTGAGCAACAAACCGAACCGTAAGCCGAAAGGCGACCTGGAATACCGCCGACGACGAGACGTCAAGGCGTTGGAACTCAAACAAGCCCACCCGCACTGGACCCGAGATCGGCTCATCGAGGAAGCCGAACGGATGCTCCTTACCCCAGATCCGTGCCACGGCTGAAAACGCCGCCGGTCAGGGGCCAAAAACACCTCTCCGCATCGACCCTCCGCACGGAATCAAGCCCACGCACCGCCGGATTTTGACCCAGCGCCGGGCTGCTTACTTCAGAGCGAAAATTAAGTGTCGGTAAGTCCTCGGTTAAGTGGCAAGCATTAATCAGAAAACAATAATCAGTTCTAGGAAGGGGTAGCCCAAGAGGCCCGCAGAAGCAGCAAGGAAACAACACAGAAAGCCGTCGGTAGCCACCAGCACCGCTCAAGCCATCAGATCGGTCAGAGGATTAGTTCAACAGGAAAAAGGCGTTTGGGGCTCTTGCAAGGGGTAAGGTAAGCAACCAGGATTGATTGAACATGGCCGGCCAGGGGTTTCCAGATCCCGTCCCCCTACGATCCCTGTAGCCTTCGGCATCCCTGCCTGCGCGCGCATCCCTGCGCTTGCAGGACCGACCTGAGTCCACCACCCACGAAAGGGTGAACCCATACCCTGTTGCATCCATGAACAAGACAACTTTCAGCGGTCTACTCCATGAATTAGCGGCAGCCCCGCGCACCAGCCACGATAAAGGCATCCAGTTCGAGCGCCTGATGAAGCGCTATCTCACGGTAGACCCGCAATATGGGAACCGCCTCGCCGAGATATGGCTATGGCCGGAGTGGCCGGACCGTTGGGGACCGGACGTCGGTATCGACCTGGTGGCACAGGAACACGGCAGCGGCGATTACTGGGCCGTCCAATGCAAGTTCTACGACCCAGCGCATGCGCTCCAAAAATCCGACATCGACTCCTTTTTCACCGCTTCCGGCAGGCGCTTCGAGACAGCGGGTGGAGAACGTGGCTTCAGTCAACGTCTCATCGTTGCCACCACCGACAAATGGAGCAAACACGCCGAGCAGGCGCTGGAGAACCAGACTATCCCGGTCACGCGATTGTGGTTCAAGGATTTGGCCGCCAGCCCAGTCGATTGGAGCCAGTTCAGCCTGGCCAAGATCGAGGACATGCGGCTCCAGGGCAAGAAAGCACTGCGCCCCCATCAGGAAGAAGCCATCGCCGACATCCTCGAGGGCTTCAAGGCAAGCGACCGGGGCAAACTCATCATGGCCTGCGGTACCGGCAAGACCTTGGCGGCGCTACGGCTCATGGAACAGCTCACCGGGACGAACGGGCGGGTACTGTTCCTTGCCCCCTCGATTGCGTTGGTCGCCCAAGCGCTGCGTGAATGGACGGCCCAAGCCACACAGCCGATCCGGGCCTTTGCCATCTGTTCGGATACCAAGGTCGGCAGGAACGCGGAAGACATCCACACCCACGATTTGGCTTATCCCGCAACCACCGATGCCACAAAGCTCGTGGCCGCGGCCAACGCCTTGGCCAAGGACCGCCGCACTGTGGTCTTTTCACCTATCAGTCAATCCAGGTGTTAGCGGAGGCGCAGCAACAGGGCTTTGGAGGATTCGACCTCATCATTTGCGACGAGGCCCACCGCACCACCGGACTGACCCGGCAGGATGAAGACCCTTCGGAGTTCGTCAAGGTCCATCACAACCGGATCATCGCGGGCCAGAAACGCCTCTACATGACGGCAACCCCGCGCATCTATGCCGAGCAGTCGAAAACCAAGGCCAGCGAAAAAAAGGCAGCTTTGTTCTCCATGGACGACGAAGCGACCTTCGGCCACGAGTTCTACCGCCTGGGATTCGGCAAGGCCGTGGAGTTGGATTTACTCGCCGAGTACAAGGTCCTGATCGTGGCCGTCAGGGAAGACGAGATGGCCAAGCTCGCCAACAACTTCAACCACGCCTACAAGCTCACCGACAAGCAGGCCATCGATATCCGGTTTGCCAGCAAGATCGTGGGTAGTTGGAAAGGGCTGTCCAAGCGTGGGCTGGTAATGGTGGAAGAAAACGGCCAGGAAACAACCTACTCCGGGGACACCTCACCCATGCGCCGCGCCCTGGCTTTCTCCAAATCCATCAAGGATTCCAAACAGACGACCGAGAGCTTTGCCGAACTGGTCAAGTTGTATCAACCGCCATACGAGGCAGACACGCCGGATGGCATGGCAGAGGTCGCAATCGACCATGTGGACGGCACCATGAATGCGCTGGTGCGCCAAAATGCCCTGGATTGGCTCAAGGCCGATCTGGACGCGGGCGAATGTCGCGTTCTCTCGAATGCCCGTTGCCTTTCCGAAGGCATCGATGTGCCAGCATTGGATGCCGTGATGTTTTTCGACACCCGCGAATCCGTCGTGGACATCGTGCAGTCCGTCGGCCGCGTCATGCGCAAAGCTAAAGGCAAGCAATACGGCTACATTATCCTGCCCGTCGGTATACCTTCCGGGAAGATCAAGGATTACAACCGCTACATCGACAGCGACCCGCGGTTCAAAGGCATCTGGAAGGTCATCAAGGCCCTGCGCGCCCACGATGAAAGCCTGGTCGATGAAGCCGAGTTCCGCCGCAAGATCAAGGTCATCGGCGACCCTGATGGTCCTGACAGAACCGGCAGGGAGAGCGAACAGGAAAACTTGCCGCTCAATTCTCCCAAGTTGCCCCTGGATGCTCTCAACGAGGCTGTCTATGCCGTTACCCCCAAGAAACTCGGTGATCGTGAATACTGGAGCGAATGGGCCAAAAGTATCGGCCAAGTCGCTGAACGCCTAACCGCCCGTATCGAGGCGCTGATCGACAGCAGCCCGCAGCTTGCCGAAGACTTCGCCCGCTTCCTCAAAGGCTTGCAAGACTCGCTCAACCCCGCCGTCAGCCGCGACGATGTGGTGGAAATGCTCGCGCAGCACATCCTCACTCTTCCGGTCTTCCAGGCTCTCTTTGCCGACACCGGCTTCCTGGACAGCAACGCCGTCGGCAAGGCCCTGCAAACTATCGTAGACCAGCTCGACATGGTGGCTGTGGACAGCGAAACCGAGGGCCTGACAGCGTTCTATGAAAATGTCCGCGAACGCATCGGCCTCGCCAAAAGCGACAAATCCAAGCAGGACCTCATCCGTAACCTCTACGACACCTTTTTCCATAGCGCCTTTCCGCGCATGGCCGAACGCCTGGGGATCGTCTATACGCCCGTCCAGGTCGTCGATTTCATCCTCAAAAGCGCCGATGCTGCATTACGCAAGCATTTCGACCAGCATCTCGCCAGCCGCGACGTGCAGATACTCGACCCCTTTGCTGGCACCGGCACCTTTCTGGTGCGGCTAATCCAGTCCGGCCTCATCGAGGCCAAGGCTTTGCGTCATAAATTCGGTCACGAACTGTACGCCAACGAGCTGGTCTTGCTGGCCTACTACATCGCCAGCGTCAATATCGAGACCGCCTACCACGCCGCCACCGGCGAATACCGGCCCTTCGGCGGCATGGTTCTGACCGATACCTTTCAAATGACCGAGAAAGGCGACCTGGTGGACCAGGCCGTCCTGCCGGAAAACAATGCCCGCGCCGAGCGTCAGCTGGCACAACCGATTCAGGTCATCATCGGTAATCCGCCTTATTCCGCCGGTCAAAGAAGCCAAAACGACAACAACAAGAATCTTGCTTACCCCACCCTGGATGGGCGCATTCATGACACCTACGCTACTAAATCGATAGCAACGAATAAAAATAGCCTCTACGATTCGTACGTCCGCGCCATCCGCTGGGCCTCTGACCGCATCGAAGACCGGGGCATCGTCGCCTTCGTCGCCAATGGGTCCTTCCTCGACGCTAACAGCATGGATGGCCTGCGCAAGTGCCTGGTCGATGAATACAGTCAGCTCTATATCTTCAACTTGCGCGGTAATGCACGCACGCAAGGCGAGGAACGGCGTAAAGAAGGTGGTGGTGTTTTCGATTCCGGTTCCCGCACGCCGGTGGCTGTTTCGATCATGGTCAAAGACCCGGCCCATACCGGACCCTGTGAACTGAGCTATTACGACATCGGAGACTACCTAAGCCGCGAGAAGAAGCTCAATTGGATCGAAAAATTTGGCAGCATCGACGGCATCGACTGGCAGACCATCACCCCCAATGCCGAAGGCGATTGGATCAATCAGCGCGATCCAGCATTCGATACCTTCATCCCGCTCGGTGAAAAAAAGCACGAAAGCCAGGCGGTGTTCGATATTTACTCGCTAGGTGTAAGTACCGCCCGCGACGCCTGGGTCTATAACATGAGCAGGGCTTCGCTGGCAGCGAATATGCGGCGCATGATTGACGCTTTTAACGAAAATAGCAGGCGCTACGCTGAATTGTGCGACGGGAGCAATAAAGCATCATGCCCGCAGCTAGAGGATGTGATCGATGCCGATCCGAAGCAGATCAGTTGGACTCGCGCATTGAAGGCAGATGCCAAGCGCGGTAAGCGTTTCATATTTGATGAGACATCGCTGACAACCAGCATGTATCGGCCATACACCAAGCAATGGCTCTATTTTAATCGCCACTTTAATGAAATAGTTTCCCATCAGCCCAAACTGTTCCCGACGCCCAGGCATCGGAATGTGGTGATTTCGGTCACGGGTAGAGGGGCAAATAAAGCGTTCTCAGCATTTGTTTCGCAGTTGTTGCCCGACTACGAAATGATTTCAAAGGGACAATGCTTCCCGCTCTATTGGTACGAGAAGCTAGAGGAAAAAGCTAAGCCTCAAGATGAAATGTTCGCTGATGAAGCAACGCCGGATGCCGACGGCTACATTCGCCATGACGCCATCACGGATTGGGCGCTGGAGGCATTCCGCAAGCATTACGGCGACGACGGCATCACCAGGGAGGACATCTTCTGGTACGTTTATGGCATCCTGCATTCACCGGAATACAAAAGCCGCTTCGCCGCCAACCTCAAGAAGATGTTGCCACGCATCCCTTACGCCGAGGACTTTCGCACCTTCCGCGATGCTGGACGCAAGCTGGGGGACTGGCATCTGAATTACGAAACCGTGGAGCCCTATCCCCTGACTGAGGAGAACCAGTGCCTGGTCATGGAAGACGATGATTACCGCGTGGTCAAAATGCGTTTTGGCAGAAAAGATCAAGGGACCGATAAAACCGTGATCGTCTATAACCAGAATCTGATCTTGCGCGACATCCCGCTGGAAGCTTATGACTACATTGTGAATGGCAAGCCCGCTATCGAATGGATCATGGATCGCTACCAGGTGACCACCGAGAAAAATAGCGGTATCGAAAATGACCCCAACGCCTGGTCGGAAGACCCGCGCTACATCGTCGATCTGGTCAAGCGTATCGTGACAGTGAGCGTGGAAAGCGCGCGGATCGTTAACAGCCTGCCGCCATTGAACGCAGTAGTTGCTTGACCCGCTAAGCTTCGGGTTCCCGCTCGCTGGCAAGGCTAGCCAAAAACAGCAAGGGCGGGAGACTAGAGGCCAGGCAAGCGGGACATATCGGCCTGGTGGCTTCCACATCCCGTCTTCCTTCGTCCCTATAGACGCCTACGCGCGCATCCTTGCGCTTACTAGCCGTTTAAGATTCTTGAGCCGTCCAGCACCCGAATGGCCGGTCAGGCTGACAGATAAACGCTCGTTTTACTTACACTCCAAAACCCGCCCCATATACCACCAAAAACCGCAAGTAAACTCGATACGTAAATCTTAGTAAGTTTGTTGTCTTCTGTTTATCTTTTCTTACGTGGTTGATATGAGAATCGGATATATCCGCGTCTCGAAAAGCGACGGTAGCCAAGTCCTCGATCTCCAGCGGGATGCCTTGTTGGAAGCCGGGGTTGAGGCAGCGCGCATCTACTCGGACCTCGGCTCCGGGCGCAAGGATGACCGGCCAGGATTGGCAGCTTGCTTGAAGTCGTTACAACCAGGCAACGCTCTCGTGGTGTGGAAGCTGGACCGCCTTGGCCGCAGTCTCAAGCATCTGGTCGGGGGTAGTGGAAGACCTGAACCGACGCGGGGTCGGTTTGCAGGTACTAACGGGG
>Ga0209255_1000062_pt1 | contig 18555 bp, 25 predicted proteins | sample WorMetvaBAHAMAS2_FD_187394 | JGI IMG/M metagenome (GOLD analysis project Ga0209255, IMG submission 187394) | Marine gutless worms symbiont microbial communities from Max Planck institute for Marine Microbiology, Germany - Olavius vacuus... | ecosystem: Host-associated > Annelida > Digestive...
ACTACGACGACATCGTCGCCCACTGCTGCGAGAGCTGGTACAGGCTCATCGACCAGACATGGCGCATCCGGTCAATCGGATTGCGGGAATGGGCTCATGGGTCATAGACCGCGCTCGCCGGTATGAATGCTTGCACCAGAGAATGTCGCGAATTGGCAGCAAGGATATCCGCTTTCAGGCCGTGAGCTGCCGACCGGAGATGGCGAACTGCCCTACCGGCTCAGTTCGTTCGTCGCCGCATCGAGCCCGGCTAGGGTCATCGGGAACATCCTCCCGCCCATGATCTCGTGGATCATGCCGATCGAATGGGTGTAGCGCCAGTGCGGCTCGGGCACCGGGTTGATCCAAACCGCGTTCGGCCACTTGTCCAGCGCCCGCTTGAGCCACACCACCCCGGCCTCGGCGTTCCAGTGCTCGTTGGCGCCTCCCGGGTAGACGATCTCGTAGGGGCTCATCGAGGCGTCGCCGACGAAGACCAGCTTGTAGTCGGGCCCGTAGGTGTGGAGCACGTCCCAGGTCGGGGTCTGCTCGCGCCAGCGCCGGGCGTTGTCGCGCCACACGCCCTCGTAGAGGCAATTGTGGAAGTAGTAGTATTCGAGGTGCTTGAACTCGGTGCGGACGGCCGAGAACAGCTCCTCGACCACCCGGATATGGTTGTCCATCGAGCCGCCGACATCGAACAGCATCAGCACCTTGACCGCATTGTGCCGCTCGGGCCGGGTCTGGATGTCGAGATAGCCGTGCTCGGCGGTCTTGCGGATGGTGGTGTCGAGGTCGAGCTCCTCATGCGCTCCCTCGCGCACCCAGCGACGCAGGCGCTTCAGCGCCACCTTGATGTTGCGGGTGCCGAGCTCGACCGTGTCGTCGAGGTTCTTGAACTGGCGCTTGTCCCAGACCTTCACCGCGCGGCGGTGACGGCTCTCGTGCTGGCCGATCCGCACCCCCTCGGGATTGTAGCCATAGGCGCCGAAGGGCGAGGTGCCGGCGGTGCCGATCCATTTCGAGCCGCCCTGGTGGCGGCCCTTCTGCTCCTCGAGCCGCTGCTTCAGCGTCTCCATCAGCTTGTCCCAGCCGCCAAGCGACTCGACCAGCGCCTTCTCCTCCTCGGTCAGGTGCTTCTCGGCCAGCTTGCGCAGCCATTCCTCGGGCAGGTCGACGGTCTCGATCCCGTCCTCGCCCTCGACCGGCTCCAGCCCCTTGAACACCTCGGCAAAGGCGCGGTCGAAGCGGTCGAGATGGCGCTCGTCCTTCACCAGGGCCGAGCGGGCGAGGTAGTAGAACTCGTCGACGTCATAGATCACCAGCCCGGCATCCATTGCCTCGATCAGGGTCAGGTGCTCGCGCAACGAGACCGGCACCTTGGCCGACTTGAGGGCGAAGAACAGCTTCAGCAACATGGCGCCCCCTAGACCAGCCAGCCCATGCGGGCGCTGACAATCGCCGCCGCCAGGGTCAGCAGTCCAGCGGGAATACCATGGGCGAGCGCGTACTGGATGCGGTCGGGCACGGTACCATCGCGGCGCGCGGCGCGCAGCCAGCCCAAGACGCAGCCGAGCACGAAGCCAAAAAGAAACGCCGGCATTTCCGTCCTCCTCAGACTCTGTCGCCACGGCGTTGGCAAGCCGCGGCGCGGCGGCCCTCGCCCACCGCATAGGCGTTCCATTCCGCCGCCAGCCGCGCCGCCGCCCGCGCCCGCGGGCTTTCCGGCTCGGTCGCCGCCAGCGCCTCGCTCTCGATCGTGTAGAGCGCTGCCAGGCGCTCGTCCTGGCCGTGGGCGGCCAACACCGGCCAGATCGATTCGGCGACCCTCACGACCTCGCCATATCGGCCCAGCCGCTGCAAGGCACAAGCGCCTTCGAGCGCAATCCGGGCCTGGCGGATGTCGGAGCGGCCATGCGCCGCTTCGCAGACCTGCTGCGCCCGGTCGAACAGACCGAGCGCCGCCGCCGGCTCCGACCGCGACAGCACCCGCCCGGCGGTGATCAGGGTGTGGCAGTGCTGCGCCGACCCCGGCGCATGCGCCTCGACCAGCACCAGGGCCCGCTCGACGTTCTCGCGCCGTTCCCTCGCCGGCGTGCCGCGGGTGAAGACCCGCTCCATCAGCACCGACCACTCGCCGAGCGTGCGCTGGTTCAACCGCGGCAGCGGCGGCGCGTGGCGCCCGGGGGGTTGATCCGCTCCAGGATCGCCAGTGCCCGGCGCTTGGTCTCGCGGCGGTTCAGCCCGGTCGTCATCCGAGGCGCGTAAAGCAGGCGCAGCATCAGGTAGTCGAGCTTGGTCGGCCAGAGATGTGTCGCATCGTCGTTGAAGCTCGACATCCCCAGCCCGTAGAGGTCGTTCGACAGCCCCAGCGCCTGGGGCACCTCCTCCAGCAGGCAGTTGCGCACCTGATGCGGGCGGGCATCGTCGGGGATGAAGATGGTCATCTGGTCGATGCGCTCGGCCAGCGCCACCGCCCAGACCCCGGCCTTGAGCGGATCGGCGGCGAAGCGCGCCCAGTCGAGGTCGCCCCCGGCGATCACGCATACTGCCCCGGGCACGGTCCGGGCGAAGCGCGCGCCGTCGACGAAACGCACATGCAGGTTGTTGGGTGCCGCGCCGCGGTGGATGGCGATATCCGCGTTCTGCCGGAGCTGGTCGAGATAGCGGTCGAGGAAGGCACCGAACCGCTCCGCGCCTGCCCCCTCCATGCCGACCGAGATCGGCGCCTCGTAGCGGACCAGCTGGGCCCGCCGGGTCTGACCCTCCAGCTCGTGGGTCATCAGCGTGAACAACCGCGCCAAGCCCGCGCTGTCATAGGCGGTGTGCCCGGCCGGCAAGGCGGTGCCGAGCTTCGGGAACGGCGGCAGCGGCCCCGCCGGCGCCACCGGAACGGTCCGCGGCGGCGACTCGGCCGTTGGCATGCAGGCCGCAGCAAGCGCCACGAGCGCGATCAGCAGAGGGCGGAAACGCTTCATCACCGCTGATACTTGATGAACGGCGTCACCTGCGCAAGCCGGTCGTAGAGCTGCCGGGCGGTGGCGTTGAAGTCCTGCGTCAGCCAGTAGACCGCCGGGCAGCCGGCGGCGTCTCCTGCGGCATAGACCGCCTCGATCAGCGCCCGCCCGGCGCCGCTGCCGCGGGCATCCGGATCGACATAGAGATCCTGCAGGTAGATCACGTTCTCGACCCGCCAGCAGTGGCGGTGAAACAGGTAGTGGGTGAGGCCGACCAGTCTGCCGTCCTGCTCGGCGACGAGACCGTGGTATTCTTGCGGGTCATCGTTCAGCAGCCGGGCGAAGGTGGTCCGGTAGACATCCTCGAACACGGCGGTCTCATAGAACTCCAGATAGCCGGTCCACAGCCGGCGCCAGTCGGCCTCGTCCGCGGCGTCGAGGGGGCGGATGATGGTGGTCATGGCGGCTCCTCCGGTTCAGGCCAGCACGGCGAGGATGACGGTCGAGGCGACCGTCGACATGATGATTGCGGCGGCGATGCGGTCGGTCGCCACCCCGTAGCGCAGGGCGATGACGAAGGCCATGGCGCCGCAGGGTCCAGCGGCGATCATCGGCATCATGTCGGCCCAGGCGCCCGCCTCGCCGCGCCAGGCAACCACCGAATAGACGATCAGCGGCATCGCCACCACCTTGACCGCTGCAGCAAGCAGCGAGGCGCCGCCGAAGCGGCTGAACGGCACCGAGCTCATGATCACCCCGAGCGCGAACAGCGACGCCGGCGGTGCGGCGCCACCGACGAAGCGGGCATAGGTAACGATGCCCTCGTGCAGCGGGATGCGGAACCCGGCCACCGTCGCGCCCATCATGAGCGCCACCACCAGCGGGTTGCGCGCCAGCATGGTCAGCACCTTGAGCACCCCACCCTCGCGGTGATCGAGGATGTCCATCACGATCACCGTGCCGGCGAAGACAATGGTCGAGTCGATGGTGATGATCGCCACCACCGGCAGCGACGCCGCGTCGCCATAGAGGGCGCGCGCGATCGGCAGGACGAAGATCACCGTGTTCGAGAAGGTGGCGGTCATCCCCAGTAAGAGCGACTCGCGAGGGCCGACCCCGAAGGCGAAGCGCGCCAGCAAGGCGGTGCTGGCGTAGAGCCCCAGCTCGCAGGCGAAATAGGTCAGCATAGGCCCCCAGGCGAAGGCTGACACGTCAGCGGTGACGATCAGGTAGAAGGTGACCGAGGGGATCGCCAGGGTGAAGGCAAAGCGGTTGATCCCCTCCACCGAAGCCCGGTCGAACACCCCGCGCCAGCCCAGCACATAGGCCACCACCGGGACAAAGAACACCGGCAGGATCGCCGTGGTGAGCGCGTCGAAGAAGCCGGTCAACCGTTCAAGTCCCCTCTGCGTTGCGGTGCTGCGGCCAGATGCGCTTAATCGTTGGTTAACGTTTGTGCAATCGTCTGGAGCTCCCGAGGAACCGCACCGGCTGAAAACCTCATGGTCCTTGCAGGAACTACGCCAATGGCGTATATTCAGGCTGCAACCGGCGCGGACCCGTGACAGCTCTTTGTCATCAAGGTCGTCGCCCTGCCTCGGTTCACGGCCGATGTGGCCCGCTATGTCGTGAGGGGGAGTGACATTGCATGGATCAGGCGAAACCTCGCCAACGATCCCTTCCTCGGTGATACGGTGCCCGAGAACCCGGGGTTGCACGAGTACCGGCATCGTTCGGAAATCGTGACCTATGCGGTGGCGGCAGACTTCCGGACGATCTATTTGCTGGCTATCCGGCCCCATGACTCGCCCCGGGGCAGGTTCCCGGCCGACGTCGACAAGTGGTTAGACAGATTGACGAAAGCGTCGCAGCTCTGGTCGATCACAGGCGGAGGAGAAGGCGGTAAATGACCAAGCCACGCAACGCGGCCCGTCCCGGCGAAGCCCTCGCGGAGGGCCACGATCACCTCTTCGGCAAGGAGGTGGACGTCGATGTGACCGAGGTCCGGGTCGAGATCAACGACGTCGGCATGCTGCGGCGCAGGCTGGGGCTGTCGCAGGCGAAGTTTGCGGCGGTGGTCGGAGTCTCAGTCGACACGATCCAGAACTGGGAACAGGGGCGGCGCAGTCCGTGCGGCCCCGCCCGGGCGCTCCTCGACATCATCGCACGGCGCCTCGACGTGCTGGACGCTGCTTGACGGCCCTCACCCCCCCTGCTGTCGTCTCGCCAGGAACGCCAGGCGCTCGAACAGATGCACGTCCTGCTCGTTCTTCAGCAGCGCCCCGTGCAACGGCGGGATGGCCGACTTCGGGTCGGCGCGCAGGGTCGCCGGGTCGACGTCGTCGGTCATCAAGAGCTTCAGCCAGTCGAGCACCTCCGAGGTCGAAGGCTTCTTCTTCAGCCCCGGCGTGCCGCGGATCTCGTAGAACTGGGTCAGGGCCGCGCGCACCAGCTCCTTCTTGATGTCCGGGAAATGCACGTCGATGATCCGCATCATCGTGCCGGTGTCCGGGAAGGCGATGAAGTGGAAGAAGCAGCGGCGCAGGAAGGCGTCGGGCAGCTCCTTCTCGTTGTTCGAGGTGATGATGACAATCGGCCGCTGCGATGCGCGGATGATCTCTCCGGTCTCGTAGACGTGGAACTCCATCCGGTCGAGCTCCTGCAAAAGGTCGTTCGGGAACTCGATGTCGGCCTTGTCGATCTCGTCGATCAGCAGCACCACACGCTCCTCGGAGCCGAAGGCGTCCCACAGCTTGCCGGGCTTGATGTAGTTCCGGACCTCCTCGACCCGGAGGTCGCCGAGCTGGCTGTCGCGCAACCGGCTGACCGCGTCGTACTCATAGAGCCCCTGATGCGCGCGGGTGGTCGACTTGATGTGCCACTCGAGCAGCCGCAGCCCCAGCGCCGAGGCGATCTGGCGCGCCAGCTCGGTCTTTCCCGTTCCCGGCTCGCCCTTGACCAGCAGCGGCCGCTCGAGGCGAATCGCGGCGTTCACCGCGACCATCAGGTCGTCGGTCGCCACATAGTCAGCCGTTCCTTCGAAGTGCATCCAGTGCCGCCTTTCCTGTGCTCCGCGGGGAGCTAAGAGAATCTTCAAGCCGGCAGGGCATATAGCGCAATATCGAGCGCTTTTTTAAGCGTGACATGCAGCCGCATCTTATCTTATAGAAGCGCACACCAGACAGGGGAGTCGTGGCACTGAAATGAGCGTGGCTGGGTCAGCGGATATGAATATCGAAGTAGCGATCGGCGCTGAGTACGAACCCCACGAGGACGAGCCGTTCATGTGCGAGCGGCAGAAGCAGTTCTTCCGCCAGAAGCTGAACGAATGGAAGGACTCGCTGCTCGACGAAAGCCGCGGCACCCTGATACAGATGCAGCAGGAAACCCAGAACATCCCCGACCTCGCCGACCGTGCCTCGGCCGAGACCGACCGGGCGCTGGAGCTGCGCACCCGTGATCGCCAGCGCAAGCTGATCGCCAAGATCGACGCCGCGTTACGCCGGATCGAGGAGGGCACCTACGGCTATTGCGAGGACACCGGCGAGCCGATCTCGCTCAAGCGCCTCAGTGCCCGCCCGATCGCCACCCTGTCGCTGGAAGCCCAGGAAATGCACGAGCGGCAGGAGAAGGTGTACCGCGACACCTGACTGCCCGATCTGGACGGGCTCCGGTTGGGCAACCGCCCGGGCACCGTTCTTCCACCACATGAAACTGTTTTTGAAACCGGTTGTCGCCGGCATCGCCTCTGTCCTATCCGGGGCGCGGAACAAGCAATCTTGGAGTCAACGGAATGGGCGAATATGTTCAGGCGGGCGGCCTTAGGGTCGCGTCATAGCTGCATCAGTTCATCGAAACCGAAGCGTTGGCCGGCACCGGGATTGCCAGCGGCGCGTTCTGGGACGGCTTCGGCCGCATCGCCGCCGATTTCGCCCCGCGCAACCGGGCGCTGCTGGAGCGGCGCGATGCGCTGCAGACCGAGATCGACGCCTGGCACAAAGCCCGCGCCGGGCTGCCGCATGACGCCGCCGCCTACAAGGCGTTCCTCAGCGAGATCGGTTACCTGGTCCCTGAAGGCGGCGACGTCCGCGTCGACACGCCCAACGTGGATGCCGAGTTCTCGACCATCGCCGGGCCGCAGCTGGTGGTGCCGGTGATGAATGCCCGCTACGCGCTGAACGCCGCCAACGCCCGCTGGGGCTCGCTCTACGACGCGCTGTACGGCACCGACGCCATGGGCAGCCTACCCGAGCCCGGCGGCTATGACCCGGAACGCGGCGCCGAGGTGATCGGCTGGGCCAAGGACTTCCTCAACGATGTCGCGCCGCTGGCCGGGGCCTCGCATGTGGAGGTGGTGCGCTACGCCGTCGAGGACGGCCGTCTGGTCGCCCACCTCAGCGGCGGCGGCACCGCCGGGCTGAAAACTCCGGCCCAGTTCGTCGGCTATGCCGAGGATCCTGCGGCGCAGCATTCTGTGCTGCTGAAGAACAACAACCTGCACGTCGATATCCTGATCGATCGCCACCACGCGATCGGCAAGGACGACCCGGCCGGCGTCGCCGATCTGGTGATCGAGTCGGCCATCACCACGATCATGGACTGCGAGGACTCAGTCGCCGCGGTCGATGCCGAGGACAAGGCGCTGACCTACCGCAACTGGCTCGGGCTGATGCAGGGCGATCTCGCCGAGGAGGTCGCCAAGGGCGGCCACAGATTCACCCGCCGGCTGAACCCGGACCGGAACTACTTCGCCCCCGACGGCACGCCCTTCACCCTGCCCGGGCGCTCGCTGATGCTGGTGCGCAATGTCGGGCCGCTGATGACCAACCCGGCGATCCTGCTCGCCGACGGCGCCGAGATCCCCGAGGAGATCATGGATGCGGTCTGCACCTCGCTGATCGCGCTGCATGACCTTAAGAAGACCGGTGGCGACCGGAACTCCCGCACCGGCTCGCTCTACATCGTCAAGCCGAAGATGCACGGACCCGAGGAGGTCGCCCACACCGACGCGCTGATGAGCGCCGTTGAGGATCTGCTCGGGATGAGCCGCAACACCATCAAGCTCGGCATCATGGACGAGGAGCGCCGGACCACGGTCAACCTCAAGGAATGCATCAGGGTCGCCAAGTCGCGGGTCGCCTTCATCAACACCGGCTTCCTCGACCGCACCGGCGACGAGATCCACACCTCGATGCATGCCGGGCCGATGATCCGCAAGACCGAGATGAAGGCCCATCCCTGGATCATGGCCTACGAGGACTGGAACGTTGATATCGGACTGGAGTGCGGCCTCAAGGGCGTGGCCCAGATCGGCAAGGGCATGTGGGCGATGCCGGACCTGATGCAGGCGATGCTGGAGCAGAAGATCGGCCACCCGAAGGCCGGCGCCAACACCGCCTGGGTGCCCTCGCCGACCGCGGCGACCCTGCACGCGACCCACTATCACTATGTCGACGTGGCGGCGCGGCAGGACGAGATCGCCTGGCGCGGCCGCGCTGCGCTCGACGCCATCCTCGCCATCCCGCTCGCCGGCGGCACCAACTGGTCGGCCGACGAAGTGCAAGCCGAGCTCGACAACAACGCCCAGGGCATCCTCGGCTACGTGGTGCGTTGGGTCGATCAGGGCGTCGGCTGCTCGAAGGTGCCGGACATCAACAATATCGGCCTGATGGAGGACCGGGCGACGATGAGGATCTCGTCGCAGCACATCGCCAACTGGCTGCTGCACGGCGTCGCCAGCGAGGACCAGGTGATGGAAACCCTGAAGCGGATGGCGGTGGTGGTCGACGGCCAGAATGCCGGCGACCCGAACTACACCCCGATGGCGCCGGGCTATGACGGCGCGGCGTTCAAGGCCGCCTGCGACTTGGTGTTCAAGGGCACCGAATGGCCCAGCGGCTACACCGAGCCGGCGCTGCACGCCCGGCGACTGGAAAAGAAAAGGGAGGCATGACCATGGCAATCACTCTACGCAAGGCGCGCACCATCGTCGCGAAGGCCCTGGCAAAGGGCCTCGAGGCCGGGATGCAGCCGCTGGCGGTCTGCGTGCTCGACGCCGGCGGCCATCTGAAGGCCTTCGAGCGCGAGGACGGGGCCTCGATCGGGCGCTTCGCCGTCGCCCGCGGCAAGGCCAACGGCGCCCTGCAGCTTGGCACCGGCTCGCGGGCGCTGGGCAAGCGGGCCGAAGCCCAGGCCTATTTCGTTCTCGCCGCGGGCCGGATCTTCGACAACGGCTTGGTCCCGGTCCCCGGCGGCGTTCTGGTGCGCGACCGCAAGGGCGAGATCATCGGCGCCGTCGTCGTCAGCGGCGACAATTCCGACAACGACGAGGCCGCCGCCATCGCCGGGATCGAGGCCGCAGGGCTTACCGCCGATCCGGGGTGAGGCCAATTTCCATCGCGGGCGACAGACGGGGCGAACCGCCTCCTGCTCTCTCCCGCACGGCGAGGGCAGGAACGGACCCGGGTGTAACGATCGTTCAACTTGCGCCGCCCTGCCGCATGGCGCAGGTGCGGAGGTGTCGTCGGTGCGCTGAACACCGGTGATCGTCGTTCAGGTCTGCAACGCCGAGAGGCTGAACCCTATGATTGCTGATCGTTTCACCCGAGTCGGGCGCCCGCAAGCGGGCGTCGCGATACTCGCCGTCTTGCTCGCCGCCGTCGCACTGCCGGCTCCGGTTGCCCGGGCAGACGAGGATACCCGCGAGCTGGTCGAGCTCTCGCCCGACATCCGCGACCGGTTCCTGGCCGAGATGCGTCGGGATCTCACTAATCTAAACGACGTCATCGCTGCGATCGCCGCCGGCGACTACGAGGACGCGGCGCGGATTGCCGAGCGCCGGATGGGGCTCGCCCACCGCCGCATCGAGCGAATGGAGCAACGCGGCGCCAGCGACGCCGAGATCGCCGCGGCGATCAAGGAGATCCGCGCCATGGCCGAGGAGCACGGCACCGACATGCCGATGCCCGGCCACGGCCGAGGTATGGGGCTCGGGCGGTTCATGCCCGAGGACCTTCGCGCCCTCGGCATGACCTTCCACAGCACCGCCTATCCGCTGGCGGACGCGGCGCGAGCGGTTGGCGAGACCCCCAGCGACGAGAATTTCCAGAAGCTGCTTTCCGCCCTTGGCGACATGACCGTGTCCTGCGTCGGCTGCCACGAGGTCTACCGGGTTCGATAGGCGCGCCGGATCAGCCCACCTTGCGCCCCGCCGACCAGACGCCGGTGATCACGGCCAGATCGTCGATCTGGCGCAAGCTGACCAGATCGGCCCGCTTGCCGAGTGCGATCTCGCCCCGATCGGAGAGGCCCACCACCCGTGCCGGCGTCTGCGTCACCGTGGCCACGGAGCCAGCCAGGTCGCCTGCGCCAGCCGCATTGCTCCCATCAACAGCGCGGCCGGCGCGTAATCCGACGACAGCATGTCGAGCCACCCGCGCCCGGCCAGATCGATCGCGGCGACATTGCCGAAATGGCTGGTTCCGCGCAGCACGTTAGGCGCCCCCATCATCACCGGAATGCCGTGGGCCTGGCAGGCCTCGGCCGCCTCCAGCGTGGTCGGAAACTCGGCGAAGCCCATTCCCTGGGCCGCCGATGCCGCCACGTCCTCGGCGCTGCTGTCGTCGTGGCTCGCCAGCACAGCGCCGAGCCGCCGGGCGCGCTCCAGGATTCCGGTCAGGTTCGCCGACCCGACCCGCGCACGCAGATCGATCGCACAGGCGATATACTTGTCCACCTCCGCCGCGCTCACGTCGCGCCGACCCATGCTGTGGCGCCGGTAGTGATCGATGTTGCGGAACTGCCGCTGGCCTAGCGTGTGGTCCATGATCGAGACGATGTCGATCTCGTCCTCGGGCCCGAACTTGTCTATGTCGTGGAGCACGGTCTGCGAGCAGATCTCGGCCCTGAGATGCACCTGGTGATCGATCCTGAGACCGGCGGCCGCCTTGATCCGGCTGAGCTGGCTGACCACTGCCCGGGTGTGGCCATGCAGCACGGCAGCGCTCGGACCGTCGTGGAACCAGCCCACGCGCAACGCGTCGAACACCGTGGTGATCCCGGCCGACGCCATCTCGCCGTCATGCGCCACAACCGCTGCGGCATGCGGCCAGTCAACGGTCGGGCGCGGCCGGAGGTGGCGCTCCAGATTGTCGGTATGCAGCTCGATCAGCCCCGGAATCAGCATGGCGCCCGCGCAGTCGAGCGCCCCCGTTGGCACTCCGGCCCCGGTGTCGACCGCCGCGATCACCCCACCGCGCACCATCACCGAGCCGGTCACCATCTCGTCGGGCAGCACCAGCCGCGCATTGGCGAGCACCAGATCAGCATCCATCGCACTGTCTCCGAAATGTCATCCCGACCCGGTACCAGTGGCTGGCGAACCGGGCTAGCATCTGTCGGAAGCCCGGGAGGAGGCCGCCATGACCGAGATCGAAGGCTATGCCCGCTACGCCGTGCTCTGGGCCCCGCCCTCCGGGTCCGGCCTCGCCCGTTTCGGCGCCCGCTGGCTCGGCTGGGACGCCGAGGCGGGGCGCGATGTCGAGCGCGTCGCGGTGAGCCTGCCCCGCCCGCTGCCCGAGATGACCCGCGCGCCCTGGCGCTATGGCTTCCACGGCACACTGAAACCGCCGTTTCGCCTCGCCGAGGGCTGCGATGCCGCGGCGCTGGAGCGGGCGGTCGCCCAGCTTGCCACCCAAACGCCGCCGGCCCGCGCCCCGGCGCTGGCGCCCACCGCCCGGCTCGGCTTCGTTGCCCTGACGCCCTCTGGCCCAGCGGCCGAAATCGACGCACTTGCAGGTATTTGCGTGGAGAACCTCGACCGTTTCCGCGCCCCGCCGTCGGAACTGGAGCTGAAGCGCCGCCGCGCCACCGGGCTCTCGGAGCGACAGGAGGCGAACCTGACCCGTTGGGGCTATCCTTACGTGTTCAACGACTTCCGGTTCCATCTCACCCTCAGCGGCCGGCTGCAGCCCGGCGAGGCCGAAGCGATGCTCGCGGCCGTCGGCCCCCTCGTCGCCCCGCATCTCGATTTCCGATTCGATCTCGACCACATCTGCCTCTTCGGCGACCCCGGCCACAACCTCGGCTTCCGCCTGTTGCGCCGCTATGCCCTGACCGGCTGAAGCGCGGCGAGGAAGGCGTCGATCGCCTGCCGCAAGTCGCCGCCATTGTCGATCACGGTCACGTCCGGCCCCTGCGGCCGGGCATAGTCGGCGCGGACCAGCCGCCCGGCGATCTCAGCCGCGGTCTCGCCCCCGCGCGCGGCCAGTCGCGTCGCCAGCAATGCATGCGTGGCCGTCACCACCAAGACCCGGCAGGGCGGGAATTGCTCCCGTGCCCGGTCGACGACGCTGCGTGAAACGTTGACCAGCACGTCGCGTCCGGCGGCCAGCGCCTCGGCCGCGGCGACCGGCACCCCGTAGGCCAGCCCGTGGGCGTGCCAACTCAGCGCGAAGTCACCGGCGCATTCGCGACTGGCGAAGGCCTCGGGGCTGATCGCCTCGATGATCTCGCCGCCGTCCTCGGCCGACCGCGTCACCACTCGAACCGGGAAGAACATGTCCGGCCGCGACGCCCGCGACGCGTCGATCAGGGTGTCCTTGCCGGCCCCCTATGGGCCGACCATGAGGAACAGCGTTCCCCGGCCCGGTATCGCCCCCGATTTCGACCCCGGCATCACACCGGCCCCCAGGTCGGCGATGGCGTGAAGCGGCTGACATCGACCTCGCGGTCCGCGACCCGCACCCGCTCTGCCCGGTCGTGGAAGATGCCGACAATCGCCACACCACGCGCCTTGGCCTTCTCGATCACCTGCAGCACGGTCTCGCGGTTGGCCTCATCCAGGCTCGCCGTCGGTTCGTCCAGCAACCGCGCCGGATAGTCGTGGGTGAAACCGCGGGCGATGTTTACGCGCTGCTGCTCGCCGCCGGAGAAGGTCAGCGGGCTGAGCCCCCAGAGCGCCTCGGGTATGCGCAGCCGGGTCAGCAGCGAGCGCGCCCGCGCCTCGGCCTCGGCCCGGTCCATGCCGACGGCCAGGCAGGGCTCGGCGACCACCTCCAGCGTCGGCACCCGCGGCACCACCCGCAGGAACTGGCTGACATAGCCGAGGGTCTCGCGCGCAGTCTCAGGATCTCCCGCGGCGCGGCCCGGACCACATCGACCCCGGCGACCCGGATCGAACCGCCTTGGGCCAGGTAGTTGCCGTAGATCATCCGCATCAGGGTCGACTTGCCCGATCCCGAGGCGCCGGTCAGGGCCACGCACTCGCCCGGCCCCACCGTGAGTTCCGCCTCGGCGAGAACCGGGATCACCGCGCCGCCCTGATTGAATAGGGTGAAGGCCTTGGCGACCCCCTCGACCTCGATCATCGCGCGCTCCCTTCTGCGGCTGGGCGGGTGGGCGTCGCGCCGCAGGCGCACGGGCACCCGTCCGGCCTCACACCTGCAACACCGAGCTGACCAGCAGCTGGGTGTATTCGTGCTGCGGGTCGTCGAGAACCTGGTCGGTCAGCCCGGCCTCGACCACCCGGCCCTCCTTCATCACCATCAGTCGGTCGGCCAACAGCCGCACCACCGCCAGATCGTGGGTGACGATCACCGCCGAAAGCCCAAGCTCGCGCACCAGCCCGCGGATCAGGTCCAGCAGCCGCGCCTGGACGCTGACGTCGAGCCCGCCGGTCGGCTCGTCCATGAACACCAGCCTCGGGCCCGTCACCAGGTTGCGGGCGATCTGCAGGCGCTGCTGCATGCCGCTGGAGAACGCCATCGGCCGGTCATCGATCCGGTCGGCGGCGATCTCCACCCGGTCGAGCCAGTCCAGCGCCGCCCCCCGGATGCGCCCGTAATGGCGGGCGTCGATCGCCATCAGCCGCTCACCCACATTGGCCCCGGCCGAGACCCCGAGTCTCAGCCCGTCGCGGGGGTTCTGGTGCACGAAGGCCCAGTCGGTGCGCATCAGCATTCGCCGCTCGGGCCCGGACATGGTCAGGGTGTCGCGCGGCCCGTTTGCGCAGGTGTCGTAGATCACCTGCCCGGCATCGGGCGGCAAGTTCCCCGCCAGGCAATTGAGCAGCGTCGTCTTGCCGGAGCCCGACTCGCCGACCACGCCCATCACCTCGCCCGGCCAGAGGTCGAAATCGACCTCAAGGCAGCCAACGCGGATGCCGAAATACCGGGTCAGCCCGGTGACCTGAAGCAGTGGATGGGCGACCACGCCCCCGGCTGCTGTCGACGTCGAGAGGGTCAGGGCTTGCGCCGCCTTGGTCATGCCCCGGCCTCCTCATATGGCGTCCCCAGCGGCCCGAGATGCCCGGCCCGGCGCCGCGCCCGGCAATGGGCAGTGTCGGAGCAGACGAACATCCGCCCGCCGGCGTCGTCGGTGATCACCTCGTCGAGGTAGATGTCGGAGGCGCCGCAGAGCGCGCAGTCCTCGTCCCAATGGCCGGGATCGAACGGATGGTCCTCGAAATCGAGGCTCACCGCCTAGATATAGGGCGGCACCGCATAGATCCGCTGCTCGCGCCCGGCGCCGAACAGCTGCAGCGCGGCCGATTGGCCGAGCTTCGGGTTGTCGAATTTCGGGATCGGCGAGGGGGTCATCACGTAGCGGCCCTCGACCTTGACCGGATAGGCATAAGCTGTGGCGATGTGGCCGTGGGGGAGATGTCCTCGTAGAGCTTGACATGCATCAGCCCGTATTCATCGAGGGCATGCATCTTCCGGGTCTCGCTCTCGCGCGGCTCCAGGAACCTCAGCGGCTCAGGAATCGGCACCTGATAGACCAGGATCTGGTCGTCGCGCAGCCGCTCTTCCGGGATCCGGTGGCGGGTCTGGATCAGCGTCGCCTCTTGCGTCTCCTCGGTCACCGCCACTCCGGCGGTCTTCTGGAAGAACTTGCGGATCGAGACCGCATTGGTGGTGTCGTCGGCGCCCTGGTCGATCACCTTAAAGACATCGTCCGGCATTAGGCACGAGGCAGTGACCTGTACCCCGCCGGTGCCCCAGCCATAGGGCATCGGCATCTCGCGGCTGGCGAACGGCACCTGGTAGCCGGGGACGGCAACGGCCTTCAGCAGCGCCCGGCGGATTATCCGCTTGGTCTGCTCGTCGAGATAGGCGAAGTTGTAGGCGCCAGTCATTCCGCTGCCTCCCGCATCGTGACCTCGCGGCGCATCTTGCGCACCAGCTCCAGCTCGGACTGGAAGTCGACATAGTGCGGCAGCTTGATGTGCTCGATAAACCCGGTCGACTGGATGTTGTCGCAGTGGCTGAGAACGAACTCCTCGTCCTGCGCCGGGACACCTCGATAGTCCTCGCCCAGCTCGCGCCAGCGCAGCGCCCGGTCGACCAGCAACATCGACAGCGCCTTCCTCTCGGATTGCCCGAAGATCAGCCAGTAACCCATTGTGAATTGGGGGGTTCCGTCTTAGACACCTTGAACTGGTTGACCGTCTCGCATTCGGTCAGCTGGATCTCGGCGATCTCCACCGCCAGACCTAACTCCGGGATCTCGATCTCGACCGCGACCATGCCGATGCGCAGCTCGCCGACGGAGGCATGGGTGCTGCCGTAGCCACGCTGGGTCGAATAGGCGAGGCCGAGCAGGAAGCCCTCGTCGCCGCGGGCCAGCGCCTGCAGCCGCAGCGCCCGCGAGGCCGGGAAATCCAGCGGCTCGCGGGTCAGGTCGGCCGGAGTCTCGTCGCAAGCAATCTCATCCTGGATCAGCCCTTCCTGGCCCAGAAACTCGACGATATGCGGGGTCTCCGGCCGGCCAGCGGCGGCGGAGGGCGCCTCTGGCACCGGCCCCCCGGCCATCAGGGCAAAGTCCAGCAGCCGGTGGGTGTAGTCGAAGGTCGGCCCCAGCACCTGCCCGCCCGGGGCGTCCTTGAAGGTCGCCGAGATGCGCCGAATGCAGGCCATCCGCGCGGTGTCGACCGGCAGCGAGGCGCCGAAGCGTGGTGGTGCGGTAGGCGCGGATCAGGAACACCGCCTCGACCACATCGCCGCGCGCCTGCTTGATCGCCAGCGCCGCCAGGTCCGGGTCGCAGAGCGAGCCCTCGGCCATCACCCGGGCCACCCCCACCGCCATCTGCTCGCGGATCTGTGCCACGCTCAGCTCCGGCACCGCCGGGTCGCCACGGCGCGCCTCGGCCATCCAGGCATGGGCGTTCTTGATCGCCCGCTCGCCGCCCTTTACCGCGACATACATCCGTCAGCCTCCGATCCTGGTCGAGCGCGGCAGCCCCGCCAGCCGCGCCCCGGCGGTGAAGAAGACATCGACACCGAGCGGGAAGCGGCCTGCGTTCCAGCGCAGCGCCTCGGCCGCCCCCGGCGGCAGCGCCGGCGCCAGCCGCGCCGGCGTCTCGATGCCGGGCCCTGTCAGCGCCATCTCCGGCCCGCCCGCCAGCGCCGGCATCTCGACGATCAGCGTCGCCGCCCGGTCGGGATAGGCCGGATCGCCGGCCGGCCAGTCCTTGAGCGGCAGCAACTCTTCCCATTGCCCGACGGCGAAGGCCGCCTGCCCGCGCCCTGCGGCCGCCGGGGCATTGCTGTGGAACCGCAGCCATTCGGCCACGGCGCAGCCGCGCAGCCGGTCGGGCAGCCACAGCGGCGTCTCCGCGTCGGCGAGGGTCAGCAGCAGCACCCCGGCGGCCACCGACAGCCCCTCCGGCGGCTGCGCGCCGGCCAGATCATGGATCCGCCCCGGCCGGGCCAAGGCATCGAGCGCGGCACGAAACGCCGCCGCCGATTGTCGCGGCCGGTCGGCGAAACCGCCCTGCAGAACCCCGTCCATCAGTCGCGCTCCCGCGCCACGGTGAAGAACTCCACCTTGGTCGCCGCCGGCGAGCCGGAGCGCACAGCGCGTCACCGTCATCTCGCCGAGATTGAACGGCGCACCGGTGCCGCCGGTGCGGCCGCGCACCATCACCGCGCCGGTCTCCGGCCAGAGCAGCCACTCGAAGGACGCCGTGATCCCGGCCGCCGACCAGAGCCCTTCGAGCAGCTCCTCCGGCGCCTTCGCCAACACCGCCATCCATTGGTTCCGATCCACTGCCCTGAGCCCCTGGTCGCGGACACTTCGCCCGATCTGTCCGCCTGTTCTGCTGCCCAATCGACAACTTGCCAATTTGTCTAGATTACTATACAATTAGACACATAATGTCACATGGCCACACCTCAGGCAACGGCAAGACCCTGTGAAACCTGTGAACACATGGAGAATTTTCCGTGACAGTCGAGACCGCCGCCGGTCGAAGCCTTTGGCAGGGAATTCGCGACGCCCTCTCCAGGGAGGTGGCTGCCGGCCTGTACGCCCCGGGCACCAAGCTGCCCACCGAGGCCGCCCTGGCGCGCCGGTTCGGGGTCAACCGCCACACCGTGCGCCGGGCGCTGGCGGCGCTCTTCGAGGCCGGCCAGATCCATGTCCGCCGCGGGGCCGGCGCCTTCGTCACCCAGCCCCGGCTCGACTACGCGATCGGCCCGCGCACCCGGTTCTCGCAGAACCTCACTGCCACCGGCCACACCCCGGCCCGGCAGATTCTCCGCATCGAGACGGTCAACGCCGACGAGAACGAATGCGGCAAGCTCAGCCTAACCGCACCGGCCCTCGTCCATGTGATGGAAAGCGTCAGCGAGGCGAACGGCGTCCCCGTGACCTATGGCCGTTCCGCCTTCCCTGCGGTCCGGCTGCCCGACCTGCCGCAGGCGCTGGCCGAGGAGCCGACGATTACCGCCGCCCTGGCCCGTGTCGGCATCGACGACTATCAGCGGCTCTGGACCCGGCTCACCGCCGAGCGCCCCGGCGCCATGATCGCCCGCCATCTGCGCATGAGCGAGACCAGCCCGGTGCTGCGCAGCGACAGCCTGGACACGGACGCCGACGGGCAGCCTATCTGCTACGGCATCTCCTAGTTCTGCTCCGAGCGGGTGCAACTTGTGGTCGACCGGCCCAGCTTTCCGTGATCTGCTGGCGGCCCGGACAAGGAGCCGCGCATGACCGATTCGCCTGCCCTCCCCGAGGATCTCTCTGCCGCAGGATGGACGCTGTCCGATGCGGGCGACGCCATCGCCAAGACCTTCCGCTTCCGCGGCTTCCGCGACGCCATGGCCTGGATGGGCCGGGCGGCATTCGAGGCGGAGCATCTCAACCACCATCCCGAATGGTCGAACGTCTACAACTGGGTCTATGTGCGCCTCACCACCCATGACGCCGGCGGGCTGACCGAGAGGGATCTCGATCTGGCCCGGCGGATGGAGAAGATCTCCGGCCGGAGGCTGGCAAAATGCGCCGTTTCGCCGCCACGCCCGACCCCCCCTACTACGCCGTCATCTTCAGCGCCCAGCGGACCGAGGGCGACCACGGCTACGGCGCCATGGCGGCGCAGACGGTCGAACTCGCCTTGGCCCAGCCCGGCTGTCTCGGGGCCGAGAGCACCCCGACGCCGAGGGCTTCGGCATCACCGTCTCCTACTGGCGCGACGAGGCTAGTCTCAAAGCCTATCCCGATTTATTCATGAAGTTGGCTTCGTTTCGGGTTTTCGCGCTGGATCGCCCGGCGTTGCCGGGTGTGGATGATGCCGGAACTTGGTCTTCGCCTGGGGTGTTGGTGTTCGGGGCTTGTC
>Ga0209255_1000063_pt1 | contig 18475 bp, 18 predicted proteins | sample WorMetvaBAHAMAS2_FD_187394 | JGI IMG/M metagenome (GOLD analysis project Ga0209255, IMG submission 187394) | Marine gutless worms symbiont microbial communities from Max Planck institute for Marine Microbiology, Germany - Olavius vacuus... | ecosystem: Host-associated > Annelida > Digestive...
GATGGGCCTCGTGGCGCTGGCGCTCGCATGGGCCGGGCGGACGGCAACCGACCTGCCCGCCCCCAACGTCCCCAGGCGAAAGGCCCATGGACACTACGCCAAGTCATGGTTCCGCATCGGTTTCGACCGCATCCGACAGCTCCTGAGAACAAGCACGCAAGAGGCCGTCAAACCATGGCAACGCATCGAACCAAAGAAGCCAAAATCACCGAGAGTCGTGCAGTGTGCTTGGCGTGTGGAGGCGCAAGCCCCTGCCGGGCTATCGCGCCGTCGCGGGCGATCTCCACCGTCTCTCGGGTCCTCAGTTGTGCGTGGTTCTCTGGTGCCAGCGCCAGCACCGGTGTCGTGCCGCCGTAGAGCCGGTCGGCGACCATGGCGCCGATGGCGATGTTGACGTCGTGGCTGGTGAGCAGGAAGGCCGCCGGGCCGCAGCCGCGCCGGATCGCCTCGGCGATGGCGGCCGGGGTGCCGGCGGAGCCGCGGCTGCTGGGCATCGCCACCGCCTTGCCAGCCAGCGAGGCGCCGCATTGCGGGTGGCGCTGGTCGATGATGGTGCCGTGGACCGGGTCGAAGCCACCCCAGAAGCTCAGGGGCTCGTCCAGCACCAGCACCTCGGCCTGGCAGGCGCTGGGGTTGAGAACCGTCGTCCGCATCAGCCGAGCCCCCACGCCTCGTCGGCCCAGATCGCGCCGCCGCGGGTAACCTCGCCCCTGACCGCCGTCTCGATGCAGTCCTCCAACGCCCCGAAGGCGACCTCGACCGGCAGCATGCCCGGCGCGTAGTAGGCCCATTTGGCCGAGTTGGTCATCACCCGCCCCCGGGCGGCGCGCACCGCGGGGGCGAAATAGGTGCAGGTGTCGACCAGGATCTCGGCCCTGGCCTTCTCCAGCACCGCGCGGTATCCCTTCGCGGCCGCCAGCTCTGCGACGAAGCGGTTGGTGGTGATGGTGAGGGACACCCCGTCGGCGACCTTGCGCCCGTCGATCAGCGCCGCGGCGCGCTCGAACTCGGTCAGCGAGAAATGCGGTGTGCCAAGCGCCACCATCGAGACCGGGCCGTCGGCGGCGGAGGAGAGCGAGTCGCGCGCCGCCACCAGCATCTGCGGGGTCACCGCCACGATCTCCTCCGGCGCCCCGCCGCAGGCCGCCTCCAGGCTCGGCGCCTCCGGCGTCACCCCGACGGCGTGGAACATGGCGATGCCGCCCGCGGCGGCGCCGGCGGCGGCGATTGCCTTCAGGCTGTCGGCGGGGGTGTCGGCCGGCAGGCCGGTGATCACCGGCACCCGGTCGCCGGCCAGCGGGCCCATCAGATGGCCGAGGACGTGGCAGAAGAGCTCGGTCCGGCGCAGCGCTTCCGGCAGTCCGGCGATGTCGAACCGCACCTGCGCCCGGCGCCCCTCGTCGGTGTGCAGCCCGGCATAGGGAACCCGGCCGGTGAGGCCGCAGCAGACATCGAGGAAATCGCCGTATTTGTTGCTCCGCGCCCCGACGGTGGAGTTGTAGTAGGCGACCGCGTTCGACTCGCCGACGACGATCTGGTCGCCGAGGCCCGGCCCGCCCGGGAGCTGATAGGGGGCGCAGGTCCAGACCGTGCGGCAGCCCAGCTCAGCGTAGAGCCGCGCCAGCTCGCGCGCCTCGGCCTGCGCCTCGGGCTCGACCCCGGCGCGCGGGTCGGGGGCGAGCAGGCTGACGGGGATGGTGTTGGTCCAGGCCGGGATGCGGAACCGCGCCCCGCGTGTGGTGAAGAAGCGGGCGAAGTCGAGATGCGCCCGGCCGTAGTAGTGGCAGGCGTCGATATGGGCGAAGCCGGCATCGATCAGGTGCGGCGCTCCCATGATCCCGGCGGCCCGGACCACCACCTCGGTGGCGAACTGCAGCGCCTCGCCCTCGGCGCCGTCGAGCCGTGCCCGGTCGGCGTCGCTGAGCGTCAGGGCCATAAGCTTCCGGCGGTGAGCGGCGCGGTTAGCCGGCGCAGGGTGGCGAGCACGCTCTGGGCGATGATCCGCCCGGTCTTCGGGTTGTCCGGCGAGGGGACGTTGCGCATGGTCATCGTCGCCTCGCCGGCGTCGGAGGTGATGTTCACCGTCTGGACGTTGCGGTCGACGTCGGGGTCGGCCCAGACCTCGACCTTGGTCAGATCGGGGCCGAGACCGGCGAGGGCCAGCGCCGCGGCGACGTTGACATTGGCCGGGAAGCCCAGCGCCGCCTTCCGGGTCGAGCCCTTGAACACCAGCTTCGGCTCGGTGAGGTTGCTGATGTCGATGCCGTTCTGCACCAGGTGTGGCGCTCCGGCCAGCCCGGCCGGCGGCTTGCGCGTATCGAGCGTGACGCGGATGATCTGCCCCTCGGCCATCGCCCGCACGGTGTCGAGGCCAATGATCGCTCCGGTCGGGACGATGATCCGGGCGCCGGTGATCTTTGCCCGCTCGACCAGTTCCATATGGCTCAGCAGCGCGCCAACAGACAGCGGCAGGAAGATCCGGCCGGCGGCGATCGTCGGCCCGGCGACCTCGGGGAACACCGCTTCCGGGGTGCATTCGACGATCACCCCGGCCAGCTCGCCCAGGAACGCGATCGGCGGCGGGTTCTTCAGCGAGGCCAGACGCTCGCGCGCGCGCAGAGGGTCGCGCGCGGCGACCGCTACCAGCCGGATGCCCGGCACCGCGCCACGGTCGATGGCCCGCGCCGCTCTGAGCCGTATGGCGCCGAGCCCGGCGATGCCTACAGTCAGGTCCTTGTTCGCGGCTGCCATCTTGTTCTTCTTCTCGCGACTCGGCTTTCGTGATCGCGAACCAGGCGATTACAACAGCGTGCGCCTCAACATGTCGAGGCCAATCACGAACAGGGCGACCAAGAAGATACGCTTGAACCGGGATTCGGAGATATGGTGCCGGTAACGCTGGCCGAGGGCAAGCCCCAGCGCGGTCGGGACCAGGGCGAAGAGCGACATCAGCGCCAGGTCCTGGGTCATCAGGTTGCGCCCGGTGAGCGAGATGCCGAGCGTGACGGTGATGGTGACGAAGGTGATCCCCAGCGCCTGCACGAAGACGTGGCGGCTCATGTCGAGGGTCTGCAGGTAGAGGATGCCGGGCACGATCATGATCCCGGTCAGGCCGAACATCACGCCCCCGAGCCCGCCCATCAACGGCGACATCCAAGGCTCGCGCTGGCCCGGCGGTGGCAGTTGGGCGCGCAGCAGGGTCACCGCAACGTAGGTGCAGAGCGTGATACCGAGCAGCGTCACCAGGGTTTCGCTCTTGGCGCCGGCAGCCACACCGACGCCGATCCAGATGCCGACCGCGGCGGCGGCGAGGAAGCTCCACAACCGCCGCAACAACGGCGTCAAAGCCGGTCCAGCCAGCGCCTGGTAGATGTTGGTGGCGATCCCCGGGATCAGGAACACCGTCAGCGCCTCGCGTACCCCCAGCGTCGAGCCGAGGCAGGTCAGGGTCACGATCGGCAGGCCCAGGCCGATCAGCCCCTTGATGAAGCCGGCAAGCAGGAAGGTGCCGATCACCATGGCGACGATTTCGGCATCCCACATGCCCAGGCACTCCGGATGAAAAGCCGCCAGCGCGTCAGGCCGCTCGCGTTGCCAGTTGGGCTTTCCAGGCCAGATAGCAGCCGAGTGCGAAGCTCGCCGCCGCCAGTGTCGGGCGGAACCAGCCGTCCATCATGCTCAGCGGCAAGGTCACCGCCATCAGCAGCGCCGGGGCGTAGAACCGGGTCCAGCGCGCGCCCCTCTCGCGGGCCGACTGGAACAGGGGAAAGACCGCCGAGAACACGGCAATGGTCAGGAAGAACAGCGCCCACGGCCGGGTGACGAAGATGGTCAGGTCGGAATCGATCGCCAGCGCCCGGCTGAGGTTGAGCTCGGCGATGTTGCCCAGCACCACGCCGAGGATCATCGGCGCCAGGGGGAAGCCGAACTGGCGCATGGCGAGGCCGATCAGGCCGAACCAGAACAGGGTCCAGACGTCGAAGGTGACGTTGTTGATGGCAAAGACCCCGATCAAGGCGAAGCCGAGGATCACCGCCGCCAGCATGTACATGCGGATGCGGGTTACCAGCACGAACACCCGCAGCATCATCGACTGGATGCCGAGCATGATGAAATTGGCGGCGAAGAAGGCGATGAAGATCGAATAGGCGAGCACCGGCTCCTCGGCGATGAAGCTCGGGCTCGGCACCACGTCGTTCATCAACAGCGCCCCGAGCATGATCGCCGCGGTGACGTCGCCGGGGATGCCGAGCGCCATCAGGGGGGTCAGCGCCCCGCCCTCGACGGCGTTGTTCGAGGACTCGGGCGCTATGATCCCCTCGGGGATGCCGGTGCCGAACTCCTCCGGGTGCGGATGCGCCTTCTTGGCCTGATCGTAGGCGAGGATATTGGCGATCGAGCCGCCGGCGCCCGGCAGGATGCCGGTGAAGACCCCGATCAGCGCCGAGCGCAGCAGCACCGTCCAGCGCGTGGCGATCGCCCGGATCGCCCGCCAGTGCTCGATCCGCACCCGGACCTGCCGGCGTTCGGTCAGCGAGCGCTTGGCCAGCCGGGGGTCGCGGATATCGGAGAGAAGCTGGGAGAAGGCGAAAAGCCCGATCAGCACGGCGATGAAATCGAACCCGCCGAGGAGGTCGTCGGAGCCGAAGTCGAACCGCCCCACCCCGACCGCCTCGTCCTCGCCGATAGTGCGCACCAGGAGGCCGAGCGCCCCGGCTATCAGCCCCTTCACGAGATCGCGCCCGGCCAGGCTGGCGATGACGGTGAGGGCGAAGATCACCAGCATGAAGAAATCCCAGGGCTGGAACTCCAGCCCCACGCGGGCGAGCTGCGGCGCGAACAGCACCAGCATCGTCGCCGAGATCATGCCGCCGCAGAAAGACGACCAGACTCCGAGGCCGAGGGCGAAGCCGGGCTCGCCCTTGCGCGCCATCGGGAAGCCGTCAAAGGTGGTCGCCACCGAGGACGGGGTGCCGGGGATACCGGTCAGAATGCCGGACATCAACCCGCCCGAGAGGCCGCCGACCAGGACGCTGATCATTGTCGCCAGCCCCTGCTCAGGAGGCATCGATAAGGTGAAAGGCAGGGTCAGCACCACCGCCATGGCGATGGTGAAGCCGGGGATCGAGCCGGCCATCAGCCCGGCGCCGACGCCGATGACCATGAACAGCACTGTCTCCAGGTTGCCGATCGCGGCGAAGGCGAGCTGCAAGTTGTCCCAGACCATCCTCCGCCCTCCTCAGAACGTGCCGAATATCTCGCCGCGCGGCAGCAGCACACCGAGCGCGAAGGTGAAGATGCTCCACATGCCGCCGACCGTGACCAGCGCGATGGCGGCGTGCAGCACAAGAAGCCGCGGCGACCAACCGCCGAGGGCGGAGAGCAGCAGGAAGACGAATGCGGTGCCGCCGACCAGCATGCCGACCCAGGGCAGGCTCAGAAGATAGGCCAGGAACAGCGTGAAGCAGATGATGACGTTGCGCCAGCCGGCGGCGGCGGCCTCCTCCGGAGTATCGAGCTCGGCCACGCCGTCTTGCTGGACCGCCTCGCCGCGGTCTTTCTGCGGCCCCTTGCGGATCGACTGCACCAGGTAGATCAGGCTGAGCAGGGTCAGCACGCCGATAATGGTACGCGGCCAGGTGGCCGGGCTGAGCTGGCCGTAGTCGGGCTCGCGGATGTCGAAGCTGGCGGTCAGGAACACACCGCAGACCACCAGGAGGAAGATCGCGACCAGAGTATCGCGGTTGACGCGCGCCATGCTTGCCTCTCCGGGTGGGAATTGCGGGGATCGCCCGGCGGCGCGCGGCCGCCGGGCGGATGATCAGAGGGTCACTTCTTGAACATGCCGATCTTGATCGCGACCCCTTCATAGTCGGCATAGAGCTTGTCGGCCCAGGCCCGGTACGCGTCCGGGTCCTGATACTTCACGCCGGTGCCCTTGGCGTCCATCTGCGCCAGCAGGTCCGGGTTCTCGGCCGCCTGCTTGAAGATCGCCGACCAGGCGTCGATGACGTCGCGCGGGGTGCCCTTCGGCGCCACGATACCGCGCTTCAGCGCGAACTCCATGTCGACGCCCTCCTCCTTCAGGGTCGGCACGTCGGGCAGGAAGGGAGAGCGCGCCGCATCGGCGATGGCGAAGCCCTTGAGTTCGCCCTGCTCCATGTACTTGCGGCCCGAGGCGACGTTCAGCGAGCCAAGGTCGATGGCGCCGGACAACAGCGCGGTCATGCGCTCGCGGGTGCCGTCATAGGGCACGTACGAGAACTTCATGCCGGTCAGGTCCTCCAGCAGCAGCCACATGAACTGGCTGGTCGAGCCGAAGGTGGCGCCGACCTTGTACTTCTCCGGGTTGGCCAGCACGTCGGCCTGGAACTCGGCGTAGTTGTTCCACGGCGTGCTCGCAGCGGCGCCGACGATGTCCGGGGTCGAGGTCAGGTTGGCCACGGTCTCGAAGCCGTCATAGTGGAAATCGATGCGCCCGTTCAGGTAGCTGGTCACCGCCGACTGGTGGATGGCAAACAGGGTGCAGCCGTCGGGCTTGGCCTTGGCCGCCTCCTTGACGCCCTTGTTGCCGCCCTGGCCGGGGATGGTCACCACCTTGACCTTCGGCGAGACGTCCATGTCCTGGATGGTCTTCTCGAAGATCGAGAAAACCACATGGGTGCCGCCGCCGGCCTTCCAGGGCACGATCAGCTGCGCCGTGTCACAGGGGATGTCGGCGGCCCGCGCCGCCATCGTGCCCGAGACGGCGAGCGCCGCGGCCGACATGACGAGGGTGGAGAACAGTCGCTTCATTGGGTTTTTCCTCTCTTCTTTGCGCCCCGCTCGCAGTGAGATCCTGCGGTCACGGCCATGCTTTGCCGCCCTGTGGAACTCCGCGCGGAACTCTGATGGGCGACTTTTTGTGCACAGCCACTATAGTCGCGTCCAACACCGCTGCAACGCCACTGGACGGAATTCCGCAGGGCGGCAAGCGGTGCGCGAGAGAAAGGACTGAGGGACGATGCGTAATCTGGAACTCCCGGGCAGGTCGCCCGTCCACGCGACCGAGGGCATGGCCTGCACCTCGCAGCCGCTGGCGACCCAGACGGCGATCGACGTGCTGAAGGCGGGCGGCAACGCGCTCGACGCCGCCGTCGCCGCCTGCGCGGTGCAATGCGTGGTCGAGCCGGAATCGACCGGCATCGGCGGTGACTGATTCTGCCTCTATTCCAAGGCCGGGTCGGCCAAGACTCCGGGCGACATCGTCGCCTATAACGGCTCCGGCCGGGCTCCGGCGGCGGCCACGGTCGACTGGTTCGCCGAGCGCGGCATCACCGAGATCGAGACCCAGAGCCCGCATTCGGTCGTCGTCCCCGGCGCCGTCAATGCCTAGGACCGGCTGCTGGCCGACCACGGCACCAAGGATCTAGCCGAGCTGCTGCAGCCGGCGATCCGCTACGCCCGCGACGGCTTCCCGGTGGCGTCGCGGGTGCACAGCGATTTCGCCAGCCTGGTGACGAAGCTGTCCGGCAATGCCAACGCCGCCTGCATCTTCATGCCCGGCGGCGCGGTGCCGCGGGTCGGCGCGCTGCTGCGCCAGCCGGAGCTGGCCGCCACGCTGGAGCGAATCGCCAGGAACGGCCGAGACGAGATGTACACCGGCGAGACCGCGCGCGACATGGTCGCCACCCTGCAGGCGCTCGGCGGCCTGCACACAGCCGAGGATTTCGCTACCGCCAAGGGCGAATACGTCACCCCGATCTCGGGCGGCTTCCGCGATCATCTGGTGCATCAGTGCCCGCCGAACGGCCAGGGGGTGATCGCGCTCCTGCTGCTCAACGTGATGAGCGGAATCGAGGTCGGCGACGATCCGATCTCGCTGGAGCGGATGCATGCCGAGATCGAGGCCGGGCGGCTGACCTATGCCGCCCGCGACGCCTGGCTGGCGGACCCGGCGATGGCCGAAGTGCCGGTCGAGCAGCTGCTGTCGGCGGACTACGCCGAGGCGGTGTGCGCCGCGATCGATCCGACCCAGGCGCAGGAGCGCGAGGCCCCGCTTGACCTGCCGCGGCACGAGAGCACGGTATACATCACCGTGGTCGACCGTGACCGCAATGCCTGCTCGTTCATCAACACCCTGTTCAAGGGATTCGGCAGTGGCATCTGCACGCCCTCGGGCGTGCTGCTGACCAACCGGGCCGAGGGCTTCAGCCTCGACCCGGCCAGCCCGAACCGGATCGAAGGCGGCAAGCGGCCGCTGCACACCATCATCCCCGGCATGGTCTCGAAGGGCGGACGGGTGGTGATGCCCTATGGCGTGATGGGCGGCCAGTACCATGCCTTCGGCCACATGCAGTTCCTGACCCGGTATTTCGACTACGGGCTCGACATCCAGGAAGCGATGGACACGCCGCGCTTCATGCCCGACCCGTTCGAGGGAAATGTGGATGTGGAATCCGGCGTGTCGGTGCCGCTGCAGCAGCAGCTCGGCGGGCTCGGTCACCGGGTGACCCAGCCGTCGAGGCCGATCGGCGGCAGCCAGGCGATCTGGATCGACTGGGACGAGGGGGTGCTCACCGGCGGCTCCGACCCGCGCAAGGACGGCAGCGCCATGGGGTATTGAGGGTAGGGTGCATTAATCGATGCACCCTACCGGCGGCGCCGCGAGAGAGGAGACATCGTCATGACCCCCCACCGCATCGCCATCCTGATGCCCGGCGACATGGGCCACGGCGTCGGCCGGGCCCTGCGCGCACACGGCCACGAGGTGATCACCTGCCTCTACGGGCGCAGCGCGCGGACCCGCGGGCTCGCCGCGGCGGCCGGGCTGCGTGATGCCGGCTCGCTGGAGGCGGTGGCGGCGGCGATGGCGGCCACCGGCGCCCGGCCGACCTATGTCGACTGCAACGCCGTCTCGCCGACGACCGCGCAAGCGGTGGGCGAGGTCATCGCCGCGGCCGGGGCGCCGTTCATCGACTGCGGCATCATCGGCTGGGCCCCGGGCAAGGGCGCCAAGCCGACCCGGTTCCATGTCTCCGGTCCCGACACCCGGCCGATGGAGGCGCTCGACGGCAAGGGCATCAAGGTGTTGCCGATGGGCCCGGAGATCGGCCGCGCCTCGGCCCTGAAGATGGCCTATGCCGGGCTGACCAAGGGCACCATGGCCCTGCACACGACGATGCTGCTGGCGGCGCATCAGCTCGGCATCTGGGACGAGCTGATCGCCGAGTACGAGGACAGCCAGCAGGCGGCGTTGGCGGCGATGCGCAGCCGGGTGCCGCGGATTCCTGCCGATGCCGGGCGCTGGACCGGCGAGATGGAGGAGATCGCGGCGACCTTGGCCTCGGTCGACGCCACCCCGGGCTTCCACGACGGCGTGGCGGAGACCTTTCGGGTGCTGGCCCGCACCCCCTTCGCGGCGGAGACCCGCGAGACCATGGACATGGACCGCACCATCGACGAGGCGATCCCGGTCTTCGCGCGGCATCTGAAGGACGGCGACTCGTAGCCGTGCACATTCTGCGCACCCTTGCCCCTCACCGCCCCCTGATCCGCGGGTCGAGCGCGTCGCGCAGGCCGTCGCCCATGAAGTTGACGCTGAGCACGGTCAGCGAGATCGCCAGCCCGGGCCACAGCACTCGGACCGGGGTCAGGGTCAGGAAGTCCTTGCCGTCGTAGAGGAGCCGTCCCCAGGTCGGGAAGTCCGAGGGGAAGCCGAGGCCGAGGAAGGAAAGCGCCGACTCGGTGATGATCGCGTTGGCCAGCCCCAGGGTGGCCGAGACCATGATAGGGCTCAAGACGTTGGGCATGATGTGGTGGGTGATCACCCGGCCCTCCCGGGTTCCGATCGAGCGCGCGGCGAGGACGAACTCGCGCTCTTTCAGCGCCAGCACGTCGCCGCGAACGATCCGCGCCGTCTGCATCCACGAGGTGATGCCGATGACGAAGACGATCAGCAGGAAGATCCCGGTCTCCGGCCCGAAGGCCGTGCGCAGGGTGTCGCGGAAGAGCATGATGATGACGAGCAGCAGCGGCAGTAGCGGCAGCGCCAGAAACAGGTCGGTCAGCCGCATCAGCGGCCCGTCGAGCAGCCGGAAGAACCCCGCCAGCACCCCGATCACCGCCCCGAACAGGATCGAGAGGGCCATGGCGGTGAAGCCGACCGCCATGCTGACCCGGCCCCCGGCCAGCACCTGGGCCAGCATGTCGCGGCCCAGGTTGTCTGTGCCGAAGGGATGCTCCCAGGTCGGCCCGAGATTCTTCGCCCGGTAGTCGAGATAGGTCGGGTCGACGGTGTGGATGTAAGGCCCGACGACCACGGCGAGGACGATGAACCCGAACACCGCGACCCCCGCCACGGCGCCGCGATGGCTGCGGAACTGCACCCAGACATCCGACCACAACGACCGGTGCGGGCGGATCGCTTCTCCCGCGGTGTTGGCGACTGGCGCGTCAGTCATAGCGAATCCTCGGGTCGAGAATGCCGTAGAGCAGGTCGGCGATCAGGTTGAAGAGCACGATCAGGATCGCGAAGATGAAGGTCAGGGTCTGCACGAGCGGCACGTCGGCCGCCTCGATGCCGCCGATCAGGAGTGCCCCAAGCCCGTTCACCCGGAAGATCTGCCCGGTGATGATGGCGCCGCCGAAGATCTGCGGCACACCGAGGGCGATCACGGTGACCACCGGGATCAGCGAGTTCCGCAGCACATGGACCAGCACCACCACCCGCTCGCGCATGCCCTTGGCCCGGGCCGTACGGACATAGTCCTGGTTCAGGTTGTCGAGCATCGACGAGCGCATGAAGCGGCTGATCTGGGCGGCGTTGTAGAGCGCCAGCACAATGGTCGGCATGACCATCTGCCGGACCTGGAAGACGAAGCTGTCCCAGTCGGTCACCTGATGTGTTGTGTCGTAGATCGACGGCAGCCAGAAGACGCTGTCCCTCGGCACCAGAACCAAAAAGATCACGATGAAGCAGAGGCCGGTGAAGAAGGTCGGCACCGAGAAACCGATCATCGAAAACAGCGTGCCGCCCTGGTCGAACCAGGAGTACTGCCAGTAGGCCGAGATCACCCCGATCGGAATGGCGATGAGGATGCCGACCACATAGGACATGCCGACGACCCACAACGTCTGCGGCGTGCGCTCGACGATGAGATCCACGACCGGCGAGCGGGTCGACCACGACCGCACCCTGAGCCGCTCGGCGCTGTCGCCGATCGAGATGCCCCACCATTCTTCGAGCACGTTCAAGGGCTCGTTGACGAAGAACTGGTTCAGCCAGGCGATGTAGCGGATGTGGAACGGCTCGCCGAGGCCGAGGCTCTTGCGGATCTGCTCGCGGGTCTGGGCGTCGATGGTCAGCGGCAGGTTCGCCGTCGGGTCGCCCGGGGCCAGGTCCAGAAGCGCAAAGATGATGAAGCTGATCACGAGCAGCGTCGGGATCGCAAAGAGGAGCCGCCTGATCGTGTATCTGAACATGCCGCGCTGCCGGTCCCGTAGCTGTCGTTCGATCCGAGCATGTCATGCCCGGGCTTGACCCGGGCATCCATCCCTCCGCCAGCAAGGCTGGAACTGGATTGCCGGGTCAAGCCCGGCAATGACCCGGTATGAGCGGCTCCGCCAGAGGGCGGCCGCCGGATCGGGCGGCCCGTCGCCGGGCCGCCCGGTTGTCGCTTACTTGGTCCGATGCCAGTCCTGGATGTTCCAGAGCTCGCTGTCCCAAGAGTTCATCCGCACCCCGCCGAGGGTCACGGAGCGCGCCGAGACGTCGCCGCGGTGGATTAGCGGGATCATCGCGCCCGCGTCCATCAGCATGTCGTTCAGCTTCATTCCGATTTCGGCCCGCTTCTCCAGCGCCGCGGTCTTGGCCATCTCGGCCACCAAGGCGTCGTAGTCGGCGTTGCAGTAGCGCGGCATGTTGTTGCCCAGCCACTGGTTGGCCGGCGACGGGATCTCCTTGCAGGTCCAGCTCGACATGTACTTCTCCGGATCGGTGCCGTCGAAGTTGTTGGTGTACATCTCGATGTCGGAGAAGAACTTCTGGAAGGTGTCCGGGCTCGACTTATCGCCGCCGAAGAAGACGCTGGCGGAGGTGTTCTTGAGCTCGGTCTCGACCCCGATCTCGGCCCACATCTGCTTGATCAGCGCCTGCGTGCCCTGACGCACCGAGTTGGTCGAGGTTTGGTAGAGGATCGACAGCCGGACCCCGTCCTTGGCGCGCACCCCGTCCGAGCCACGGACCCAGCCGGCGTCATCGAGCAGCTTGTTGGCGGCGGCGATGTCCTGGGTCTTGCACCAGTCATTCGCCATCGACGCGTAGACCGCCGGCGCCGGCAGCACGTTGCAGGTCACCTGACCGGCGGCGCCGTAGCCGGCGTCGACCAGGATCTGCCGGTCGATGGCGAGGCTGAGCGCCCGGCGCACCGCCGGGTCGGTCAGGAACGGGTGCGGGTGCGCAACCGTCGCCCGCGCGTCGCCGAGATCCGAGTTCGGGTCGGTGAAGTTGACCATCAGCCGCTCGACCGAGGTGCCGAACGAGGTGACGATCTCGCCCTTTCCGGCCGCCGCCATCTGGCTCAGGATCTCCGGCTCGACCTGCAGGTTCCAGGCATAGTCGAACTCGCCGGTCTCCAGAACCGACCGCGCCGCCGAGGCCGCGTCGCCGCCGCCCTTGAACAGAACGGCCGAGAAGTGCGGCTTGTCCGCGTCGCGGTAGTTCTCGTTCATCACGTACTGGACGACGTCATTGGCCTTGAAGTCGGCGACTTTGTAGGGGCCGGTGCCGATCGGGTAGAAGTTCTGCTCGGTGCATTCCGGCGCCTTGGCGCCCTTGCAGTCCTTGAACTGCTCCGCCTGGATGATCGGCGAGGTGGTGCCGACGAAGGGGCCATAGGGGAAGGGCTTCGCCACCCCGAATGTGATCTCGACGGTCAGGTCGTCGATCCCCTGAATCGCGACCACATCGGCAAAGTTTGTGCTGGCGTTGCAGCCGCCCTGCGGATCCATGCAGTACGACCCCGAGAACACCACGTCCCACGAGGTGAGCGGTGTGCCGTCGGACCAGACCACCCCGGGCTTCAGCTTCCAGGTGATCTTCTTCAGGTCGGCGGAGACGCCGCCATTCTCGACCGTCGGGATCTCCGCAGCCAGGGCGGGCACCATGGCGCCATTCTCGTCGTAGTAGGCCAGAGGCTCCAGCACCAGCGACGAGCTCTCGATGTCCTTGGTGCCGCCAGAGAGGTAGGGGTTCTGGATCTAAGGCGCCTGCCAGTAGAGGATGTTGAGCTGGCCGTCGGCACCGCGTTCCGCCAGCGCCGGCGAGGCCAGGAGCGCGGCGGTCGCCGCGCCCATCAGCAATGTCTTGGTCTTGAGCATGTTTCATCTCCCTGTCATGAGCAGATCGGCGGGCGCCCGCGCGGGCGTCCGGCGGTCCTGGGCCGGAATTGTGCACAGCGCCGGCCGCTTGGGAAGAGGTCTCCCACTGCGGCCGGCGTTGCGGCAATGCCCGTTCCGGCAGTTGTTCGTGGCATTGCTGTTCACTCCGCCAGGTGGCAGGCGACACGGCGCCCGCCGTTGAGCTTGCGCCATTCGGGTTCCACCGAATGGCGCCTCGCAGCCGCCACCGGGCAGCGGGTGCAGAACCGGCACCCGGCAGGCGGGTTGGCCGGGCTCGGCACGTCACCCTTGAGGATGATGTGCGAGCGGCGGGTTTCCACCTCCGGGTTCGGGATCGGCACGGCCGACAGCAGCGCCTTGGAATAGGGATGCTTGGGGTCGGCGTAGAGCGCGTCGCGCGGAGCCAGCTCGACCACCTTGCCGAGATACATCACCGCCACCCGGTCGGCGATGTGGCGGACCATGCTGAGATCGTGGCTGATGAACAGATTAGGTCAGCCCCAGCTTGTCCTGCAGGTCTTCGAGCAGGTTCACCACTTGGGCCTGGATCGAGACGTCGAGGGCGGCGATCGGCTCGTCGCAGACGATGAACTCCGGCTCCAGCGCCAGGGCGCGGGCGATGCCGATGCGCTGTCGCTGGCCGCCGGAGAACTCGTGTGGGTAGCGGTTGGCGAAGCGCGGGTTCATGCCGACGGCGTCGAGCAGCTCGCGCACCCGTTCCTGCTTGGCCTTGCCGGTCGCGGTGCGGTGCTCGTCCATTGGCTCGGAGATGATCGAGCCCACGGTCATCCGCGGGTTGAGCGACGCGTGCGGGTCCTGGAAGATCATCTGCATCCGTGGCCGCATCCGGCGCAGTGGCTCGCCGCGGAGCTGGGCGATGTCTTGGCCGCCGAACATGATCCGCCCCGCGGTGGCGTCATAGAGCCTCAGAATCGTGCGCCCGAAGATGGACTTGCCGCAGCCCGACTCACCGACCAGGCCCAGGGTCTCGCCCTTGCGAATGTCGAAGTCGATTCGGTCGACCGCCTTGATCACCCCCACCTGGCGCCGGATGATCCCCTTGTAGATTGGGAAATGCATGGTCAGGCCTTCGACCTCGAGCAGCGTCTCGGCGGGCGCGCGTTGAGGCGCCTCGGCTGCGGCCTCCATCGCCTGCGCCCGCTGGACGGCAAGCTCGGTGGTGACCGGGTCGGGAATGTAGGGCGGCAGGTCGCGCCACGCCAGCGGCCGGCCATCGGCGCGGGTCTCGGCGCCAGCATCCTGATAGCACTCCTCGCAGATCGGCCCCTTGAGCGACTGGCGCAGCTCGCTCGCCAGCCAGCTCGTCTCGGCGGCACAAGAGGGCACGGAGCAGAGATAGCGCGGCTCGGTCATCGGCGGCACCGTGCGGGGCGGGGATCAGGGTGAATCGCGCATGGTCCCCTTCTCGGTGCCCCACCAGCAGGCCACCTGGTGGTCGCCGCCGATCTCGATCAGGGCCGGGTTCTCTCCGTTGCAGCGCGCCAGGGCGTGGCGGCAGCGTTCGCGGAACGGGCAGGCCTGCGGCGCCTCGGTCAGGTGCGGCGGCTGGCCGCCGATCGAGCGCAGGCGCTCGGCCCGGCTGCCGTCGATGTTGGGCAGGGTCTCCAGCAGCGCCCGGGTATAGGGGTGCAGCGGCCGGCCGTAGAGCTCGGCCACCGGGGCATGCTCGACCACCAGCCCGCCATACATCACCATCACCCGGTCGGCGATGCCGGCCACCACGCCGAGGTCGTGGGTGATCCAGATGATTCCCATCCCGAGCTCGTGGCGCAGCTTCTTGATCAGCTCGAGGATCTGCGCCTTGATGGTGACGTCGAGCGCCGTGGTCGGCTCGTCGGCGATCAGCACCTTGGGGTCGCAGGCCAGCGCGATGGCGATCATCACCCGCTGGCGCATGCCGCCGGAGAACTGGTGCGGGTAGTCGTTCAGCCGGTCCTCGGGCGAGGGGATGCCGACCAGTTTCAGGAGATCGATGGCGCGTGCCCGCGCCGCACGCTTGCCAAGGCCGAGATGCGCCCGGAGCGGCTCCGTCAGCTGGAAACCGACGTTGAACACCGGGTTGAGCGAGGTCATCGGGTCCTGGAACACGAAGCCGACCTCGGCTCCGCGCACCCGGCGCAGGGCGGCGGGGCGCAGCTTGAGCAGGTCGCGCCCTTCGAGCCGGGCGGTGCCGGCTGTGATTTGCGCCGGGGGCTCGGGCAGCAGCTTCATCAGCGACATCATGGTGACGCTCTTGGCCGAGCCGCTCTCGCCGACGACGCCGACCAGCTCGCCGGCGCTGAGGTGGAAGCTGACGCCGTTGACGGCGTGGATGGTGCTTTCCTGGGTGTGGAAGACGGTCTTCAGCCCCTCGACCTCGAGGACTGGCTTCGCCGTCGCGCTGGTGACCGGCATGTCCAAGTGGAGTCCGTTCCCGTAATTCCCTTTCGCGGCGCCATATGACACCGATCCGGCCGCGGGGAGCAACAGCAAGTTTTCGTGAGCGGACGCTATCGGCACTTCGGAGCGACCGGTGACGCCCGATTCGAGATGGCGCCCTGCGGGATGTGCGCTCGGCGCCTGCCACGCGGGAAGCGCCGAAGGCCCCCCTGAAGCCGCCCCGTTGACTCATGAGGCGCGACTGCGATGCGTTGGTGGTGATCGCTTGACCTCGGTGGAATCCGCGTCAGGATCGGCTTGCGCAGCAAGGGGCAGGGGGAGATGGTCATGGCGGAGCACTTGAACGCACGGGAGATGCTGGCAAGACTGGTGGCCTTCCCCACCGTGTCGCGCGACTCCAACCTCGATCTGATCGAGTGGGTGCGGGGCTATCTTGCCGGGCACTGGGTCGAGAGCCATGTCGTCCGCAGCCCGACCGAGCCCAAAGCCAATCTCTACGCCCAGATCGGGCCGGCGGTGCCCGGCGGGGTGGTGCTCTCCGGCCACACAGATGTGGTGCCGGTCGACGGCCAGGCGTGGTCGACCGATCCCTTCACCCTCGTCGAGCGCGATGGCAGGCTCTACGGCCGCGGCACCTGCGACATGAAGGGGTTCTGCGCCCTCGGCCTCGCCCTGGTGCCGGAGATGCTGAGGGCGCCGATGAAGCGCCCGATCCAGCTTGCGCTCTCCTATGACGAGGAAGTCGGGCACAAGGGCGTGCCATATATGATCGAGGCCATGGGCGACACCCTGCCGAAGGCCTCGGCGGTCTTCGTCGGCGAGCCTACGAGCATGCAGGTGGTGACCCAGCACAAGGGCGGCTGCGGCTTCACCACCCGGGTGCGTGGGTATGAGGTGCACTCCTCGCGGATGCATGCCGGCGTCTCGGCGGTGATGACCGCAGCCCGGCTGATCACCTGGCATGCCGACCGGATGGAGGAGAACCGCCGCGCCGCCGAGGCGTTGGGACCCGACGCCCCGGGCGCCCTGTTCACCCCGCCCTACACCACCCTGCACAACGGCATGATCCAGGGCGGCACCGCCGCGAACATCACCGCCAAGGACTGCTGGTTCACCACCGACATCCGACCGCTGCCGACCGAGGACGGCCGCGACTGGCTGGCCCGCTACCGGGCCGAATGCGACCGGCTGGCCGAGGGCATGCAGGCGATCCACCCCGACACCGGGATCGACATCGATATCCGGCTACTGGCGCCCGGCTGCCGCAAGGAGGAGAACGGCGAGGCCAAGTGGCTGGCGCGGCTCTTGACCGGCGTCGTCGGGGTGATCCGCGGCCGGGCCACCGGCTCCGGCCGGGTGATCGGCCTGCGCGCCGACATGGACGCCCTGCCGATCGAGGAGGCGACCGGCCTGCCGCATGCCTCGAAGACCCCCGGCGCGATGCATGCCTGCGGCCATGACGGCCACACCGAGATGCTGCTCTTGGCTGCTAAGTATCTGGCCGAGAACAGTAATTTCGACGGCACCGCTATCGTGATCTTCCAGCCGGCGGAGGAAGGCGGCGCCGGAGGCGAGGCGATGGTCAAGGACGGGATGATGGAGCGCTTCGGCATCCAGCAAGTCTACGGCATGCATAATTCCCCCGGCATCCCGGTCGGCCAGTTCGCTCTGCGACCCGGCCCGGTGATGGCCTCGACCGACGAGTATGTCATCGACATCGAGGGCAAGGGTGGCCATGCGGCGATGCCGCATGAGTGCATCGACCCCACCCTGGTGGCGGCGCAGCTGATGATCGCGCTGCAATCGGTGGTCGCGCGCAATGTCGACCCGGTGGAGTCGGCGGTGATTTCGGTCACCTCGCTCCACGCAGCGGGCGACAGCTTCAACGTGATCCCGCAGACGGTGCGCATGAAGGGCACCATCCGCACCCTCAGCCCGGCGGTGCGCGAGCTGGTCGAGAAGCGGCTGCGGGGGGTAATCGACGGCGTCGCCGCGACCTTCGACGCCAGGATCGTGCTCGATTTCCGACGCGGCTATCCGGTCACGGTGAACCACGCGGCCGAGACAGAGTTCGCCGCGGAGGTGGCAGAAGGCGTCGCCGGGGCCAACAATGTCGACCGCAACCTCGCCCCGCTGCTCGGAGCCGAGGACTTCTCCTACATGCTGGAGACCCGGCCAGGGGCGTTCATCTTCGTCGGCAACGGCGACACCACCAATGTCCACCATCCGGAATACGACTTCAACGACGCCGCGATCCCCTATGGGGTCTCGTACTGGGCGAAGTTGGTCGAGACGGCGATGCCGGTCGGGGGTTGAGGCCCGACCGTGCTGCGGCGGGCCACGGGCGGCCCACGCCGCCTGACCCCTCCCCAACCCCTCCCATCAGGGGAGGGGCTAAACCGCTGCCCTGCTGCATCTTTTAGCCCTCCCCCTTTCAGGCAGGGCTATCGCATATGGGAGAGGGCGGCGACGAGGTAGTCGTCGCTCCACATGCATTTCCGGATGCGGTGGCTGATCGGTGTCTTCGGGGTGTCGATGAGTTGCAGGAGGTTGCGCGCCAGCCGATTGACCGGCGCGGCATTGGCGGGGGCATGGTCGGTGCGGGCGCGGCTCAGGTCCTCGCCGAGATGCACGTCGAGCACCCAATGCAGCGCGTTCCCGATCTGCCAATGCGCCCGGGTAATGGTGAGCAGCT
>Ga0209255_1000064_pt1 | contig 18434 bp, 19 predicted proteins | sample WorMetvaBAHAMAS2_FD_187394 | JGI IMG/M metagenome (GOLD analysis project Ga0209255, IMG submission 187394) | Marine gutless worms symbiont microbial communities from Max Planck institute for Marine Microbiology, Germany - Olavius vacuus... | ecosystem: Host-associated > Annelida > Digestive...
CCTCTGTCGAGCGAGGCAAGATCGCCTCACCGAAAGCACACCGTTCCCGGTCCGAACCCCGCAATCACAACCCCCTCGCCGCGCCTCGCCGCGGCGCCCGCAACCTATCGCGAAGCGATTTCGTGCGATGACAGGAACGCGATCTTGACGCCAAGCGGCACCGCCGCGGCGTCTTGTTCCGCATTGTTTCGCCGGTTCGTCATCAGCCCGTCCCGTCAACCCGCCCCTCTCCCCTGTGAGCAAAGCCGCTGCCGCCCTCCGGCGCATTGATTGCGGTCAATGACGCCGTGCCGAATTGGCGGCACACTCACCCCATGGTCCAACCCTTGACAGAACCGCGCATCGTTCAGGTCGGCCCGCGGCAGCTGGAGGGCATCCTGCGCCAGCCGGCGGAAGCCGCGGGGCTGGTGATCTTCGCCCACGGCGCCGGCAGCAGCCGCCTCAGTCCGCGCAACAACCACGTCGCCGATCAGCTCGGCGCCTGCGGCTTGGCGACGCTCTTGTTCGACCTCCTGACCGAGGCCGAGGCGACGGACCGCGGCAACGTGTTCGATATCCCGCTGCTCAGCGACCGCATGGTAGAGGCCGTGCGCTGGGCGCGGGCGCAGCCCGGGCTGGCGCCGCTTCCGGTCGGCCTCTTCGGCAGCAGCACCGGCGCCGCCGCGGCGCTGGTCGCCGCCGCCCGGATGCCGGACGAGGTGGCGGCGGTGGTCTCGCGCGGCGGCCGGCCCGACCTCGCCGGGGCGGCGCTGGCCGAGGTGCGTGCGCCGACCCTGCTGGTCGTCGGCGGCGAGGACCATGTGGTGATCGGGCTGAATGAGGCGGCGTCCGGCGAGCTTCGCTGCCCGCACCGGCTGGTCCTCGTCCCCGGGGCGACGCATCTGTTCGAAGAGCCGGGGACGCTCGACCAAGTGGTCGACCTCGCGGCCGACTGGTTCGCGGCGCATTTCGAAGCCGATGTCACGGGGGAGAGCGAGCGATGAGCGGAATTGCCGATCGAACCGAGGCCGGACGGCTGCTGGCCGAGCGGCTGGCGACAGCCGACTACCCCAATCCGGTGGTCCTCGCCCTGCCCCGCGGCGGGGTGCCGGTGGGGCTGGAGATTTGCCGCCGGCTCGGGGCGCCGATGGACCTAGTGATGGTGCGCAAGCTCGGGGTACCCTACCAGCCCGAGCTCGCTGCCGGCGCGGTGGTCAACGGCGACCACCCCGAGATCGTCGTCAACGACGAGATTGTCGCCCATGTCGGGCTGAGCGAGGGCGACATCCAGCGCATGGCCGACGGCCAGCTCGAGGAGATCAGACGCCGGCGCGGCATTTACCTCAAGGGCCGCGCCCAAGTGCCGCTTGCCGGGCGCACTGCGGTCGTCGTCGATGACGGCATCGCCACGGGGGCCACCACCCGCGCTGCGCTGCTCGGCGTGCGCCGGCGCGGCCCGGCAAAGCTGGTGCTGGCGGTGCCGGTGGCGCCGGAGGACACGCTGGCGTGGCTCCGCGCCGATGTGGATGAGCTCATTTGCCTCGATACGCCGTCCTTCTTCTACGCCATCGGCGCCCATTACGTCGACTTCACCCAGGTCAGCGACGACGAGGTGGTGCGGATGCTGGACGAAACGGCGCAACTGACCGGCGCGGGGAAGGGCGACGCGCCCGGCGCCTGACCGATGGCAGCGGCAACCGGGCACCGGAGCGCATGGCTGGCCATCCTCGGCGACGTGATGCTCGGCCGGCTGGTCAGCCGCGAGATCGGCCGCCGGGCGCCGGAGAGCTTCTGGGGCGACACCCTCCCGATCCTGCAGGGCGCCGACGCAGTGATCGCCAACCTCGAATGCGCCATCTCCGAGCGCGGCAGCGCGTGGATGCGCACCCCGAAGGTGTTCCACTTCCGGGCCGAGCCGGGCGCCATCGCGGTGCTGCAGGCGGCGGGCGTGCGCTATGTCAGCCTCGCCAACAACCATGTGCTCGACTACGAGGAGCCGGCGTTCCTCGACACCCTGGCGCTGCTGGACGAGGCCGGGATCGCCCGCGCCGGCGCCGGGGCCGACCTCGACGAGGCCCGCCGCGCCGCCCGCTTCGAGGCCGGGGCGCTCAAGATCGCCGCCTTCTCGGTCACCGACAACGAGCCGCCCTTCGCCGCCGGCCCGGGGCGGCCCGGGGTCTGCTATGTCGAGCCCGAGGCGGCCGACATCTGGCCCACCGCGGCGGCGATCCAGGCCGAACGCGACGCCGGGGCCGAGCTGTTGCTGGTCTCCGCCCATCTCGGGCCGAACATGGTGCTCAGCCCTGCCCCGCATCTCCGGGCCTTCAAGCAGCGGCTGCTGGAGCTGGGTTGCGACATCGTCCACGGCCACTCGGCGCATGTGTTACAGGGCATCGAGACCGCGGGACGGCGTCTGATCCTGCACGACACCGGGGACTTCCTCGACGACTACGCGGTCGACGGGATCTGCCGCAACGACTGGTCGTTCCTCTTCCTGCTCGAGATCGATGCGGGCGGTGTGCGCCGGGCGGTGCTGCGCCCGGTCGAGCTCGGTTTCGCCGAGGTCAACCTCGCCCGCGGCAAGGCGTTCGACGCCATCTGCGACCGGATGGTCGAGCAGTCGGCCGCCTTCGGGACGGCGCTGGAACGCTGCACCGATGGGCTGGAGCTTGTGCTTCCGGCGGCCGGCTGACGCCGACCCCGCTCACCCCGGAAACGACCGCGAAACGAAGGGTTAAAATCCGCGGCCGGTTTCCGCTAGGGTGGCCTGATGCTGCTGCCCGGGGAGGTCTCGCACAGCGACCCGCCCCCGCCCGCGCAAAGGAAATGCCGACCGATGAACCCGTCCGAGAGTTTCCTGCTCACCGACCTCTACCAGCTCGCCATGATGGAGGGCTATGTCGAGGAGGGCGTGACCGGCACCGCAGTGTTCGAGTTCTTCGCCCGCAAGCTCCCCCCGCAGCGGGGCTTCCTGATGGCGGCGGGGCTGGAACAGGCGCTCGACTTCCTGCAAGACCTGCGGGTCACGCCGGAGGAACTCGACTGGCTCAGCGCCAGCGGGAAGTTCAGCCCGGCGCTGATCGACTACCTCGCCGAGTTCCGCTTCACCGGCGATGTGCACGCCATGCCCGAGGGCACGGTGTTCTTCCCCGACGAGCCGATCATTCGCTTGACCGCGCCGCTGCCGGAGGCACAATACGCAGAGACCCGGCTGATCAACCTGCTGCACTTCCAGTCGCTGATCGCGGCCAAAGCGGCGCGGATCGCGCTCGCGGCGCAAGGCCGGCTGCTGGTCGATTTCGGCCTGCGCCGGGCGCACGGCGCCGAGGCCGGGCTGCTGGCGGCCCGGGCCAGTTACATCGCCGGTTTTGCCGGCACCGCCACGGTGCTCGCCGGCCGCGAGTTCGGGGTGCCGACCTTCGGCACCATGGCCCATGCCTTCGTTCAGGCCTTCGACGACGAGGCGCAGGCCTTCGAGGCCTTCGCCAGGGCGCGGCCGGAGAAGCTGGTACTGCTGATCGACACCTACGACACCGAGGAGGGCGCGCACAAAGTCGCGGCGCTGGCGCCGAAGCTGCGGGCGCAGGGGATCACGCTGGGCGGCGTTCGCCTAGACAGCGGCGATCTCGACGCCCTGTCGCGCAGCGTGCGGCGGATTCTCGACGAAGCCGGGCTGCAGGAGGTGGCGATCTTCGTCAGCGGCGGCATGGACGAGACCAAGATCTGGAACCTGCTGCAAGCCGGGGCGCCGATCGGCGGCTTCGGGGTCGGCACGAGCCTCACCACCTCGTCCGATCTCGCCGCCCTCGACTGCGCCTACAAGCTGGAGGAATACGCCGGCATCCCGCGGCGCAAGCGTTCGGAAGGCAAGACCACCTGGCCTGGGCGCAAGCAGGTGTGGCGGCGCATCGGCGCCGACGGTCGGATGGCCGGCGACGTGCTCTCCACCGCCGACGACGCCCAGGACGGCGTGCCGCTGATCGAGCCGGTGATGAAGGACGGCAAGCGCCTCGGCCCGGAGCCGACGCTCGACGAGATCCGCGCGCACGCTGCGGCGCAGCTCGCGGCGCTGCCCGAGGGGCTGCGCCGGCTCGACCCGGCTGCCGCCTATCCGGTCGAGATCGGCGCGCGGCTGAAAGCGCTGGCGGCCGAGACCGACCGGCGCATCGACCACATGGAGGAGGGCTGACCTACGGCCGACAAGCTGGCGATTACCGACACCGACGTGCTGCTGGTCGTCGATGTCCAGAACGATTTCTGCCCCGGCGGCGCGCTGGCGGTGCCGGACGGCGACGCGGTGGTGGCGCCGATCAACCGCCTCGCTGGCGCCTTTGCCCATGTGGTGCTGACCCAGGACTGGCACCCGGCCGGACACCACTCCTTCGCCTCGTCGCATCCAGGCAAGCAGCCGATGGAGACGATCGACGCCGCCTACGGGCCGCAGGTCCTCTGGCCCGACCACTGCGTCCAGGGCACCGCCGGGGCCGCGTTTCATACCGACCTTCAGGTGACCAAGGCCGAGCTGGTTTTGCGCAAGGGCTTCCGGCGCGAGATCGATTCCTACTCCGCCTTCTACGAGAACGACCATGCCACACCGACCGGTCTGGCCGGGTATTTGCGCGAGCGCGGCCTGACCCGGGTGTTCGTCTGCGGCCTCGCCTTCGACTTCTGCGTGCGCTACTCGACCGAGGACGCCCGGCGCGCCGCGTTCGACGTGGTGGTGATCGAGGACGCCTGCAGCGGCATCGACCTCGCTGGCTCGGTGGCGGCGACGCGGGCAAGCTTCGACGAATTCGCCATTCCCTGCATCGCCAGCGACCGGATCGTCTGATCGTCCGGGCGCCGCCGCGCCCGCCCGCGACGGCGCCCCAACCCCGCTCCCGAACCGTTTTCCGGCGTTATTCAGAGCCGGGCAGCGGCACCGCTACCTTATGACGCAGCGCAACAAGCAGCCCCGGCGCGCCGTGGCGACAGCAGCCGATTCAGCGCCAAAGCCCCCCGTGGAGCGCCAATTTCCGCCTCCCATTCTCTGATATCGCGCCACAGACGGCAAACCCGCGCCCGGCAGGAATCGACCGGCAGCGCACAAAATTCGATCACCGGCTGCTCCGGTTTCTCTTTCATTGCGGTAAATGCGCATGATAGCGTACCGCCGTTCAAAGTTAGCGAGAGTCGCCCAATCCATGCCCATCTCCAAAGACCTGCTCGAAACGCTCCGGAACAAGCGGGAAGAGGCACTCGCCGGCGGCGGTGCCGAACGGCAAAAGAAGCACCGCGACCGCGGCCTGCTGACAGCGCGCGACCGGCTCGAAGCGCTATTCGGCGAAGGCACGTTCCAAGAAATCGGTCTCCATGCGCGGCACCAGACGCGCCATTTCGGCATGGAGAACAAGGTTCTCCCCGGTGACGGCGTGATCACCGGCGTCGGCTATGTCGATGGCCGGCCGGTCTCTGCCTTCAGCCAGGACTTCACCGTGGCCGGCGGCTCGCTCGGCCAGGTCCACGCGGAGAAGATGTGCGAGGCGATGGATTTCGCCGAACGCACGGGCATGCCGGTGGTCGGGTTCAACGATTCGGGCGGCGCGCGGATTCAAGAGGGCGTCGAGTCGCTCTCCGGCTACGGCCAGGTGTTCAACCGCAACATCCGCCTCTCGGGTGTGGTGCCGCAGATCGCCGTGATCGCCGGGTCCTGTGCCGGCGGCGCGTCGTATTCGCCGGCGCTCATGGACTACATCATCATGACCCGGACCAATGCGGTGATGTTCATCTGCGGTCCCGAGGTGATCAAGACGGTGTCGGGCCAGACCACGACGATGGAGGAGATCGGCTCGGCCCAGGCGCATGCCACGGTCTCGGGCAACATCCACTTCGTCGCCGAGAATGACCAGCACGCGGTCGAGATCGTCCGCGACCTGCTCAGCTATCTGCCGTCCAACAACATGATGGACCCACCGCACCGGCTGGATCCCGACCTCGAGCTGGCGGCGGACCCGGCGGTGGACGAGCTGGTCCCGGAAACGGCAAAGATGCCGTTCGACGTCAAGAAGGTGATCGAGCGCCTGTCGGACGATGGCCGTTTCCTCGAGGTGCAGCGCGACTTCGCGCCCAATATCGTCGTCGGCTTCGGCCGCATCGGCGGCATCGTCGTCGGCTACATCGCCAACCAGCCGATGGTGAAAGCGGGCACGCTCGACATCGACGCCTCGGACAAGGGCTCGCGGTTCATCCGCCAGTGCAACACCTTCAACATCCCCATCGTCACCCTGGTCGACGTGCCCGGCTTCCTGCCCGGCGTGCTGGAGGAGCGGCGCGGCATCATCCGCCACGGCGCCAAGATGCTGTTCGCCTACGGCGCCTCGACGGTGCCGAAGATCACGGTGATCATGCGCAAGGCCTATGGCGGCGCCTATCTGGCGATGTGCAGCCGCGACATGGGAGCGGACCTGGTGTTCGCCTGGCCGACGGCGGAGATCGCGGTGATGGGGGCCGATGGCGCGGTGCGCATCCTGTACCGTAACGAGTTGAAGAATGCCGAGAACGCCGCCGAACGGTCGGCCGAACTGGCGGCCGAGTATCGCGACGAGTTCGCCTCGCCGTATCTGTCGGCCGGCCGGTTGTTCGTGCACGACGTCATCGAGCCGTCGGAGACCCGCGCCCGTCTGGCGCTGTCGCTGCGCACCCTGATGTCGAAGCGCGAGCAGCGCCCGCGCAAGAAGCACGGCAACATCCCGCTGTAAGCGAAGGAGGGAACATGTTGGGCGAAGAACTGGTCCTCTTGGGCTCGGGATTTGCGATCGTCATGCTCGTGCTCATCTCGCTGTGGGGCGTTTGCGCGGCCGCCGGCACCTTCTTCGTGCGCAGGGATGCGGCAAGGGCCGCAAAACCTGCGGCGGCCCCCGCCGCTGCTCCGGCGCCGCAGGTCGCAGCAGGGGTACCTGCGGCCCATGTCGCGGCCATTGCTGGCGCGGTGGCGAGCCTCTCCGGCGCCTACCGCGTCATCCGGGTCTCGGCACCGGCACACGATGCCAGGGCCTGGGCGGCCCAGGGCCGTTACGAGCAGCAGGCAAAATGGCCAAACCAGCCGGCTTCGGTCGAACGGGTGGTTACCTGAGAAACATGAACTGATGGACACGGGGAATCATGAAGCGTTTGAAAATCACCGTTGACGGAACCGCCTATGACGTGACCGTTGAGGAGGTCGGCGGCCCTGCACCGGCGCCTGCCGCTGCGCCCGTGTCGGCTCCGGCCGCCGCTGCCGCTCCGGCTCCCGCTGCCGCACCGCCTGCACCGAAAGGTTCCGGTGCCGCCGGCGAGGTGACCAGCCCGCTTGCCGGGACGGTGCTGAAAATCGAGGTCGCTGTCGGCCAGGCCGTTTCCGCCGGCGACCTGGTTCTGGTGCTGGAAGCGATGAAGATGGAATCGGTGATCTCCGCCCCGACATCGGGCTCGGTGAAATCGATCGACGTCGCCGCCGGCAGCTCCGTGCAAGAGGGCCAGCTCCTCCTCACCATTGGATAATGCCCGATGGAAGCTCTAACGAAGTTCCTTGAACTGTCGGCAATCCCCGACGTGACCTGGAAGATGATGGTCATGTGGGCGGTCTGCGTGACCTTGTTCTACCTCGCCGTCTACAAGGGGTTCGAGCCGCTGCTGCTGATCCCGATCGGCTTCGGCGCCCTGCTCGCCAACCTGCCGACCCAGGGCCTGCTCAACGAGCCCGTGGGAGATCACCCGGGAGGCCTCTACTATTACATCCAGATGGGCATCCACCTAGAGCTGTTCCCACCGATCATCTTCATGGGGGTCGGGGCCCTGACCGACTTCGGGCCGCTGATTGCCAATCCGCGCACCCTGGTGCTGGGGGCGGCGGCTCAATTCGGCGTCTTCGTCACCTTCATGGGCGCCACCATCATGGGCTTCACGATGGGAGAAGCGGCCTCGATCGGCATCATCGGCGGCGCCGACGGCCCGACCTCGATCTTCCTCTCGAACAAGCTGGCGCCGCACCTGTTGGCCCCGATCGCGGTCGCCGCCTACAGCTACATGGCGCTGGTGCCGATGATCCAGCCGCCGATCATGCGCGCCCTGACCACCGAGAAGGAGCGGAAGATCCGGATGACCAGCCTGCGCCAGGTATCGCGGATGGAGAAGCTCATGTTCGCCCTGGTGGTCACGGTGGTCTGCATCCTGCTGGTTCCCGCGGCTTCGGCGCTGATCGGCATGCTGATGCTGGGCAACTTCCTGCGCGAATGCGGCGTCGCCGAGCGGCTCAACAAGGCGGCACAGAACGAGATCATCAACGCGGTGACGATCTTCCTCGGCACCTCGGTCGGTGTCACCATGACCGGCGACAAGTTCCTGACGGAGCAGACGCTGATGATTCTCGCTCTGGGCATCGTCGCTTTCTGTGTCTCGACCGGCACCGGAGTGCTGATGGCCAAGCTGATGAACCTGGTGTCGAAGAATCCGGTCAATCCGCTGATCGGCTCGGCCGGCGTCTCGGCAGTGCCGATGGCGGCGCGGGTGTCGCAGGTCGAGGGACAGCGGGCCGATCCGTCGAACTTCCTGCTGATGCACGCGATGGGTCCAAACGTCGCCGGCGTGATCGGCACGGCGGTGGTGGCCGGCTACTTCATCGCCATGCTGGGCAACTGACACCAGCATCGAGAGCAGAGACCTACAGCATGCCCCGGCTTGACCGGGGCATGTTGATTCCTGATCCTCCCCGGCAAGGTCCGGCGCCGAAAGGGAATGCATTGTGGACGACAACACCCGTGTTCGCTCGTTCTTCGACAGCATCGCCGCTGGCTACGACGACAAGTACACCGCCGAGCGCAACCGGTTCCTGCACTATTTCTTCGCCGAGCGCTTGCGCGCGGCCACCGACGGCGTCGACTTCCCGGGCAAGCGCATCGTCGACATCGGCGCCGGCACCGGGCAGCTCTACGCCCTGATCGCCCAACGGACGCCGGAGCCGGACTATCTCGGCATCGACATCTCGCCGGGCATGCTGGAGCAGTCACCGATCCCGCCGGAGAGGCGCTTTGTCGGCACCCTCGCCGACGCGCACCTCCGGACGGCTCGGTTGACCTTTTCTTCATGCTCGGGGTCACCACCTATATGGCCGACGCGGAGATTGCCGCCTGCTTCCGGGCGATGGCGCGGGCGGCCGTGCCGGGGGCGGTCGCCGTGGTCACCTACACCAATCGCCGCAGCGTCGAGCACCACCTGCAGCGGCTCGCCGGCGCGGTGCTGCGGATTGCCGGTGCCGCGTGCCTGCTCGGCGCCGACCGGCGGGTCGCCGGCCAGTCCTTCACCCGCAACTTCATGACCCTGGAGCAGTTCGCCGGCCTGCTGCCAGAAGGCTGCCGGATCGCCGAGGCGGTCGCGCTCAACCAAACCTTCACGCCCTTGAACCGGATCGCGCCGGGCCTCTCGATCCGGGCCGAGCGGCTGATCTGCCGCCTGACCCCGGCCGGCTCAGCGGCGCGCCGCCGGCTCAGCTCCGACATGCTGGTGAAGATCGCCTTTCCGGGCTGACACCCATTTGCGGCGGCGGAAGCGCGTCGTTGTTAACTGGCCGTCAACCATCTCCTGGTCGCTATGGCGATATCATGGTCGACATCCTGCCCCACCCCACCCGATCGTTTGCGCTTTGGCGCAAACACCCTATCTCGCCGATAGCGACGGGGCGCGGACCCCCGATAGGACAGGGTCGATGCGTCTGGTTCTCACCGCCAACAGCGCCTTCAACTTGGTGAACTTCCGCGCCGGGCTGGTGCGGGCGCTGGTCGCCGACGGCCATCGGCTGATAGCGCTGGTCCCGCGCGACGCCCACGGGCCGGCGCTGGAAGCGATGGGGTGCCGCGTCGTCGACCTGCAGATGGACAGCAAGGGGCTGTCGCTGTTGCGCGACGCCGGGTTGTTGCTGCGGATGCGCCGGGCGCTGCGCCGCGAGCAGCCAGATGCGGTGCTCGGCTTCACGATCAAGAACAACATCTACGGCGCGCTCGCGGCGTGGATCCTAGCGATCCCGTTCCTGCCGAACGTCGCCGGCCTCGGAACCGCCTTCCTCAGCGGCGGCTGGCTGACGCACGTGGCCGAACGGCTCTACTGACGCGCCTTCGCCTCGGTCCCGGCGGTGTTCTTCCAGAACGAGGACGACAGCGCGCTGTTTGCCGAGCGCTGCCTGGTGCGGCCAGAGCAGATCCGGCTGCTGTCGGGATCGGGGATCGACATCCGGCGTTTCATCCCGGCGCCGATGCCCGACAACCAGTCGTCGATCACCTTCCTCCTGATCGCGCGGATGCTGCGCGACAAGGGGGTGGTCGAGTTCGCCGAAGCGGCGCGGGCGCTGCGGGCAATCTACCCGGAGACGGGATTCCGACTGGTCGGCCCGCTCGGGGTGGAGAACCGGACCGCGATCGAGCCGCAGACCCTGCAGGGCTGGGTCGCGGAAGGGATCGTCGAGTATGTCGGCGCCGTCGACGACGTCAACGGATACTTATGCCGGGTACGGGACGCGGACGATCTCGCCCGCGCCATGCAACGGATGATCGAGTCAGGCCCCGATGCAGGGCGCGAGATGGGCCTCGCCGGGCGGCGCCGGGTTGAAAGCCGTTTCGACGAGACTGTCGTCATCGAGCGCTACCGCGACGAGCTTGCCCGTCTGCAGCGGGCAGAGGCGCCGGCATAGGCCGACGGCGCCGCCCGCCGTCCCTTCTCAGCAGGATACGATATTCGGCGCCGCGGCCCCGGCCCGCACGCAGGCGTTCCGGGTGTCCATGACCAAGGGAACGCTGGCCGCCAGCCCGGTGTAGTCGACGCAGTCGTGGTCGGTGATGATCACCGCCGCGTCATATCCGGCGAATGCACCGGGATCCCATTCGACGCATTTCCGGCCCGCGAACTGCGGATACTCGGGCATGTCCGGCAGCTCCGGCACGAACGGGTCGTAGAAGTCTAAATCCGCCTTCCGGCTGTCGAGCAGCTTGAAGATGCGGAAGGCCGGGCTCTCGCGCACATCGCCGATGTTCTTCTTGTAGGCGACTCCCAGCACCAGCACCCTGGCGCCGTTCAAGCCCTTGCGCGCCCTGGCATCGAGCTCGCGGGCGAGCTGCGAGACGACGTAGTCCGGCATCGCCGAGTTGATCTCGCCGGCCAGCTCGATGAACCCGGTGTAGGTGCCGAACTCGCGCGCCTTCCAGGTCAGGTAGAACGGGTCGATCGGCACGCAGTGCCCGCCGAGGCCCGGCCCGGGATAGAACGGCATGAACCCGAACGGCTTGGTCTTGGCCGCCTCGATCACCTCCCAGATGTCGACGCCCATGTCGCGGTAGATCACCTTGAGCTCATTGACGAGGGCGATGTTGACGGCACAGAAGATGTTCTCCGTGATCTTCACCGCCTCGGCGGTGGCCATGGTCGAGACCAGGACGGTCTGGACCACGAAGCTGGCGTAGAACGCGTCGGCGAGCGCCAACGCGTCCGGCCCGTCGCCGCCGACGACCTTGGGAATGCGCAAGGTAGTGAAGTCGGGGCTGCCCGGGTCCTCGCGCTCGGGCGAATAGGCGATGAAGAAGTCGGCGCCCGATTTGAGCCCGGTGGCTTCGAGAATCGGGCGGATAGCCTCCTCCGAGGTGCCGGGATAGCCGGTCGACTCCAGGATCACCAGCTGCCCGGGGCGCAGTTGCTGCGCGATCGTGCGCGCGGTGTTCTCGACCGCGCTGAGATCGGGCTCGCGGTGCTCGTTGAGCGGCGTCGGCACGCAGATCAGGATGACGTCGGCCTCCACCAGGCGCGCGACATCGTCGGTGGCGGAAAACGCCCGGACCGGGTCAGGCCCTGCACCTCGTCATCGCCGATGTGCCGGATATAGCTCTGCCCTTTGGTCAGGCGGGCGACCTTTTCCGGATCGACGTCGAAGCCGAGCACCGGCGAGCCCGAATTGGCGATCGCCATGCACAATGGCAGGCCGACATAGCCGAGGCCGATGACGCCGATGTAGGCTTTCTTGTTTGTCAGCTTGGCGAGGAAGTCGGGGACGGACGGTTCTTGCATTGCGATCGCCTGGATGGTTGGGGGCGCGGTGCCCCGGGACTCTGCGTTCTTTCCCGTCTCGGCTCCGCTTCTAGGGGCAACCATGCAGCCGGTCAACAGACGCCGGTCCGGCTTGCCCAAGGTTGGCCGGGGTCGACCGGGGTTGAGACATCCCCCGAGATCAAATACGGCTTGCCTGGCAGGGCCTGACGCCCCACTTGCGTCCGTCTGCGAAACCCGTCCGCGAGAAAGGACACCACGATGCTCACCAACGACCAGCTCGACCAGTGGGACCGCGAGACCTTCTTCCACCCCTCGACCCACCTCGCTCAGCACGCCCGCGGCGAGGCCCCGTCGCGGATCATGAGCAGCGGCTCGGGGGTCTATGTCGAGGACCGCGACGGCAAGCGCCTGCTCGACGCCTTCGCCGGGCTCTACTGCGTCAATGTCGGCTACGGGCGGACCGAGATCGCCGAGGCCATCGCCGAGCAGGCCCGTCAGCTCGCCTATTACCACGCCTATGTCGGCCACGGCACCGAGGCCTCGATCACGCTCGCCAAGATGATCCTCGACCGGGCGCCCGCGGGCATGAGCAAGCTCTATTTCGGCCTCGGCGGCTCGGACGCCAACGAGACAAATGTCAAGCTGGTCTGGTACTTCAACAACATCCTCGGCCGGCCGGAGAAGAAGAAGATCATCTCGCGCTGGCGCGGCTACCACGGCTCGGGGCTGGTGACCGGCTCGCTGACCGGGCTGAAGGCGTGGCACAACGCCTTCGATCTGCCGCTGCCGCAGGTGCTGCACACCGAGGCGCCGTATTTCTTCCGCTGCGCCGACCTGGCGCTGGACGAGGCCGGTTTCGTCGCCCACTGCGTCGCCGAGCTGGAGGCGCTGATCGCGCGCGAGGGGGCCGATACCATCGCCGCCTTCATCGGCGAGCCGGCGCTCGGCACCGGCGGGCTGGTACCGCCGCCGGCAGGCTACTGGGAGGCGATTCAGGCGGTGCTGCGCCGGCACGACATCCTCCTGATCGCCGACGAGGTGGTGACCGGTTTCGGCCGGCTCGGCTCGATGTTCGGCTCCGACCACTACGGGATGCAGCCCGACATCATCGCCATCGCCAAGGGGCTGACCTCGGCCTATGCGCCGCTGTCGGGCTCGATCGTCGGCGACCGGGTCTGGCAGGTGCTGATGCAGGGCACCGACGAGATCGGCCCGATCGGCCATGGCTGGACCTACTCGGCGCACCCGATCGGGGCGGCGGCGGGGGTGGCCAACCTGGAGCTGATCGACCGGCTGGGCCTGGTGGCCAACGCCGGCGAGGTTGGCGCCTATCTCCTCGCCGCCCTCAACGACCGGCTGGGCGAGCACACGCATGTCGGCGATGTCCGCGGCGACGGCCTGCTCTGCGCCGTCGAGTTCGTCGCCGACCGCGAACGGCGGGTCTTCTTCGATGCCGGCGACAAGGTCGGCCCACAGGTCGGGGCGGCGCTCCTGGAGCGCGGCGTGATCGCCCGGGCGATGCCGGAGGGCGACATCATCGGCCTCGCCCCGCCGCTCTGCCTCACCCGCGCCGAGGCCGACGAGATCGCCGGCCGAATGGCCGAGGCGGTCGCGGCCGTGCTGGGGTAGCGCCGGGCCGCTGGAGAACGCGCCACCATTCGCATCTGCGCTCGTCGTTGCCGTGCTCAAACATTGTGCCGGCGCCCTCGCTGGGGCATCCTCTCGGGATCGGTCGGCAACGGCAGGTGAGGCCATGGCAGCGATCCGCGACAGGGTGATGGCGGGCGAGCAGGTGCTCGGCGCCATGGTGTTCGAGTTCTTCAGCCCCGGCATCGCCCAGATCATGGCCCGTGCCGGCTGCGAGTACGTGATCTACGACATGGAGCACACCGGCATCGGCTTCGAGACCCTGAAGGAGCAGGTCTCGTTCTGCCGCGGGCTGCCCATCGTGCCGATGGCGCGGGTGCCGCGCGGCGAGTACCACTTCCTCGCCCGGGCGCTCGATATCGGTCTCAAGGGCGTGATGGTGCCGATGGTCGAGAGCGCCGATCAGGCCCGCACCATCGCCGAGGCGACCCGCTACCCGCCGGCCGGCCGGCGCGGCGCCGCCTTCGGCTTCGCCCATGACGATTACACGGGCGGCGACCCGGCCGGGAAGATCGCACGGGCCAATGCCGAGCGGCTGGTCATCGCCCAGATCGAGACCGAGCGCGGGCTCGCCAATGTCGAGGAGATCGCCGCCGTCGATGGCATCGACGTGCTCTGGGTCGGCCATTTCGACCTCGCCAACTTCCTCGGCATCCCGGGCGAGTTCCGGAACCCGGTGTTCCTCGACGCGGTCAGGGCGGTGGTCGCCGCCGGGCGGCGCCATGGCAAGGGCCTCGGCTTCATGCCAGCGGATTCGGATTGGGCGGCGGAGTACAAGGGCTACGGCTTCAACATGCTGGCGGTCGGCACCGACCAGGGCCTGTTGATGCAGGGGGTGCGGGCAGTGCTGCAATCGGTGGAGGACGCATGAGCTTCAAGGTCGGAACCACACGGGATCTGTTGACTGCAGCGAGCGAGCCCTGCTTCGCGCCGGCTGCCTTCGACGAGCTAAAGCGCAACCCCGAGATCGAGTGGGAGTGGATCCCGGAGGACCTGACCGAGATCACCCCCGACATCGCCGCCCGCTACGACGCCATCCACGTCAACCTGCCGCGGATCACGGCCGCCTCGGTGGCCCGCGACGACTGCCGGGTCAAGGTCTTCGCCCGCAACGGCGTCGGCTTCGACACCGCCGACGTCGCCGCCTGTGCCGCCAAGGGGATCACCGTCACCAACACCCCGATCGCCATCCGGCGCCCGGTGGCTGTGGCGGCGCTGACGCTGATCTTCGCCCTCTCCGGCCGGCTGTTCGCCAAGGACGAGCTGGTGCGCGAGGGGCGCTGGAACGAGCGCACCAGCTATATGGGCACCGGGCTCACCACCCGGGTGCTCGGCCTGGTCGGCGCCGGCGGCATCGGCCAGGAGCTGATCCGGATCGGACTTCCGTTCTTCCGCGAGATCATCGTCGTCGATCCCTATGTCGAGGCCGCGGTCTACGACCGGCTCGGCGCGCGCAAGACCGACTTCGAGGCGGTGATGCGCGAGTCGGATTTCATCACCGTCGCCTGCCCGCTGAACGACGAGACCCACCACATGCTGGGTGCCGAGGCCTTCGCTCTGATGAAGCCGACCGCGTGCTTTGTCAATGTCGCCCGCGGGCCGATCCACGACGAGGCGGCGCTGGTCGCAGCGTTGCAGGCGGGCCGGATCGCCGCTGCGGCGCTCGACGTCACCGAAGAGGAGCCGATCTCACCCGAGAGCCCGCTGATCGGCATGGACAACACCATCCTGACGCCGCATGCGCTCTGCTGGACCGACGAGTGCTTCGAGGACATCGCCCGCACAGCGTTGCGCTCGATCGTCGACGTCTCGCTCGGGCTCAAGCCGACGCACCCGGTGACGGCCGACTAGGCGCACCGCTCGGCGCCCAGCCCCCGGCTCAGGCCGCGGCGACGACCTCAAGCTCCACCCGCCAGGCCGGGTCGACGAGCCCGACGACGATGACCAGGGTGGATGCGAACCTTCGCTCGCCGAAAAACTCGGCGCGGATCCGTCGCAGCGCCGCCAAGTCTGAGCGATCGGTGAGGTAGATCCGCAGCATCATCACGTCGTCGAACCCCATGCCGGCGTCGCGAAGGCAGGCGCCGATGTTCGCAAAGGCCTGCCGGCACTGGCCTTCGAACTCGGGCGACACCGTGCCGTCCGGCGCAACCCCGACCTGTCCGGAAAGGTGGAGCCATTTGTCGGCACCGGCGACCAGCGCACCGTGGCTGAAGTTGGGCACGCCGAGACGGACGATGTCGGCGGGATCGATGGCGGTAACGTCCATTGGGCATCCTTTCCCGGAAAGAGTGGCGAGCGTTTCTCGAACCCATCTTGAGCGAGATTCCCCGTCGTCGCCAGAACAGCGCTGCCGACGGGGTTTCCATCGCCCTGTGCCGATGGTATGTTCTTAATATGTTCGCAACTCAGCGGACCGCCCCGCCCGAGGCAAAGCACGCAGCGGTGCGGGTACAGGCAGGGACAGCGGGAAACACGACCGCGCCATGGGGACAGCGCATGCCGAAAGCCTGAACGCCGAGCAGCGCCGGGCGGTCGAGCACGGGCCCGGCAGCGCGCCAGGCGCGCCGCTCCTGATCATCGCCGGCGCCGGCTCGGGCAAGACCAGCACCCTGGCTCACCGCGTCGCCCGGCTGATCACCGACGGCGCCGATGCGGGCCGCATCCTCTTGATGACCTTCTCGCGCCGAGCCGCGGCCGAGATGACCCGCCGGGTCTCCCGCATCTGCGGCCGGACGCTCGGCACCGGGGCCGACGCGGTCGCCGCGTCGCTCGCCTGGGCCGGCACGTTCCACGCCATCGGCGCCCGGCTGCTGCGCGAGCATGCCTGGCAGATCGGCCTCGACCCGGACTTCACCATCCACGACCGCGAGGACAGCGCCGATCTGATGAACCTCGCCCGGCACCAGCTCGACCTGTCGAAGACGGCGGCGCGGTTTCCGGCCAAGGGCACCTGCCTAGCGATCTATTCCCGCGCCGTCAACGCCGAGGCCCCACTCGCCGAGGTGCTGGAGACCACCTTTCCCTGGTGCGCGGGCTGGGAAGAGCAACTGCGCGCCCTGTTCTCCGCCTACGTCGCCGCCAAGCAGGGGCAGAACGTGCTCGACTATGACGACCTCCTGCTCTACTGGGCCCGCACCCTGGAGGATGCGCATCTGGCGACCGAGATCGGCGGGCGCTTCGACCATGTGCTGGTCGACGAGTATCAGGATACCAACCGGCTGCAAGCGGCGATCCTGATGGCGCTGAAGCCCGATGGCCGCGGGCTGACCGTGGTCGGCGACGATGCGCAGTCGATCTACGCCTTCCGCGCCGCGACGGTGCGCAATATCCTAGACTTTCCCCGCCAGTTCCGCCCCGCGGCCGAGATCGTCACCCTGGAGCGGAACTACCGCTCGACCCAGCCGATCCTGGCCGCCGCCAACGGGGTGATCGCGCTGGCGGCGGAGCGGTTCACCAAGAACCTTTGGAGCGAACGCCCGTCGGCCGAGTTGCCGCGCCTCGTCTCGGTCCGCGACGAAGTCGACCAGGCGCATTCGGTTGCCGAGGCGGTGCTGGAGAACCGCGAGGAGGGGATGGACCTGAAGCAGCAGGCGGTGCTGTTCCGCGCCTCGCACCACGCCGGGCCGCTGGAGCTGGAGCTGAGGCGCCGCAACATCCCATACGTGAAATACGGCGGCCTGAAGTTCCTCGACAGCGCCCATGTCAAGGATCTGCTCGCGGCGCTGCGCTTCGGCCAGAACCCGCGCGACAGGGTGGCCGGGTTCCGGCTCCTGCAACTCCTGCCGGGGGTCGGCCCGGTCTCGGCCGGCCGGGTGCTCGACGCCATGGCCGGACAGGCCGATCCGTTGGCGGCGCTCGCCGACGCCCCTGCCCCGCCGCGGGCCGGGACCGACTGGGGCGGCTTCGTCGCCATGCTGCGTGCCCTCGGCGCCGGCAAGGCGGGCTGGCCGGCCGAGATCGACCTGATCCGGCGCTGGTACCAGCCGCATTTGGAGCGGATCCACGACGACGCCGAGCCGCGCAAGGCGGACCTCGCGCAGCTCGAGAGCATCGCCGCCGGCTACCCGTCGCGCGAGTGGTTCCTGACCGAGCTGGCGCTCGACCCGCCGGAGGCGACCAGCGACGAGGCCGGGGTGCCGTTGAAGGACGAGGACTACCTGATCCTGTCGACAATCCACTCGGCCAAGGGGCAGGAATGGCGGGCGGTCTTCGTGCTCAACGCCGTCGATGGCTGCATTCCCTCCGACCTCGCCACCGGCACCAGCGCCGAGATCGAGGAGGAGCGCCGCCTGCTCTACGTCGCCATGACCCGGGCCAGGGACCGGCTCGACCTGATGCTGCCGCAGCGGTTCTTCGCCCACGGCCAGGCCCGGCACGGCGACCGGCATATCTACGCCGCCCGGACCCGGTTCATCCCCGGGAGCCTGATGGGGCTGTTCGAGAGGACCCACTGGCCGCGGCCCGGCGACATCGCCAGGGCAGCCCGGCCGGCAGCGCCGGAGCCCCGCCTCGACCTCGGCGCCCGGATGCGGTCGATGTGGGCGTAGAGGGCACCCCGCCCAAGGGGCTTCGCATGGTGAGAATGTGGTCAAGATATTGTAATCATTGGATTTCTTATGTCGTGCCTGCCTTGCGTCACACTGCACGGCAGCATGGGTGGTTGAGGGCGGCGAGGTGTGGTTTTGTGGTCGACTCCGTCTCGCAAACAGGGTCATCCACATGCCTCAGCAAGCCATCGCCACCCTCCAGGGATTGCTATCGCC
>Ga0209255_1000065_pt1 | contig 18227 bp, 16 predicted proteins | sample WorMetvaBAHAMAS2_FD_187394 | JGI IMG/M metagenome (GOLD analysis project Ga0209255, IMG submission 187394) | Marine gutless worms symbiont microbial communities from Max Planck institute for Marine Microbiology, Germany - Olavius vacuus... | ecosystem: Host-associated > Annelida > Digestive...
TGCCGCACGCAGTTCATCCAGCTGCTCCGGTGATAGGGTGTAGTCCAACATGGCGCTTAGAATACCTTATTTTCCAATGGACTATTTGGGTTTCTTCAACGAAAAAATCATATGAGAGTAGTATATCGACAGCGATGTGAAACAATGGGCGATTCGATTACGTCTCGAACGGCGCCTGAAACTGCCGGATGCCATTATCGCTGCCACCGCGACTACTGTCGCGCCATTGGACGGACGTTTTGGAATAACCCCAGAGTTTCTGGGACCCGAGGAATACAAGGATCGATTTATCGGTATCCTAGACATCAGCATCCCTAAAAGGCCGACGCGCACTCCTCCGCCATCGGGCCGACACGATACTCCGGAACAGGCTTTGATACTCAAATCGCTGCAATATCTGACCTTTCGTCGGTTGATCACTAGTACGCCGTTGCACTCCATTTTGCATTTGTAGGGGACGGCCTCCGTGCCGTTCCGCAGGCCGTTCGGAACGCCACGGAGGGCGTTCCCTACCACAGAATCATGTGAAACGAGGTACTAGTACACCTGCGTACAAAACCCGGAAACAACTTTGAGAACCACGAATAGACACGAAAATTGGTGTGGATTCGTGTTCATTCGTGGTTCGAGACGAAATATTGGGTAGTGGCTAAATTTTAAGTGATGAAGTCTGCTGACCCCTACCCCGTCATTCCGGCAGGGATTGCCGGAATCCAGGCGCCAGGGATGGCAAAAGCAGTGGGGATCGAATCGTTAAGTCGCACAACCATGTCACTTTGAATTTAACCACTACCCCGGAGATTTCCGTGACCAAGAGCATGACCGCCTTCGCCCGTGAAGCCGCGACCGGGGACGCCGGCGAGCTGACCTGGGAGCTACGCTCCGTCAATCATCGCTACCTGGAGATCTCCGTGCGTCTCCCGGAAGGGCTGCGGACGCTGGAGCCCGCGGTGCGTGAGCGCCTCGCCGCACGTCTCGGGCGGGGGAAGCTGGACTGTACGCTCCGCCATGTGCCCAGTCCAAGTACGGGCCGCGACCTGCGTATCGACCGGCATTACCTGGCGCAGCTGCTGGCCGTCGGGGGTGAAGTGGCGGAGCTCATCGGGCACCGGGCGCAACCCGCCCCATTCGAGCTCCTGCGCTGGCCCGGCGTGCTGCAGGAACAGCCGCCTGACTTGGAGCCGGTTATGCAGCGGTCCCTGGACCTACTGGACCAGACCCTGGCTTCCCTGGTCGCGACCCGTGAGCGGGAAGGGGCGCGGCTGGCCAGTCTTATTCAGGAACGCTGTGACCGGCTCGCCACCTGCGCGGCCCGGATCAGGCAGCGCATGCCCCAAGTCATGGCGGAGGTGCGGGAGCGCATCCACGACCGGCTGCAGGAGGTGCGCGCCGAGCTCGATCCGAACCGCTTGGAGCAGGAGCTTGCCCTGCTCGCCCAACGCCTGGATGTGGACGAGGAAACGGATCGTCTGACGGCGCATATCGAGGAGGTCCGATCGGTGTTGAATAACAACGGACCTATCGGTCGCCGCCTGGATTTCCTGATGCAGGAGCTCAACCGGGAGGCCAATACCCTGGCCTCGAAATCCTCCGACCTCGAGGTCACCCGCATGGCCTTGGAGATGAAGGTCCTGATCGAGCAGATGCGCGAGCAGGTTCAGAATATAGAGTGACGTTCCATCCCAATGCCATTAAGGGGACCTTGAAAAATCCCATGTTCAATACTTTTCATGAGCATCACCATGAAAAGTATTGAACATGGGATTTTTCAAGGTCCCCTTATGGATTCCAGTCTGGTAGGATATTTTGCGCAAATTCGCCTTCTCAGCAAGCCAGAGGGGCATCGTATAACTTACTGTTGTTGTTGAGAAAAGACTGCCTGTTCTGTCATCGGTCAGAGCGCTACGGACCGCCGTCCCCTTCGATCAGTCTGGAATCCATAAAGAGCCACAATCTTTTTCATGTTCCTGACCGTATGTACCGGAGCATAGAATGAACGAAGGAATTTTGCTTATCCTATCCGCCGCCTCGGGGGCGGGAAAGACGAGTCTCGTCCGGGCATTGCTCGAGCGCGAATCGGATCTGCACCTGGCGGTATCCTTCACCACCCGGGCCCCCAGACCCGGCGAGCAGGACGGCGTCCATTATCACTTCGTCGCGCCGGATCGATTCTGGCGCATGGTCGCCGCGGGCGAGTTTTTGGAACATGCGCAGGTCTTCGGCAACCACTATGGGACGGCGGAATCCGTCATACGCTCGCAGTTGGAGCAGGGACGGGACCTCCTGCTGGAGATCGACTGGCAAGGGGCCAGGCAGGTCCGCACGCGCTTTCCGCAGGCCGTCTCCATCTTCATCCTGCCGCCCTCGGTGCAGGCGTTGGAACAGCGTTTGCGCAACCGTGGCCTGGACAGCGACCAGGTCATCGCAGACCGGATGGCCGAGGTGCGTTCCGAGATGTCGCACCACGCGGAGTACGACTATCTGGTGGTAAATGATCGCTTCGACACCGCCCTGAGCGATCTGACCTCTCTGATCCGGGCCGAACGGCTGCGGTGTTCCCACCAGGCGCCGCGGCTTGGGCCCCTGCTGGCCGGGCTCGCGGAATAGCATGTCGCGTTTCGACGCACCAAGGCACGCTGATCGTCTGCTGGATCGTGCCGCGTCTCGACGCAACCTACGAGCCGGGCCAACCGGTGTCGGGTGACGGCGCGCCAATTACCGCGGCCAATGCAACTTCACAACAGGCGCGCCTTACCCGACCGACGCGGGCTGACAACTACCGGGATTTGAACCATTACCCGGCATCGTGTAAAACACATGCTACTGCCCTTCCCGGACCCCCAATTTCCGATCGGAGCACCATCAGATGGCACGCATTACGGTAGAGGATTGTCTCGAGCATGTAGACAACCGATTCGATCTCGTCCTGCTGGCAACCAGGCGCGCCCGGCAATTGACCCGTGGCGTCGAGCCCCTGCTGCCCTGGGAGAACGACAGACCCACAGTCATGGCCCTGCGTGAGATCGCCGCGGGCGTGTTGAACGCCGAATCCATCACCACCACGGAACCGCAGGAAGAAGACACCATCAAATCTTTGGAACGGGCGCTTGCCGAGGAGCTGACCGCGGATGCGCACAAGGAGACGCCCGAACCATAGGCGCCACGAGTGCCGTTCGCACCGAGCAATCCTTACCTCCCGGTCACCGCCACGTGTCGCCGCACGGGATCGTCTCGGATCGGTCTCGGCTTTCTTACGGTCGGTTGCATTTCCAGGCAAGACTGCCGTGACGGTGGATAAACCCCGCTTTCTGATCAGCGACTTGTGCTCCCTTCTCGGCGCCTATCTTTCCGCGGAGCAGGTCCGGGAGGTTTCCCGCGCCTATCTGTTCGGCACCGAGGCCCACGAGGGGCAGTGGCGTAAATCCGGCGAGCCCTACATCCATCACCCCATCGCGGTCGCTCGCCTCCTGGCGGAGATGCGCATGGATCACAAGTGCCTCATGGCTGCCCTGCTCCACGACGTGATCGAGGACACGGCCACAGCGAGGGACCAGCTCGCCGCGGTCTTCGACGAAGAGATCGCGGATCTGGTCGACGGCGTCAGCAAGCTCACCCAGATCGACTTCAGGTCGCGGGAGGAGGCCCAGGCGGCCAGCTTTCGCAAGATGATGCTGGCCATGACCAAGGACATCCGGGTCATCCTCATCAAGCTCGCGGACCGCCTGCACAACATGCGCACCTTGGGAGTCATGGTGCCCGCGACCTGCCGCCGCGTGTCGCGGGAGACCTTGGAGATCTACGCCCCCATCGCCAACCGTCTGGGACTCTACAGCATCCGCGTGGAGCTCGATGATTTGAGCTTTGCCCACTATTGGCCCTGGCGCCACCGCATCCTGGAGCGGGCCGTGAGCCGCGCCCGCCGGGCCCGCACCGAGCTGATGGAAAACGTGGAAACGACGCTGCGGGAACGGCTGGAACAGGAAGGCATCGCAGGCACCGTGACCGGCCGCTGCAAACACCTCTATAGCATCTACCGCAAGATGCGGGACAAAAAACGCCCCTTCTCCGAGGTCGCGGACGTCTTTGCCTTCCGGGTCGTCGTCGACAAGGCGGATACCTGTTATCGGGCGTTGGGTTTAGTACACAATCTGTACAAACCGGCGCCGGCAAGGTTCAAAGACTACATCGCCATCCCCAAGTCGAACGGCTACCAATCCCTGCACACGGTGCTGGTGGGCCCCCAAGGGCTGCCGATCGAGGTCCAAATCCGCACCGAGGACATGCAACATATCGCCGACAGCGGGATCGCCGCCCATTGGATGTACAAGTCGGACCACGACGACGGCGGCAATCCCCAGGCCCTGGCGGCGGATTGGCTACGGAACCTGCTGGAGATGCAACGCGGGTCCGGAGATTCGGTGGAATTTCTCGAACACGTCAAAATTGACCTGTATCCGGGTGAAGTCTACGTCTTCACGCCCCGCGGGCGCATCCTGGTATTGCCGATGGGGGCCACAGTGGTGGACTTCGCCTACGCCATTCATTCCGATGTGGGCAACACCTGCGTAGCGGCACGCATTGAGCGGCACCTGGTACCCTTACGCACCGTGCTGCACAGCGGCCAGACGGTGGAGATCATCAATTCCCCCGAGGCGGCGCCGAACCCGGCCTGGCTCAAGTTCGTGGTTACCGGCAAGGCCCGTGCGAACGTGCGCGCCTACCTCAAGAACCTGCAATGCCAAGAGGCCGAGGCATTGGGACAACGCCTGCTCGACGAAGCGCTGAAAGGCTTCGGCCTGGACTGGCAACACCTGCCTCGGGAGCGTCTGCAGGCCTATCTGGACACCTCCAACCTGACTTCCGCCGCCCAGCTGCTCGTCGATATCGGGCTCGGCAACCGGATGCCGGCCCTGGTGGCACGCCGTCTCGCCGCGGACGGCGACGCCGAGATCGCCGAACAGGCGCCACCAGATCGGGAATCCGGGCGGCCACATCGATTCGCCATCAAGGGCACGGAAGGGATCGTGGTCAATTTCGCCCGCTGCTGCCGGCCCATTCCGGGTGACGGTATCGTAGGAGTGTTCAGTCCCGGCAGGGGAATCGTGGTCCACCGCCAGGAGTGCCGCAACCTGGGAGATTTCCAAAGCCAGGGCGACAAATGGCTGGATGTGGAGTGGGCGGCCGAGCCCGGCATCGATTTCTCCACCGGGATCCGGGTCGAAGTGGACAACCGCCGCGGCACCCTGGCCACGGTCGCCGCCGCCATCGCTGAGCTGGGCTCCAACATCGAAAACGTCCGGTCCGCCGAAAAAGACGGCTTGAGCACCGCCCTGAATTTTCTGCTCATGGTGCATGATCGCCGGCACCTGGCCCAGATCATGCGCCGTCTGCGGGCGATTCCGCAGGTCATGCGGATCTCCCGCATCTCGCGTTAGGCTTGTAATCCTGTCGTCGCGCCGTAACCTTGGGTGGTTTAAAGGGTGCCTTCCCGGACCCGCGGTGAGCCCTACCGGCAGGTTGCGCGGCCCCGACGCATCGGGGCAACCGCAGCCGCGCGAGGGGCCGCTTACCCGCCCTACGTGCTTCCCGGACCCGCGGTGAGCACCTGACAGCCCAATCGGCAAAAGTACACCAATGAGTGAGATGACCCCCGAAGAACGCCTGCTGCTGACCCGTCGGACCATGGAACTGCTCGAGGACTGGGGCCTGGGAGCGCGAGACACCCTCAAAATCCTATGCCTGCCGGAGACGGTCAAGGCGCGCGCGGTATCCCGCTTCCGGGAAGACCTACCCTTCCCGGACGACCCGGAGGTCAACCGGCGCGTGGCCTACCTGATACGTATCGAAGAGGCACTGCACACCTACTTTCCCCGCAATCCCGAGATGCGCTCCATGTGGGTCAAGCGCGGTCACCGGCAGTTCGGAAAACGGAGCCCCATTGCCATCATGGTCGAAGGCGGCGAGCGCGGCCTGGTCTCCGTCCTCTCCCACCTCGACTGCACCTTCGCCTGGGACCAGACCGGCTCCAAGAGTGAGTATAGTCAAAGCCAAAGCGGCAATCGAGAACCCTGAGAGGCCGTCCGGGACAGTGGCTAAATTTTAAGTGATGAAGTCTGCCGATCCCTACCCCATCATTCCGGCAGGGATAGCCGGAATCCAGGCGCCAGGGATGGCAAAAGCAGTGAGGGTCGAATCGTTAGGTCGCACAACCATGTCACTTTGAATTTAACCACTACCCCCCCAATATCAGGGCACCTTGAAAAATTCAAGGTGTCTTTCAGAACAAGGAAGCCCCGTTATGTCCGTGTGCGTAACCCCATGATAATCAAGGCATTCGAAAAGCTCGATTTATGAGCATCACCATGAAAAGTATTGAGCATGGGATTTTTCAAGGTTCCCATCAGTACACGAACCGGCACGACCGGATTGCGTGCGGTCTGATCGACTGTCAGTCAAAACAAGAGGTCATCATGGTTGTCAATTTTAAAGAAGGCTCTTTATGGATTCCGGACTGGTCGAAGAGAACGACAGTCGGTAGCACCATGACCGATGACGGAACAGGTAGCCTTTTCTCAACGATAACAGCAAGTTATACGACGCCCCTCTGGCTTGCTGAGAAGGCGAATTTGCGCAAAATATCCTAACCAGTCTGGAATCCATAAAGAGCCTTAAAGAAATCGTAGATGCATTCGATTTTGTCAGTTCCGATCAAATGTACGAGCCTCAAGCCTTTCTGAACAAAGCAACGGGAGAAATCCATTGGTATTCGGAATTGGCCGACGGTTTCGAGGAATTACCGGAGGATATCGATGACGAAAAATATATTGAAATCCCCCACAAGCATGAATTGGATCTCGGCAAGAATCTCGTTTTTGAATTCGCGCACCAATATTTACCCGATGATACGGAAGCAATCACGTTGATTTTCAGAAGGAAAGGGACCTATTCCAGATTCAAAGCCCTGCTCGAAAGAAAGGGGTATCTGGACAGATGGTACGAGTATGAATCACAGGCCCAGGAAAAGGCATTGAGGGCCTGGTGCGAGGATAATGCAATCGAAATCGACGACGGAATAACCTGATCTCCCGTTTCCTTTTCTACGGTGCAAACCAATGCCATTAAGTCAGCTGTCGGCTTGTCGTGGTCGGTCAGGATGAGGAAAAGAAAACTACGAATCACGCGAATCCATTCGTGAGGATTCGCGTGATTCGTAGTTTTCTCTATCTATCGCATTCCGACCCACCACGACAAGCGACCAACAGTCAACTTAATGGCATTGGTGTGGAGTTCGGACGTGGACCGGGACGACGAAAAGGGCCATCATAGCCGACCAGGGGACTATTGCCTATCGGCTCACCCGGCGACAACCGAGCCACCGAATAATCATGGATGAACGGAACCCGTAGGGTGGGCTGTGCCCACCGATGATGCCGGGTAAACGCAAAAGGCCGGGCTTGGCCCGGCCTTTGGTTCCGCTTCAGGGCGACGCTGTTACGCCGCCGCCTTCTCGGCCCTGCCTTCGAGCAGGCTGTTGCTGCCGGTGCGGATGTCGATCTTGCGCGGCTTCATGGCCTCAGGGATCTCACGCACCAGGTCGATGTGCAGCAAACCGTCCTCGATGCGGGCATCCACCACCTTCACATAGTCGGCCAGATGGAACCGGCGCCCGAAGTTGCGGGTAGCGATGCCGCGGTACAGAAAACGGCGCTCCTTTTCCTTGGCGTCTTCCTTGTGGGCACCGGAAACCGTCAGGACGCTTTCCTTGACCTGGACATTGAGCTCCTGCTCGGAGAAGCCGCCTACCGCCATGGAGATACGGTAGGTGTCGTCGCCGATGACCTCGATGTCATAGGGCGGATAGCCGCTGGGTTCGGACCGATAGGTGGACTCCAGGGCGGAGACCAAACGGTCGAAGCCGATAGCGGAGCGGAACAGGGGAGTGAAGTCGAGAGCGGTCATGGACATATTCTCCACATGAGCAATATGACGAAATGCGTTCTTACGAACCGCGTTGCCGTAGAACCTCATACGAGCGTCTACGTCAGGTGAGATAGGGGCGGTCGCTGAAAGTTCAAGCGAAAAAATCTTCGGGCATGGATGCCAAAGGTGACGCCCGACGTAGCGCAGGCGTCTCGCCTGCATAGTTTGGGAATAGACCACCCTTTCAGAGTACTGCAAGTGATTGAAAAAAAAGAAAACAAGCAGCACCTGGGAACGGGAAAACTAAGCCTGACTGATGACCAGTTGGAGCGGCAACTCGGCATTGCAGGTTTTACCCGATAGCCGGAAGGGCCAACGAAAGATCGGTAGTCCCAGGGGCCGACAAGGTGTCGGCGGTTCCGGGCCGGCTGGGACCGCCGTCTTCCAGACGGCTTACGGCCCTCATGACCAGCTGTCAGCAACGGTCAGAGCAGACGCCCTCCGGGCCGCATCGGATCGCCGGACCGCCGGCAGGTTTGATTCCCGTGTATACGAATGCTGGACACCGGCCTGATGCTCTCTGCGGCGCGGAGCTTCCAGGTTCCCACGCAGCGCGTGGGAACGAGAAAAGGGTGGCCTCTCCCCAAACCATGCAGGCGAGACACCTGCGCTACGGCGGGCGTCACCTGTTACGACACTCTCCCGGTGGGAAAGGGAGTGAAATACGCAGATTGTGCCGTGTGGCAGTATAAGTGTCGGGCACAGGCCGAGTTCCCTCCTGCGTCGGGACAGGCCTGGCCCTTTGTCCACCCTGCGCGGCCGGTAGTCGGCTACCGGCTCAGGTCCGCAGAATCGAGCCCGCGAGGCAGGCGGCTCCGTAGCCGTTGTCGATGTTGACCACGCCCACACCTTCGGCGCAGCTGTTGAGCATGGTCAGCAGGGCGGCGAGACCCCCGAAGTTGGCCCCGTAACCGACGCTGGTGGGGACGGCGACGATGGGGCGATTCACCAACCCGGCTATTACACTGACCAGCGCCCCATCCATCCCCGCAACCACGATCAGCGCCCGTGCCCGCCGCAGCATCGGCAGATGGGGCAGCAGCCGGTGCACGCCGGCCACCCCCACATCGTGGACGCACTCGACGCGGGCCCCGAACAGGCCGGCGGTTTCATACGCCTCTTCCGCTACCGGCAGGTCGGCGGTACCGGCCGTGACGATCGTCAGGGTGCCTTCCAAGGTCTCCGGCGGCTGGCGCTGCAACACGACGGTGCGACCGAGGGCGTTGTAACGCAGGTCCGGATGCAGGTCGGAGACCGCCGCGAAGAGGCTGGCCTCGGCGCGGGTAGCCAGCACATTGTGCGTGCGCTCACGGATCATGTAACCCAGGATCTCGCGCACTTGGCTCCGGGTCTTGCCCTGACAGAAGACGACTTCCGGGTGGCCCTGGCGCAACTCTCGATGGTTGTCGATCTTGGCTATGTCCAGCTCGCTGTAAGGCAGATCCCTGAGTAGGTCCACTGCCTCCCTCACCGGGAGTTGACCCCGACGCACCGCTTTCAGTAGCTCGGCGAGACGGTTCTCGTTCAAGACGCTCTTCCCTCCACGCCGGACTGCGGGGGTTGGCCCATCCCCTCTCCGCTCGCCCTCGATACAGCGTCCGCGGCGACGCGATCACAACCCAAGCCGAGCGGATCCATGCTGCCGAGCCGATAACCCAACAGGTCCAAGGTCACATGGTGGAAGCCGAGCCCCTGCAAGGTTTCGGTGATGACCTCGGATTCTTCGAGCAACCGTCGGCGTTGCTCCGGGGTCACTTCGATCCGTGCCAGGTCGCCATGCGTGCGCACCCGAACGCAGAGAAAGCCGCGGGTCCTGAGAAAACGCTCTGCCTCCTCCAAGCGGTTGAGGTCCTTCATGGTGACGCGCTGACCGATCGGCAACCGGGTGAGCAGACAGGCATTGGTCGGTTTGTTCCAGGTAGACAGACCCAGGGATTCCGACAGGCGATGCACATCCGCCTTGGAGATCTTGCACTCGAGCAGGGGACTTTCGATCTCCAGCTCCCGCAGGGCGCGCATACCGGGACGGAAATCTCCCAGGTCGTCCAGGTTACTGCCTTCGAGCACCCGTCCGAACCCGGTGTTCCGGGCCACTTCGAGCAGCTTGCCGAACAGAGCGCGCTTGCAGATATAACAGCGGTCCGGGGGATTAGCCGCTACGCCCTCCGGCATATCGAGCTCTACCAGCTCATGGTATACCCCCAGCTGAGTGCCCAAGGCCAGCGCGTCGGTGACTTCTTGTCGTTCCATATAGGGTGTCACGGCCGTGAGCGCCAACACCCGCTCACCCAGGACCTCTTTGGCCGCCCTCAGCAGGAAGGTGCTGTCCGCACCCCCGGAAAAGCCGACGGCCGCCGTCTTCATCCCCCGTAATCGATCGAGCAACCGGTTATAGATGTCATGTTCCATCATTTGCCTCTAGGAGCCGCTCCAGCTCGCGATAGACCTCCCGTAACGGCAGGTCCCACTCCAACGCAATGGACCGGCAGACCTCATACTCCGGCTTGGTCTGACGGCTTCCATCCGGCCGCACGGCGACCTTGACGGGCACCGGACCGAAGGGGGTATCGAGGTGGCGCACGGTCCGCTCCAGGGCGGTTCGGGATACCGAGCCGCGACGTACCCCCAGGGTAGGAGTCTCCGCGAACAGGAGTCTGGTCAGGGTTGGTTCGTAGCGATCCTCGCACAAAATGCTTACCAGGATACCCGGTCGTCCCTTTTTCATCACCAGGGGTGCGATCCAGGCATCCTTCGCACCCTTGGTCAGCAGCCGATCCACCAGGTGCGGATAGAATTCCGGACTCATATCGTCGATGTTGCACTCCAGGAGCGAGAGTTCCTCGCGTCGCGCGGGGCCGGGAGCCGTGACCACCAGGCGCAACACATTGGGCAGCGGCCCGTCGCGGCGGCCGACGCCATAGCCGACGCGCTGGGAAATCATATCCCCTTGGACCTCGAAACGCTCGGCCACAGTGGTCAGGATGGCGGCTCCGGTGGGCGTCGTGGCCTCAAAGGGCACGCCGCCGCGATGGGTGGGAACGCCTTGCAGTAGCTCCAAGGTCGCGGGTGCGGGCACCGGCAGGTGTCCATGGGCACAGTCTACGACACCGGAACCGAGTTCTACCACCGAGCCGATCACCGAGGGCCAACCCAGCTGCTCCAGACAGATGGCCGCGCCGACCACGTCCACCAAGGCATCGACGGCCCCGACTTCATGAAAGTGCACCGCCTCGACCGGAATACCATGGACCTTGGCCTCCGCCGCCGCCAGCCGCTCGAACACCCGGAGGCTGAAGGTCTCCACCCGGCGGCCGAGCCCGGAGCGACCGATCAGCTCCTGAACCGCCGCTGGCGAGCGCGCCGGGCCCTCGTTATCGGCAGCGACCGCTACCTCCACCCGGGTACCGGCGATGCCGCCACGGCGGTCCGGTGTAATGTGCAACTCGAAACCCTCCACGGCAAGTCGGTCGAGCCTCTTGCGCAGTACGGCCTCCTCGACCCCCAGGTCGAGCAAGGCCCCCAGGTTCATATCCCCACTGATACCGGCAAAACAATCATAGTACAGACTGGTCATGATAGTTGGCGCTGCGTGATCGATAACGCTATTCTAGCGCGGAAGGGAAAACGACGAATCGCGCGAATCGGTGCGAATCCATTCGTAAGGATTCGCGCGATTCGTCGTTTTTCTTCCTGGCTCTTTAATGGATTCCGGACTGGTCGAAGAGGACGACAGTCGGTAGCACCATGACCGATGACGGAACAGGTAGCCTTTTCTGAACGATAACAGCAAGTTATACGACGCCCCTCTGGCTTGCTGAGAAGGCAAATTTGCGCAAAATATCCTAACCAGTCTGGAATCCATAAAGAGCCTTCTTCCTTATTTGCTGACCGGTAACGCTTAACTTAATGGCATTGGACTACAACCCCGGACGATCGTGGGGATTCGGATATGACAATCCACAGGTTGAAGATTACCAACTACAAGAGCATCGATTCCCTGGAGCTCAAAGGGCTGACGCCTTTCTCGGTATTTGCGGGGCCGAATGGTTCGGACAAAAGCAATTTCTTCGATGCCTTGGATTTTGTCGGTCTTTCCTTGGGCAGCGGCACCGGAATGGCGCTCCAGGTGCATGGGGGATTCGCGAATATCCATTCAGAAAAACGCTACAAGGAGAATGCAAGAAAATTCGGATTTGAAATCGAATGCGATCTACCGAAAGCAGGACAGGCTGGTGAGGAGAAGCTAACCCGATTCCATTATTCGCTCACTATCCAGGATCTCGATCAAAAAATCCCCAACATTGAAGAACACCTGTACAGGAATGATGTTACGTTACTGAAACGCGAGAAGGGCGACCAGTTTCCCCAACCCTTTCTCGATAAACCCTTTATTGATCGGTTCCCCAAGACCCATTCGGCATTGCTGTTCTTCATAAATATGCCGCTTGCCAAATTGTTGTGGCAGATGGGGCTGTACCAGATTGATCCGATCGGCGCAAAAAAGTCCGATCAATCGGATAGCGATCCAACGAAACTCGCGAAAAACGGGCACAATCTGGCCAGTGTCCTGAGTCGATTGGAGGATGATAAGGAGGCGCGGGAAACTATCCTGGAATGGATGGAGACAATTGTCCCCGGAGTAGAGAAGATTAAGACAGAGCAGCAGCAACTGGATAGTAAGACCGCCCTGCCGTTCAAAGAGCAGGGAACCAAACGATACTTTCCTGCCCACATGGTCTCGGACGGTACGATTTATGCCCTGAGCCTGTTGGTGGCGGTGCTGGATCTTCCCCAGCCCTATGGGCTGACGCTGATCGAAGAGCCGGAGCGGGGGCTACACCCGGCGGTGATTCGCGATCTGATCGGCCTGATGCGGGAGCAGGCGACACCCCGAAATCCTATTTGGCTGACCACCCACAGCGAATCGGTAGTACGTGCACTTCGTCTCGAAGAGCTGATTCTGGTGGATAAGGTGGATGGCAGGACCAAGATGAAACCCGCCGCTTCGGGCGGCTTGATCCAGGCCGATCTTGCGCCACTCGGTCTCGACGAGGCCTGGCTCTCCAACCTGCTGGGCGGAGGCCTGCCGTGGTAACCGTGGGATTCGTGGTCGAGGGTCCATTCGACAAGAAGCTGGTAGAGAGCGAGTCGTTTCAACGCTGGTTGCGGAAGGATTGTGGTCTGACCGTGGTGCTGCTCATCGTGGATGCCGGCGGCAACGGCTAGCTGTGTAGTCGCAAGATCACGGCCTTTGTCGACAAGCTGAAGATCCAGGCGAAAAACCCCGAAAGTGGTCGTGCTGGCGGACTTGGACCCTGATCGCTGTGCGCCCTGTATCTCAAAGCGAAAAGAGATCATCGGTAATGACGGCGTCGGTTTGATCGTGATCGCGAGAAAGGCGCTGGAGTCTTGGTTTCTGGCCGATACGGAGGCGATGCGACACTGGACCGGAAACAAGGGCTTTTATGAAGATCAGCCGGAAACGCTGTCTGGAATGCCTTGGGACCGACTAAAAGAGATCGGCCGTGATCGTGATAGGGGGCGTGGTCCGGGGGCAAGCAAGATCATATTTGCAAGAAAATTCATACGCCATCAGGGGTTCGATGTCAGGCGCGCGGCCGAGCATCCTGCTTGTCCGAGCGCCCGCTATTTCGTCGAACGGCTTCGTGCTTTGAGAGCGAGTTGATTTACTGTCGTAGACGAGGCCCTGCCGAACCAACTTGGAGCATACCTAATGACCCAGTTACTCAGCCTTTCACGTGCCGCCCGCCTGGCCGGTGTCACCCGCTCCGAGCTACAGAGGCGTATCCGGCACGGTGAGCTCACGACCTTCGAGGGCGAGATTTCCGCCACCGACCTGCTGCGGATCTATCCGGAGGTGAACCTGGAGCACAGCGGCGACCTGGAACGGGTGGAACGCATCAAGGCCACCGCCCTGCCCAAGAGCCATCAGGGAGAGGGCATCCTGCCCAGCGCCCAGGTGCTGATCGCGCGGCTCAAATCCCTGAGCCAGGTTCTGGTCCAAAAGGCCGCGGCCCTGGAGACCGCAGAGGCCATGCTCACGGAACTCGATACACGACTTGCCGCCATGGCCGAGTCCGCCGACCCGAATACGGCCGTCTGCACCAGAGAGATCCAGGCCTGGCTCGCCGCCGAACGCCACCGGCTCGCCCGGCGCTCCGCTGCCGACGACCAGGCCCGGCTCTTCGCCAAGGACACCTTCCTACGCATTATGGCAGCCCACATCAAGCTCATCCCCAGCGGCCACGACTTCTTCGTCGAAGGCACCGAATCCATTCTCGATGCCTCCGTGCGGGCGGGCCTGAAGCTGGCCTACGGCTGTTCCAGCGGCAACTGCGGTGCCTGCAAGGCCCGGATCGTCAGCGGCGAGGTCTCCAAGACCCAGGAGCACGACTATGTGCTGAGTGGGCACGAGAAGCAGCTGGGCTACATCCTCACCTGCTCCAACACGGCCGTAACCGACCTGGTGCTCGAAGCGGCGGAGGCCCTCTCGGTGGACGACTTGCCGGAACAGGAGATCCGCGCCGGCGTGCGCAAAGTCGGACGGCTCGGCGAAGATATGATCCATCTCGAGCTCCAAACGCCCCGGACCCGGACCCTGCGCTTCATGGCAGGCCAGCGGGCGCACCTGACGCTGGAGGACGGTGCCGGCGCGGAGCTACCCATCGCCAGCTGTCCCTGCAACGGGCGCAACCTCCACTTTCTGGTACGCCTGATACCCGGCGACCGCTTCTCGCAGACTCTTTTCCGCGACCTGCGTCAAGGGCAGACGGTCACCGTTACCGGCCCCAACGGCCGTTTCGTGCTCGAAGAGGAATCCCCGGAGCCTGCCGTCTTCGTCGCCTTCGGTGACGGCATCGCCCCCATCAAGAGCCTGCTCGAACATGCCGTCTCCATCGATGTCATCGAATCTTTTCGCCTCTATTGGGCGGTACCCGAACCGGAGGGGCAATACCAGGCCCACTGGTGTCGGGCCATGCGCGAGTCGCTGGACAACTTTGCCTACACGCCCCTAGTGGACGCCCCGATCGCGGACGTGCTCGCCGTCGTCGCCTCGGACCGGCCCGAGCCGGATACCTCACGCTATTATGTGGCGGGCCCCGCGGCCCAGGTCCGACCCTTTGCCGACGGATTGACAGGACTCGGCGTCCCGCAAGACCGTCTCCTGGTCGAAGCTTTGGATTAGGCTGCTGAGTTTTCGAGACAGCCTCTTATACTTGTGGTATCCATCAACCCAACGAAAGGAAGAGGTTTGCCATGCCGTCAGTTCAGTTGAGCACCCGAATCGAGAAATCCGTCAAGGATGATCTGCTCGACGCTTGCAGGCGTACTCATCGCTCGCAGTCCTACTATACGGAAAAGGCCCTCGCCGCTTATCTCGCGTGGGAAAAAGAATACACACGCCAAGTCCAGGAAGGCATCGATGCGGCAAATCGCGGGGAAATGATCGACGATGACGGCCCTCGCCTCGATGCCTGGATCGAATCCATAGGAACTGAAAACGAGTTGCCGATTCCCGAGCCCGTTACAGAATGAAACTGAAATGGATGAGCCTGGCGCTTAATGATCTGAGCGCGACCAGGCGATACATTAACTGAGATAACCCCAGCGCCGCGCGGCAAGTAATTCAACATATTCGGAAAACTGCGCGGGAACAATTACCCCATAATCCCTATATCGGCCGAGTGGGAAGGCTAACAGGAACCCGGGAGCTGGTAATTACCAAATACCCTTAATATTTTGGTATACTAAGTGAACGAAAACCGTGTGGAGATTTTACGGGTAATGCATACGGCGCGACATTGGCCGGAATAGGCCGCTGATCCTGACATGTGAACGAGAAACGGCCCCAGAAAGGCTCCGAGCCCATGAGCAATACCCCAGCCAGTACCGATTGCCTCGACGTCGTCCTCCGGTACCACCAGCGGACAAAGCATCACATTGGCCGTTATGCGCGTTCGCCGGGGTTCATGGATTGGGCCAACCAGCCCGACCCGTTCCGTCGCTTCGATGGCGCCCCGATGTTGCGCCTCGTGCGCCCCGTCGATGACCCGGGTCCGACCTATGACGCGCTCTTCGACGGATCACGGGCGGAGCAGGCCACGGCCATACGTCGGGCACCGGCGCCAACCCCGGACCAAGCGCCGCCGAAAGCCTGTACCGCCGGTCCGAGCCGGGCCGACCAGGTCAGCGCGTTTTTCTATTACGGCCTCGCGCTGAACGCGTGGAAGGCGATCAAGGACAGTCGGTGGTCCTTACGGGTCAATCCCTCCAGCGGCAATCTGCATCCAACGGAGGGGTACCTGATCAGCGGACCGATCGAGGGTCTGACCGAGCGGCCGGCGGTGATGCATTACGCGCCATCCGAGCATGGTTTGGAGGTGCGCCGCTGGATCGAGCCGGCCAGTTTCCGGATCCTATGCCACGCCTTCGGCGCCGTCGGCTTTGTGGCACTCAGCAGCATCCATTGGCGCGAATCCTGGAAATACGGCGAGCGCGCCTATCGATACTGCCAGCATGATGTCGGTCATGCGATCGGGGCCTTGAGTCTCTCGGCGGCCAGACTCGGCTGGCGAATATCCCTGCTCGAATCCGTCGGCGACGCGGACCTGATCGCTTTGCTTGGGCTCAACCCGCAGACAGGTATCGAAGCGGAGCATCCGGACGCGCTGCTCGCGATTGTGGTGCCCGAGCCGGCGGACAATGACTCGCCCGGCACGCTGGCACCACGCACCATGGTCTGGCGAGAAGCGATCCGGCAAATCGACGCCGAACCCTTGCTGGGCGAGCCCAACCTGCTCAGCCGAGCGCACCACCCGTGGCCGATCATCGACGAAATCAGCTACGCCTGCGCCAAACCTTCACCCACGCATTACGACCCGGCTGCCGCCTATGCGCCCCCCGGCGTCGCCCCCAGTCATGCCGCGAAGGCACCCGAGCGTGACCCGGTGTGGCTCGGTCCGCCGACAACCCGGCGTCAGGCGTTGGCCGGGCGGCTCATCCGGCAGCGTCGAAGCGCCGCGGCCATGGACGGACGGACGGACCTGCGGGCCGCCGACTTCTATGTCATGCTGGCGCGCACGCTACCCTCGGCGAGCCACCCGGTCTGGCGGGGTTGGCCCTGGCCGGCCTGCGTTCATCTGATGCTGTTCGTTCATCGTGTCGATGGACTGGCGCCGGGACTCTATCTGCTCATTCGCCGGCCGGGTGCCGAGGATTTGCTGCGCGGGCTGCTGTCGAGCGAGTTCGCGTTCAGCAGACCGCCCGGCGCTCCTGAGGGGTTGGGCCTGTATCGCTTACAGGCATGTGATTGCCGCGAAGCGGCCAACACGATCTGCTGTCACCAGGACATCGCCGAGGCGGGCGCCTTCGCCGTCGCGATGCTGGCCGAGTTCGAGCCTCGGCTGACTTCAGTGGGTCCATGGTTCTATCGACGCCTGTTCTGGGAGACGGGGCTGATCGGGCAACTGCTCTATCTGGAAGCCGAAGCGGCGGGCGTGCGAGGCACGGGCATTGGCTGTTTCTTCGATGACCTTCTGCACACCGTGATCGGCCTGGAAGGTCAAGCGATCCAATCGCTCTACCACTTCACCGTCGGGGGGGCGGTCGATGACACACGGCTGCAGACGTTGGAGGCATACGAGCACCTCGACCGGGCGTGACTACTCATCATATAATCGCACAAAAGGTGACCGTGAAAGTTCCCGCTATTCCAATGAGCAAAACGCCTGAAATCACAAAGATGCGCCTTGTGCACACAAGAGGTTTTACGCTCATCGAGCTCTTGATCGTGATGGCGGTCGTCGGCATCCTCACAGCGATGGCTTATCCTTCCTATACGGAATCCGTCAGGAGATCCCGGCGGAGTGATGCCGTGACCCGGCTGATGGAGGTGGCCCAGACCCTCGAACGCTGCTATACCCAGTTCGGCGGCGTCTACGATCATTAGTGAGTGTGGCACGCTCGGTCTTGTGTCCTGTTGCGACGGCGAGGGCCTTGGTCGCCACTCACGATGACGACGGGGTGTGGATGAGGGCGGATCAAAGGCGTCGAGAGCGCCGCCGGCCCAGTCGAACGGTCCAGGATGGTCGGTTAAGATGCCCTCAAGCAACGCCCGTCGGCAAGCGGACGGAGACGGCAACCCTGACGGCCACCGGCGGGGTGACATGAGAGGTATGAGCCGAAGGCTGATGTACTCATAGCGGCTGAACTCACCTGCGACAGCT
>Ga0209255_1000066_pt1 | contig 18087 bp, 17 predicted proteins | sample WorMetvaBAHAMAS2_FD_187394 | JGI IMG/M metagenome (GOLD analysis project Ga0209255, IMG submission 187394) | Marine gutless worms symbiont microbial communities from Max Planck institute for Marine Microbiology, Germany - Olavius vacuus... | ecosystem: Host-associated > Annelida > Digestive...
GTGTCATATCTCTGGTTGGTCGAGCCCATCGAGCACATCGTGGAAGCCTACCGGCTGAAAGACGGTAAATGGGTGGAGGCTGGCCTTTACGGCGGCGAAGACCAGGCCGCCATCCCGCCGTTCGACGCGGTGCCGCTCGATTTGGGCAGTTTGTGGATGCCCACTTAACTCAGCCGGAGGTTCGGAACATGCACTCGCAGTGGTGTAACAAAAACGAGCGTTGGTGGGAAAGTGCGCAACGCGACCTTTAGAGTATTATGCTGCCCACCTTTCGGAAAGCCCCTCGGCCTGCTGTAGAACCGTTTGGACCGCGGCTTCCTGAAGGTCCGGTGGGTAGCCGTACTTGCACAGGATGTGCTTAACCGAGGTCCGCATCCGGGCGCGGGAGTTCTTCCTGTCGGTGACAAGCATCGCATCGTGCAACCCTTGGTGAAACACTATGTTATCGGTCTTTTGCTCCCCAAGCCGTTATACCCAAGGCAAGAACGCCACCGGTGCCGTGTCCTGGTTGTAACGACTGCAAGCAAGCCGCCAATCCTGGCCGGTCATCCGTGCGCCCGAAGCCTAGGTCCGAGTAGATGCGCGCTGCCTCAACCCCGGCTTCCAACAAAGCATCACGCTGGAGATCGAGGACTTGGCTACCGTCGCTTTTCGAGACGCGGATATACCCGATTTTCATATCAACCGTGTAAGAAAAGATAAACTGAAGACAACAATCTGACCAAGATTTCAGTATCGAGTTTCCTTACTACTTTTCGTAGTATACGGGGCGGTTTTGGCGGTAGTAAGTAAAACGACCGTTTTTATGACGACCTGCGCCTACCCACCAAGGAATGAGGTTACCCACAACCGGCCCCGGCTGGATTTGTTACTGGGCCAATCCAGCTAAAGGCGGGAAAGCGAATGGAAGGTAGGAAGGCCCGAAAGCGATGAGCGCAACGCGACGACCTGTGCCGAAACGACAGGCCAGACCATCCGGCACGGCGTGGCGGATGGCACCGAGGTGCATCAGTACTGAGGTTTGTGTCAGGAAGCCCTCTGAGGGCCTCCCTGGCATACAGCGATCAACCCCCGCCCGCCTGCGTGCAAGAGCCAGACGGACAGCGCACGCCGGGAGTGGGCCACCATTTATCCGGGTTTGAGCCAAAGGACCAAATTGCGGCTAGCTGGCGTAAACTCAGCCGGAGAAGCGAAGGCGGAAGATTTCGGATTGTGAGAAACGGGCCGGAGATGCGGCCACTGCTTTCACTCAGCAGTGATGCTACGCATTTCAATCCTGCTACCGCTTCCGTCGTTAAGGAACTGGAGGAGAACGGGCACGAACTGATTCCCTTGTCCGAGTGGACCGATGTTGAGCTACGAAGCCAATTCACGCGAGAGTGTTTTCGAGAAGCTAAGGTCAAGCTCCCTTGCGGGGCTTTTTTTTGCGGAATTTCCTAGTTTAAGATATTGATATTTAACGCCGCAACCTAGGAAATTCCGTAATTTTTTCTTGTGAAAACCAACGGATTGGAAGCAAAGCTATTCGTCCCAGGGTAAGGGTAGTGATATGTTTTCGCCTTGCTTCGGAAACGCACGTTGGAGGCTTCGCTTGAAACTATCCCAATTTGGCGCAGCCCGCATCAATGCAGTTACTGCTGCGAGGTGTTCTTTAAGTTTAGGGTGTCCTAAGTCAGGCGTGAACCAACGATGGTGATGGCGTTTGCGCCCACCGCTAGGTTGTGAGGGGTTACGCTTTTTGAGCTCATCCAGCACGCCCGGCGCGATGCACTCGTACACAATATCGTTAGTATAGTGACCAATTACCGACGGTCGCTTTGCGCCGTCCGGCCCAGGCCAAGTCTTCAAGCGGAAAATTTGTTGATAGAATTCATAAGGAAATGTGCGTGTCCAAGGCTGAAGTTCCTTGGTGATGAACTTCTCCAGAATGGTCGCCAACGCTCGTTTTTCACGGATGCCCTGATATCCGGTTACTTCATCGACAAGAGCAATAATGCCGACGCGTGCAAAGCTGCGGATGAGTATTTCGCACCTGTCCGCGAGTTTATGCTGTTGAACATCCAAGGTGCCTGCCTGTCTAGCCGCAAGAATAGCATCGCAGATATCGGGCAAAATCGTTGCCGGGAATCCATATGCTTTAGCCCCGCTGACCCGGAACAGAATTGGAGTTGTGAGCCCCGACTTTAACGTATTGGATATAAAGGGAATTATTGACTTAGAGGCCGCAAATCTGGGCAGTCGAGCCCCATCATCCGTCAGCACCAAACCACGCCGTGTAAGACCCAATCCCGTGAACATACCAGATTGACTCAAGACACGGGTTTCATTCTCCAACACATAGCATGGTATCTCGATATCGCCGATGACCAGCGGTCTGTCCGGCGTTCCAGCAATAACCTTGAGAGGCTGTTTCTTGCTCATGTCACAATCCCCAGGCCGCGATTGACGGTGAGGTCGAACGCCGCGAAAGGATCGGCCTTGCGAAGGTTGTAGCGATAACAGAATTCATCTACGTAGCGTTGCAGGTGTTTCTGGCTGACACTGTGGAACTGGCCAAACATGCCGCGCTTCAGCAGTGCCCAGAAGCCTTCGATGGTGTTGGTGTGAGTGTCTCCGTCCACGTACCAGTCCTGGTGCTTGATGACGGCGTGCGGCAGCGCCCTAGACATGCCGAGATAGCCCTTGTATTCGTCGGTGATCAGGCTGGCCCTGGACGCAGCGACGCGCTCCCGCACGAAGGCCCTCATGTGCCGCCCCATCATTTTCTCTTTGGCCGTCGCTTTGGCCGTTACCTTGCCACCGCGTTCGACCGCGCCGATCACGGGAGCCTTGTCGGTACCCCTGCCGCGTTTGTTCGGCCTGTCATCGTTCCGTCGATTGCCTTTGCGCGGCTTGCCGCCGATATTAGGCTTCGTCCATTTCCACGATGCCTGTCAGAAGGCTGCGTTGTTCGGCCTGCGTCATCGCCTTGCGAATCTGCATGGCGATCCGCCACGCGGTGTTTTTGTTCACATCCAGATCGCGAGAAAGCTGTAGCGCGGAAAGGCCCTTCTTGGCGTTCAGCATGAGCGTGATCGCCAGAAACCATTTCTGAAGTGGCAGGTGCGTGCGATGGAAGATTGTGCCGACCGTCACGCTGAATGAGGTTTGGCAATCGTAGCAGTGGTGGCGGTGTGGGGTACGGACAGTATTGGTGGAACCGCAATAAGGGCAGGTTGGATCTCCGCCCCATCGAGCCTGCTCAAGATGAACGATGCAAGCTACTTGCGTTGGAAACCGTTCGAGGATCTTTCCGATGTTCAAGGCATTTTGTCCTGCATGGGGCGTTTGACAGGAAAAACATAGCCAACTATGACGTAAAATATAAATATCTTAAACTAGGAAATTCCGTTTTTTTGGCCCTGAATTTCTCAAAGCTTTAAAAAGTATTGGTTTCGAATGGCGTTGAACGGCTGAAGTTCAAATATGGACAGGACTTTTTGGCATTCATCAGTCAATTATTACATCCCAATTCTTTGGTGTAGTTCTTGCCGGTTCTGGTATGCCGTGCGCGGAGAACCGAGGTGTGCGGCGTAGTGAGAACGTAAAGTTGGATGAGACGTTGAAACCGGGAAGATATCCGGATCTGCATATCGTGCCGGATTCGGGTGATATGCCGTTAGCGTTTTTCGCATTGGAAAGCTTGGCTTGTCCCGATGAGCGGACCGGCGACAAGGTATGCAGAAACCCTATAAGTCCTGGAGGAATGGGCTGAGGCCATTCAGCAACGAGGATAGAGCAATCATCCCCTACGGGGGATGCTGGATATTCTCTTGATTAGCTCACACAACTAGGAGACCAACATGAACAAAGCTATTTTTTCTCCGGTGATGCTTTTTTTATTTCCATTAACATGTCTTGGAGATACGGTACCTAGTGTGCCACCAAGCATGTTTGAAGTATTGCCAAACGAAACAAGAGTGATAAGCAGGCCAGATCAAATGCCAGATGCAATTGACTACTTAGTAATGAGAAAGAACTCCACTTTGTTGGTTAAGCCAAAAGTAGGTAATTGGAAGCTTACAGCTAGATATGGTTATTTTGAGAAGGGATCGAAAATTGTCGCGAAAGGACATGGTTACAATTCATCTGCTGCTAATGGAGGTGCTGGTGGCAATGGTGGTAATTGCCATACAGGAAAACGCGCAGGTAATGGGGCTAACGGAGCGCGTGGAGGAAATGGTGCAAATGTTGAACTAAATGTTGGCATTGCATCATTCGGCGATTTGACAATTGATACATCTGGCGGCAAAGGGCAAGGAGGAGGAAATGGTGGAAGAGGTGGGGCTGGAGGGCGAGCTGACATCAGTGAAATGTGTAAGGGTGGATCTGGCGGCTATGGTGGAAACGGAGGGCGTGGTGGAAACGGTGGAAATGCCGGTAATGTTAAATTTATATGGTGGGAAGTCCGTAATTTCACTCCAAACCTTGGAACAGGTAATCTATCTTTAGGCGGATTGAAAATCATAGCTGAAGGAGGCAATCCCGGCCAAGGTGGTTCAGGAGGTGAAGGCGGCTCGGGTGGGCCTGGACGTTGCAAAAAGGTTATTGCCGCCAAGGTTTGCCGCGGATCGGGACCAACTGGTACTTCGGGCTCACCCGGAGCTTCCGGTAGTCATGGTTCAAAAGGAAAAGTTGAGGTAATATATAAATAGCAGGGAGTGAGCTAACAAACGCATGCAGCCGGAGCAAAGAGCAGAGCGAGGAACGATCGGCGCTTTTTGGTCCGGCTGCATGCGTGACGTTATCAACAATGCCAATGGCTCTTGTGAGGCGGAGCAGTCGTGATACAGAATTAGTATTTCTGTATCAGCGTCGTTAGCACACGCCTCTTTGCGAGCATAGCCCCTGCGTGCGAAGCTTGCTTTATTAGGTCAAAACCGTCGCTAACCAATGGATACCTGGCCTGCCCTCTTCAAGGAGATCGCTCCCTATCTGATGCACCCCCTGGTGCTTGTCAGGTTCGTGCTGCTGCTGTTCTTCGGCATTCACCGCACCCTATCTTCCACGTTAGGTCGAGACCATGTGGCTCTCAGTCGGAATTCATCGCATTTGTAACTTCGATTTCCATTTGCTACGAAAAGAGACATCGTGACATCCGGTGAAGCCCAAATACTGGAGCTAATATTTGCTCTAACACGGACGATCGCGTTTCGTTGTCCTTGACGTCATGTCGATCGTAATTTCTGTACAGGTTCACAAGTACATACGTCGAGCTGAACAGCAACAGATCAATATTGCACAACTCAACAATCCGAAGAATGCCGCAGCGTTTGAGAAAATTGTAAATGGTGCAGATCATCCCTCTTCCGAGGAAGATAATCGACGACCCTTCCAAATTTTTCTTCATATTAACCAAACCCCACACCTTTATCTGGTGACACAACACGGAATGCTTACCGAATCGGAGTTTGAAGAACTGGCACGCGTTAATCTATCGCCTGATAGCCAGAGAGAGATCTCTCATTAAGTACGTACTGGACATCGCGGCTACGAGAAGAAATTCCAAGACAGGGTTGAAACGCTGCTTAACAGCGTGAGTCCGTATCCGGCGATCGATTGGGACAATCTCCCCCAAATTGTAAGCTCCAAAAAAATCCACAGGTCAAAGGGAACCCCAGTGAGGAAGTCGGAGACGCAAAAGGTTAAGCGGGATGTTACTGAACGAATTGTCGGATTGTGTATCACGCGCTATAGGAAGCATATGGACTGGAGAGGGGTAGAGAGCCTAATTCCTTGACACCAGCTAGCGTTCCGATTCATCTTCTCCAGTGATACGTATGGTTCGTGCGGATCCCCAAGCAGAACAACGAGAGGAAATTCTTTGAAACCTGCGGTAGATAAGAGAAATCAAGCGTTTAGAACGCCAATCAGCGTTATTAGAGCGCCTGCAAAAAATCCTTTTCCCTCTGTCTTTCCGGAAAGAGCGAACGGCTATCCGGAGTTTCGCTACATGGGGTCCAAGAGGCGGCTTTTGCCATTGATCCACGAAATTCTAAGCGCCCTTGATTTTGATACCGCTCTGGATCCTTTCTGCGGGAGCGGGTGCGTGTCCTACCTGCTCAAGAGCATGAGGAAACGGGTTGTCGCCTCTGATTTTCTGAATTTTCCCGCCACGCTCGCCAAGGCCACCATTGAAAACAACCATCACCGCCTGGACGTCCCTGCGGTCAAGAGGCTTCTGGAACCGGATCCCGATGCCCCTGATTTCGTCCAGAAGACCTATGCCGGGATTTTCTACACGCCCGAAGACCTGCGTTTTCTCGATCAGGTTTCCGCAAATATCCGCGCTCTGGACAACCAGTATCAGCGGGCGCTTGCCATGTCCGCTTTGCTCCGGTCTTGCCTGAAACGTCAGCCGCGCGGCGTTTTCACGGTATCGGGGGACTTGAGCAAGTACGACGACGGGCGGCGCGACCTTCGGCTTTCCTTGGAGGAACACTTCATCGAGCAGATCGACGTTTTTAATCACGTCGTCTTCGATAACGGACAGCGGAACCGCGCCAGCCAGGCCGATCTTTTCGATTTGCGGCCCCGCAACATCGATCTGGTTTATCTGGATCCGCCCTATGTCCCTCGGTCCGACGATAACTGCTACATCAAGCGCTATCACTTCCTCGAAGGGCTGTCCTGCTATTGGGACGGCCTTGATATCGACTACTCAACCAAAGTCCGCAAAATCTCCAAACGCTGTACGCCCTTCAGCTACCGGCGCACAGCTTTGGATGCGTTCGACCGAATGTTTTCCCGCTTCCGCCGCAGCCACATCGTTTTGTCCTACAGCTCGAACGGCTATCCGGATTTGAAGCATCTGGAAGCCTTGCTCCGCAAGCATAAGCGTCAAGTCCGGGTGTATGAAAAGCCCCACCGCTATCATTTCGGGACCCACAGCGCCGTGAAACGCTCAAAGGTCCGTGAATATCTTCTGGTGGGGGTCTGATGGAGTTCTTCCAGCAATCTCTTGATGACATTCTTGAATCCCTGAGCCCGCTTCAGGTGGAGTGGAAGGACGATATTGCCGTTCGGGTTATCGAGCGCATCGAACACTTTCCGATAAAAGAAACCTACACCGAAGCGGATATCCACGCGCTCCTTGCCGATCATTTCAATGATGGCTGGCTCATATACCGCTTGTTTCTCGGGTTATCCAAGGATGCTATGACCGCTCTGCTCCATGATGCGCTTGGCGAAGGCGGGCAGGGCGTAACCCGATACAAGAAAGAGCCTGATGTGTATATCGGCGCTCTGGTCGATCTTGGGCTGCTGGATGCAATGCAGGAGCAGACGAACCGGCAGCCCCAATGGAGCGATGTTCTTGTTGAGCGCTTGCGGAGCGGGCGCGGCAGCGCGATCAGTGGTCAACGCCGGGGCAGGGGACTTGAGGACTATGCCGAGGGCATCATCCACAAGGTTTTTGGCGATGTCTACGAGGCGCGCTGCCGGTTTGTGGGAAAGCGAAACGCGGAAGCCAAGTGCGATTTTGCGATTCCGAGCAAGGATGCCCCCCGGATTCTCGTCGAGGCCAAAGGCTACGGGGCCACCGGCTCCAAAATGAGCGACGTTGTCGGCGATATTGATGCCATCGTCGAGGCCAAGCGACACGACACGGCGTTGCTGTTCTTCACCGATGGTCTGACGTGGAAACAGCGTCAAAGCGACCTAAAAACGCTCATAGAGCGGCAGAACAACGGCGAGGTGGCGCGTATATACACAACGAGCATGAGCGGTCAGTTTGAAGCCGATCTCATGACACTGAAGGCAGAGAATAAATTGTAAACCGCAGTTTAGCCTCTTTCGACTGTTAAGCGCCAAAGCAAAGAGAACGACACATGTCCACAATTGAAGATTCTGATGCTCGCATAGCATTCGAGAGGGAGAACAGCGCTTCCACCGATTTGGAGTTCGAGCCTATCACATCAGAAGACGAAGACTACGGAAGTGCACCACCGGATTATCAAATATCCACTTATCCGGCCGATTTTACTTTAGAAGTGTTACATCAGAAATGTAAAGAGGAGGAGATCATCATTCCTGATTTTCAGCGGCGTTTCGTGTGGAAGCAGGCACAAGCAAGCAAGCTGATGGAGTCGTTTCTGGTAGGTTTGCCAGTCCCGGCAGTATTCTTGTATAGCGAGAGAAAGAGCCAGAAGTTTCTCGTTATTGATGGACAACAACGCCTAAAAAGTATTTCCTATTTCTTTGAAGGATATTTCGGACCGAAAACCCAAGATACACGGAAAGTATTTCGGCTCACCGGCCTTAGCCCAGACAGCGTCTTCAGTAAAAAAACTTATGAAGACCTTCGGGACGAAGACAAGCGGAGTTTGAAAAACTCTGTCTTGCGTGCCTTTGTTGTCCAGCAACTTGATCCTTCTGACGATACGAGTATGTACCATATTTTCGAACGCCTTAATACTGGAGGAACATTGCTGACAAACCAAGAGATAAGGAACTGTGTTTATCACGGTAGTTTCATAAAGCTGATAAATGAAATTAATGAAAATACTTTCTGGAGAAGACTTCTAGGAAAAAACGCCCCAGACACGCGAAGAAGAGACATAGAGCTTATTGTGCGCTTCTTTGCTTTGCGAGATATTTCTGCTTATAAAAAGCCTATGAAAGATTGGCTATCGAAATTTATGAGGATAAATCGAGACGCATCTGGGGATACTTTAGATGCCAGCCGCGATCTTTTTTCAAAGACTTGCGAGCGGATTGTAGAGGCTCTAGGGGAAAAGCCATTTCATATTCGTGCAGGGCTGAATGCGGCGGTGTTCGACGCGGTCATGACCGCATTTTCTAACCACTTGGATGCTATACCTGAGGACGTTAGAGATCGATACCAGAGGCTAATACGAGATGAAGAATTCGAAAGGGATACAAAGACCTCAACTACAGACGTGGACACCGTAAAGGGGCGACTTGGAAAAGCGGAAGCAGTTCTTTTTCAGTAGGAAATCCGAAATGCGGATTGTTCGGATAGAGCAAACTCTGGAAAGGTGCGAGGAGCATTTGTCTTCATCGTCCGCTTATGGAACAGAAATAGAGAGTCTTTTAACGCAAAAAGATTCTTGTGATTATGTGTTCAGAGTTTGAGCAAAAGATAGAAGGACTTGTTCAGCAAAAGTGCTCTTCCATCGAAGACAGCTCCATCAAGGAATTCTTTGGTTCGTGTGTAAACGCAGTGTTTCGCAGCGTAAAGTCCACGGAGATGGCGGGCTTACTCAGTCGGTTTGGCCCTTCCCATAAGGAGGCGTTTCGACAGAAGACGTACGACCATCAGAAGGCGGAAACGTTTTACAATAACATTGTGACAAACCGACACCGGGTAGCCCATTCAGAAGGTAGCCAAGTGACATTTCGTGATACAAAACAATTCTACGAAGAAGGACATGTTGTATTGGACTTTTTTCAACAAGCATTGCTGGAACGCGACAGCTCCTAGTAAAATCCTCTTAGGCCTGAGAGCGGACCTAAAAAGTCGGATTATTTTTCAGCCCGGCGTGATAAGTATCAGTATGGAAAGCGCCGCGAAATCAAATTGCACCACTGCGTGGTGCGTGACAAACTCGTTGCATGGAAGGAATGCCGTTATTTGCTGGAGCCGTTTTTATTCTCGCGCTCGTTTATATTTTCTACACGCCCCGGCGCTTACGCTTTCGTGCCTGCGCGTCTCTGCTGACCGAAGGCAAGCAGCCCTTCCACCGGATACTTAAGCGGTCCGCTCCGCAATATGAAGTGTGCCCGAAAGTCCGCCGCGTTCAACGCTGGGAATCTGGAACCAGTCGCCAAAGTCCTGCGTTGGCAGTGGCCGGACCCCCTGCTTGTGTTGTGTGCCGACGACGACGCCATGACCAGCGGCAATCCAGATCTGTCCGCCGCCCGCGTCACCGCACAAGCGGTTGGTGGGATACTCGCCGTCCCCGATTTCGGCATGGACCGACCAGACGGCGCAACGGATTTCAATGATCTGTTCATCCATCGTGGGCCATAGGGGGTCTATAACTCGATCCAAAATGCCCACAGCGTTTTTCCCGCACTCGACAATCTCGTGGCGCAGATGATGCTGTGGATAAATGGGACCTTCCATAAGAGAAAAGGAAAAACAGAAATGGAAATCTGCGATGAATCGCAGGATGGGTGCCCAGGTTTTTGGTATACCGGACACACCCCAGTCGATCGCGGGATAAAGGTCTCTTGTGCTTTCCGAAAGACAAGTTTTTGAGGGTGGAGCGATCCCGCAAAACTAGGCCATCATGGCCTTGGGAGCGGTCTCCCGCCTAAAGTCGGGGGATTCCTATGGCGACTCATGAGTCGCTTCGATGGGTTCTTGCTGCTGTCGGCCCTACTGTACCGCTCACTTCACCGGCGAACCGAGCGTGTCCTGCCCTTATAACATTGAGCGCGCCGACCACATCTGCGTTTTTCCCGAATCCGCATTCCATGCACGTCATGGTTGGCGCGTCATTGCAAGTCACGCCGCGCTTCGCCATTAATAGGGCCATTCTACCTGGAGACCACAGAATTTGGCTACGAGGACCTAGCCACTCACAATCTCCGCCTTGGACTTCACGTTGGTTTCTAGCGCAGAGGCGAGGGTCTCCCCTAAGAGACCCAGAAACGCCCGAGAATGGCTTTCCAAGTACCCAAGTCTTTGAAGTCTACTAGGGACATAGGGAAGCTGGATCTGTGAACCACTAGATCGGCATGTTCAATGAGTCTGGAACCCAAGCCACGCGGTTCACAGGACACCGCTGTGGTTTTTTCTGTAGACCAATGCCACGATCTCTCCAATGATTGCTGTTGCCTGAAGATACCGTAGGAAGCTTTCAGTAGCTTTTTAAGGGTTTCTTGGAGGATCTTCGGGGCTAGTTTTGACTGCTTAGTTCTGAATTGATTTTGGCTCTTTATGGATTTCAGATTGGTAGGATGTTTTGCGCGAATTTGCCTTCTCAGCAAGCCAGAGGGTAGTCGTATAACTTGTTGTTATCGTTGATAAAAAACTGTCTGTTTTGTCATTGGTTAGAGTGCTACGGACCGCCATCTCCTTCGATTGGTCTGGAATCCATAAAGAGCCTTGATTTTTTTAAATGATTAATGGCCGCCACTTAACGGAGGGTTTACCGACACTTATTTTTCGATCCGAAGCGAGCAGCCCAGCGATGGGTCAATTTCCGGTGGATGTTGGCTTGATTTCAGCGCTGAGGATCGCTGCGGCGAGGCGTTTTGGCTCTGATCGAGGGCAATTCAGCCGTAAAATTAGCCGCGGCACGGATCGGGGGTAAGGAGCATCCGTTCGGCTTCCTCGATGAGCCGCTCTCTGGTCCAGTGCGGGTGGGCTTGTTTGAGTTCCAACGCCTTGACGTCTCGTCGTCGGCGATATTCCAGGTCGTCCGGCGGCTTGCGTTTAGGCTTGCTGCTCAGCTTTCGGGTCAAGGTTTTCAGGGCCAATATCATTTTGGGCTGCCCGGCGGTCTCCCGGTTCTTGGATTTTTTCGCTAACCGCTTGCTGGCTTTGGTGCGTTCGCGTTTCAACATACCTCCCAAGCCGAACAGGGAGAACAGGTGACGGGATATGGCCTTGACGGCGGCCAGGCCCTTCCAGGAGCCATCAGGAAGGCGTTGGCGGGGTTGGGCAACGGTCACTAGCCCGGCGGCTTTCAGATCGGCCAGGGCGCGTTCTACGCGCTTCGGGGCCATGCCGGTTTGCTTGCCGATATAGTCCACGGTGAGACTCAAGAACCTGTCCTGGGTGGGGATGCCGACTCGCAGGCTGGCCAGGTCCGTGTACTTGAGCAAGGCCATCAGCAAGAGCAGGCAGGCTTCCCGGCGCTCACTACGTTGCTGCCGCTCGCTGCCGTTAGCCAGGTCCAGGGAGGGGATGATCTGACGCGGATTATCGTAGTAGCTCTTGAGCCGAGCCATGAGCTTCGTGAGCACAAGGGGAATCCCGCCCTTGCCGGTCTTGGGTGGCTTCGGCAGCGTGAGCCTGGGGTTCCGCGGATCGTGCCCGCAGAAATTGCCGCCTAGGTTTTCACGCGGTGCGTAGGGCCTGCCCACGTGCGATCCCCAGATTGGCAAGCGGGGAGCGGGCAGTAGTTACTTTCCAAGTCCCCGTGATTAAGACCTTGCAACAGGGGATTTGAACGGGTAGGATTTTCATCGACCGTTGCTGCCACATACTGTTACGGTTAATTGGCCCGCGCTTGGGGTCTAGACCCCCAAGCGCGGGCTTCTCATTTATGCCTCGAAATTAGCAAGTATTTCGGTTCCGGGCGTCCTTTCCCGGTAATGGATGATGACAGTAGTCTGTTAGACTACCACGATACGCGCTCATGCGTAATCCGCAGCCATTTCCAACTTGCCCTTAGCGCCGCGCGCCATGGCGGCGGTCAGAGCGTGGCCTCTGAGCCACAAAGAGGCGTTCTAAGCCGTCCTCTCGGAGTACCCCAACTTGGGGTCCCACGGCCCACGGAAAGCCTCTACAGGCTTTGTGGCTAGCGCATCGATGGCTGGATTCTGTCCGGCAAGGCCCGGAGTCGCTTTACCGCCAGGACTGTTTGTCACATTAGACGTTTAAGAATCAGTATCCTCTGACGACATAACGTCCCACGACGAGGGGTCAGCTTGAGGGAGCGGAGCACGCGAGATGGTCGCGAGCATGGATGAGTTTGCCGTTGGTTCGCCGAAGAATGCGGAGTTGACCGGCTGCCGCCGGTCCTCTGGCACAATGAGTAAGACTCTGCCTTTGCCGCCCTCGTCAAGTTCCCACATTTGCTTGAACTGATACGCTGTCAGATTCCGGTTCCCCCACGCGGGGTAGGGGTCCCCATCCGGCGAGATCCAAACAGATTCCTAAGTCCCCCCTCCTATCGAGAAGGATTTTCCCGAGAGGGGATGGCTAAAAATAAATGAGCGCGTCAACGTGCTCGCCAATCCACGCCGAAAGCGCTGACCGTGACCGCAGGGCCTCCGGCGGGATTTCGATCTCCTTCCGATCTGAAATCGATTTGGCATACTCCATCTGCTTCTCTGACGGCGCATCGGATTTATGCTGATCGATCCAGTCTGACAGTAAGGCCCGATCTTTCATGGTTTCTTCCGGGATCTTGCTACCGATGGCTTTGGCAATCTTTTTGGCAAAGGAAAGTGCCGCCGGTGAGGGTGCGTCACCGTTACCACCTTTCACCTTTACGTCGATTTACAGGGTCTCTCAGGGCTTCTCAGGTGGTGTCCCCAAGGTTAGGGGACACCAAGGCTGGCGGCGGCCACCCTGATAAGGCCGGGCGTGCCCGGCATCGATGAGCGCCTGCTCAAGGCTCTTACCGTCTACCTGTAAGCTCCCCAACATCCGACCGGCATATTTGCCATGACGGATTCCTGAAACCGTCACGACCTGCGCATCTTCCAAGAACCGCCGCGTGAAGGCCGAAGCGGCTAGGCCAGCCCGCTTCTCGCAGTCCGAAACATTCCGCCCTCGCTTCTCCGGCGTATTCACACCAGCCAGCCTCAGCTTGGTTACTTGGTGCAATCCAGGCCAAACGGCGACTTCTACCTGCACCGTGTCTCCATCGATGACCCGCAGAACCTTTGCATTGTAGGGGCCGTAGGTTTCCGCCGCCACCGCACCAGCGACCAGGAAGGTCGCGGTGACAAACCATAGGTATTTCATTTTAAGTTACGAGTGGGCATGCGACTGCTGCTGTATTGGCTGCTCCCTCGGGCGTAAATTTCCGTTTTACCCGTGAGACCATAGCGCAGGGTTGCGCTGCTTCTCATCCTTGGCGAGCAGCAACTTGAAAGCCGCGACGATTTGGCTGTCTATCTGAAAAGCGCGGTCTTCTACTGTGGTCATCACCATGGCGAGACGGCTAATCTTCCCCTTGAACGCATGAATCTCTGGTCCAGTGGGCGGCTGCTTTTGAGTGCACCGGACAAAGGCCGTCCAGCGATCCCATCTTAAGTGCTTCGGCGTTCAGGTGTGCCAGGATCAGACAGGACTTCCCAGCGGGTAACACGGTCAATCGCAGCAAAGAGGTACTGCCGGTGATCCTCATCCGGCATTTAGGGCAGATACTTAACGCCCACATGGACGAAGCCGGAATCATATGCCTTAAAGGTCTTCACCGGCATCTTGGCACCTTCCTCCTGGGGCATCAGCGCCTTGAGGTTAGACACACCGTGGCAGCGCAGATAGCGGTCCAGGCCAGAGCACGAGACCTCGGGGTGGATGAACTGCGGGTCACCGCCAGCAAGTGCAGCAGGAGAGTCTCACGCAAGGCTACCACCATCGCTTCCTGGGCCGTGCTAATGGCGTATAGAGGGTAGCTCCTCCTCGGTATATAATCACACGGAACCTGACAACTACTGGAAATCTTAACCACGCACCACCGCTGAGCGGATATCAGAGAGGACTCCATCCCACAAGCGGATACGCGCACGAATCGCCTGGCGGGCGCTTGCAAGGGCCCTGGTATAGCAGTCGTGGTCGTCTCCGACCATCCGTTTGAGAATGTTCATCGCGGCCGGTCCGTGTTGCTCGCCGTCCAGCTCGATGTGCCGTTCCAGATAGTAGACCATGCCAGGCGCCTCCTCGGCAGGAATACCCCAGGTCGCAAGCAGCGTCCGGAACATCTTGGGGATGGAGTCTTCTCTACCGAACAGGAAGTTGCCGGCGACCTCTTCCCGGCTACCCTGCTGTGCCAACCTGAGATTCGAATGCACGAACTCACGTGCGTAGCGGGGCACGCGCGCCGCCCCGAAAGACTCCTCGATCCCGTCCCCCAGTTTCAGATGGCACAAAAAGGTGTCGAACATCCGGGTCGGCGCACCAACCTCCCGCATCCCTTTCAGGTAGAGGGTCAAGTGGCTAGCCGGGCTACTGTCGCGATCGACGTCGGATTCCTCGTTGAGAACGATGTCATTGATCAGCCGCGCCGAGGCCTCGTCTTGCGGGGGAATCCATGGGATCCGGACGCATGTCAGGAAATTTTGCAGGCACTTGGCCAGGCTCATGAAATCCCATACCGCGAAGACGTGGATCTGCATGAACTCATGCAGCTCATCCATGGTCTCAATGGCGTTGTAGATAGGATGCGCGATCAACTCCGTTTGTAGTTCCTTTAGCTCGTCGGCAAACATGTTTGGATTTAGCTTTTTATGGATTACAGATGAGTTAGGGTATTTCGTGCAAATCTACCTTCTCAGCAAGCCAGAGGGGCATCGTATAACCTACTGTTATCGTTTAGAAAAGGCTACCTGTTCCGTCATCGGTCATGGTACCATCGACTATCGTCCTCTTCGACCAGTCTGAAATCCACCAAAGAGCCTTCTTGGATATGTGGGACACGCGAACCGGCACGACCGAAGTCGAGAAATAACAGAAAAAAGCATTGGAAAATTAGGGCGGAGATCCCCGGACAATATCTCACCTGATTACGACCTGCATGACTGGATAGAATGTACCTGGCTTGGCCGTGGCAGTAATTCAGGAACTGAGTCTTTCCCTAGATTGCCAAAAAGCGGAATTGAACTTCGACGGCTGTTTCTGTGGCGCAACCTGTATGCGTTTGGCGCGAGACGCAATCAGGTCCAGTGATGCAACCGGCGTTTTAGTGGTTGCCGTAGAAGCCGCATCTACTCACTTCGATATAAGTGCCGAGTTATCTTCCTTGGTAGCCCACGCCTTATTTTCCGATAACGCCGCTACTATCGTATTGTCCCCAGAAAAAAGGGTAGAGGTATACTACCCTCATATGATTCTTTCGTTGAAGAAAGCCAAATAGTCCAGTTGGAAAACAAGGTATCCTAAGCGCCATGTTGGAGTATACCCTATCACCGGAGCAGCTAGATGAACTGCGTGCGGCACATCGCGGTACGCAGGACAAACGCGAAGCCGACTACCTCAAGGCAGCAGTGGCGCTTGCGACCGGCTGGACGGCAGAGGAAGTGACGGAAATCCTGCAAGTTGCCGCCAATACCGTGCGTAACCACTTCAAGCGCTATCGCGCCGATAGCCTGGCGGGATCGAACCGGGTGGGTAACGGCGTTGGCGGCAGCCCGTGCCTCCTCACGGAGGAGCAACTCATCGCATTGGATATCCATCTGCAAGCGAACCTGTACCTCTCAGCCAAGGCGATCGCCCATTGGGTAGAGGAAACCTTTGGCGTTTCAGATTTAGATATTGTGATCGAGATAATTCAAGATAATTCAAGGAAATATTTACATTTTTGGGAACAAGATTTTGATCCTATTGCATTCGATTGCTTGTATAGTGCGTTTTATGCACCCCCCATTACGAACGCGAATCAGCATTTGAAATATTATACCGTGTTTAATGAGTTACCCCTTCAATCTCTTTTGGAAAGTGTTGGTTTTAAGCATGTCAAAAGATTTCGTTGTAAGACGATGGATGAAAATCATGGATTTGACGACGGTATGCTCAGTCCGTCGTCTTTGAATATGATATGCACAAAATGAGAACACTAAATGTCAGGTCCCGAATGATTTCAGACTTTCAGTCCAAGAGCAACCTATGCACTCTCAGTGCATAGTAGTTGAGTGCGAGCGTTCCCGGCCTGTCGAGGGTCCGAATTTAGGACGCCGGCCCCTGCCCCCTGACAGCTGCTATTCCCCAAACAGCCGCAGGCTGACCGTCCGCTCCCGTGGCCCGTCCAGTTCCACCAGCATGACGGATTGCCAGCGACCGAGGTCTGGACTCCCATCGACGATCGGGATTACCTCCGAGCTCCCGACCAGCATCGCCAGCAGATGGGAATGGGCATTCTCCGGTTCGTCGGGTGGACAATCCCGCAGCTCGATGTCGTTGTGCAGATAGGTCTCCCCCGGCGGGGCCAGGCGTGTGAAGAAGCCTCTGACATCCTCCAGCAGTCGCTCCTCATTCTCGTTGATGGTGATGGCCGTGGTGGTGTGACGGGAGGTCACGGTCAGGAATCCGCGGGCCAGGCCGCTGTCCGCAATCAAGCCACGGATCTGCGGCGTGATGTCGTGCAGGGCGATGCCGGTGTCGGTCGAAATCGTGAGGATGTGGTGGATACTGATCATCGTGCGAATACAATATTATTGCGCGTTCCCACGCGCTGCGTGGGAACGCGGAAGAGCGATTCTTTGCAAGCACTGTCCGGGGTCGGGGGTACTACCGGATGCACAATCGCGTCCGGCTTTCCCGCATGCGTATGCGCACCCTTTGATGGGCAGCCGATTGTCCAATCCGTTTCACGATGGGATCGGTGGCCCCGGCGGTTGGATCATCATCAATGAGCCGACAATTCACTTCCGGCCCGGGCGATCGGGTGGTGGTGAAGGGGGATGGTATCCTGGTGAATGGACAGCCGATTGAGCATAGCGCCCGGTTGGCAGTCGATGGCGCGGGCCGGCCCATGCCGCCACTGCCCACCGCAGGAGCCGTCCCGACCGGCTACGTCTGACTGTTCTCGGACCATGCGCCGGAAACCTTGCGTTCCCGCGCGGCGCTGTCCACCTGGATTGGGAATCACGCGAACGGAGGATGAAAGATGAGCACCACGGCTTACCGAGATTTGGAGAACTTGCCGGAGCGGGCGATTGGTGAACTGTTCGATGGGCAGCTGCACGCGCAGTCCCGTCCAGCTTTCCCGCATGTGCATGTGCATTCCTCGATGGTAATTTCCGTAGGAGCACCGTTTCACAATGGCATTGGCGGCCCTGGTGGGTGGATGATCCTCGATGAGCCGGAGATTCACTTCACGCTGGATCTCGATGTTGCCGTACCGGACCTGGCGGGATGGCGGCGCGAACGTAAGCTGAAATTTCCAACCGGCCATAAAATCGAACTGGTGCCGGATTGGATCTGCGAGATCCTGTCGCCGTCTACCCGGAGCATCGATCGGGAAATCAAGATGCCGCTGTATGCGCAGTATGGCGTGTCATATCTCTGGTTGGTCGAGCCCATCGAGCACATCGTGGAAGCCTACCGGCTGAAAGACGGTAAATGGGTGGAGGCTGGCCTTTACGGCGGCGAAGACCAGGCCGCCATCCCGCCGTTCGACG
>Ga0209255_1000067_pt1 | contig 17831 bp, 21 predicted proteins | sample WorMetvaBAHAMAS2_FD_187394 | JGI IMG/M metagenome (GOLD analysis project Ga0209255, IMG submission 187394) | Marine gutless worms symbiont microbial communities from Max Planck institute for Marine Microbiology, Germany - Olavius vacuus... | ecosystem: Host-associated > Annelida > Digestive...
CCATATGCGTGGCTTCCTGTTTTCCTCAGAGAAGACAAAATGGGGTTGTTGCGAATCTTGCGTGTGAGGCTCGCTAATTTCCCCGGTTTCGTGGGGAGTAGTTACTGGCGGTCAATTTAGGCTGTACTCTAATTTTCTATGAGTACCGGAGTCTACATCCGAATTTCCTCCCACACGCAAACGAGCGATAGCCAACGAACCGAGATTCAACGTTGGTTGGATGCGCACGGTTACCAACCGGACAGCGTGCACTGGTTTGAGGATATTGAGAGCGGCGTTTCAATGAACCCCTGTGGCTTCCCTTCCGTTGGCGCTGGAAAACCGGCGCAAAACGAATTTAACCGGCGCGATCCATAAGGCGCTGGCCGCTTTCTTTCAAGGAACCGTCACCGTTCAAATATTCGTATAGCGTCGTCTTCGTGATGCTTAGGTTTTGGGCTACCACCGCTGGCTTGCTTTCCCGGTTGGCAAGCGCCGACATTGCCATAGTGAGCCTTTCCCGCGTCATCTTGCGTGGTCTCCCACCTAAGCGGCCTCTTGCGCGCGCAGCAGCCAAGCCAGCCCGTGTCCGTTCCTGAATCAATTCGGCCTCGAACTCGGCCAGAGCGGCGAAAATTCCGAACACGAGCCGCCCATTTGCGGTCGTGGTATCGATCTGAGCACTAGCCCCCGTTAGTACCTGCAAACCGACCCCGCGTTGGTTTAGATCTTCCACCACCTCGACCAGATGCTTGAGACTGCGGCCAAGGCGGTCGAGCTTCCACACCACGAGGGCGTTGCCTGGTTGTAACGACTTCAAGCAAGTCGCCAATCCTGGCCGGTCATCCTTGCGCCCGGAGCCGAGGTCCGAGTAGATGCGTGCTTCCTCGACCCCGGCTTCCAACAAGGCATCACGCTGGAGATCGAGGGCTTGGCTGCCGTCGCTTTTCGAGACTCGCACATACCCGATTTTCATACCGACACCGCAAGAAAAGATGAACTGAAGACAGCAAGCGAACTAAGATTTCCGTATCGGGTTTTCTTGCTGTTTTTCGTAGTATACGGGGTGGGTTTGGTGAGAGCAAGGAAAACGCGCGCGTTTAAAGGATAGCCTGACCGGCTATTCGTACGCTGGACGGCTCCGGGCTATATGAAAACGGGTCGAAAAGGACGCGAGAATCCCAAACGGAAAGGGCTTGTAAAAAGGATCGTTTTTGTGAGAGCACGCAACGCGCGCACCTTGGAGTATTAGGCCGCCCACCTTTCGGAAAGCCCCTCGGCCTGTTGCAGAACCGTCCGGACCGCGGCTTCCTGAAAGTCCGGTGGGTAGTCGTACTTGCGCAGGATGCGCTTGTCACGGGAGAGATCAAAACCGTCGTTGTGTGGAAGCTAGATCGGCTGGCGCGTTCGATGCGCGAAGGCATCAATACACTTTCCAGTTGGTGCAAGGCTGGCGCGCAGGTGGTTTCCGTCACGCAACAACTCGACCTGTCATGTCCGGTCGGCCATCTGGTGGCGGGCGTGCTCTTTGGGATTGCCGAAATCGAGCGTGCACATATCCGGGAACGCCAGACGGCTGGAATTACCGCGGCAAAACAGCGCGGCGTCTACACAGGGAGGAAAAAGGGCGCAACGAAGGCACCCACAGGCCCAGAACAGGCCCAGGAGCTCCGTACGTGGGGCTAAACCGGATTCAAGGGCATTTTTTCTTCAACTTTGCTTCATAGAGAAGCCGTTCTCTATCCCGGATCTGTTTCCGGGAGATACTTTCTAATTTCTCATCCGCCATCACAGACCATATCCCGCCCCAAAATATCTGTTTGGCCTGTCCCGATATCGCTTCTAGATTAACAGCGTCTTCGTGGCGTTTTAACAAGATGAACTCTTGCTCGACATCCTCACATGACATTGCATTTATGGTGCCCGCATCAAGGTTATGCACGTCCGGAAAGGTTTTGGTCGCGCAACCGGAAATCGCAACTCCGACGGCAAGGGCAAGGGCAAGGGCAAGGGCAAATATGGCGGATTTATTCACGTGCCCTCTAGTGTTCTAATCGAAAAGTTTCTATGGTTATTTTGATGAAATTATGAGCAGATGCAGGCTTGCCTGTCAACCCAAAGGCGGGACAGGTTCAAAGACTCCATGGCCCACGACACTCGGTGTAATAAACCGCCGCCATTACGGCGCGAATACGCTACCCAAGCCCTTCAAATGGAAAAAAAAGCCATGCCGGTTTGCTCGGCGAGGTAGTCCACGGTAAGGCTCAGGAATCCATCCTCGGTGGGGATACCGACCCGCAGGCTGGCCAGGTCGGTGTATTTCAGCAGGGCCTTCGCCGTGAGCACGCACGCTTCCATAAAGGTGCCCAAGCCCTCTCCAAGGCGGCTTAGGCCACCCTCTCTCCCTGCCTGACTTTACTATATTTTTTGTGCTAAAATTCACATATTTCAAGAAATATTGTTATTCTAGTATAGTGAAATAGTTCCCTATAACGCCTTAAATTCTCGATTTTTGGGAAAAAATGCAGTATCCATATACTAATGGGTGATTCGCTCCATCATCAGTCCGGAAAATCAAGGCTCGCCGCCGTTATCAATGCGGCAGGAGACGTCCTCCATATCGAAGATGTCGAGGCACCGCTGACGGTTTCCCGAACCAAGGCAGCGAAGCTGCTTTCCCGTTGGGCCGCGCAAGGCTGGCTCCGACGCGTCGGGCCGGGGGCCTATGTCCCCGTCCAGCTTGCGCTTCTCGAATCCGAGCAGGTCATTCAGGACCCGTGGGTTCTGGTTCCTGCGCTCTTCGAGCCGGCCTATATTGGCGGGCGCACCGCCGCTGAGCACTGGGACCTTACCGAACAAATCTTTCGGGACATTTTGGTATTCACCGCCCGTCCGGTGCGGCAAAAGACAGTCGAAAGCCAGGGCGCGGTCTTCTCCCTCAAGCATATCAAGAACCACCTGATCTTCGGGACCAAGACGGTCTGGCGCCGCCAGAGCCGGGTTCTCGTCTCGGATATCCACCGGACGATCATTGACATGCTCAATGATCCTGCAACCGGCGGCGGCATCCAGCATGTTGCCGATTGCTTCGCGCAATACATGCAGCGTAAGGACAGCGAGCCGCGCCTGCTGATCGACTATGCCGACCAGCTCGGTAACGGTGCGGTGTTTAAGCGGCTCGGCTTTCTTGCCGAGCGCCATCCGCGCGGTGATGTCCTGATCGACTCGGCAAAGCTCCGGATAACCAAAGGTTACGCGAAGCTCGACCCGGCGTTTGATTGCGACCGGCTAATTACGCGCTGGCGCTTGCGCGTGCCGGGAACCTGGACCGAGAAGGGGCGCGGGTGATTGGCAAACCGGAAATCCGCCGCATTGCGGACCAGCTTAATCTCAACCCCCACGTTGTGGAGAAGGACTACGCGCTCGGCTGGCTGCTTGCCGGCATCTTTATCAATGAGGAGATCGCTGATAGCTGGGTGTTCAAAGGTGGCACCTGCCTCAAGAAATGTTTCTTTGAAACTTACCGATTCTCCGAAGACCTCGACTTCACGCTCAAGGACAAATCCCATCTCGACGAAGCCTTCCTGAAAGAAGTCTTTGCGGAGATTGGTGAATGGGTCTATGAGCAAAGCGGCCTCGAAGTTCCCGCCGACCGTCAGGACTTCGAGATCTATGACAATCCGCGTAATCGAAAGAACTGTCAGGGCAAGATCAGCTATCGTGGTCCCGTTTCGCCGACCACCAGCGGCTGGCCACGGATCAAGCTCGACCTCACGGCTGACGAACTCCTCGTCCTACCGCCGGTGCGCGTCCCGATATTCCATCCATATAGCGATGCGCTGGACGGGGACATTATCGTGCAGGCCTATGCCTACGAAGAAGCGTTCGGCGAGAAGATTCGCGCGCTTGCCGAGCGGAAAAGGCCGCGCGATCTCTACGATGTGATCAACCTCTACCGCAATACCGAGGCGCGGCCTACGCCATCGGTTTTGCTCGACGTTCTCCGCCAGAAATGCCAGTTCAAGGGTATTGCGATTCCGAAGGCCACCGATCTTGATCCATTCAAAAATGAACTCGAAGCAGGTTGGGAGCACATGCTGAGCCACCAACTACCGGCGCTGCCTCCTGTGGAATCCTTCTGGGATTCCCTGCCAGAATTCTTCGCCTGGTTAGAGAGCGGTCTCGCCCCGGAGATTCCGGCGTCCTATGCAGCCACTCCCGGCGAGACGATCCTGCGCGAGCACACGCTTCGCCTGCCGATCACGCCCATGCTGCAGTCCCATCTCGAAGTTATCCGCTTTGCCGCCACAAACCGGCTTTGCGTCGATCTCGACTATCAGAGAAAGACGCGATGCATCGAACCCTATTCGTTGCGGCGTACGAAGGATGACAACATCATCCTCCATGCGTGGAATATCGATAGCGATGCCCATCGCAGCTATCGCATTGATCGTATCCAGGGCGCGCGGATGACCAATCAGATGTTCAGGCCGCGCTATGCGATCGAGTTGATGCCCTCCGGGCCTGTCTCGATTCCGCCGACCCAGCGATCGTCATCTGACGGCGGCAGCCACGGAAGCTTCGGCGGGTTTTCTACGCCGCACACGACGAGATGGCCCGCCCGGCGTAGCACCTCGCGCGGATTCGGGTCTTCGTTTATGTCAGGTATGTCGGGCGGCCCGACGTATGTTTATGAATGTATGTACTGCCACAAGAAGTTTCGCCGCAAGAAGCAGTCAAGCACTCTCAACCCGCACAAGACGCCGGATGGCTGGCCGTGTCCAGGACGGACCGGCTATCTCGTTGATACGAAGTACTGACGTTCCTCCCGCTGCTTCCATGCGTTTGTGCAATGACGATTATTGCTACGCACTCAAAGGGGAGATAATAGGTGCTGGGTGATCTTTCCAGCGCCGTGCGCAGCGTTCCATGGTTTCATCCAAGGCCACACGCCCTGCTCCAGGTCGGCGACAATATTTTCGGTCACGCGGGTATAAACGTCATTTTTCCTCTATACAGTCCGGCGGTTTCCGCTCGCCCTGGCCCTTGCCTTGACGGCGGAGGCCGGAAGGCCCTTAAGAACAGATGAAAGACCGGTCCTAAAAAGGACCGGACAATAGAAGCCGTGCCGGATGGTCTGACCTGTTGTCTCGGTACAGGTCATCGCGCTGCGCTCGTCGCTTTCGGGCCTTTCCACCTTCTATCCGTTCTCCCGCCTTCGGCTGGATCGGCCCGGTAACAAATCCAGCTGGGTCAGGTTATGGATAACCTCATTCCTTGGTAGATAGGCGTAGGCCGTCACAAAAACGAGCGTTTTGCGGACAGCCCGACCGGCCATTCGTGTGCTGGACGGCTCAAGAACCTCAAACAGCTAGTAAGCGCAGGGATGCGCGCGCAGGCCAGGATGGTCGAAGTCTACAGGGATCGTAGGGGAACGGGACCTGGAAGCCACCGTCCAAGCATGTCCAGCTAGCCCTAGCTGCCTACCTCATCTCCCGCAAGACGCCCCCAACGCCCTTTTCCTGCCGAACCAATCCTCTGTCGATCTGACGGCTTGAGCGGTGCTGGTGGCTGCCGACGGCTTCCTGTGCTGCCCCCTTGATGCTTTTGTGGGCCTGTTGAACCGCTCTCCCCTGGACTGATTACTACTTTTTGATTAATGCCCGCCACTTAGCGGAGGATTTACCGCCACTTAATTTTCGCTCCGAAGCGAGCAGCCCGGCGCTGGGTCAAATTCCGTCGGTGCGTGGGCTTGGTTCCGCGCTGAGAATCGATGCGGAGAGGTATTTTTGGCCCATGAAGAGCACGCGACAGTTCGCGTAGCAACAGCCAATTTGGCGGCATTCGAGCGGCCAGGAAGCCCTGTTGGCTGGCCGCAGTGTTTTCCTTGAGCGGGATATTGTCGAGCGGCCAGCAAGCTCACACCAAGCCCGTCGATTCCCCCAGGCCGCAGTGATATAGCGGTTCCGGCTTCGGTTTACTGGCCGCCTCCGCCATGGCGGAAGCGTTATTTTTACCTGCACGGAATGTAAAATACACGAAAATGATGCTCAAAGACCGTGGACTCAAAGTCATCAAAATGATCGCATGGTCCGCATGGACCAGGATCAAGAAACACAAGTAAAAAAAGAGTTCGGAGAACGGTTGAGATCTATTCGAAGAAGTAAAGGGCTATCGCAAGAAACATTAGCGCTGACATGTGAATTAGACAGAACGTATATTGGGAGCGTGGAGCGCGGTGAGCGCAATATAAGCCTCGTCAGTATTTACAAGATTGCCGATGCTCTCGGCGTTTCGCCTCGGGAATTTCTCGAATGACCGAGGTAGATGGTTATCTCAAGCACCTGCTGTGCAATCTAAGAACTTTGCGGGAGAACGCTGGGCTGTCCACGGACGATCTGGAAGACCGGCTGATCTTGGGTCCGGGGTGGGTTACACGGTTTGAGGCAGGCAAGATCGTACCCAGTATCAACATGCTGCTAGCGATACTGCACGAAACCGGATCGACCCTAGCCGACCTGCTGGAGGACCTGCCACCCTATCTGGAGGCGGTGGAAGTCGAGCGGTTTATCTTCGCCGAGCAAGCCGGAGCCGATATTGTAATCCACTTTCGCTACGCGAAATTTGATGCGTCGTACACGCTTGAGAACGCCACGGTTAACGAGTTTGAGGCGGTTACAAAGACCCTCCGCGATGGCTTGGCGCGCCTCGCAGGCATAGAAGTGGGATTAGTCGAAGCGATCAAAACGGATTCAGTTGCAAGAGCGTTCCTGAAGGCCGTCGCGGTCTGGCCAGATGCAAATCCCTCGGACCTCTGGTGGTTTGTGATCTATCGGGCCTATTGCGATCCGTTCAACCACCCTGCGCAGTTTGCGCGGATGGACTTCACACAAAGCTGGAAGCGAACGGGAGGCTGGGCACTGGAAGAAGTGCTTGTGCGGTACTACGGGCCGTTCCTGAGAAGGCAGGGGTGAATCTGTTCATCGCGGACAGGGCCACAAAGCAAGCACTCGTCACCGATCTTGATATCGGTGAGCGTTTGGAGGCCGATAAGATTGACGTGGTGCTAACCGGGGGAAAGGAGGAAGCGTTTTTCGGTGTGGTTCATGTAAAAGCTAGTTTTGCTGATGGAATTGGCGCTCGATGAGATCCTGTCCGCCAAGAACCAAACCGATCAGGTCGTCTCAGCCCTAGTTGATCGAGCGGTGGCCTTCAATGAGAAGATGAAATCCAGGGGCAGCCAGAAAATCGACGTGAAGGTGAAGACTAACGGCGGTGCCTCGGGCACGCAGCCATCCAAGGCGGCGGTGTCGTTTGCCGAGAAGATTGCCAAGGCCGTCGGCTGCACGATCCCGAAGGAAACCATGAAGGATCGGGGCTTGCTGTCAGACTGGATCGATCAGCACAAAACGGATACGCCAACAGAGAAGCAGGTAGGCTATGCCAAGTCGATTTCTGAACGAAAGAAGATCGAAATCCCACCGGAGGCCATGCGGTCACGGTCGGCGCTTTCGGCTTGGATCGGGGAAAATAGTTGATTTATTCCCCGACTGCGTGCCTCCCACTTCCCGGTTCAGACGTAAATGATTTAAAGTTGACTTGCGCTCTCCTGCGGCGATTTACTCATATGGTGATGCGCTATCTGATCCAGCGCCATGTCAGGTTTTCCTGGTGATGAGGTCCAAGGTTCGAAGCTGACAAGGATGTTGGTTAAAGTAATATGATCGGCAACGTTGGAGGAAACCTTGAAGCCAATTTGCCATATGGTGTGTCTGGGTACGTTTACTGATTCTGTCGCGCTAATATGAGCCGGTCTATGACCGTGCTGACCATGCCTGCTTATGTCTTGATGCCAGAAGAATTGAAAAAACGGAACTGGTTGACCATGATCCATATGGCAAGCACCATAAAAAAGTTCAAAATTCATTTCACGAGTATCGTAAGCCAAATTAAATGAAATATTCGCATTCGTATTGACATCCTCCGGGAAGAAGATAGATTTACTATGGTCCATTAGTATCAATGGGCATTGGGGAGCTTCCACCTTAACAAGGTTTACGGTTTTTATAGTGTTGTCAGGGACAAATTCATACCGTGGTGGGGAACTGAAAGCGCATTTAACGACGGGCATTGTTGTTCCACATTTTTTGATAAATAAAGATATTTTAAGGCATTTCTCGACTTTCTGAAACCGGACACCTTGAAAAATTCAAGGTGTCCTTGCAGAACAAGGAAGCCCCGTTATGTCCGTGTGCGTAACTCCATGATAATCAAGGCATTCGAAAAGCGCGATTTATGAGCATCACCATGAAAAGTATTGAGCATGGGATTTTTCAAGGTCCCATAAAGTGAGACCGCCAGTGCTAATCGATCAGGCATGGTGCCTGATAGAGTTAAAATCGGGTCACGACTTCGGATCGAGCATCCGAGTACCGCAATGACAACTAGGAGACGCTGCTATGTTGAAAGGAGATAAGCTCCAGGAGACGTTACTCAACGCCTTGTGTCAGGAGCAAGTCCCGGTGTCCGTGTCTCTGAGGAACGAGGCCAAGTTAGAGGGCCAGATCGCTTCGTTCGACCAGTATGCCATCTTGCTGAAAAGCCCCGCCCTTCACCTGGTCTACAAGCACGCCATCATCCACCTCGACCCCTCACGTGACTTCGAGCTGCCGCTGGAGCTTGGACCTGAGCCTGCGCCTGAAAGCAAACCGAAAGAAGCGCAGCAAAGTGATCCCAAGCGTGTCGCCGTTCAAATCCGTAAGAAATCGAAGGCAGTAAGGTAAACGGCGTTTAGCGGACAGTGTTTGCGTTCAGAAATTACCTGCATCGATGCGATCGCTCTCCACAGGTGCTTCGATCTGCGCCCTTTGTTGGAAGACGGGATCACGGAAATAGAGGATTTGCCGGCCATAGATCGGAGCCTGACCGGCGACGAAAACCAGCAAATGATCGGGTTCCAGCCTGGCGGCCTGCAAGCGCATTCTGGACATGACCGTGCGCTTCAGCGGTATCTGGAACTCCATTCCGTGCTATAACGCGCCGGTGGTGTCCCCAGCCCCTTTTGTCGGAACCGAATCTGAGCCGCGCTCCGGCCCGAAATACCGAGAATGACCAACACGCTGCCAAGCGGGCTGGCCTATTGACTTCGTTCTATCCTAGGGCTTTCTGACCTCATGAAAAATCTAATTGTTTATCTAACCGTCATTTCCCTGCTTAACCTCATTCTAACAGGTTGCGGAGGTCGCAGCGCAATGCCGGTTATGATCTCTCAGTACGGGGACGAAAAAAAGTCATGTTCCAGCTTGAAGCACGAATTGAAGATCACACAGAACGAAATACAACGGCTCTTGCCTGAACGGGATAAAACCGCTAAAAATGTCGCTCTAGGGGTCGCCGGAGCATTCTTTATCGTACCTTGGTTCTTTATGGATTTTAAAAATGCCGAAGCGCAAGAATACGAATCCTATCGCCAACGCTATAATCATCTTTCGACCATTGCCATAGATAAAAACTGCGGTCTATCTGAAAAACGCTATCCTTCCATACAAGAAATTCAGCGAGAATACGAAAAGCAGAGGAGCCAGAAAGATTAATCCAGCGCCGGCGGCAATAGCGACTTCCCAGTGGCTTGCCGGTACTTTCTTCCTCTGCGCTGGAAACGCGCCATAGGCCCTCTGAGACCAGTCGTGTTCCGGTCCTCCAGCTCACACAGTTACGTGGGCATCCACAGACTGCCCAAGTCGAGCGGCACGGCGTCGAAGGGTGGTATGGCGGCTTGAGTAGTGCCGGTGTAACGGCCAACCGCCACCCATTCACCGTCCTGGAGCCGATAGGCGTCCACAACGTGCTCGATCGGCTCGACCAACCAGAGATATGACACGCCATACCGCGCATACAGCGGCATCTTGATTTCCCGATCGATGCTCCGGGTAGACGGCGACAGGATCTCGCAGATCCAATCCGGCACCAGTTCGATTTTATGGCCGGTCGGAAATTTCAGCTTGCGTTCGCGCCGCCATCCCGCCAGGTCCGGTACGGCAACATCGAGATCCAGCCGGAAGTGAATTTCAGGCTCGCTATAGATTACCCATCCACCAGGGCCGCCCACCCCACGGTGAAACGGATTGACCAACTCACCGCCCACCATTGAGTGCGCATGTACATGCGGTAAAGCCGGGCGCGACTGCGCATGCAGCTGCCCATTGAAAAGCTCGCCGATGGCGCGTGAAGGCAGGTTTTCCAAATCTCGGTACGCGGCGGTGCTCATGGCGGGTTCTCCTAGATGAGGCGGTCACTGGTTTCCGGTGCGGCGATCCGCGCCCGCTGTTGGAACACGGGATCGCGGAAGTAGAGGATTTGCCGGCCATAGATCGGGGCCTGACCGGCGACGAAGACAAGCAGGTGGCCCGGCTCCAGGACATTGCCTTGACTGTCCTTCTTAGCGGAAGACAGGCGCATGACCTCATCGGCTGTAATCAGCGGGCGCTGGACCTCTTGCATGGATTTGCTGCGCTGGCCGCGACCACTGCCGCCAGAGCGTAAACCCGAGATCGTGGTCTGTTTTCGGACCACTGTGGTCTGCCCCGCCATCCTGGACAGTAACTCCGCCGTCTCGATTTTGTTCGGAGCATAGGCGATGCGGATATGGCAGTTGCCGATTAGACCCTCCTCGCGGCCATAAGCACTGTAGATTTGTTGTAAATCTTGCACGATCAGATATGCTTTTATGCCATACACGGCCATGAAAGCTAAAGCCTCCTCGATGACGGTAAGTCGTTTTAGCGAAGCGAACTCATCGATGAGCAACAACAGCCGGTGACGGTAATCAGCTACGCTCTTGCCGCCTGAGAAGCGCATCGTTTCCGTCAACCGGCGCACGACCCATAATTCGATCTCAAATGGTAATGGTTTTAGCCAAATCGAGCGCCTGGCGCTTCGAGATGTTCAAATAAACCGAGGTCGCGGAGACGGATCTTTGTCCCAACAGCTCGCGCACGCTTTCGATGTCCTTGGTCTTCTCGTAAATGATCGCGGCCTTGGTCCGGCGTAGGCTGTGTGAGCTGTAATCCGCAGGATCAAGGCGAGCGGCGGCCACCCATTTCTTAATGAGGGTTCGGTACTGTACCTTGCTCAACGGCGCATCGCTCCACTCCGACCCCGGTCCTCCCCGTCTCCCACTGAACAGCGGTTGCCACCTGAGCCGACCGGCATACGTGATCCAGCGGTCGATAGCGGCACGCGTTTCCGGCGTGATTCCAACGATGGTTCCATTTCCAGTTTTGCGCTGCTTAACCGGGAACTCATCCCGGACGATCCCGGTATGGTCTGTCACGTCGGCGACGGAAAGTGATAATAGGTCGCTGGCGCGCAGCATAGTGTCGATAGCCGTGCAGAACAGCGCAAGATCGCGCGGATTGCTGTCCGTTTCCGCTTGCAGCAAAAAGCGGATCGTGCGCACCTGTTCCCGAGTCAAGGGGAGCATTTGCCCAACCGTCCGTCCCCGGTTCCACGGAGGTTTCCGTGGTCGGCTCCGTCTCGACCTGTGCGAGCTTTTTTTTCGATCTCACTTTCCGATCTCACGGCGCTTTATTGCTGATTGATAGGTTTGGTTGTCATTTAATAGGTTGCTGATTAATAGGCTTCATTGTTATTCAATAGGTTGTTGTTGATAGGTTTCGTTGTTGTCGCTTATGGTTATATTATACATAAAGCGACGATAAAAGCAAGAAAAAACACCAATTTTTCGTCTTAATCGATTGATTTACATCATTTAGTTGTTTGGCGTCAACCGTCGCTTATCATGTTAGCGACGGTTGATACCCCGCCTCCCCCTTTCCGCCTCCGTTCGCGCGCCGCGCGCATATAAGTAATTTTTTAATGATATACTACAAGTTACTTATCGTTTCTTAAAAAGGTTAAGAACTAATTAAGTTAATTAGAAACTACAAGTTAATTCAAGAAGACTTAGAGTTTAATAGTGTTAAGTTAAAATTAAGGACTACAAGTTAACTTAAGTATTATAAGTTTCGATAAGAGTTGTAAGTTTCTTATTATATATTTTATTTATAGGTTTTTCAAGTTTCTTTTATTAACTTGTAGTTAGAAGCACTTACAGATATTGTTTAAGAATTTCCTGTTTTTAGTCAGCAAATTCTCTATTTCCGCGATCCCGCGTTCCAATCGTTCCAATCGCCGCGCCGGCCACCAGTAGGAGACCCAGACAATATGAGCACCGCCGCGTACCGAGATTTGGAAAACCTGCCTTCACGCGCCATCGGCGAACTGTTCGACGGACAGCTGCATACGCAGCCACGTCCCGCCACACCGCATGTGCACACGCAGTCTTCCGTGGGGATTTCCTTGGGAGCGCCGTTTCACCATGGCGCGGGCGGCCCTGGCGGGTGGGTGATTTACGATGAGCCTGAAATTCACTTCCGGCTGGATATTGATGTTGCCGTGCCGGACCTGGCCGGGTGGCGGCGGGCGCGCAAACTGAAGTTCCCAACCGGCCATAAAATCGAACTGGTGCCGGATTGGGTCTGCGAGATCCTGTCGCCATCTACCCGGAGTATCGATCGGGAAATCAAGATGCCGCTGTATGCGCGGTATGGCGTGTCATATCTCTGGTTGGTCGAGCCGATCGAGCATGTTGTGGACGCCTATCGGCTCCAGGACGGTGAATGGGTGGCGGTTGGCCGTTACACCGGCACTACTCAAGCCGCCATACCGCCCTTCGACGCCGTGCCGCTCGACTTGGGCAGTCTGTGGATGCCCACTTGATCTGAGCCAACTAATACGCGGGTGCGTGTTCTGGAGCTGCGTTCCCAGGTCTCCACCAGCTCTCGTTTCTGGAACGCATCGTCCGCCACCGCTCGAAGATCCGCGAGCCGCTCCAGCCGATCTAATCCAGTTTCTACAATCCACAAGGTGCTTTTCCCTTCCGGTTTGAGGAAAAACCTCCCTCCCCCTTCTGGGTAGGCATCACGGCTCCGCGCTTTCCCGATAGGAGGGGAGACTTAGGAATCTGTTTGGAGCTCGCCGGATAGGGACCCCCATCCCGTGGCCCCCTTCCGCCGGCGCTGGAAAATCGGCGCAAAACGAATTTAACCGGCACGATCCATGAGGAGCTGGCCGCGTTCTTTTAAAGAACCATCACTATTGAGGTATCGGTAGAGCGTAATTCGATTGACATTCAGGCTTTTTGCCAGGTCACTGACCTTAGTTTTTGGATCGGCCATGGCGGTTGCCGCCATCTGCAAAACCTGAGACGTCATTTTTCGCGGCCGGCCGCCTTTGCGCCCGCGCGCCCGCGCGGCCTTAAGACCAGCGTGGGTGCGTTCACGAATCAGTTCCGCCTCGAACTCGGCGAGCGCCGCGAAGAGAGAAAACATGAGCTTTCCGGTCGCGGTCGCGGTATCGATCTGGGCGCCTTCGCCCGCGAGGACCTTAAAGCCGACTCCCTGATCTTGTAGGCCGTCGATGGTATTGACAAGGTGTTTTAGGCTGCGTCCCAGCCGGTCGAGTTTCCACACAACTAGGGTATTGCCGGGCTGCAACGCTTTCAGGCAGGCGTCCAGTCCGGGCCTGGAGTCGAGCCGTCCCGATGCGTGGTCTTGGTAGATGCGTTTCGGTGGGATGCCTTCCACGCGCATAGCGTCTAGCTGAAGATCGAGAAGCTGTGATCCATCCTGTTTGGAAACTCTCACGTAGCCGATTTTCACTTGCACGTCTGGGCACCCTGAGTTGTAACAAAAGATAGAGCAATACTATCAAAGCTACAATGATTTTGAAATCGGGTTTTGTTACAAACTGGACGCCCCTTACGGCGTCACGTCGGAATGTTACAAAACCGCCCGTTTTTGTAACCGACCGGCGCATATCCACCAAGGAACGAGGTTATCCACAATCTGACCCGGCTGGATTTGTTACTGGGAAGATCCAGCCGAAGGCGGGAAAACAGATGGAAGGAGGGAAGGCCAGAAAGCGGCGAGCGCAGCGCGACGACCCCGTGTAGCCGTCGGGCCGAGCATTTCGCCGGCGTACGCGCGGGAACGTGCGCAGAGAGACGCCAAGCACAGAGAGATAGTCCTCGGCAGTGGGGTAAAAACCTAGGGTTGGGGCCAGGAAGTCATCTCAGAGCCTCCTAGAGGCTCATATCCCTGGCATACAGCGAGCGATCATCCCCCGCCCGCATGCGTCGAGAGCCAGACGGACAGCGCGCGCCGGGAGCGCAAGGTGGCCGGTTCGAGCACGATCTGCTTACGTTTGGCCAGCGACCGCAGCTCTCAGAGAGTCTCCTAGAGCCGCTGGCGGCAACTACCCGACTGCCAGACAGCCACCACAGCTACCGGAGCATTGACCGGGAGATCAAGATGCCACTGTACGCACGTCATGGCGTGTCGTATCTTTGGCTGATCGAGTGAATCAGATTCACACGGTGGTAGACACCAAGCTACGGTAAGGACGATTTAGATCAAAACGGTTTGTTATGATCTGGCGTTCGATTGTTGGTTAAGGTAACCCACCTCATTGGTCACTTCAAAGCTTGAAACCGAGTATAATCCTAAACAGAAGAAATATGGAAACTAATGATAAAAAGATAGTTGTAATGCTATCAGGCGCCAACAGAGGAATTGGTGAGCTAATAGCAAAGAGACTGGTTTCTGAAGGGTATTTTTTAAGCCTTGGCGCACGTAAGATCGAGAAGCTTCAAAACAAGTTTAATGCATTTGATAGAAATACGGTATTATGCAATTGGTATGATGCCGAGGTGCCTGAATCGGCGATAAAATGGGTTGATGCTACCATAGAACAACATGGCCGAATTGATGCCTTAATAAATAATGCTGGCATCTTTCGCTCAACCATAATCGAAGATTTTAACAAACAAAATGAAGAGGTTGTGGATGAACTATGGACTGTAAACGTCAAAGGTCCATTGCGTTTGATAAGTTTGGCTTTCCCCTATTTAAAGAAATCAGGAAGAGGTAAGGTGATTAATTTGTCTTCTTTGTCCGGGAAGAGAGTCAGAGGGATATCAGTAGGATATGAGATGAGCAAATTTGCGCTCACAGCACTGACACATTCAGTAAGATATTCCGGTTGGGAACATGGTATTAGAGCAACGGCAATTTGTCCAGGGTGGGTCAATACACAGATGGCCAAAGATGCCAGCCAAAATGTTATTGATCCAAAACAAATGACACAACCGGAAGATGTGGCAACTCTTATTTCAACAATTCTTAAATTACCGAATACGGCATCTATTTCAGAATTATATGTTAATTGTGTTCTGGAAAGTTCATTTTAATGCTTTCGCTCCCTCGCTATCACTCATCTTCTACGCGCGCTGCGGAGCGGCGGTTGCTTGACCTATGGTTATTCCGCTTCACAGGCTGGGCTAGCTTTGCCACCGCCGATCACCACAAACTTGCGGATACCCCGATCATGTAGCGCCCCCTATGAAGAAATCGCCTCAACGTAGAATTTTGGATTTCTTTACCTTCAACCGATTATTCTTATTTTTCCGTTCACTGGAGCGATTCATGGTCTCCACAACTGCCGTTTTTTTGCGATTCTTTGCCTGCAATACTGGTATAACTTCCCAGTCCCTGCATCACGGCCAATCTTATATTTTTTTACCATTTTAGATGCCTCTATTTTATCTGTTGTTACTATATGCGTTTTCCCGAAGCCATCAGTCAAAGCTGTGCCTACTAGTTCTTTCCGAATATCGACTTGAAGATTTCTGAGTAGATTATATCTCCCTGTTTTTCTATGGAGCTGGCCAACAATTATTCCGGGGTGCCTTTTTACCAAATGGGCGAACTCTACGACATTCTTAGTCGAGTATATGGGATCAAATCTCGCAACGAAGTCATCCATCTTCTGTTGTGGGACGCAGAATTCAGCTGCCTCATCATTCGCGTGTTTTTCCTTATCAGATAGATTAAGGGTATCTTCAAACAGAATAGCTTTGTCGTCTAGCATGGGCTCAGTCTTTCCATCTCCATTTAAAACATGCTCGATTTCATGACGAAGATTAAACCAAAAATTGTCAATCCGTCCGTAGTTCAAGGATAGGCCAATCACTGGTGACTTCTCGTTGTTTATCCAGAAGCAAGCACCCTGTATTCTTGAGTTGGGAAGCGCCTCAACAATCACCAGCCGAACGCCTGCTTGCTCAAAGATGCGTGGTACGTTCCGGATTTCCTCTGGCTCTTCCATCAATGCCTCAAGCTCATTGAGAGCCATCATAAGAGTTTCCTTGGAATACTTTGACACCCGCAATGTATGTGCGAGCTGCCGGACACGAAAAAGCCATACAAGCTGTAGGTCAGTCTTTTCATTTTTAGAATTTTTCCGAGCAGCATGGGAAAATCTAACGTCGTCTCTGATCGATTTAATCTTGAAGTAGTCAAGCAAACGCTTTTCGAGAACCTCGACATTCTCGGAAGCCTCAATCCAACGGCGCTTAACCATCTCACGCACAGGGAACCGCTCACTCAGGCGTGCAGCTTGCGCGATGCTCTCCGATGTGGGTGCCACCTTAGAAAGCTGATAAGTGGTTTCCAGGTTCATCCAGAGCTGTGCGCTGGTTCCTAAGGCGGCGGCGAATGCGCGGGCCGTATCAGGCGTAACACCGCGTTTACCGGCAATAATTTCATTTACCAATCGTGTAGAACGATTGATAATCTCTGCGAACTCCGCCTGCGTCCAGCCTCGAACCTCAAGCTCGTCACGGAGGAACTCTCCTGGAGGAAATACTTCAGCAGGAATACGCTCAGTCACAGTCTTCTCCTCATTTAGTTGTGGTAATCGATAATCTCGATCACTTGCACTTTCTTCTTGTCACCCCTGCCGTATAATTTGATGACTAACCGATACTGGTCATTGCAGCGCATTGAATGCTGCCCTTCACGGTCTCCTTTCAATTTCTTAAAGCGCAAACCACGCATGGAGTAGAGGTCACGTTCATTTACGGCAGACCGTCGTGGACTGACCGGAAACGGCCCGCGCACCATGCGTGCCGATCCTTTTTTGTGTCAGATAAGGATGACTCGGTGAGACTGGACTGTACTGCTCCCACAGGTTTTGGGGTGAACGGACAGCTTGTGGGATAGACGACAGTGGAGAACCTGTTCCAGCAGCATCCTGTGGTTTGGTTGCCCACAGTCCCCATTGTCTCAAGGCATCGAGGACGGCATCCTGGCTGCAACCGGGTCAATTGCTTTCAACGCAGGGGCCACCGTCCCTAGCCTACCGGCAAACCACGAACCGCCGTGGCGGACCGCTAGCCGGACGTGTGCAAGGAAGATTTTGGTTCGACTGCCTCCTTCGACTCGCGCTATTTCGGGCCGATCAAGCGTTCTGCCATCGTAAGCACAGCCGTTCCCCGCTATGTTTGGACCAGCGCCTCCACTACGCAATCTGTCCGCTAAACGGTCGTTTTCCTTGCGACCACAAAACCCGCCCCATATACTACGAAAAGCAGTAAGTAAACTCGATACGAAAATCTTGGTCAGATTGTTGTCTTCAGTTTATCTTTTCTTACGCGGTTGATATGAAAATCGGGTATATCCGCGTCTCGAAAAGCGACGGTAGCCAAGTCCTCGATCTCCAGCGTGATGCTTTGTTGGAAGCCGGGGTTGAGGCAGCGCGCATCTACTCGGACCTCGACTCCGGGCGCAAGGATGACCGGCCAGGATTGGCGACTTGCTTGAAATCGTTACAACCAGGCAACGCTCTCGTGGTGTGGAAGCTGGACCGCCTTGGCCGCAGTCTCAAGCATCTGGTCGGGGGTAGTGGAAGACCTGAACCGACGCGGGGTCGGTTTGCAGGTACTAACGGGG
>Ga0209255_1000069_pt1 | contig 17559 bp, 19 predicted proteins | sample WorMetvaBAHAMAS2_FD_187394 | JGI IMG/M metagenome (GOLD analysis project Ga0209255, IMG submission 187394) | Marine gutless worms symbiont microbial communities from Max Planck institute for Marine Microbiology, Germany - Olavius vacuus... | ecosystem: Host-associated > Annelida > Digestive...
TCGAGACGCGCTGCCGGCTTGTGTTCGACACTGCCTTCTCGGAGCTGAAGGGCCATCGCTTGCACATCATCTTTGTTGAGGTCTAATTTTCGGGCAATCTGTGAATTTGACAGATTCGAGCCCATGAAATACAAGCACAAGATCTAGACTCGCAAGGGTTGATGATGGCCTTCGAAAATGGTCCCTGTCAGATCGTCGAAGTAGCGCCGGCGGGACTTGCACTGGTGAAGAGATAGTCCACGGAAGACACGGAAGCCCGCGTAGGTCGGGTAAGGCGCGCCTGTGGTGGTCCTGTTGGTTGCGGTGATTGGCGCGCCGCAACCCGACGCAAGATAACGGACTGTGCCTGTCGGGCGGCAACCTGTCTGGGAGCGTGGGCGTCTCGCCCGCAAGGCCAACTCGGCCACGAAGCATACCTCTTACCCGCCCCCCTGCTTCGTGGTTCTGAATTCGCGCGATTCGTAGTCATCGACCCCAGAGACGACAGACCCATGCCCCCCTCGGCCCACGCGCTGCGCATCGGTGGTCTCACCCCCATGACCACCATCGACTACCCAGGGGAGCTGGCGGCCGTTGTCTTCTGTCAAGGTTGCCCTTGGCGCTGCCGTTACTGCCACAATGGCCACCTGTTGTCGTCGAGCAACGGGGAGCGGATTTCCTGGTCCGATGTGCAGGCCTTCCTGGAGAAACGCACCGGGCTGTTGGACGCCCTGGTCTTCAGCGGCGGTGAGCCGACGCTACAGGCCGCCCTGCCAGCGGCCATCGAGGAGGCCAGATCGCTGGGCTTCAAGATCGGTCTGCACACCGCCGGCCCTTACCCGGACCGCCTGCGCCGCCTGTTGCCTTTTGTCGACTGGGTGGGATTGGATATCAAGGCGCTCCCCGCGGGTTATCCGGCAGTCACCGGGGTCCCGGACTCCGGTGAGCGGGCCTGGGAGAGCCTGGCGCTGCTGCTCGACGCGGGAATCGCGTTGCAGGTAAGGACAACGGTCCTGCCGGGCTGGTGCGATGAGCAAGACATTCGACCCCTGGCGGACCGGCTTGCGGCCATCGGCGTCGGGAACCATGTCTTGCAGCACTGCCGCACGGAATCGACCCTGAACCCAAGGCTGTGAATGGTGGGGAATCCCCTTTCACCCCATCTATTTGAACCACGAATAGACACGAATAAGGATTCGGGTCTATTAACAATATCCTTACTATCCGCAGATTACAGGGCACCTTGAAAAATTCAAGGTGTCTTTGCAGAACAAGGAAGCCCCGTTATGTCCGTGTGCATAACCCCATGATAATCAAGGCATTCGAACGAAAAGCGCGATTTATGAGCATCACCATGAAAAGTATTGAGCATGGGATTTTCAAGGCCCCCTACACAGAATCCGTGAGTTACTGGCAATGCTATAAAGGCCAAGAACTCGACAAAGAAGCGAGAGCGCTCAGAGTAAAATACCCAGCATGGGTCAATTCGGTGAAAAATCGGAAAATCCCGCTCTCGTTTTCCCCTGATCACTTATCATGCCTGTTCGAGCACAAGGCAGTGCGAGATAAACCTCCGGGGACGAAAACATCCGTGTGTGACGGGTATTGGGATCCCGGAGACGATTCAACGGCGCGGGGACAAGTGCCTCACTACTGAGGAGAATAGACATGACCACTCCCGTTAAAGACCTCAAGGGTGCTACCGACAGCATCCTTTCCGCACTCAAGGAAGGACAAGGGCATTACGGACAACGAGAAGCTGGCGGCGGCCGGCGCCGATCCCGCCGGGCGCAAAGAACTCGCCGCCCTCTGTGGCTGTGACGTCGAGATCATCCTGGAGCTCTGTAACCGTGCCGACCTCGCCTGCATAACAAAGGTATGGCTCTTTATGGATTCCAGACTGGTAGGATATTTTGCGCAAATTCGCCTTCTCAGCAAGCCAGAGGGGCGTCGTATAACTTACTGTTGTTGAGAAAAGACTGCCTGTTCTGTCATCGGTCAGAGTGCTACGGACCGCCGCCCCCTTCGATCAGTCTGGAATCCATAAAGAGCCAAAGGTATTTCGGGTGTCTATTCAGGTTTGTTGGAAGAGGCGGGTGTGGACACCGTCAAGGAGCTGGCTACACGCCGCCCGGATAATCTGCACGCGAAGATCGACGAGACTAACGACCAAAAGAAACTCACGCAACGCCCGCCTACCCTCGACCAGGTAGAAGACTGGGTCGACCAGGCCAAGACGCTGCCGAAGGTATTGCGCTATTAAGGTCGTGTTGACCTTTAGCAGGTCCGCACAGCGGATCCTACGGTCAGTCAAGTGCTTGGTGTAGGGTCCGCGGTGCGGAGCGGTGGGGTGTTACAGCCATTTATACTGCCACACGGAATAATCTGCGCATTTCACTCTCCCTCCGGGAGAGGGCAGGGGTGAGGGGGAAATTCAAAAGCTCAGATTGTGCCGTGTGGAACTATAATGTCGGAGGATGCCTGCCGCCGGCCTTTCGTTGCCCTGATGGTTTCTGGCTCGCACTCGCTTGCACTCGCTCGCCTTGGGCGTCAACGCTCCTCGAAGCCGGCCATTCGGTACCATTTATCGGCCGTTGCCTGATCCCTTTTCCACACCGCGACCCTCTTCGTACATCATCGCCAGGGTCGTCTGGGAACCCGCGAGGCCCTGCTCAGCGGCCTTCGTGAACCAATGCACCGCCTGCGCCGCATCCTTTTCCGTGCACTCGCCTTCCATGTACATGAAGCCGAGTCCGTGCTGGGCGATGTCCAATCCCGCCTCGGCGGCGGCCTGCATGTATTTGAAGGCCAGGGGTTGGTTCTCGTGCATGCCCAGGCCGTTGTTGGCCATGATGGCCATGCGGTATTGGGCCTGGGGATTACCCGCATCCGCCAGCGGGGAGAGCAGACCGGCGGCAACGGAGAAATGCCTGGACTCGAAGGCGGCGATACCGCTTCCGAGCTCCATGTCGAATTCTGTCAGCTTGTTGTTCATGGCGATTGGATCGATCTCGTTGGAATAGACGCAATTAATCTGGATGCGAGCCGGGGGATCAGGGGCTACCGGCCTGTTTGAGTCTCTAACATGAGGAGGGTGTCGCAAAAGGCACCGATCTTGCCCTTTGACCCCCTCTCGCCTTTTGACTCCCTCTTTCCAACCCCTCTCCCTTGAGAGGATGTCGTAGAAGGTGATGCCCGACGTAGCGCAAGCGTCCCGCCTGCTTTCTCGTTCCCAGGCGCTGCGTGGGAACTAGAGACCGGGAGAGGGGCTTTTACGGCACTCTAAGTGAGGCCGGAGGTTCGGAACCGAAGCAGCCGGCTATCCCGGAGGGGCCGCGCTCAGCCGTCCCCGTGCGGCAGCCCCGACCACCATTCGAGCAGGTGCCCGAACAGGGCCTCGTTCTCCGCCGCGATGGCCATGCGCGGCTCCAGCGACAGGCCTTCGGCCGGTGGTCCCCCGCTACGCGCAAAGAGGCGCGATGCGGCCCCCGCCTCGGAGGCAATCAGCCGGCCCGCGGCATAGTCCCACAGCTTCTGTCCCCCGTGGAGATAGAGCTGGATGCGCCCGGCCGCCAGCCAGCACCAATCCAGGGCGATGGATCCCAGGTTGCGCTGGGAACAGAAGGGCGACTGTCCACCCATGCTGGGCAGATCTTCCTTGGGCAGACGCTTGAGGTCGACGATCGCCAGACACTCGCGCAGCTCGGTCCGTTCCGATGCCAGGCGCGACGGCTCGCCGTCGCAAAAGGCCCCGACACCGCGCTCGGCGCAGAAGCATTCGTTGTGCACCGGATCCACGATGCACCCCAGGACCGGCTCACCCCCCCGTAACAAGGCGAGGGAGATGCAGAAATAGGGGAACCCGTAGGCGTAATTGCTCGTGCCGTCCAGAGGGTCCAGGCACCAGACGCCGACGTCGGCATTGGCGAGCAACTGCTGTTGCGCCTCCAGGGTCATCTCCTCTCCGAGCACCGGTATCCCGGGCCAGGTGCGGCCCAGCTCGTCGCAGATCCGCTGCTGTGCCGCCAGATCCGCCTCGGTGACCAAGCTGCCATCGGCCTTGGAACAGGTGGCGGCCTGCCGGAAGCGGGGCATGATCTCCGTCTCGGCGACGGAGCGCAGCAGGGAGCAGAGACGACCCAGTTCGGGGCTCATGAGTTTTTCTCGATTCGGGGCATGGGGCACGGCATATCCAGTGTATCAAGGGGTGTTTCCAGGGGAGACGGGGACAGAGCGGGGGGCAATTATGCTCGAACTCCCGAGCCGCGTGAGGCTAGAGTGGATCGATATTCAACTCTCGACCAACTGTTTCCATATGTCAAGGCTCTTTATGGATTCCAGACTGATCGAAGGGGACGGCGGTCCGTAGCACTCTGACCGATGACAGAACAGGCAGTCTTTTCTCAATAATAACAGAAAGTTATACGGCGACCCTCTGGCTTTCTGAGAAGGCGAATTTGCGCAAAATATCCTAACTAGTCTGGAATCCATAAAGAGCCATGTCAGGGCACCTTGAAAAATTCAAGGTGTCTTTGCAGAACAAGGAAGCCCCGTTATGTCCGTGTGCGTAACTCCATGATAATCAAGGCATTCGAAAAGCGCGATTTATGAGCATCACCATGAAAAGTATTGAGCATGGGATTTTTCAAGGTCCCCGTCAAATGGCCGCTTCGCCCGGAAGGTCCGCACAGCCGGCTCTATAGCCGATCAAATGGTTGGCTGGTAGTGGTGATTTTTTAAGTGGTTGCGTAGAAGCGTTCATTCTAAATGTTGACGTACCTGGTGCGGATGTCTTCGACTACCGATAATATGGAGCGGACAAGATCTTCATGACAGGGCCGAACCGATGTTATCGGTACTTCGACACCCTTGTACTCGGATATTTGTGAACGGGCCATAAGATGCGCCAGATTGTACTGGATACCGAAACCACGGGCCTGGAGCCGGCGGAAGGGCACCGCATTATCGAAATCGGCTGTGTCGAGCTCGTCGACCGCCGCTTGACCCGCAATAATTTTCATCAGTACCTACAGCCGGATCGGGAAATCGAGCCGGGGGCCGTGCAGGTTCACGGCATCACGGACGAGTTCCTGCACGACAAGCCGCGCTTTGCCGACATCGCGGAGGATTTCATCGGCTATGTTCGGGGTACCGAGCTCATTATCCACAATGCGCCCTTCGATGTCGGCTTTCTGAACCACGAGCTGGGGCTGTGGCGGGAGGACGCGGAGCCCATCGACAAGCTGTGTCGAATCACGGACACGCTGGTCATGGCCAGGTCCTTACACCCTGGGCAGCGCAACAGTCTCGACGCCCTGTGTAAACGCTACGAGGTGGACAACTCGCAGCGAGACCTGCATGGCGCTCTGCTGGACGCGGAGATCCTGGCCGACCTTTACCTCACCATGTCGGGAGGACAAGTCAGCCTGGCCCTCGGTGCCCAGGATAGGTCGGAGACGGGTGGGGTACGGGCAGGGCCACACCGGCTTACGGCGCAACGACCGCCCCTGGCGGTGGTGCGGGCGGATGTGGAGGAGCTGGCGGCCCACCAGGCCCGGCTCGCCGCGATCGACGAGGCGAGCGGCGGGGAATGCCTGTGGCTCAAGACCTGGACGGATTGAGGCTAGTACCTCGTTTCACATGATTTTGTGGTAGGGAACGCCCTCCGTGGCGTTCCGAACGGCCTGCGGAACGGCACGGAGGCCGTCCCCTAAAAATGTAAAATAGAGTGAAACGGCGTACTAGGGGCTGTCGGCATAATCCTCGTGCCAGCCGCTGATAGGACAAGATTAACAGGATTATTTTTCTTAAATAACAATGGTAACATCCTGTTAATCCTGGAAATGTGGATTATTTCGCGCGCTGCTGACGGTCGCTCGCCGCGGCGCGGGTAAGGACGGCCTCCATGCCCTCCGGGTCGCGTAGCTCGATGTGTTTACGATCGACCTTCAACAGACCGTCGTCCTGGAACCTGGTGAACAATCTGCTGACGGTTTCCACCGCCAGACCCAGATAGTTGCCGATCTCGTAGCGCGACATACTCAGATAAAAATCGGTGGGACTCAGGCCACGTTTGCGCAGACGCCTCGATATGCTCAAGATAAATGCGGCGAGGCGCTCTTCGGCGCTCTTCTTGCCAAGCAAGAGCAGCATCTCCGTATCATGGCCGATTTCCTTGCTGAGCAACCGATACAGATGGTGTTGCAGGGAGGGAATCGTGCTGCTCAGTGTCTCCAGGCGGGAGAAGGGGACCTCGCAGATCGCAGAGGTCTCCAGGACCTTTGCCGAGCAGACATGCACCTCCTTCTCGATGGCATCCAGGCCGATGAGCTCGCCGGGGAGGTGAAACCCGAGTACGTGTTCACCGCCCTCGGGACTCGGCGCATAGGTCTTGACCGATCCCGTCTTGACGACATACAGAGCGTGAAAACGCTCGCCGTTGCGAAAGACATAATCGCCTCGGTGCAACGGGCGGGCGCGTTTGACAATACCGTCCAGCCGTTCGACGTCGTCCAACGTCAGGCCCATCGGCAGGCAAAGCGTAGCGAGGCCACAATTCTTGCAGGCTACCCGCAACGCCTCGAACGAAATCACTTTGGATGTAGTCAATCGCCGGATCCCCACTCAAACCTGCCGCTATTTTGCAGATTCATTTGACCTGGATCAAGCGACCTTGTTCCGTCGACTGCCGATAGGACGACAGGGTACTAGTGTCCACCGACGGCTTATCCGGCCTTGTGCAAGGTTGTGGTTAAGGACATAAGATGGGCTCTTTATGGATTCCAGACTGATCGAAGGGGACGGCGGTCCGTAGCACTCTGACCGATGACAGAATAGGCAATCTTTTCTCAACAATAACAGCAGGTTATACGATTCCCCTCTGGCTTTCTGAGAAGGCGAATTTACGCAAAATATCCTACCAGTCTGGAATCCATAAAGAGCCAAGGGTTTTTGCCGGATTAGACGCCACTTCAGGGTAGGTCGTTTGACGGAAATCGCCTTGGCACTGGATATTCAGAACGCATCCGCAACGCCGGATCTCCCCGGATACGAGCAGTTCCATCGTTGGACGGCGGCGGTCCTGACCAGACGGCGCGCCAGCGCGCAGCTGAGCATCCGGGTGGTGGATGAGCCCGAGGGGGCCGAGCTCAATCGGCGCTTCCGCGGCAAGCCTGGGGCGACAAATGTGCTGTCCTTCCCCTACGAGCCCTTACCGGGGGTGGTGGACTGTGATCTGCTCGGGGACCTGGTGATCTGTGCCCCGCTGGTGGTCTGTGAGGCCCAGGCGCAAGGCATACCGATCGAAGCCCATTGGGCCCACCTGGTGGTGCACGGGGTGCTGCACCTGCTCGGTTATGACCATGCGGATGCCACCGAGGCGATGGAGATGGAGAGACTGGAAAGGGATCTCCTGTTAGGGTTAGGATTCCCCGCACCCTATGAGGAGCAGTAGGACTTTATGACGAGCGTTCGGACAAGACTCGGAGCCCAGGTCAGGGTATGGCTGAAGAAGCTCGGTCGGCTGATCGGCAGCGAGCCCCAGGACAAAGAGCAGCTCGTCGAATTATTGCAGGACGCCGGAAGCCGGGCCCTGTTCGACGCCGAAGCGCTGAGCATGATGGAAGGCGTGTTGCAGGTCGCCGACCTGCGCGTGCGTGACATCATGATCCCCCGGGCGGACGTGGTCTGTGTGCGCCGTGACGACCCTCTCGAGGAGATCCTCAAGATCGCGGCCGAATCCGCCCACTCCCGGTTCCCCGTTATCGGCGACGACAAGGGGGAAGTCGTGGGCATGTTGCTCGCAAGGATATGCTGCCGTTATGCGTAAAGGGTAAGGAGCGGCGCGTTTTCAATATCCGCGATCTGCTGCGCTCGGCGGTATTCGTACCCGAGAGCAAGCGCCTCAATGTGCTGCTCAAAGAATTTCGTACCAGCCGCAACCACATGGCCATTGTGGTGGACGAGTACGGCAATGCGGCCGGGGTGGTGACCATCGAGGATGTGCTCGAACAGATCGTCGGCGAGATCGAGAACGAACACGATTTCGACGAGGGTCCGCCGATCTTCAAAGGCAGCGCGCGCGAATATACGGCAAAGGCCCGCACCACCATTGAGGAATTTAACGACTACTTCGGCAGCGACCTTCCCGACGAGGCCTTCGATACCATGGGCGGGCTGGTCGTGAATGCGTTCGGCCGTTTACCGAAACGCGGCGAACGGGTCCAGGTTTCCCGGTTTCGCTTCACCGTGATGCGGGCGGACAGCCGCCGGATCCACCTACTCGGTGTTCAGCCGCTGAAGAGTGAGGATTCCCAAGTCGAGAAGCAGGCCGATTTGCCTATTTGATGCCCTGGGCCAGATGCGTTTTGAACCGCGGAGGGAGTGCACCTAATTGGTAACGCCCCCCTTATTGTCGGGTTACCTGTGTGCCCTGCCCAGTGCATCTTAAGGTATAGGGATTGGCTACGGCAGGTGACGCATGGTTGAAGAATATGGGATTTGATACGGAGCCGACCGGCTACGAGAAGACTATCCTGTCAGATCTCCAGGGTGCGTGGCAGTGCTTGCGCGGGGAAGTGGCTGAGAATCCGGGTTTCAACGGTTGGGAGCGGGCACTTTATTCACATCGACGAAGCCATGAGTTGGGAATCCGTACGCAACCTTCGCCATATGCAGAGGAGTCTGATACTCGTGCGCAACATCCTTCAGCAGGCCAACGTACCGGATGGCGTGGCTGAATGCCTGAGACAGTCAGTGAGGTTATGGGTGAGACACTCGAAGCACTTTCAAATGGTCAAATCTGACCATTCAAAAGATTTATGCGCCTTCGGTCTCGAACGGGGAAGCCTCTATTTTGGAACAACGCTATGACTATCCATATGACGGCAGAGAGACGGATCGGTGTTTACGGTGGGGAGCAGCTTGCTCGCTACGGCTTCGGCGACGGGCACCCCTTCGGCCCGGACCGCCACGACGCCTTCTGGGACGCCCTCGCGGAGTCAGGCCTGAAGGTGAAAATTCGGAGTCTGCCGCCGGTCCGGGCGCGGGACGAGGATGTCCTGCGCTTTCACACCGGTTCTTACCTGGAACAGGTGCGGAAGCAGTCCATAACGGGCCAGGGTTATCTGGACTATGGCGATACGCCGGCCGTGGTGGGTATCTACGAGTCGGCCCTGTTCGTCGTCGGGAGTACCCTGGATGCGGTGGCGCGGATCCTGGCCGGGGATCTGACCCGCGCCATGGTGCCCATCGCCGGGCTCCACCACGCGCGGCGCGATGGGGCGGCCGGCTTCTGTGTCTTCAACGATTGCGGCGTCGCCATCGAGACCCTGCGACAAGTGCATGGTATTCCACGTATCGCCTATGTGGACATCGATGCCCACCACGGCGATGGGGTCTTCTATGCCTTTGACGATGACCCCGAGCTCGCCGTGGTCGACTTCCACGAGGATGGGCATTACCTGTATCCGGGCACTGGCCATGTCGACGAGACCGGAACCGGCCCGGCCCGTGGTACCAAGTTGAATGTGCCCCTGCCCCCGTTCACCGAGGACGAGCAATTCCTGAGCCTGTGGTCCAAGGCCGAGCGCTTCATCGAAAACTATAGGCCCCAGTTCATTCTGCTGCAGTGCGGGGCGGATGCCCTGGCCGGCGATCCCATCACCCATCTGCATCTGAGTACGGCGGTGCACCGGCAGGTAACCGCCTCCCTGTGCCGGATCGCCGACGAGATTTGTGAGGGTCGTCTCCTCGCCATGGGCGGTGGCGGTTATGAGCGTGACCACACGGCGCGGGCCTGGACCGAGGTGGTGGCCGCCATGGTCGAAACCACCGAGTAGGGAATCGAACCATGAGGTCACTCCAAGCCAAATTTCATATCGGGCAGGTGATTCACCTTCTGACGGCCTTTTTCACCGACCACGCCACCGGCTACCGGCTGCGTTTTCGGTGCAATTGAGACCAATCCTGAGAGGTTTGGCACAACCTAATGATCTGACTTGCATCGGGAATGCTTTTTTCCACCCCCGTCGTGCTGATTTGCGTTGATTTGCGGCTGACTTTTCCATCGAGATTCTGCCCGCTCGATGTTATCCATCATTGAGAGCATCCGTACCAGGTGGCCATGGGCGTCCAACCGAGTCGTCATCCGACCCGCTACTGGCACCGGCTGGAAGACGGTCGCATTCAGTGCGATGTCTGCCCGCGGACCTGTAGGCTCAAGGCCGGGCAGCAGGGGTTGTGCTTCGTGCGCACCTGTGCGGATGATCGGATTTTACTCACCAGCTACGGGCGTTCGAGCGGTTTCTGCGTGGATCCGATCGAGAAGAAGCCGCTTAACCACTTTCTGCCCGGCACTCCGGTATTGTCCTTCGGGACGGCCGGTTGCAACCTCGCCTGTAGGTTCTGCCAGAACTGGGATATGAGTAAATCCCGGCAGGTCGATACCCTGGCCGCTGGTGCCACGCCTGCGGCCATCGCCCGCAAGGCCGAGGCGCTGGGGTGCCGCGGCGTCGCCTATACCTACAACGACCCGGTCATCTTTCTCGAATATGCACGGGATACGGCCCTGGCCTGCCGGGAGCGGGGCATCCTCAATCTGGCGGTGACCGCCGGCTACGTCAGCCCCGGAGCGCGGGAGGACCTCTTCTCCGCCATGGATGCGGCCAACGTGGATCTGAAGGCCTTTACCGATGACTTCTACCGGCGCCTCTGCGGTGGCCGGCTGGCGCCGGTATTGGAGACCCTGGAATACCTCAAGCAGGAGACCCGGGTCTGGCTTGAGCTCACTACCCTGCTGATTCCGGGCCACAATGATTCCAAGGCCGAATTGGAGCCTATGTGCGCCTGGGTCCGGGAGCACCTAGGGCCTGAAACCCCCATGCACTTCACCGCCTTTCATCCCGACTGGAAACTGCGGGACCTGCCGCCGACGCCGCTCGAAACCCTGACCCGGGCGCGGGCAATCGCCCGCCGCACCGGGATACGCTACGCCTATACCGGCAATGTCCGGGACGCCGTAGGGGGAAGTACCTGGTGCCACAGGTGCGGGGCGCTGCTTATCGAACGCGATTGGTACCGGCTCGGGACCTGGGGACTGACGCCGGAAGGCAAATGCATGGCCTGCGGTACCGCCTGCGCCGGTCGCTTTGAATCCAAGCCCGTTAGCTGGGGCGCCAGGCGTGTGCCGGTAAGCATGCCGGTATGATCCGAAGCCTCGGATGCCGCCCCGATGCGTTCGGCCAGGCGCCGGTCGGGGGCTACTGTCCCCTCGTCGGTGGGGGAGCCTCGAATGCCGAACGGGCAGGTCGCAAGGATTGGCTCCCGCCCCGGAATCGGATGGGACGGTAGTGATTTCAGTTTGCGAGAAATCGGAATGGATTCCAGACTGATCGAAGGGAACGGCGGTCCGTAGCACTCTGACCGATGACAGAACAGGCGGTCTTTTCTCAACAACAACAGTAAGTTATACGACGCCCCTCTGGTTTGCTGAGAAGGCGAATTTGCGCAAAATATCCTACCAGTCTGGAATCCATAAAGAGCCTTTTTGAAAATGGTGTTCGCGTATGAGCGAATCCTTGATGGCGACCTATAATCGACTTCCGGTCACCTTCGCCCGTGGCGAGGGTGTCTGGCTTTGGGATGTCGCCGGCAAGCGCTATCTCGACGCCTTGTCGGGCATCGCCGTATGCGGTCTGGGACATGCCCACCCCGCCGTACACCAGGCCCTGTGCGAGCAGGCCAAGGACCTCGTCCACACCTCGAACCTGTATCGGATCGGCAGGCAGGAGACCTTGGGGGAGACGCTGACCGCGCTCTCAGGCATGGACAAGGTGTTCTTCTGCAACTCGGGCGCGGAAGCCAACGAAGCGGCCATCAAGATCGCCCGCCTCCACGCCCATAACCGAGGCATCGAGCACCCCGCCATCCTGGTGATGGAGGCGAGCTTCCACGGTCGTACCCTGGCGACCCTGAGTGCCACCGGAAACCGTAAGGTACAGGCGGGTTTCGAGCCCCTGGTACAGGGGTTCGTCCGGGTCCCCTACGATGCCCCGGAAGCGGTGGAGGCCGCGGCTGTCAATCGTCCCGATATCGTCGCCGTCCTGGTAGAGCCGATCCAGGGCGAGGGCGGAATCAACATCCCCGCCGGGGACTATCTCGACCGATTGCGGGAGCTGTGCGACCGCCACGGCTGGTTGCTCATGCTGGACGAGGTGCAGACCGGCATGGGGCGCACCGGGCACTTCTTCTCTTTTCAGGCCAACGCCGTCCAACCCGATGTGGTCACCCTTGCCAAGGGGCTCGGCAATGGCTTCCCGGTGGGCGCCTGCCTGGCCCGAGGCGCGGCGGCGCGGGTCTTGGAACCGGGCACCCATGCAACCACCTTCGGCGGAAGCCCGTTGGCTTGTCGGGTCGCCCAAACCGTAATCGAGGTCATTCAGCGTGACCGATTGACGGATCGTGCCTCCCGCATGGGTGACTATTTACGCGTCGGTTTCGATCGCACGCTGGGCGGCGTCGCGGGCGTACTCGATATCCGCGGTCGCGGGCTCATGATCGGTATAGCGCTCGACAGGCCCTGCGGCGACCTGGTCCCCCAGGCCCTCGCAGCGGGATTGCTCATCAATGTGACCGCCGGGCGTGTCGTGCGTCTGCTGCCGCCACTGATCCTCGAGCAAAGCGAGGCGGATCTGTTGCTGCGGGAGCTCTCGTCGTTGATCCGGCGCTTTTTACAGTCGCCGGTGGATTCGAATGCCACGGCAGGTTGACGCCTATGGATGCGATCGGCAGACCGTTACGACACTTCCTTACCCTGCCGGATCTCTCCTTGGATGAGGCCCGGGCCCTGCTGCAGCGGGCCGTCGAGCTCAAGCGTCTGGTCCGCAAGGGTGAGCGTTTCGAGCCCTTGAAGAACCGGACCCTGGGCATGATCTTCGAGAAGTCATCGACCAGAACCCGCGTCTCCTTCGAGGTCGGCATGACCCAACTCGGTGGTCACGCCCTGTTTCTATCGTCGCAGGACACGCAGCTGGGCCGTGGTGAGCCGATCGAGGACAGCGCGCGCGTGCTGTCCCGCATGGTCGATGCGGTGATGATCCGCACCTTCGAGCAACGCACGCTGGAGCGCTTTGCGGAATATTCCCGGGTGCCTGTAATCAACGGCCTCACCGACCGTTTCCACCCCTGCCAACTGTTGGCGGACATGCTAACCTACCAGGAGCAGCGGGGGAGCATCCGCAGGCGGACGGTGGCTTGGATCGGCGACGGCAACAATATGTGCCACTCCTACATAAACGCGGCCCGACTGTTCGATTTCGAGTTGCGCATCGCCTGCCCGGAGGGGTTCCATCCGGATCCCGAGATCCTCGCGGGTACCGGAAACCACTGTACCCTTATGCAGAGCGCAACGCAGGCAGCGAAAAACGCGGATCTCGTGGTCACCGACGTGTGGGCCAGCATGGGGAAAGAGCAGGAACAGAAACAGCGTCGGCGGGCCTTCGCCCGCTTCAAGGTGGACGAGGCTCTGATGGAGAATGCCGCCCGTGACGCCTTATTCATGCATTGCCTTCCCGCCCATCGCGGCGAGGAGGTAGCGGCCGCGGTCATCGATGGTCCCCGGTCGGTGGTGTGGGACGAGGCGGAGAATCGGCTACACGCCCAGAAGGCCTTGCTGGAGTTCTTGCTTGCGACCTGACTTTTCCACGTGAATCCGCATAAAGGCGCGCCGCGATTATTATCCGTTACCAGAGGTCCTTCATGACACGTTTTCTTCTCCTATTGCTCTGCCTGTGCGGCCTTGGTCAGGCCCTGGCCGAGACCCGCTATATAACCGACATAGCCCAGATCGAATTACGAAAGGGCGAGAGCACCAGGTACAAGATCCTCCGCTACCTGACGAGTGGTGAGGCGGTGGAGGAATTGAGCACGAACAGAAAGACCGGTTACTCGCGGATCTGGACCAAAGACGGAACCTCCGGTTACGTATTGACCCGCCAGCTGCAAGACGAACCGGGAGCACGTGACCGACTGGCCGCGATGGAGGTCCGCCTGGCGGAACTCCAGCAGGCGCCGGACCAACTGGCCGTGAAGCTCTCTCAGCTGCGATCGGCACATGAAAGGCTCACAGCCGATCATGAAGACCTGGAGCAGGAAAAGGAACAATTGGAGGAAGAGCTCGCCGCTATCCGATACGCCTCCACCAACCTGGTGGCCATCACCCAGGAACGCTCGGATCTGCGTAAGCGGGTGGTAGATCTGACAGGACAGGTCGCCGATTTACAGCAAAAGAACCGGGACCTGAAAAACGAAACGAATCAGCGCTGGTTTCTGATCGGTGCCGGTGTGGTTACCGGCGCGATCCTCATCGGTCTTGCCCTGCCCCACTTACGCTTCCGCCGCCGCAAGAGCGATTGGGGGGCACTCTGACCCAATGCCGTTGAGTTAGCGGTTAGCCGCTAGCCGTGGTGGGTTGGAATTACGAAAGAAAAAACGACGAATCACGCGAATCCTCACGAACGGATTCGCGTGATTCGTCGTTTTTTCTTACTTTGCCGACCGGTAATGCTTAACTGTGGGGTCCCGGTAACTTGCAGAACAAGGAAGCCCCGTTATGTCCGTGTACGTAACTCCATGATAATCAAGGCATTCGAAAAGCGCGATTTATGAGCATCACCATGAAAAGTATTGAGCATGGGATTTTTCAAGGTCCCCTTAACCAACCCGTTGGGTCCAGCGGATCGGGAAAAATCTTCCGATGGGATTCTTCGACAGGATCCTCGATGAAGTTTCGGTTTGAAGCCTCACGTAGGAGAAGAACGGGCTCGTCAATCGCCGATGACCTGTTCGATGTCAGCGGCGGTCAATACCCGCTCCGACCACACCAACAATGTCTGTGAGTCGGCGTGCTCGATTTTCCGGCGCGCCATCTCGGGCGCGCCCCCGAATTTCAGCTGTAGTTGCCGCAGCAGGATTGTAGCCTCACCCTCCTGTTTGCCTTCCAACTTGCCTTCCTGCCTGCCCTGCTCGATGAAGCGTTCAGCAAAACCCGTCATGATCTCGGCCTCTTGGGGATGTTCCTGCTCGTATCTGGCTCGTTCATTGTCGTCCAGATCCGCATAGATTGAGCATAGACATCGATCTTACGCCCTGGTGCACAGTGCATGTTGGGCAGATTGAGCCGCGCGACGATGTTGTCGCTGTCGCGAAAGTGTTCGTAGGCAATGGCGGTCAGCTCACAGGCGATAAAATTGAAGCTCAGATAGGTGCGCCGCTCGGTGCCGAGTACCAGCTCCCGCTGCGGCGCCTGTCCGTGCAGAAAGATCACCACCGGCACCACCCGATCGGTTTTGAACAGCTCTCCGAGATTCAGGCAATAGTACGCCAGCCGGTGTATAGAGAAACGCCGTAGGTCGCTTTCTTCTTCGAGGACAAACAACAGGGCCTCGCGCCGACCATCGGGCCATCGGACCAGCAGGGGAACATCGAGCTCCCGGAAGCGATCACCGAGCCGATTCTTGAGTTGCTCCTGCCGTACCAGCAGTATCTCGGCGCCGGACAGCTGGTCTGCGACCTCTTCGGCCGCGAAGAAGGCCAAGGCCTGGTACGGATAATCCAGGATAAGGTTCTTGAAGTTCTGATCGTGACTCATGGGCTAAGCTTAACCGATTCGCTGGCGAGTGCATGTACAATCATCAAGCATTGAAAGGACCGGGGCATAAGCGGTCCGGCAATGAAACAGATCCCGAAAACCGTATGGATTTCTGAAAGACACGACATAAAGGCAACCGATGTCCGATCCCAACCTCGATAACGAAACCGGGTGCGCCTGGCGCGAGCCCTTCGCCCTGCAGGTCCTCGGCGACAGCATGGAGCCCGAGTTCCCGGATAAATGCGTCGTCATCATCGAACAGGCCGAACGGTGCGGCCACGGCATGTATGTCTTCGTGGAGGTGGAGGGCGTGCGCTGGTTCAGGCAGTACCAGGTGGACAAACAGGGCAGGGAGTGGTTGGTCGCCCTGAACCGGCGGCGGTATCCTGAGATCGATCTCAGGGGCCGCGAATGGAAGGTCATGGGGATCATCATCCAGCGTAACATCCAACGCCGGGTCAAGCATTACCGATATGAGGCCGAGCCCAGGGCCTGTTGACATTCGACTCGAACCGACTGTTTCCATAAGTGAACCACGAATAGACACGAATCCACACTAATTCGTGTCGATTCGTGTGAATTCGTGGTTTTCCGCTAACCTGGACGGATAGGATAAGCTGAATGTCAACATACCCTTGTACCTTGGAGATCAGGCTCGCCGATCTCACTTGGGATCACCTGGTAACCCTCTATATGGCCGAGCGTGCCCCGGTCGCCGCCTGTCACGAGCACCCCGGCCCGCTGCGTTTTCGCCGCCTGGTGCGTATCCACAGTCAGGAGGAGGGACGCATTACTGAGCTCGAGGTCTTCGAGGGTGATCCGGTCGCCCAGGACGACCTCCTGGTTCGGCTCGAAGATGATCTGCTGCGCGCCCGGCCCGATAAGGCCCGCGCCACCAAGCAGCAAAAGCAGCTGGATCTGCGGTGCCAGGAGGGCCTGCAGTCGCGGCGCGCCGTCTCCGAAGACGATCTCGCCCAGGCCCGCACCGCCCTCACCGTGGCCCAGGCAGAGGAACGATTGCTGGAGACACGCTACCGAGCGTCAGGTAGAGCCCGGGGATTTTGTCATCAAGAACAGTCACCTGTTGACCCTGGCCGATCCGGCATCCCTGGTTGCCGAGGTCTACGCCTCGGAGCTGATACTGCCCCGGCTCGAGCGGGGGATCCGGTGGAGCTACGCATCGATGCCCTGGGCCCGGAGCGCTTCGAGGGCCGGATCCTGCGTATCCATCCCGCCCTGGTCCGGACCAGCCGCCAGACTGTCGTCGAAGTAGCCATGGACCCCATCCCGGCGGGGGCCCGAGCCGGCCAGTTCGTCCGTGCCACCCTGGGCATCGGAGCCGTCTACCGGCTCTCGGTCCCCTTCCGCGCCGTGCGCCGGGACCGGGAGGGGGAATTCCTGTGGCTGCTGGGCGATGGGAACAAGGTCGAACGCCACCCGGTACGCACGGGCCTGCGCATCACCGACCGCATCGAGATTACGGAGGGCCTGGAGCCCGGTGAACGGGTAGTCACCCGTGGCTTTCTGGGTCTTGCGGAAGGCAAATCAGTGCAGGTCGTTGCGGGTAGTCCCTGATTCGTCCTGTCACACCTACGCCAATGCCGTTGAGTTAAGCGTTACCGGTCGGCGAAAAAGAGGAGAAACGACGAATCAGCGCGATTCGTCGTTTTCTGTTCCGCATCCTGACCGACCACGACAAGCGGTCAGCAGCTGACTTAATGGCGTTGACACCTACGCCCCTTTACCCATCCGCGGCTACTTGTACTGCCGTGCATAGGCATCAAGTCCCGCAAGATTATAGACACACTATGCCATTGGTCTGTGGCGTTCTTGGTTTGGTCAGGCGATGTTCGATGCGGTTGGCGGTGCAGACGCGATCAAACGCGTGGGCACCCGTGGGCTGGCGCTGGCCGGTGGCACAGAAACGATCGGTA
>Ga0209255_1000071_pt1 | contig 17357 bp, 14 predicted proteins | sample WorMetvaBAHAMAS2_FD_187394 | JGI IMG/M metagenome (GOLD analysis project Ga0209255, IMG submission 187394) | Marine gutless worms symbiont microbial communities from Max Planck institute for Marine Microbiology, Germany - Olavius vacuus... | ecosystem: Host-associated > Annelida > Digestive...
AGTGTTCAGCAGTGATCTGAAACTTTGCTAGTTAATTTGATGGCGAATTTCTGTTGATCAGCATGGTGTTTAGTGTTTACTCTTGTGTTTCATTGCTGTTTATGTCACATAGGCCCACAACTCAAAAAACATCCGGGCCCGGCCGGATTTGCAATTTCAAATCCAGCCAAAATTTGAAAAAATCCTATCCGGTGCAACTCTAGTTACTAATTAATTCTTGGGGGAAAATGAATGTGCTGTCCCTAGAGAGACATTGGAGACGGAATTAGAATTGAAGATTTGGTATATTGTCATTGTATTTATTACTGTCGTTGTTGATGAATGTGATAACAGGTGCAGACATCAATGCACAGACTGATGAGACACAGGAGACTGCTCTTACTCTCGCCTGCTGTGGTGGCTTTCTTGAAGTTGCCGACTTCTTGATAAAAGCTGCAGCTGACATTGAGCTTGGCTGTTCAACACCGCTGATGGAAGCTGCACAGGAAGGGCATCTTGAGCTGGTTAAATACCTCCTTAAAGCAGGTATGTAACCATACATCTGATCTTACCGCCCCGTGTGGGTCCTGGGCAAGTAAGTAAGTAAGTAAACGTGTGTGTGTTTGTCCCAGAATAGACCCACTCCGTTTCATGCCTGGATGTCGTAGGAGGCGACTAGACCAGGGCTTAGTTTTTATTATCAGTACCAGTGCAATTGATTGCCTGGAAAGATTCGTCTCCAAAATGACCTATTATGTGTCGAGTGGGACGTTAAACCTTACTAAACCTAAACCATCTGATCTTACGAACAGCGTTTTGCAATATTTGGGATTTGTGAATTGGTTTTCGTGCGGTAGTTACTGTTGTGTTGCATCTGTTAGCTGATCATGTGGCTGCTGAAGCTGTGATCACTGTGTCATATCTGTGTGATGAGCATCACTCTGTGTGTATGTACAACAAGGTGCCAACATTCACGCTCACACGCAGTCTGGTGACACAGCATTGACGTATGCATGTGAGAATGGACACACTGACGTTGCTGAAGTCCTGCTTGAACACGGTGCTGAGTTGGTAAGTGTGACTGTTTGTTGACTCTGCTACTAGTCTAGAACACATGCAAAGGACAAACTTTTTACCTTGCAGAATCCATGTGTATTTGCTCATGCTGACGATCAAAGCAGCTGATTAACACGAGCGTTTTACTTCACTGTGTGCTGACAGAGTCCGTAAGATGACAGTTGAACCAGCAGATTATTCTCTGTGATGACTGTGCATTGAAAATGTTCTGACCACAGACGAAAAGCATTAGTTGGCTCATCTGACGGCCGTTGCATTAACTTGATACAGGCAAGGCATTCATGCAGAAATATGTGATTTTAGAAGAGTGTTGCACTGGGTTGAGTTAATCTGGCTAACAGACAGTGATGTGCATGTGAAGGAACTGTGTCAGATAGTGTGCTATGTGTGTATGCATGTGTACTGTGGCATGTGACAGGAACATGAAGCAGAAGGAGGCAGAACAGCATTGATGAAAGCTGCTCGTGTTGGACATCTCTGTACTGTTCAATACCTCATCAGTCAAGGTCAGCTTGTTTTGATACCAGCCATGTGCACAGTGTGCATAATTATTACAGAGATTAGCTTCGTGGTTATACTCTTTGATGTATTATGTCTGTCAGACAGTTAGTAAACTTGCCTAGGCTAACTGAGGTCATTGAAAAACGTAAACATAAATTTATGGACAGATTGCTGCAATTAGACTATTTCACTGTCGTGCTGAAGGTCTACTCTGCAAACTTGTTTTTGTGATTTTATCTCTTACTTTTGTTTTATCATGTGTATTAGTGTATTGTTTTACCTTAGTGTAATGGTGTATTGTGTTACTGTATGCTGCATTCTTGCGAAATAAAGTATATATTGGAACTGTGGCATCAAGCTGCTGTTTTGTGTGTGAACAACTCGTTGGATATTGGCTCGTCCAGTTAATTGCGTATCAAGGTGACCGTTGTATTCATTGAAACTCGTGCGTCTTGTGACTTCTGTGTGCATTTATTTGTGTTTATCTGTGTGTATTTTGTGTGTTTTTGTTTCATACTGCATAGTTGTTGTATTATTGTGAGCACGACAGGGTGGACCTGGTGGAATTGAAGGGTAATCTTTAGGACCTATCTTCCCTCAGTGTTTTAACACTGTTGGTCGGTCATTTGACTCGTTAAAAACCCGTCCCCGATATGACCTATAATGTGTTTGGTGTGATGTTAAACCTTACGCTGTCTATATATCTGTGTACAACAGGTGCCGATGTGAACAAGGCTACCACGAACCATGATCACACAGTTCTGTCACTGGCGTGTGCTGGTGGTCACATTGGTGTTGTTGAGTTGCTCTTGAAACATGGCGCTAATGTCATGCAGAAACTCAAGGTATGATGTCACACAGTAGATTTCAGTATTTGTAGTGAGTGGTATTTGCTAGTGACTGGATTGCAGAGACGGCCAAAACAATCTTGGGATGCTATGACCCAATCAGCCCCTATTTCACTCGCTCTATCCACTAATTGTCCTATTGCTAATTGGGGATTTACCCTAGAGTGGCTTAGGATCTTTGGGTAACGTAAAACAATATATTGAACAAATACGAATAGGCCTATATATACTAGCTACTCAAACACTCGAGCAACTAATCAGCAATGACACACTTCAGCAACAACGTACACATGCGAGTTATATTTCGCTGGGTACCCAGACTTGTCGTGCAGATAATACTTTGTATATTAGGAATCCGTTTTCAATCTTTCCAATAAAAAAATGCGTATGGATCGTTCTTCACATATACATCGGAGCACTGGAACAACTCGTACGGCTCGACGTTTTCAACCGATGAAGAAAGTCAACAAGTTCCACAGTGAATATCTCTGTCTGTAGATATTATCTTTTGTCGGACATCACAACTCCTTTGTGTATCATAAGTCCAGACAAAATATCAGTTATGAGTCCATCTCATATATTTCGACGTTATATCAAATAAATTCAAATTCACCAAGACGTCGAGTCGGTTGACTGCTGGACAGACTCTTCACTTCAACAATTCGATCGTGAGTCAGACAATCTGGATTTCTCACATCTACTATAGCTCCGTCACACGCAGCGACGTTTTCAACACGTTTCTGGTGTACCGCAGCACACCGAAGTTTTTACAAACTTCCAAATTATCTCAATAACTTCTTCAACACTTCTGAAGCATCAGAATTCTGTCTTTCCACTTCTTCAACCATTTTTTAATGACGTCACAATCGTCGTCACTGGAGATGATCCGAGCCATTAGTAAGTAAGCAGTTCAAGATGCAGACAATATGTCAATAAATCGTTACATATTATAGATAAATTCGGTATATTTAAATGCTACAGTGTACTTACATTTTTGCTTGCTTATTTTTATCTTGTTTTGCGGATTTGAGATTAAGATGTGAATGGTAAGGCTATTGTTGTTTATAGCTTTAGAAACTGCATCATTCTGTTTATTGTATGTTTGTGGTCATCTGCCCAGCCTCATTGAAACTGTTGCATTGTCTGCATTTTGCTGCATTCACTTGTACAAATGTTCTGTGAACAGTTGCAGTAGCTAATGTGTGTGTGGTACAGGACGGGTCGACAATGTTGATCGAGGCAGCGAAAGGTGGCCATGCAAATGTTGTCAATTTGCTGTTGGACTGGTCGGCTAATGCAGCTGGCTCACAGACGTCTAACTCTCCAGTTGATCCAAGTCAATCTTCTCCCTCCCAGTTGTATCCACTTGACTACGAGCAGGTACACACATTCTGCTGATGTCATGATTACTCATTACTCTTCTGAGAAAACTTTTCCTGTTACTATGAAAAATTACTATTCCTATGTTCAGCCACTTAATTACTGTGATTGCAATTGGTGGCTGAACATAGGAATAGTAATTTTTCATAGTGTGTAATTCATTTTATAGTATTGCAAATTGTATGTTAAAGATGGAGGACTCTGTCATTGTACTGTGAAGTGGTTGGTTGCAGCAGTTGGCCTACCTGCTAGCGCTAGGTGATACTGCATTGTAGTTCATGCAGTAAAATTGCTCATCTTTCAGAGCAGATATATTGTACTTTGAATCAGAAGATGTCATAGCAGTACAACACAATACAATATAAAACTTATAACGCGCCATATATAACTAAAATGTTATTCGTAGGCACGGGAAATAAGGTTAGCAGTGACAATTTGTGTTTATTAGCTGTGGATGTGTAATGATTGTAGATGCAGCAAGTATCGTTGCAGAAGCTTGGTAGTATTGTCGCTCCACACACAGCCATGGCTTCATGTCCTGCTGCGTCCGCTGTGGCACACGGAATAGACACGACATCATTCATTGGTCTTGTACAGCCACCAAACTTCAACACATCGCTCAGTGGTGCTTTGCCGAGTGCAGATGGCTACACATGGGTAACAACTGACAATACACAGTTTGCTGGGCTACCACCTTCTACGACCGATCAAGCCAGTTGCTGCCGGTTTGGTTAGTATTATCATAGTACACTGATCATGTAGTTCATTATTGGTAGTTGTGTCAAAAGTTAAAATAGAGCTACCGGTATTGAAAGTTCAGTCGTTTATGGTGTCAGTGTGCTGTTTTGTGTTTTTAGCTGTACATAAATCTATCTATAAGTGGTGGCATAATTTGTGTCAAACTTGTACCTGTATAGACATAAGATCTGTATATACTATGATGTATTATGTAGCAGAGTTCATGTTTTACGCATCTCTGAAATCTATTCCATTATGTTAGCAGGACTTACATAACTTGACATACACATCTCACTGACTGCATTCTTTACTTGTGTACACAGTAGCACTTGTGGAACACTTGCATTCTGAAAAGCTGTAGGTCATGAGGTCGGTATCTGCGTGTGCCACTGTGCTTATAGCCTAACTCAAGAATTGAAGGTCATAGAAAGTTAGATTTGATGTACAGGTTCCCAGATGCACTCAAAACATGGGGTGTCATTTGATGGCGAAAGATGAAGGTCGCAATGCCTCTCAGATCTCATAACTGATGAATGGATGGATTGTCGTACAATCTTCGAACTTATTGGAAACATTTTCACCACTAATTATCGTAAGCTGACAACTAACAGATAGCAGGCCAAAGATCAAACTCTTGAGATCAATGATTCAGTGGACGACTTTTTGATTGTCAGTCAGCTCTCAGAGCAGAGAGTCACATGGCACAGCTGATGGCAGTGACTTGAAGCGGGATGTGATGGCATAACAGGGCATATTGTCTAAGCCATTGTTGAGACCATCACTCTTTGTCTAGTTATGTAGTAGTATTGACAGTCGTCATAATAATGACATGTTTTCTTCAATGAATAAAGAAGTGGTAGTGAAATAAGTTTCTTAGATATTGTTATGTCATCAGTTGTCTTTTATAAATGGTAAGTCTACGTGGCCTTAACAGTATTTATTAATTAATAATCATTCAGTGAGATGAAGAAGTTCGCGATTGGTGCACGTGAGAAGTGTCAGTTTGCTTATTGTATAATGAATGTTGCTGTTGTTAGCAACAGATGCTGGGTCAATGAAGGTGAGCAGTGAGGAAGCTGGCCAGGCCGTGAGTGCTGAGGAATTGGCTGATGAGCTGCAGAAGCAGTGCAGTATCGTGTCTGTGGCACAGACGTCGCACATGATTCCAGGTGTGACCACTGCACAGCTGTGTGCTACAGCAGCTGCCATGCCTCCCAATGTTGCTATCAGCAATGCTGAACAACTACGCCAGCTGCTGTCACTGCTCTCAAAGAAGAATGATCGGCAGCTGGTTGTGCCTGACGAGTTTAGTAAGGTATTGTGGCCAGTATTTTGTTATTTTTACCATAATGCCATTTTATATATTGTTAACAGTAATTTTGATTTGTATGTTTCTCATCGTGGCTGAGTGGTTAAGGCAGATGACTGTGGGTGCAGACATTCATTTCCCACTGGCAGCTGTATACCGACAGTTATAATACAGGTGTGTGTATGTGTGTGTGTGTGTGTGTGCAAGATGTACTCAGTGATTCTGTGTGTGAATGTAAGTTTGACGTGCTGTATTGCAGCAACAGAGCAACTGAAGGACATCTGATGTATGTTTTTATTGTGCCACAGCATTAGTGCAATGGAGTGGGAAGACAGCAGCATCCTCACGGCCTCCCCCACATTCTCTGCTTGCATTTAAACTACTATATCAACCACTGACTGATTCTCTGTGGATCTGGTCACATTGCCACAAGCCATCCATGCCAATCACATCCTCTAACTGAATATTGAAGGACTGTGGGCAGTAGGCACCAAATGCAACATCATGAGGCTCCATATTGAAGCAGTGGTTTGATGTGACTCCGTGACAGGATACGACGGTCAGCGACGTCATGGAGTCATTGCCCATTGACAACTTGTCAGTGATGACATTCTAGTGATAATGTGGTTACATGGCTGAGAGATGTGATAATGAAAGTGCTCGTGAAATTAAGTGCCTTGAAGGAATAGATGTGACCATTACAGATTCAAGTAGCACTTACAGTTTGACATTGCACTTTTAGTGTATTTTTGGTATGTAATGGTAGTAGTTGTATGATCTACCTTCTCTTGCAGCTGTTAAACAGTTGATTTGTTGTTATGTTTCAGCTGCTGTTTCCAAATACTCCAAGTGTTGTTCAGTTGCTTGGCCTAGCACCGTCGTCATCAGCATGTGAATCACAGTCATTGCATCCAGACCTTGTGGCATCGTCGTTGTCGGATAGGAAGCAGGAACCCGCCGTGCATCAGGTCCCGGTAACATCCGGCTCAGGCTCCATGCATGAGTCTTCAGTTGTTGACTCGTCATCGTCACTTGACGTCACTAATACTGCGTCCATCTTTACCGAGGCTTCGAAGGTCACACATCCAGTGATTCATCAGGAAGCTGGTGGCAGTGGTGATGCTGACAGTAGTTCTTTGGTGAAGGGTGTCGAGTCAGGTGATGTCTTCTGTGGCAGTACACTATACCAGCCTGCAGGTCTACAGCATGCTGGCGGTGGTGATGATGTGGGCGTGTCCCCAGTAACACTGTTGTCAAACAATCAGACTGACGCTCAGCTGCAGGAGTTGTTCCGCCAGCAACAGTGGCATGTTCGACTGAATCAGATGATGCAGCAGCAAGCGCAGGCTCCTCTGGTGATTGGTGCTGACACGGCAGCATCACTGCTCTGGCATCAACAACAGCAGCATATCACAAACCCGACGACTGTCTCCTTCGCATTCTGCAGTGATCAAGTGACCCAGCAACAGCAACAACAACAACAACAGGTGATATTGCAACAACAGCAGCAGCAGCAGCCTCAGACGGCAGTTGAAATGAAATACGATGTACAGCAACAACAAGTACAGGGGAAATCTGCTGCCGACACTCAGCAGATGCAGTCACCTCGCCAACAGAAACCACGCCTCATTGCACGAGGTAATTGAACAGTGTAGTTGAAATCAAACTGTTAGACATTTAATTTTTAGCAGCCTTGCTGCTAAAGCAGGCATTGTTTTTAGTGTCATTTAGGTTTTTGTGTATTCTATCTTGGTCGTTGTGTGTTCATTTGTCACTGTCAGTGCAGTCGACTGCCTTGAAAGGCTCATCTCCGAAATGACTTATTGTGTCAGATGGACGTTAAATGGCCTTGCTAACTAACTGACGTCTGTCTGTGTCATTCTGTATGTTGGTACAAAAACTAAAAAAATTTAATGACCAGAAGTTGGTTTAACCTCGTATGATCATGTGTTCCGGTGAATCATAGAAGTGATTTGATTTCATCGACATGCTACCTTGATCTTTGATCTTGAGAGCTGTTGCCATATTTTTTGGATAAGAAAATAGCATACAGCTTGAGAACTACTGGTCGTAGTCGGTTCTACAAGTGGCGTGCATTTGACCTCGACCTTTTACCTTGAGAGCCAACATTGATGGCATGCAGGCTTTGTGCTTTATATGACACAGTTTATTTAATATTTGTAGTGTATGCACTGTGCAAACATTCACCATTTTATTGTCCAGTGCTCTGTGTTTGTGTTCGTTATTATTAGCACAACGTAAACTCACGTACACGACAGCGGCCAACCAAGGCCAGCAGTCTGTGCTGCTACCAGCGACTTCATCGCAATGTATGTTGGAGCCATATGGTCAGACGACTGGTGCAGTGGCTGCGTCTGAGGTTGATAAGGCGCCGCTGGTGTGGCAGCAGCGACTGACATCGTCTGATGCACTACAGAACAGTGTTGACATGCAGGGCCATACCAACTCTCTGTCACAGGTCAGCCACATGTTTTTTAACTTATATTACTATGGGTGCATCAGTCCGCGCAGCAGCTGCTGAAAATTTTCTGCTGATGACTGTGTACTCAGCGGTCATGCCTGACAGTCCACTGCCAGCAGCTGTAAGCAAACATGACGCATGTTGCTGTTGGTATGGATGCTATCAGCTAATTTTTGGTCATCTGGCACAGTTATGGAGAATACATGGAAAAAAGACTATGTGGTGGCGGCAATCATGGGGGAGGCATGTCCTGGGGTCACGACCCCCCACTTTCTGGCAGTGTGGCGGTTCATTTGTACATAGACCCCCCTCTTTTTACCGGCATGCTGACTGCAACGGCTGCATGCTACAAGTTGCTAACGCGGCCTATCAGTCGCTGTGACTGTCGCGTAAGTAATTACTTAACCCAATTATAAATCTCAGAAATGGTACTGTAGATAAAGCAGATAGCACGAAAATATTACACAATGTTAAAAAAATTATACTCTTGCATGGGCGCGGCCATCTTGAAAACAGCGAACGCAGCGTCTCCTAATACCGCTGACTTGCTGCCAGCAGCCGCTGCGCTACTGCCACTTGCAGCGTACTGTTAGTCGGCACAGCGGTGAAATCGGCTGCTATAATTCCGGCAGCGGCTGCGTGGACTGACGCACCCTATGTTGTGATATGCTGTTATCAGTAACATTTATGAAGTATAGTTATATAATCAAATGAATATACAGTACTCCAATTGTGGGTTAAATATGCCACATGTTACTAGTAGATTAATTTCCCTTATAAGCTTGTCTTGATGAGTAGCATATGCTCGTAGTTGTCTTTTTGTATATGTGCAAACAAACAAAACAAAAGAAATCAGTGAAACGGTTTACCAACCACAAATTATTACGATACCTTTCTTGTTCAGTTTTATGTGAATGTTAACTCTCCAGCAATATGGGTCCACAAAAGAAATTTTCATTTTCAACTGCAGTCCGCCGAATTATAGGAAGTAATACCACAGCCGCATGCATGTTTTGTGCATGAGACAGTTATTAGTGAAAAGCAGTGCATTGATTGAGCATTGATTTGCAAAGCATAAAAATCTGGCCTTGCACTGTGTTTATGATTGTCCGGTATGCTGAGTAATGCCCTGTGGGAAATGTCTGAGCATTATCTGTACTAGCTCATCCTCATTACTGAAGGTCAAAGGCCACAGACAGCAACTTGCACATGATTTATGAATTGAATTGCCTTCTTGTAATTATTAATAAATGTCTTGTCGAGAGAACTCTCTGCATTTCTGCTTTTTCCCCTTAAACATCTGAAACTCCGGTTCCTGTGCCAGTGCCACATCTAAAACCCATCAGGACATTTGCTATTTGTTTTTCTAGTACTTCCCGCGCTGTTTTGAATAAGTCTTGAGTGAAGTCTTACTGGCATGGCATGACTGATGAATGCAATGTTATGGTGTTATGCCGCATGACAATATGAAGGAACATTGTGTGTGTTTGATGTAGATCTGTCAAGGTGTTCCGCCACCATTTGTATTACATCATTACCAGCAGCAGTCAGCAGCGGCGGCAATGTTACCAGCCGCATACTGTCTACCAGCATGTGATGCAGCTAGTTCCTATGTGCAGCAGCCGGAGCTGGCCAAACAGCTGCAGTATCAGCTAGCACAGGCTCAGCAGCTGCAACAACTCGTCTTCCAGGAACAGCAGCAGCAACAGCAGCAGTTGATTCTGCAGCCACAATCAAGCATTGCAAGCCCCTCAACTCAGCCAGTACAGTACCAGCAGCTGACTGCACAGAAACGTCTGGGGCACATGCAACAGCCACAGACTGTGCTTGACACTAGCGTTGTTGTCCAGCCTCAGACTGTTGGCTCTGTTGCTGTTACACAGGCGTTGGTCGGCACGCAACCACTCGGCAGTGGTATACTACTTCCACAGGGTCTTGGTACTGGAGCTGTCATGCCCCTGACATTTGACAGCAGTGGTGTTACACCGATGATGCCGATGCCAGTTGGCTTAAATACAAACACGGGCAAGGTGGTAAACAAAACTGGACAGCTGCAGCTGAGTACAGCTGGTGGCCATGCATTGTTAAATGGATTGGACACGTCACAGCTGTTGAAAGCTGCTCAGATGCAGGGCTTTGACTACGTTGATCAAGCTTCATCTGCTCCATTGTCTCCAAATCCATCACCAGTATCACCACTAATGACACCACCTGTCTACCCAATGTCAATTGAGGTTGACGCACAGACGGAAGGTAATCATGATACTGCGCTGACGTTGGCATGTGCTGGCGGTCACACTGAACTGGTGACGTTGTTACTTGCACGAGGCGCTGCTAAAGAGCATCGGGACAAGAAAGGCTTCACGCCGTTGATCCATGCAGCTACCGCTGGGCACACTGCTGTTGTTGAGATACTGATTGACCACGGCGTGGACATAGAAGCCCAGTCAGAGCGTACCAAGGACACGGCACTATCGCTAGCATGCTCCGGCGGTCGATACGAGGTTGTTGAACTTCTGCTTCAGAGAGGTGCAAACCGTGAGCATCGCAATGTCTCCGACTACACTCCACTGGCGTTGGCGGCGTCTGGCGGCTATGTGAACATCATCCGACTGCTGCTGTCACACGGTGCAGAGATTAACTCTCGCACGGGGAGCAAACTTGGCATTTCACCGTTGATGCTGGCCGCTATGAATGGTCATGCACAGGCAGTGTCGCTACTTGTTGACATGGGCAGTGACATCAATGCCCAGATCGAGACCAACCGAAACACAGCTCTGACACTTGCCTGCTTCCAAGGCCGACATGAGGTTGTTAGCATTCTGGTTGATAAGAGGGCAAACATTGAGCACAGAGCCAAGACTGGTCTCACTCCACTGATGGAGGCTGCTTCTGGTGGCTATGTTGAAGTTGGTCGCGTACTGTTGGACAAGGGTGCTGACATTGCTGCTGCCCCTGTCCCATCGTCTCGTGATACTGCGTTAACGATTGCTGCTGACAAGGGCCACTACCGGTTTGTCGAGCTATTGGTTCAGCGAGGTGGTGCAGTGGATGCACGCAACAAGAAGGGCCAAACTGCACTGTGGCTGGCCTGCAATGGTGGTCATATTGAAGTAGTTCAGCTTTTAGTGACAGCTCGTGCTGATGCTGATGCACAAGACAACCGGAAAGTTTCGTGTCTGATGGCGGCATTCCGGCGTGGCCACGTGAAAGTTGTACGCTGGCTTGTACGGCATGTTGCGCAGTTTCCATCGGACACTGAATGTCAGCGCTTCATTGCTGCAGTCACTGATAATGACCTGTTGAAACGTTGCCAACAGTGCATGGAAGCCATCATGAGTGCAAAGGAACGTCAGGCAGCCGAGGCTAACAAAAATGCAGCCGTGTTACTTGAGGAGCTTGATGCCGAGCGCAACCGCGAAGAAAGCCGCCGTGCAAAACTCGCCAAGAAGCGAGAGAAAAAGCGCCAGAAGAAGCGTGAACGGCAGGTTCGGGATCAAGATATCGGTGACCTGAAGGCAGATGCTGACGATGATCTGGACAGAAATGATGATGATTCGTCAGAAGATGCTGGGGTTCAGACTACGAGAGATCCTGTGACACTTGAGATGGTAAAAGAACAGGAAGCTGCACAGAATGAGCGTGAACGAGCAAGTGCCACTGTATCAGAAACTCCTGACATCAGCCGACATAATGACAAGAAGTCACGTAAAACGAAGAAGAACAAAATGAAATTGGCTGATGCAAAAGCGTCTGACGAAGTGAGGCCTTCGTCCTTGGTACAGAGGAGCGTGGATGGTGCCACTGGTTCGGCTAAGCTAGCATCTTTACCATACCTTAGTACTGCTGTGTGCGTAGAGTCTGCACATGCTGCGTCAACCTCGGCTGTCTGTCTGAATTCTGCTCTCTTGTTGCCGCAGTTGGGGAACATTGTTCGGCCACAGCAGTCGACTGCGACTTCTCGTGTTAGTGATACTAACAAATCATCCTCTAATGGTTCTTCTGTTAAGGTATCATCTAGCGCCGCACAGCATTCGGCTCCAGTAAATGGTGAGATGATCACGGCTACGGTGATCACGACTTCGAAAAGTGTAACGCAGTCCTTGTCCAGTGCTTCATCAGACTTACTAAAGCAGTCTAATCCAACGTCGTCCCGAAACCAACAAAATAGTAGTAAGGCAGTGTCGAAAGCTAAAGATATGCAGACTTATTCATCTCTTAGTAGTGCCGTCATGAGTGTGACCTCTACAGGCATCGGTGACCTGGACGACTTTGGTAGTCTACCTGCCAGCATAACTGCAAAGTCTCTGACGCAGTCCACTGGCACAGCCCGTGAAGCTGCTGCTGTACAGACGTCCGTTGTGAAAACAACGAGCACTTCATCGCGACAGCAGCGATCCACGCAGTCAGCGACCAGCCAGAAGTCAGCTACGACGTCAAGCACTGCCGCTGCTTCTGCTGCTGTCAGCTCTGGCAGCAAAAAGAACAGAACTGCAACTGGGACACGTAAGGAGGATGATCCAAATCGCAAGTGTCAGCGGATTGCTGTTCCAGCGAAGGCAATCAGTCGTATCATAGGCCGTGCTGGCTGCAACATCAATGCCATACGTGAAGCTACTGGCGCTCAAGTGGACCTTGATAAACTCAAGAACTCAGCTGATGCAGTAGTCACCATCAGAGGAAATGCTGATGCATCACGCATTGCTCATGATCTCGTTGTGGCACTGATACGTGAATCAGATAAAGACATTGAGCAGCTGATACCACAGATGAAAACACGTGTGGGTCCAACGACTGTTGCTGCACAGACATGTGTTGTTATGCCGGCACCACCGCCACCAGACAATGTCTGGAAAAGCAACATGGCTCGGTCAATTCCGGCATCTGCGATTTTGGCACAGTCTGCCACAGTGACACCTGCAACTTCTACACTCAAAGCTCCACTGGCAGCTACAGCAAAGAATATACAACCAGCGTTGTCATCGTCGGTGTTGTCTGAAGGCACTAGCAGTACATCAGTGGAGGATGTGAATAAACCACAGCCAATAGGAACATTCCCAATAGATGCATGGACTCCAGTAACCATTTCCAACAAGAGAAGCTCAACATCGCAGGCTAGCCACAATGCAGCTGCTGCACCAGGACATGGCAGGAAGGAGGCCTCTGCTACCAAACAGTTAGTAGTTGACGTGGCTGCATCTGTCGTAGCAGAAACACCAGCTGGTGACACTCAGTCTGTAGCAAGTATTGCAGGCATGTCTCACCAATCACTGGACAGGTTTGATGCCAACATCAGTAAACCAGCAATATTCACTAGTGTTGAGGCAAACCATACAGCACCTTTCGTGTCTCAGAGCGTGTCCGTTGATACTGCAGTTCAGGGCAGCTACTCCCCCTTCAATTGTCGTTTCATCGGTGAGACACCGATGCAGTTTGGAGGAATTACGGTGGTATCAACAACAGCATCAGGCACAACCACTGTGGAGCAGGACGTATCACCTGTTGCTGCTGAAGCTCTGCAGGCTAAAGCACCCGGCTACCGTCCACAGGTCAGAACATCGTCGCCTCGTGTCCTTGCTGAACAACAGCCGATTAAAGTTTCCCCTTCAGCAACTGATGGTTCAGCTTCATCAGGTTCATTAGCATCTGATGGCAACAGACAGTTTCTTCCATTCAGTGAAGGAGTTGATGTGAACTCACTGATGTCGCCGCCAAGACAGCAGCAGCAGCCTGAAATGAACGACAGTGCTGCATTGTCACGTGCTATGAGCCATCATGACGAATATGGCTCTGCATTGCCACGAGGCATGGGCCACCGTGATGAGTACAGCTCGTCAAAGAATCCAATGACACTGCCACGCATTGGTAGCAATCTGAATCCCAATGCTCCCGATTTTACGTGCAAGATGTCTGCTGCAAATGATGGACCAGGACCTGGCAATCCATTGTTTCAGATGATGCAGCAGCATCAGAAACAGCAGCCGATGCAGTATCAGATGCGTTACCCACCACCTCATGCTACCCAGCTGCCTGCATTCATGCAGCAGATGATGGCGATGCCTGGAACACAGAACAGTATGCCTGCACAAACTGCACCATCACATCCATACCATCCACTTGTTCAGCGACCACCTGCTGGTCCCAGGTTTACTGATGCAACATTTGGTGGTCCCATTCCGACACCTTCCTTGCCGCGAGAAGCGGCAGACCAGTCAGCAAACAGTGTTGCAGCTGTAAACAGTGCCGTGGAGTCCCTTGGTCAAGACATGCAGCAGCATCTATCAATGAATCCTGCTTCATCAGTTTTTAACGGTATCTATGATGCATTGCTTGCTCTTATGCTGAGACAGTTGGATAATATTGTCAGCGGTTGTGTCTATCTATTAATTGTATTATGTGGAAGATGCAGTCAAGTGCTGTCATGTCAGTGTGTATCACGTGTTATTTCAATTTCCCTCAAAATGAAATTGATGGCTGCAAGTCAGTTGCTACCTACTGAGCAGTTGTTTGGAAATTTTTTCCTCTCGAGTCAATGTGCAATACATAAGTATGTTTTGTATCTATATGTTGACTTTGTTTTAGTTCGTGCAATACATGTTTCATGTTAGCTACCCATCACGGATCACCTGTGAATAAAATAATCTGTTTGTAGGTGTTGGCGGCATGAGTGCAAACACTAGTGCAAGTGATCTAACGACTGGTGGGGTAACATCGCCGGCTGTCAATGAGCATGTCTATGCACCAGTGGATGACAAGAGAATGCTCGATCCTGCAGCATTTGAAGAACGGAGGTCAATGCAACCAATTGGCACTGAACGTATGAACAAGAAGCCACGCACGACTGGTGGACTGGTCACAGGCACTCACGGCACACCAAGCTTTGCGTTCATGCCACCGACTAATATCATGCCTCCGTGGGCAGCATCGTCTTTGCCTAAGTGTTTGTATTACCATATTGGTTTCTTGAGTACTTTTGTGTTGCCATGGATTATGTCATATGCACATGAACTGTATTCTCCGTATGAAATGCCTTGATGAACTTTACTGCACAGATGACATACTGTTGTAATTCTTCTTATTATGAGCTGAAGGCTTACACGTGGCATTGTTAGCAGATTGCCTCGTTGAACACCCAGGACCTGGGCCTGGACCTGGCAGTCCATTGTATCAATGATGCAGCAGCAGCTGAAACAGCAGCTGATGCAGTATCAGATGCGTTACCCACTAGTGCTGGCCTCTGTGAACAGTGTTCTATCAGTCTGTTGTTGTGACAGTGCCTAGCATTTGGACACATCATGACGACATGTGAAAAACCAAGTTTTACCTGGTCTTCTGTGCTGGCCTCAAAACATTGCTTTTCTCAAATTTTGTACAAATGTTTTGTAATGTGGTGCCTCTTTGAATTGATGTCATCCACAACAAGTGCATCGTTTTTGTTACTCGTGTATAGCAAACAACTATAAACCAAGAGTGTTTTGTTGTTATATGTTGATAAATTGTTGTACTTGTGGCTTATTTTTATTATGTTATCAGTGACTAATGTACTAGGTCGGATGTGTGTGTGAAATGCTATAACAGCAGGTGATATGGAATGGCTGAAGTCGGTGCCGTCATCATCAGCTGGGCCGCCACCAATGCCAGTGCAGCAGCCGATACCGTCTGATGATGAACAGCGACATATCCATCAGATGCTACTAGCTATGCACAGCGTGCCACCAGGCTCACGTTGGGCTGCTCCTCCAGTTGGCAATGCAGGTCATGTGACAGCAATGCCTCGTGCCGCCGCAGTGCATCCTGGCATGCAGCATGCCAATCACGTGGCAGCACAGTCAGTCGACTCGGCAGTTGAACAGTCTGTAAGTTTGTTGTTATTGTCAATAGTTCATTGTACATACAGTGATTTACAGTTATCCCAGCAGTAGTCGATTGTTAGTAACTGTAAAGGATTTATACTAAGGTGCATATGTTTAGAGAGCCGTTTTACTTCCATGGACACCAAATGTCACTGATCCACCATCTAGTCATGCTGCGGCTGCGCTACCGGCTAAGTATTCTTGCTCGATGGTCATTTTATGTGGCTGACCCAACGGTGGAGGATTCTCTGCTGGATTGTCTGAGAGACCTAGATGTTGGCACAGAAACGTGGTGACTGCACCAGAGACATTTCTGTTTGCAGTGTACTAATTCTTACAGTGCATTAGGTGTTCTGCAGAAATGTTCTGTGTAAATTTACTGGTCATTTGTCATTTATCAAGTGGATGCTGTAGTATGATATTCTCAAGGCATGTTTTTGTCTGACTGATAATGACCAATGCTGACCAGTAACTTGCTCAGACACTTGATGTAATGTTGATTTCTGACTATTGGCAAACACTACAAACAGAAGAAAAGTTGAGTAACAGTTGAAACGTGTGTTATTCTAGAGTGAGCTGTAGTGGTGCTGACAGTATGATTGCTAACTGTTATAAACAAGTTTCTCAAGTTGTTCAGAGTTATTTTTAGTTAGTATTGGCAGTTGTACAGACCACTGACACTGTTGTTCTGTGATGTTGAAGGTTGGAGTGATACCGGTTGGTAGACCGCCGCACATGTATCACAATGGCATGCCCAATCAGATGCACGTGATGCCGAATGCCGTCAACATGTACCCGCCCAGTTCGTCGACTGTTGCACATGCTGACGGTGTTGCAGTTAGCACCGAGACTTGGTCAGATGCTTCGTCAAAACTACCAGCTAGTTCTGCACCGCCGGTCGCAGACCACCATCCGGTAAGAACAGTTGGCTTGATGCAGTGTCTTTGTCAGTACAGCGATTATAGTCAGTATGTATCTATGTAGAAGATACACATTCTGCATTGCTATAGGCAGACAGAAATGAAGCAAGAACAGAAGTTGCAGAGGTCTACTTAATAAGTGCTCATCAGTGCAAAATTAGAAGTAGTCAGTGGTGCTGTACACTTGTCTCCATTTTCTATGCAAGTGTGGTGTAGCAGTTCAACTTAGCAGTTTGCTCCTCCGTTCATTGCTAATCTGTGCATCGTGTG